>Ga0209751_10002052_pt1 | contig 20408 bp, 19 predicted proteins | sample RifCSP13_1_FD_184019 | JGI IMG/M metagenome (GOLD analysis project Ga0209751, IMG submission 184019) | Soil microbial communities from Rifle, Colorado - Rifle CSP2_sed 13_1 (SPAdes) (version 2) | ecosystem: Environmental > Terrestrial > Deep subsurface > Rock core/Sediment | place: Rifle... | reverse complement strand
AGAATGTATTATAGTTTTGTAGCAATTTGCTCGCTAATTATTATATATCATAAATTAGACAAAGAGAATCACATTATTTATTTATTTATTTATGCCGAAATGGACTGTTTCCCAAGATCAATTGTGGTCATCCTGTATTATCATGTATAGATGCCTAACACTAATGCCTCTATCTCTCTCCTCGAACATAAGGTGTTGCAAGTGCAGCCGGGGCTCCAGCTCGCTTGTACATCCCAACAAGGACCGCTATTGGAATCAAATAGGGAAGCATGAGCAGGAACTGGAACGGTACGCTTGTTCCTATCGCCTGAAGGCCGAGTTGGAATGAGTCGACCATCCCAAAAACCAATGCTCCGACCAATATCCACTGAGCCTTCCACCTGCCAAAAATTACCAAAGCCAACGCAATCCATCCTGCACCCCCCGTTACATTTTCAAGGAAATATCCGGTCTGAACGAGCGAAAAGTACGCGCCTCCTATGCCTGCCAAGGCCCCGCCAATTATGACTGCGAGGTAGCGTATCTTGTACACATTAACTCCAAGAGCATCTGCCTGTCTTGGATTTTCACCAACCGTTCTTATCTTGAGACCAAGGTTAGTCTTGAATATGAAAAAGTAGGTGACAGGCACCAGTAAAAGGGCAATGTAGACTAGAGGGTCATGGTTAAACAAAATAGGCCCGATGCCCGGAATGCTCGAAAGTCCCGGTATGTCCACTTTTGGCATGAGCTCCACACTTTGCGCTGTCGTTCGAACGCCGAAAGTCAACCTGTAAAGCAGTGCCGCGAGTCCTGTTCCCAGCAACCATATAGCCAAACCCGCAGCTAATTGATTCGTCCTTATGGTAATGCTCATGAATCCCTTGAGGACGGCCAGCGCTCCTGCCGCTGCCATTGCTAGCAAGATTCCCACGACATAGTTTCCGGTAAAATATGTCCCTATAAAGCCGGCGAAGGCTCCCATGAGCATCATACCTTCAATGCCTAGGTTTAAAATTCCGGAACGCTCTGCGATTTTTTCCCCCAAGGCAGCAAAAAGCACAGGCGTGGCCAGGCGAATGCCTGATGCAATTATGCCGATGATAACAGCTTCGGTTTCACCAGCCAACTTTCATCGCACGCCTCCAATGTTTCTTTTACCAAGCCAGATTATGAATAATTGTCCTACAAGTACGAAGACAAGGACCAGCGCTTGAAGAGTCATGGAAAATGCACTTGGCACACCAAGGCTTCTATACATGGTTTCAGAACCTGTCATCAGTACCGAAAAGAAGAATGCCACAATTGCTACGCCTATTGGATGCTGCCGTCCAAGCAGCGCGATTATGACTGCGATAAATCCGTAGCCAGGTGAGATGCCCTCTATCAGGACGTGCTGGACTCCCGAAACCAGCATACCGCCGGCAATTCCGGCGAGCCCGCCACTTATTGCGAGAGTAACAAGGACACTCTTTGTGATGTTCATTCCAGCATAGCGCGCTGCCTTGATATTTGCCCCAACGCTTCTGATTTCGAATCCGATCTTGGTCTTCCATAGATAATAAACTCCGACTGTCGCCAAGCCGGCGATGATCAAGCCTGCATGAACCCGGGTTCCAGGAAATATTATTGGCATTTGTGATGCATCGTCTATCTCCGGGGAATAAGGGTTAAACCCTGGCGCTTTGATGGGTCCATGCAGCAGAAATGATATGAAAAGGAATGCAACAAAGTTTAGAAGGACAGTTGAAATAACCTCGTTTACGCCAAACTTGACTTTAAGCACTGCAGGAACCAGAGCAAAAAGTGCGCCAAAAATAAAACTCAAAATGATTCCCAGAAAAATCGCAAGGCCTGGAATCATGCCCACTAAAGAGATACCCACAAGCGTGCCGCCAAGCGCGCCCATGTAGAGTTGGCCTTCCGCCCCAATGTTCCATTGTCTACACCTAAATGCGACCGAAACAGCAAGCCCAGTCAACAGAAGTGATGTCGTTTTCAATAACACATCTCCGAATCCAAAGGCAGACCCAAAAGCCCCCTGGAACATAGTGCCATACGCTTTGCCTACGTCCACGCCTGTTGCACCAAGGATAATGGCGCCTACGACAAAAGCCAAGCTAGCAGACGCAAACGGAACAAAAAACTTTACATCTCTAACCTTATTACGGGTCTGAGTAAATACGTCGAGGACGCTCATTTTGTTCCCCCCGGCGGAACTGCAACTTTGCCTCCCATCATAAGGCCGATAGCCTCGACGTTTGCATCTTTTCTATCCATCACAGACACGATCTTGCCTTCATAAATGACTGCAAGCCGGTCGCAGACAGTCAAAATCTCGTCCAGGTCGAGCGATATCATCAAGACTCCGACCCCATTGTCGCGCTGCTTTACGAGTTGTTTGTGAATGTATTCTGTCGCGCCGATGTCGAGACCCCTCGTTGGGTTGTGGACAACCAGGACTTTGGGGTTTCTTGCAAGCTCTCTAGCCATCAGAACTTTTTGCAAGTTTCCCCCGGACAACGAGTTAACCGGGACATTGATTCCGGGGGCTTTTACCTCGAAATCAGTCACGACCCTTTCCGCAAAATCCTTCATCTTTTCCTGTTTTAGAAATACCTTTCCAGAGTATTCATCCTTGTACCACCTATCAAGTATCAGGTTTTCAGCGATAGAATACTCCAAGATTAATCCAGTATTGAGTCTATCCTGTGGCACATATGCCAGTCCCCCTTCTCTAATTTTTCTGGGCGAATGGTTTGTTATTACCGAGTTGTCCATGATTATTTCGCCGCTCTGGACCCTTCGCAGACCTGCAACTACCTCAGCAAGCTCCGCTTGGCCATTTCCATCAACGCCTGCTATGCCAAGGATTTCTCCTTTTCTCAGTTCCAGCGAAAGTTCTTTTAGGAATATTACTTTTGCATTGTTGAGCGCGGACACATTTTTCAGCTGAAGAACAGCGGGGTTTTTTGCAGATGCTTTCGATTCTATATTTTCTATGATAAGCCGGCCAACCATCATCTTTGCCAACTCTGACTCGCTAGTTCCAGCTGTTTTTACAGTTCCCACTACCTTGCCACCACGGAGGACTGTTACTCTATTGCTCGCTTCCATTACTTCGTGCAGCTTGTGCGTAATGAATATTATAGAAAGGCCCTGATTTACCATCGACTGAAGTGTAGCAAATAACGCCTTTTCTTCCTGCGGCGTTAGCATAGATGTGGGCTCGTCCAGGATGAGGATATCAATATCCCTGTATAGCGCCTTGATTATCTCCACTCGCTGCTGCTCTCCAACCGCCAAGTCGGCTACGGTTGCCTTTGGATCTATCTTTAGACCGTACTGTTCGGACAAATGCAAGATTTTCTTTTCAGCACTGGCAAGGTTAAGAAATAATCCCCGGGATTTTAGGCCGACAATTATATTCTCTGTGACAGAATGAGGAAGGGTGAGCAGAAAGTGCTGGTGGACCATCGCTATCCCGAGTTCCATTGCGTCATTTGGTGATTTGATTGTCGTTTTCTCTCCCCTGACAATAATCTCGCCAGCATTTGGTTGATACAGCCCGTAAAGGATGCTCATCAGAGTTGTTTTGCCCGCGCCGTTTTCGCCAAGGAGACCATGCACCTCTCCCTTTAGCAGTTCGAAATCAACATTGTTGTTTGCCACAACATCGCCAAACTTTATGGTGATTCCCTTCATCTTCAATATGGGCTCGCCAGAGCGAAGAGATGAGAGCTTTTTTGCCTTGTACTGGCCGCTGCCTTCTATATCGTCACGAAGGCTCCCTTCCTTGTTATGCCGATCAAACTTTCGTTTTAAAAACGCAATAGAACTCCGTCCTAGATCTCAATATTATACTTTGGTATTCAATCCTAAGATTTTTGTCATATATCATAAAGTTTGAAAAGATAGATACAATGTGTGGACCTGATAGGCGATCTGAATGTAACTAACTAACTAACTAACCTAAAGATCGGCATTTCCACAAATTCCACAGACTGGGGTCTATAATTGTAGATATTTTGCACTTCTGCCATTACGGTCGTATCACTAGGTTGTAAAAAAAACAATTATGCTTTAACTGTAGCAATGAGTAGCCTAACCTTAAATACCGACAGCGGCTTCGTCATTTCTGTAAAGGATTGCCCCAACTAGATCTGTTTCACGTCATAATAAAGCCGAATTTCTATCGCGACTCTTTGCAGCTAATGAAGATTTCTGACAAGGTAAGACGCGTTTCAAGTGGTATAAGCGAGGCTTCAGTGATAACGGCAACTTCTACGAACAAAGGAATACTTATCCGCCTTGGATTCCCGCCTTCCGTAATTCAGGAGGCAAAAGAATCTGATATCATTATAGCCGTCAGGGCCCAGGACCAAAGCTCGCTAGATCTAGCCATCCAGAAGGCAAACGAAATGCTCGAATCGCCTGAGAAAATTTCGGCCGGCACCGAGGAGACTTCTAAACTGACGGATTTAGACTCTGCGCTAAACGTAATGCCCGACGCAAATTTGGTTCTTCTGTCGATTCCCGGAGAGCATGTTAAGGATATTTCGCTAAAGCTAATTGAACGACGTATACACCAGCAGATATTCAGCGATCATGTGCCAATAGAAGATGAGCTGGAGATTAAAGAGCGGGCGGTCAAAAACGGCGTATTGATTCTGGGCCCGGGGGCTGGCACTTCAATCATCAACGGGAAAGGCATCGGGTTTTCTAATGCTGTTAAAGAAGGTCCTGTAGGAGTTGTTGCAGCCGCCGGGACAGGTCTGCAAGAAGTAATAACTTTGCTTGACCATTGCGGAATCGGCGTAAAACATGGTCTGGGAGTTGGAGGAAGCGACCCAAAGGAGAAGATAGGTGGCCTCATGATGCTAGAATGCATTAAATTGCTTGAGAAAGATCCCGACATCGAAGTTATCGGGATCGTTTCAAAGCCTCCTTCCCCATCGATTCAGGAAAAGATTATCGAATATATCTCGCAGGAAGGCAAGAAAAAGTATGTGTTAGCATTCATCGGAGGCCAACAATTGCATGCTGACCGGACGGGAGGAAGAATCATCCAAGTTGGCAGCCTTGCATCTTCAGTTCTGGCATTTGCAAAGCATGTCGGCAAAGAACAATTCATGAAGGCAGGAGCTGCGACCCGCATCTCCCAACAAGATCTCTTAAACACGCTGGAAAAGGAATGGATCAAGTTGCGCGACGCGCAGAAATTCATCAGGGCGCTCTACACAGGCGGGACTTTTACTTACGAAGCTCAAGTCATCTTGAGCGAAATATTGCCCGGCCCGATCTATTCAAACGCTCCGATCCTAAACATAAGGGAGATGGCCAGCTCCCTGACAAGCGAAGCAAACTCAATAGTAGACCTTGGCGAGGAGGAGTTTACGCAAGGCAGGCCCCATCCAATGATTGATCCAACAATAAGAAAACTCAGAATTCTAGAGGAGGCAAAAGACCCACAAGTTGGAGTGCTACTAATGGACTTTGTGCTTGGGTATGGCTCGCATCCAGATCCAGTTGGAGCGGCTCTTCGCGAGATAGAAGAAGCAAAAGAGATTTCGGCAAAGGACGGAAGGTATCTTTCCGTGATATCCCACGTATGCGGCACAACGGGTGACCCACAAGGATATGAGAGCAGCATAGGCAAGTTGCAATCAGCCGGCTCGGTAGTCTTGCCGACTAACGCCATTGCAGCGGTAGGAGCGGCACTAGTGGCCCTCAGGGGCAAGGTAGATCTAGAAAAGATTTATTCTCAATATTTGACGCTTGGCGGAGAGCTGGAAGATGGGTGAAGCTAGAAAGCTTTTCGACGTAGAATTGAAAGTCATAAACGTCGGGCTGGACATTTTTTACAACGCTCTCCAAATGCAAGACGTAAAGGCAGTGCACGTCAACTGGAAGCCAGCACCAAAGCTTGAGAAGGAAACAGAGGACATTCTTGACAAGATTCTGTAAGAGGGCACCTTGCGGACATACGTGAGTGCTCGATTATGATAATGACAGAGCAACGCAATTTTGATTGCACATGCATTGGAGATTTGCATAGCTGGCTCTTGCACGAGGGAAGCGGCACGGTTGGAAAGACGCTGAATGCTTTTGATACCACGATTAACATACGAACTGCCAAAGATGAACTTCTGGTGATCACTTTGGGCAAACTACGCTCGCCCATGAATCTTAACGTAAATCCAGGTAATGCAAATGTAAATTTGGGATTCAAACAGATCGTAGGAGAAGATGCAAAAGCTAGGATACTGAATGAAAACGTCGGCAAGCGGCCGAGGGCCGCGCTCTTGGTAGGAGATGCAGTTATCATGCTCAGCGAACATGATAAATTTCGCAATCAGTTTAGCTGCCTAGAGCCACGCGCAATTCAGACATTTGCAAGAAATAGTGATAGAATATTCTCGGCACTAGAATCACAGGCGCATGCGAACAGGTTCGGCTGCTTGCTAGAGCCGGACGTTACTACAAGAGGATTGCTTGACGCATTTCTCGTTCAGCTAATCAAAGACAAGACAGTTCTCGACTACCACGAATTCAAAGCTAGAATATCAAAGGAGCTGCTAGAGCTATGCGGCAAAGGCCCGGGCTTTACGCCTGCCGGCGACGATTTTATTGCCGGCTACCTGACGATGTTTAATTGGCTGCGTGGTTCGTTGAAGCTTGGCCAAGCGATTATTCCAGGCAGCGAGTTCTCGTTACAAACAACCTGGACGAGTTTCAAGTTGATCGAATACAGCGCAAGAAATCTTCTTGACGAGCAGGTGCAGGAAATGATCAACTCTGTCGCTCGTAATCAGATCGATGATTATGTTCGATCTATCGAATTAATTAGCAAAAGGGGTCACACTTCCGGCGTCGATTTTGTGACTGGGATGACGTTTGCAATGTATACAATCACAGACAGGTTACACAGAACCAGAGTTCTGGAAAACATTTCGCGAGTTTTGAACAGCACATGACCAGTTGTCAGTTCGGAGGAAATTCTCATCTAAGTGCAAGAGGACATCGAAGTCGTGAACAAATTTGCCGCCATTCCTGAAATCTGTCAAATACCGTGGTTGATGCACCCAGACTACGCGGAAGCGCATTCCACTGACAGCCAGTACGTAGAATGTAGAAAATGGCGCTTCTGGCCTTCCTGTCGTCCATCCTTGGACGTCCTGCTTTCTTCTTCTATTTCATTGGTGGTGGAAGCAATGGCACTATCCGTTCCCATAACACAGCTTATTGAGTGAAGAAACGTGTTCCAGACCGACCTTCAATAGCTTTTGATAAATTTTCGAGATTAGCTATGATTGCTTCGTGACCCCCATTTCTGACAAAATTAATACACGCCCGCACTTTTGGACCCATGCTCCCTTCTTCGACCTCGCTGAGGATGGCATCAACACCTTGGTGAACCTTTACCTCGGACAGGAGCTTCTGATTTTTTTCCCCATAATTGGTATATAGGCCTTCAACATCGGTAAGTATCACCAATTTACCAGCACCAATCTGCGTCGCCAATTTTTCGCTTGCCAGATCCTTATCGATGACGGCGTCTATGCCAGCCTTACTGCCATCGGCCTCTTCAATTACGGGTATGCCTCCTCCGCCACAAGCAATGACCAGGAATCCGGAGTCTAGCAGTGAACGGATAACCTGACTTTCTAAAATCACGGACGGCTTTGGCGATGGAACTACTCTCCGATATTTGCTGTTCCTCTGATACTTGATTGCAGCAGATGCATTACCTTCAAGTAGAGGATCAACTTGGTCGCCGCCTACATATCCTATGACTCCTGTTCTCGACATCATACCCGCCAATGCTCCTAGAAGGAATGTTCCTTCTTGTTGCATTGGAAAGATAGAAGCCACATTATTAGAACTGACAAGCCCTGTAAACACCACGAACTTGGTGTTTGGATAATCCCTACCGACCTTGACAGCGGGGTCTCCCCACTGGAAGCCATGAGCAATGATCAGGTCATAGCCGTTTTCTGCATACTGCCTTAAGGTGGATTCTATGTCTGGAATTGCGACGTTATCTTGGTATGCGAGGAGGTGTCCATACTTGGTCTCCAATAGCTTTGCAGCGTTGTGTGCAGTGGCACCCCATCCTCCATCGCCGAAGAGTGCATCTGTAACGAGTGCAACCTTTAGCGGCTTGATTTCTGCTGACGATATTAAGTTGCTGGGGACGTATGATAAAGCGGCGGCTTCCACCCGTACGCCAATTTTATTGAGGACTACTATATTCTTGTCAATTACATCTTGCGTTAGTTGCTGCAGCTTTGTTTTTATTGCTTCTGGCACTTTGTTACCTAGGTCATGGAATGGTGCCAAATACACAATGCCAGAGCCGGGGGCTCCTTTCGCAGCTTCTATACCAGGCTTGTAGAGCTTGCCGTCGAATCGGTTTTCCACAACCATTTGCACGGCTTGGTCGAACGCTTTGTCTATGTCGAGAACAAATGAAGTAAGAACCGTGCCCGGTGCTAGGCCGTTCTGGTCCGCAACAGCACCAAACGCATATACTCCTTTTTCTTTGGCAGCCTCTATAACACCATGCCCGGACGTGTCAGCTACATGTAACAGAAAATCAGCACCGGCACTGATTTGTGCCAGGCCCGCTTCTTTGCCCTTGGCAGGGCTATCCCAGTCACCTATGTGCGCGCCTATCACTTTGATGTTTGGATTCGTCATTTTTGCACCTTGCTTGTAGCCTTCGAAAATATTGGTCAAGTTAGGATATTGATTTTTTTCAAAAAAAGGCCCTACAGGTTTTGTAGGATCCCGAAAGGCTCTATCATCGCGATCAACCTGTATTCTAGTTACCACAGAGACTACTGCCTTTACAATTTTTCTTCTGTCAAGCTCGTTCTGTAACGCCTGGGCGATCATGTAACCTATCAGCCCTTGCGTTTCGGCATTGCAGGCATGCAGCGGAAAAGCAGGAACAATATCCTTCGCCATTTGATGTCTCAATAGAGTAGCTCCAACCTGTGGACCATTACCATGTGTGATAGCTAACTTCTTGTAACCCATTTTTACCAGCTCGGCTATTGCTCTAGCTGCGGAAACCACGTTATCGTATTGCTCCTGAAAGGATCCTGCTCCGTCCTGCCTGAGAAGGGCATTTCCGCCCAGGGCAATAACAATAGAGTATGGATCTCTCAACTGAAAAACTATGCTGAAAAATTATATAAACATATACCTCATCTGTCTTTCTTTTTCCTTCTATTGGTGCTAGACGAACACAAAGTCTATTGGGTTTGTCCGTAAATCTCACCTAGTATGCAAGGATGAGCAAGATTCAGCTTAAATGATCAATTATGGAGCTATGAGCAATTCACCAAAGGGATTTGTCAAGTCAGTATCTCTCTCCAAATTCAAAAAAATGGCGATCATTAAGTGCCCCATAAACTACTTTTACTTACCCTTCCCCTTCGCTCGATCCTGCTCGTTAAGTAACTACCCGTTTTGCTGTTCACTTGGCTCATTTAGAAGCGGCGTTTGAATGAACTTGGTATCTTCTGACACTTGGAATTAATAATAATAGGAATTTCTGTGACGAGCGAGTGAACTTCTTTAATCCAATTGTACCAATGTTGCAATTATGCTGGGGATTGTGGGTTCGCCATCTGGCTCGAATGCCTCTATTCCTAAACCTTCGCCTTCTACTTCTACAGCCATCATTATACTCAATATGTCACCCCTATTGAGATGAGTAACTACATTGATTGGGATAACATCCTTTTCTTGAGAATCTGATATTACTCGTCTTATTGTAGAGTTAGGCAAGTCTACGTTATTTATTCTCACCCAAAAATCAATCCACCGGTTGTTAGTACCTCTGGTCTTGCCAACTTGAGGACATGCAATGAGAAGATACATCCCTGATTGTTTGAGAATGATATCGCCTTTTTCGAAATCTATACTATGTGCTCCCCCTGCGACCTCTTCCTGTGAATCTAACTCGATTTCAACGGGGTGTAAGGTATTAGGCCTTTGAGTCCTATTAGATGAAAATTGACCAAACGCTTTCTTATACTCTCGGGTTACGGTCAACTTTTCACCCCTTTTATGGCTGATTCAGCTTCATTTTTAGATGCCTTGAATCTCTCCAAAGGAGTGAACTGCGTCATGATCTCTGTAAAGGAGTGAGACTCAACAGAGTAAGCCTGTAGCTGTTCCATCAAATACTGGATCTTCATTCTACAAACTTCGTACTTTTGAAATTGCATCGTGCCATCTGCTTTCTGTTCAACAGATATCGCAGTTAGATAGGTGCATACACCCTCTGTTTGGTTTATTACGTCGGGCTCTAGAACATCGCTTTCAGAAACAAGAACGTTTCTTATCGTCTGCAAGAGGCGAGCCATTACGGCCTGGTCTGATTGAAGCTTAGATAGACTTGTAGATCTCAACCACTGTTGCTTTTCTGGATCTGCGTGGACAGTCAGGGTAAGGTTATAGTTAGAACATGAACGTCTTATGATGCTTGTAGTAAAGAGTAAACTTTGGAATAGGTTTTTCAGATGTTGGACCGAATAGTCCTTGCGTCGAATTCTCATTTCTTCTTGTGACTGAATTATGCCGTCTACCCTTTTAATTATGCCGTCTATTTTTAACATATTTTTATGAGTAAAGTGGTGGAAAAGTAAAGCTAAGAAAGTGGACAGGCCACCGGCTATTACAACATCTCCATAAACTAAATGGGCAACAGGAGAAAGTTCGCAATTCTCGTTATATTCAAAAACTCCGCATTCCGTAGGTAGCTCTGCTGATGAGGCAAAGGCCAGATGGAACGAAACCACACTGGATGTAAGTACCACAAAAACAGCTACTGACAAAAGTTTGGGATGCCTAATCAGCTCCGCAAGTGACAGGGATTCTATTGTCTAACACCATCTTAGAGAAATCATTCTCTTCGTCTGTACAATAAGCTGATGTAGAAAAGTATTGCTAAATCTAAAATGGCCTTATTTGGCAATATTATTCATATGAATACGTTATTCGGGTAAAATTTGTTATAATTTGAGCCATGACCTAACAAATGTGCTATATTCATCACATTCGCCAATTAGTGGCAACCCATGCCCCAATGGTTTAGATCCCTTCGCAAAACTAGAATTGGCAAAAAGGAAAATGAAAACCCGGCATGGGGCAGGGACATTGTAGCCAACATAGCAAGAATTTCACGTACTTTGGGCAGGATACCAGTCGGGAAATCAAAATGTTACTCTAGACCAAGTTCTGGACTAAATACGCGCTTTTCTATTAAATTAGATATTCGTTTTCTCGACCAACATTCTTGCGACATGTAAGGCTTCATGACAAGTCTCTCCTTGATTGCAAGGTTTTTTATCCTGAATCTATCAGCACAACAAGTATAATTCTGAACCCATTTCCAGATAGGTACATGGGCTCATGATTACAGATTCTGGGCATTTTGACGCACATTTATGACTCGTTGATCTGAAACACAACTATAGAGAATATGCAAACACAGCTGGGCGCGTCCCAGTCGTATTTATGGGCAATGAAAAGCTAGGAAATGCTATCCCACAACTCTTGCCCTAAGTTAACAGGGCCGTTTTATGATATATATGATTTTTTGAATTCTGCAACAACTAACCTTAAATCGTAATCGCAAAAGCTGCTAACTTGTAGGATGAGAAGATGGCAACTGATATGAAAAACAGGATCGAGGAGGCTAACAAGGCGGCGATACAGCGAGTGCTTGCCTCAAGGCCCCACCTTGTGGATGTGAAGCCAGCTATAGACGTTCTGCCGAACATGAACAAGAAATCGATTTTTCACGCAGGACCCCCGATAAAGTGGAATAGCATGTGTGGGCCAATGAAGGGCGCAGTTGTAGCAAGTATAATATTCGAAAAATGGGCATCAAGCTGGGACGAGGCTGTCAAGCTCGTCGAAGAAGGTGAGGTTGAGCTCTCCTCTAACCATGACCATGAGGCGGTAGGCCCGATGGCGGGTGTGATATCTCCTTCCTTGCCGGTAGTTGTTGTAAAGAATGAAAAGTTTGGCAATGTGAACTATGGCAGAATAGTCGAACAAAAAGTGCAGTTTGGCGAATTCGATGAACAAGCAATCCAGTCTTTGGAATTCTGGAAGAACGTATTGGCCCCGGCGTTAGCTAATGCCTTAAGCAAACTTCGGTCCCAGGGCGGCGTCGGTATCGACCTGAAATCAATTATGGCGAGAGCACTTTACATGGGCGATGAGCTACACAACAGACCCTCTGCAGGGACCGCGCTATTTGCTCTTTCCATAATGCCCTACTTGATAGAAACCGGAGAGGATAAAGAACGTCTTTCACAGATAGTAAAGTACTTTTTAGGAAACGAGATATTTTTCCTTTGTTTGGCGATGGCCGCCTGCAAAGCTACGATGAATGCTGCAAAGGACATTGAATACAGTACGCTTGTGACACTAATGGCGCGTAATGGGACTGAGTTTGGCATAAAGGTGAGTGGATTGGGCAATCGATGGTTCACAGGTCCGGCAGGAATGGTCAAGGGGCTTTATTTCCCCGGGTATGGAACTCAAGACGCTAACCCAGACATGGGTGACAGTGCAATAACTGAAACAACTGGCCTTGGTGCATTTGCGCTAGCCAACTCTCCTGCCATACTTTCCTTAGTTGGAGGAACAGCGCAAGATGCCTTTAACTACACAAAGCAGATGCGTGAGATCACTATTACACTGAATGATACTTTTCTAATACCTATATTGGACTTTCAAGGCACTGCTACGGGCATAGACATCAGAAAAGTGGTAAAAACGGGAATACTCCCAGTGATTGACACCGCAATAGCGCATAAGGACCCGGGTATGGGAATGATAGGGGCAGGCATAGTAAATCCGCCTATGGAAGCCTTCAAATCAGCTCTGCGCGAATTTGCTACAAAGTACAAGATATAGATATAGATATAGATATAGATATAGATCAATCCTTGCTTCAATCAATCTGTTTGGCAAGATAACTCGTACAAGGTAAAGAGATAACAATATTTTCCATCACTGCATATATTTCGGATTTAGTTTTTTATGATATATGAACTAATTTTGGGAAAGAGCTAAATAGATTTATTAATTAAGGGAAACACATTCGAACTGGACATTTCTGAATTTGGCAAGGAGGAATCATGTTGATAGATTGACAGAGACCAAGAAGCTCACTAAAGGTGCCATCGTCTGTATAGCAGTCCCTTCATTAAAGCTGTTCGAGAAGCTGAAGGATGCAAGAACGGTTCTTAATTCATTTGGAATTGAAAATGAAGTATGCATAGTTGCCGCTCACTGGGCACCCAAGAGGACTCTCAGGTTCATAGCAGAACTAGAATCGAAACGAGTAGAGGTCATAATCGCAGCAGCAGACGGCTCAGCCCATCTGCCGGGCATGATAGCCTCACTTACTACTATACCAGTGATAGGAGTTCCGCTTCAGGGTACATCTCTTCAGGGAATGGATTCGCTTCTGTCAATAGTTCAAATGCCACACGGAGTTCCTGTAGCGACCATGGCAATAGACTCGGGCTACAATGCTGGAGTATTTGCCTGTCAGATATTAAGTCTAAAGTATCCGCATCTTAAGGAAAAGTTGAGCCAACATAAGGAAATGCTAGAGAAGCAAGTGGAATCAGAGAACATCCAGTTTAATAAGAAATAGGTACACGTGCGATAGAGAGATTGTGTTTTGTAACATAACATTTTCAAAGATAATTAAAGACCCTTCTCCATTTGTCAAGTAATCTGCCGTAGAGTCCGCCTAAAGATGCGTTAATTATTGTCGTTCCGATCAGTACGTTGACTAGCTCCCAGCCGTCCAACTTTACAACAAAGTAGCTCCACATTCCAATCATAGGAACCCAAAAGGCCAGTGAAAGCATTGTATCAAACAGATATTTTTGGTACTTGTTCAATAATATGGGAATAGAGTTGTGATTAAAAAAGGTAGACACAGATATCTTCTGTTAATCTACGATTGGTAATTTTAGATAATAAGTGACCATACTGAACCATCAAGAATAGGGCAAAAGTTCTGCCTTAGTGCTCTGGTGTAACAAAATATCATCATTTTATGATATATGCATTTATCAGCCACCCATCCTACCTAACCTTAAAGACCTGCATTTGGTTAATTCTTCGAGCGACGCTTTGTGGAGGAGTGTACCCTGAAATGAGCAACAACAGAGGTAGCGAACCGAGGTCTCCAATACCAAACAAAGATTATACTGCGGGAGGCAGAGATGAGATGTTGAAAAGAGTTGAACAGGATTATGAAGAATTCAAAACCACACGCACATTCAAATTTCCGATCTGGCTATATGGCCCTCCAAAAGGCAAACTATTCAAAGTGGAAGTCGAGGACTGCCCTCGTTTTGGCGAAACGGCTTATGTTGAATTTGACTCTGCTAGAACCGCATTTTTGAGCATCGACATGCAGATAGACTTCTGCGGGCCCAAAGGTTATGTTGACGTAATGGGCTATGACTTGGGGCTGACTTCAGCTCCGATAAAACCGATCCACTTTGTAATGCATCATATACGGAATGGAACCGACATTAAGGTCATACATACTAGGGAAGGGCATCTGCCAGACCTTTCAGACGCGCCATACAACAAGCTACTCCGCAGCAAGCTCATCGGAAATGGTGTCGGGATTGGCGATATTCCTAAAGGCGGAATGGGGCGGTTGCTGGTTAGAGGCGAAAAAAACTGGGACATAATCGAAGACCTCTATCCGATTGAAGGCGAGTATGTAGTAGACAAGGCTGGCAAGGGGGCATTTGGTCAAAGCAATCTACCCCTATTGCTGAAAAACCTTGGGATTACTCATCTGGTGATAACAGGCATTACCACTGATGTCTGCGTGCATACAATAATGAGGGAAGCAAACGACAATGGATACTGGTGCCTTGTGTTGAAAGATGGCACTGGTGCTACCGATCACACCAATCACGAAGCAGCAATGAAGCAGATCAAGATGCAGGGCGGAGTATTCGGCTGGGTTTCTGATACCAAAAGATTTGTGCATGGTATCAAGTCAGCTTTTAAAGATTAGTGCATCATCTACTGCTGTTTCATGCTGAAAATATGAAAAGATGACAATAGCGTTAGCATAGCTTTTAATTTTACTTCATAGATAGTAACCGCATCGCACCATTGCATCGAGGTTACTAAATGAAGGTCGCAAGGTTGCTTTTAAATGATGAGGAGACCTTCGGTCTAGTTAATTCTGAGGGAAAGCTGAGTACCCGGGATGAAATAATAAAACAGACTGGCGTGCGCCTGCCGCGATCTCTCGAGGAGTTTCTGTTTGGAGGAAGCGTCCAAAAGATAAGGGATCATGCAAGAGAGCTGTCGTTTGACCACGAAATTGGTAAATTAAAGGTCTTGCCTCCCATAACAAAAAGCTTCAAGATAATCTGTTTGGCATTCAATTATTCAGACCAGACAAGTTGGGTGAGATTTGGCAAAACCCCTCCAAAGGAGCCTGTCATTTACATGAAACCCCGCACAAGCCTTGTTGGTCCCTTTGAGGACATTGTTTGCCCAAAATTTGTAACACAGCTTGACTATGAAGGCGAGCTGGCCTTTGTCATTGGAAAAAATTGCAAGGACGTTTTGGAAAAGGACTCACTAGATTACGTTGCAGGATATTTTGCGATGAATGATGTCTCGGCGCGTGATATACAGTTCATTGACAAACAATACACAAGGGCAAAAGGCTTTGATACATTTGGTCCGTGTGGACCTTGGCTGACGACTCCAGAAGAAATCCCTGAACCACACAATCTGCGGATAACAACAAAGGTTAATGGTGAAATCCGTCAGAACTCTTCAACTTCGAACCTGGTCTTGCAGGTAGATAGAATAATACACTGCCTGAGCAAGGTGATGACTCTAGAGCCGGGTGACATAATATCGACAGGAACACCAAGCGGTACAGTGCTTTCTCTTTCTTCACATCTCAAATATCTGCAGCAGGGTGACGTTGTCGAAGTGGAAGTTGAACGGCTGGGAAAGCTAAGGAATAAAGTGGTATTCGTGTAATTGGTAGTAGAACTATTGGGATTTGGTCTCTAGATATCAAGAGTTCGTAAACATTTGAGAGAGTCTCATCGGTGAAGGCGAGAGGGCTGCATCACCATCTAGATTAGTGCGCATGAGCGGTCATCCATTTTCCTGCAGGTGTTATCGAATATGATTAACCAAGGCTTCGTCATCTGAAAGCGGCAACCCCACAATCGATCCCTGACATTCAGGGCATCTTGCAACATCATCCTTTCGCGTCGGCAATGAGGTTGCAGTCCAGTAACAAGATTCACAAATCAGGAACAATCTTTTCTTTCGCTCAGCATTCTTGCCGGAAGAAAGACTAAGATAAGCTTCTGAGAAGGTTACAGCTTCCAGCATCCCAATACGTATACTACGCAATAGTATTTAAATGTGAAAACGTAGTTTACGGACCGTCAATTAGCGAATGGTTAAATACAGCGGTAATCTTTCGATCAAAAACAATCCCGTATTGAAAAGAACTTGTATTGTCCAAGATGCGGCGCGCGAACGGGGCCGGCAGATGCATATTTTCGCTTATTTTGTGTAGGATAACATCACAAAGCCGGATGCGACTCTCCTGGAATATCACACGTCATATTTTTGATTGAATATTCAATAAATAATAATAATGAAAAAAGAAAAAGGCATTGCTGCCTCAATCTAGCTTACGACGTTACTGCGTTCACACCAAGCGACAGCCCTAAGTTGCTTACAGGACATGCAGAGTCTGGGTTGATAACAAAGCCTGTTATCACATCAACATTGCTTGGGACATTCGAGCTTGCAGTTTGTACTTTCATCGTATTTCCTTGGATTGAAATTCCCGAAGTCGGGGTTGAATCAATTGATGAGAGACAGAAGTCGCTATCCGCCGTTCCTCCGACAAGCGTACCAGTGTGTGCGTGCCATGCATCAGGGTTCTGGTGCGAGTCTCTTCCTATAGCTGGGTGTATGGTCGTGAAAAAGCCTTTCCCGGTGCTCGAATCGGCCCATGCAAAGCCCACGACTGCGTTTGAAGTTACAAAGTCATCGGGGAACCTCTGAATATCGTCTGCTGTGGTTATAGTCAATGTTGCTGTGTTTGAATTTTTTTGTTCCACAGATCCATCCGTTTTTTGAGCCCAAGCTGGTCCAGCTACAGATGCTGTTGCAAATTGTGCTGTTATAAGGACAGTTGCGACAAGAGCCGCTGCAACCATTCCTCCAATGTACATAGAATTCATTGTGTTGAGGACTGTGCCGTCGGATTTATTTTTTGTGTCCATTAGTCCGCATATGTCAGTGCGATAAATGCAAGTCTAATCTTTTGAACTCCAATAAAATGCAATTCTATGGTCAAAATTGCACAATGGCTTCAAAGCCAAAGCCAATTCGAGGTTGGATGCGTTACAGACAGGCCTATACGCATTTGACACTAGAAACCTCGACGTAGCTGCGAGTTCAGGGACTTCTTCTGATCAGCGAGATGAAATACGTGACATCGCTCAAACCTGGCGAGATCAGCTCTCTTCATGACAGAACGTCCGAAGGTGGGAGTTGTAAGAATCAATAGCAAGCTTTTTGCATACGGACACCTACTGAATACAATGTTCTCTGAAAAAGAAAAGGAGTATATCAAGAACCAGCGACTTGCTCGAATCGCCACTGTGTCTCCGGAAAACCTGCAACCAGATGTTGTGCCCGTGGGCTTTGATTTTGATGGCCAAAATTTCTACGTAGGCGGCAAGGACTTGCTCAATAGTACCAAATACAAGAATGTGATAAAGAACGGCAAGGTTGGAATGGCAATTGACGACATAAAACCCGGAGAATCTTGGGAACCGCGCGGCGTGAAGGTATATGGCACTGCAGATATGACAAGCGATCACGATGGATACTTGGGACGCACGTCATACCTCAAGATAACGCCCAGGAAGAAGTGGAGTTGGGGAATAGAAGCACCTGTATTCGTTGACGGCAAATTCATGGTAAACAGGAAAAGCGCTGCATAGTGGACACCGACCTTGTTGGACTGTTGGCGGTCAGCATAGCCTTCAGCGCAATCGCAATTATAGAAGGTTTGATAGTGTCTCCGATATTCTATTCGATTGCGGGGATAATTCTTGCCATGCTTGGGTACCTTATAATATCTGACAGACGGAGCCAGAAGAAGCCTGGGGAACCGCCTCAACGACAAAAAGAGTAGAGTGGCCCTTTTATCATAGTCTGGTGTTATATCTTATGTAAAAGCCTTCCATGGTTACAACAACCCCGAAGAAGCTCGGATTTGACGTCTGTCAATTCTGCGGCAAGGAGTTTGAAACCGAAGAAACTCTAGCCTTGCATGTTCAATATGAACACCTTGATGATGAGCCCAACAGAAAGCTAAAGGGATAGGATGCTCATGTTTCGGGTGGAGCGCGCTTCCAAAACTTCTTATCAAAGCAGGACTTCCTTTCTTGATCTTGAAAACACACGTATTATCATGATTCATAACATGCCAGTCTCGCCCCAAAGAATTACCAGTGTCTGCACAACTACCATCATTACGCAATCTTTCACAAAATCACAAAGGACTTAATAATGGTGAATACTAGTATTTTACTAATGAATAGAGAGAGAATTTTATTACATGGAAAACTTCTTTTAGATAATTTACTGGGAGCAGAAGCATAATGGTCGATACAAGCACCATTATTGGAATTGCAGTCACAGTCCTCGTGTTAGGCATTATTGGATTTGTTGTCTATCGCCGGATAATTCAGGTCAGGAATTATGGAAAGAAAATCTACCCCGGGCGGAAATCCACCCCTGAGGGCGAGCCTCTTGAGGACCCGCGTTCCTATTCTGCAGGCAGGGGATTTCCAAAGAGGATGACAAGGATGATAATTCCTATCATCATAGCAGTTGTTGTGGTGTCAATTGTGCTTGCATCAGGTATCAAGATAGTCGAAGCAGGCAATAGAGGGGTATTGCTGCAGTTTGGAGCCGTCGATACAAGCCGGTCACTGCCTGAAGGCCTCCATCTTGTGACGCCATTTAGAGACGACGTCATCCAGGTCGAAACAAGAACGCAAAAGACTGTCGAAAATGCTGCTTCCGCGTCCAAGGACCTGCAGGATGTCAGAACAGAAGTTGCACTAAACTATCATGTGAGCCCAGACAACGCGCAAATACTTTATCAGCAATTGGGCTTTGAATATTCCGTCAGAGTGATCAGCCCAGCTATCCAGGAATCAGTAAAGCAGGTCACAGCCAGATTCAACGCCGAAGAATTGATCACAAAAAGGGAAACGGTGAAAACAGAGATTGAGCTGCAGATAAAGCAGAGACTGGCAAACTACAACGTCATCGTTGAAACTATTTCCATCACTGAATTCAAGTTCTCTGATCAGTTTACCCGTGCTGTCGAGGCCAAGGTAGAGGCAGAACAGAGGGCGCTACAGGCCAGCAACGATCTTCGAAGGATCGAGATCGAAGCCCAGCAGGTAGAAGCAAAAGCAATCGGCGATCAGAAGGCAAACATAGCCCGCGCGGAGGGCCTGAGGCAGGCAAACATTCTAGAGGCTGAGGGTGAAGCCGCGGCAATCAAGATAATTGACGAGCAGCTAAGGAATAACCCGAACTATCTGGAATGGCTCAAGACGCAGAGATGGGATGGCAAGCTTCCACTTGTGATAGGAGAAGGGGGAACTCCTTTCATACAGATACCTACTGAAGGGGAACAACAACCAAACTAGAACAAACCAGGGATCCGTGGGGTTCAACAGGCATATCACGGATCCAAATCTTGCAACCGCGGGGCTAAATATGCATGGATCGGTGGATCTTGGGAAAGAATCGCAGGTTCCCCAGCTGCATTCCCTTCCTCATTCATTCTAGGCACAATGAACAACGATGAGGCAAGTGTTTTGGCGGGACATAAGCAGGATTTTACGAGATTCCATGCTTTACCACCCTTCCACTTCAAGCCCCGGCACGCGCTCAAAGTGCTTCTTGTTCTTCGTTACAAGGGCCTGCTTGTTTGAAAGGGCTATGCTGGCGATAAAGAGGTCCAGTTCTCCTATGTAATTGGACTTTAATTTTTCTGCAAACGCTCCCCATAATTTTGCAGATTCATAGTCAAGCTTCAGTACAGAGAATCTACTGAGAATCTTCTCTATTCTTCTGATGGCACGATCCCTGTTGCGTGAGCCATGGGCGCCACGATAGAGCTCTGCCACGTTGATGGCCGTTGTGTAGACGGGCTCACCCCTTCCTTCCAGCTCGTCTAGTTTTGCAAGGGCGGCGGCATTGCCTCTATCGAGGTCGGCGATAAAATCCGAGTCAGCACATACCATTAGAGTTCAACCTTTCTTGTC
>Ga0209751_10002051_pt1 | contig 20412 bp, 23 predicted proteins | sample RifCSP13_1_FD_184019 | JGI IMG/M metagenome (GOLD analysis project Ga0209751, IMG submission 184019) | Soil microbial communities from Rifle, Colorado - Rifle CSP2_sed 13_1 (SPAdes) (version 2) | ecosystem: Environmental > Terrestrial > Deep subsurface > Rock core/Sediment | place: Rifle... | reverse complement strand
CTCGTCATCATCTTCATCTTCTCCAGCGCCGCCAGCATGGGCCTGGGCATGCCCTTCGACTTCTTCCCCTTCTGCGGGATCTTCGTCTTCGTGATCATTCTCATCGTCGTCTTTGCGGTCGCGGGGATGGGCGGCTACCGGTCCACGATCCCGCCGCCTCCGCCGATCCAACAGCCCATGGTCCCCGCGGGCCTCCAGGGACCCGTGGCCTTGAACTGCCCGAACTGCGGCGCGCCGCCCCAGGGCGTGGACCGCTTCGGCGTGGCGACCTGCTCGTACTGCGGCACGCGCTTCCTCGTGCGGTGACGCGAATGGACTCGGGCGGGTGAGAGCACGCCTCGGTCGATTTCGGTCGAGCTGCCCCGCACCGCGTACTACACGGGCGAGGTCGTCGAGGGCACGGTCGTCGTCGAGACGACGAGGGAGGTGCCGAGCCGCGGGCTGTACCTGGACTTCCTCGGGCAGGAGGAGACCGTGATCACGCGCGGGTCCGGGAAGAACCAGCAGACGTACCGGTCCACCTGGGACTTCGCCGTATGGCGCCTCCCGCTCCAGGGCGAGACGACGGTCCCGGAGGGGATCCACCGCTTCCCCTTCAAGTTCCAGATCCCGCCGGGCGGACTGCCGAGCTACTCGGGTCGTCATGCCTGGGTGCGGTACCTCGTGACCGCGCGCCTGGATGTGCCCCTCTGGCTCGACACCGTATGGAAGGGCGAGCTCTTCGTCTTCTACGACCGGCAGAGCGTGCGCACTTTCTCGCAGGCCGTGCGCTTCCGCTCCGGGGGCGAGGGCCCCGAGGTCTATGTCGAGCTCGACGGGGACCGCTTCTTCGCGCGGGAGCTGATCGGCTGCCGGATCACCCTCCTCCGGCTCGGACCGTTCCGCGTGCGCCGCGCGTACGTCCGGCTCGTGGGCGGGGAATGGGCCCGCGCCCAGAGTACGGAGGAGACGAGCGTGACCTTCCAGACACAGGTCGACGTGCCCATGGAGCGCATCCAGGTCGGCGTCCCCTTCACCTTCGAGATCCCGATTCCCGCGGACGTCCAGTCCGCCTACCGCGGGACGCACTCCTACTACAGCTACGTCCTCCATGTGGGGCTGGACATCGCCTGGGCCGCGGACCTCGTCGCTCAGACGCCGATCGTGATCGTTCGGTGAGTCAGGGCCGACCGCGTCACGCATTGGGCAATCGTGTTAACCTTGTTCAAGGTTAACGCGCACAAGCTTTTGCCCCGGAGGGCCATCTGCCCCCTCGAGGGACGATGCCCCGCCGCAACCTCCTGAGGGAGGAGGAGATTCGCGTCCGGCTCGCGGAGATCCCGAAGTGGACGCGCAAGGGCCGCGCGATCACGCGAACGTGGACCTTCGACGGCTTCCCGGCGGCGCTCGCGTTCATCAACCGTGTCGGCGCGCTCGCGGAGGAGATGAACCACCACCCGGACATCACGAACTCCTGGGCCACGGTAACCCTGAACCTCACGACCCACGATGCCGGCGGGCTCACGGAACGGGATTTCGCCCTCGCGAAGAAGATCGACGCCCTGGCCTGACGCGCGCGGGAGGCTACAGGGACTTCTCGAGGATCTCCGCGAGGTCCTCGCGGGCGATCTCCTCGCGGTTCTTCGTCTTGGCCGCGTCGTCCATCATGATGAGGCAGTAGGGGCACGCGGAGGCCACGGACGTGGCCCCGGTCTCGATGACGTGGTCGAGGCGGCGGTGGTTGACCTTCTCGCCGACCTTCTCCTCCATCCACATCCGCGCGCCTCCGGCCCCGCAGCAGAAGCCCTTCTCCCGGCACTGCGTCATCTCGACCGCGCGCACGCCCGGGATCCGAAGGAGGACGTCCCGCGGCTCATCGTAGACCTTGTTGTACCTTCCGAGGTAGCAGGCGTCGTGGTACGTCAGGAAGGACTGGACCTCCTTCGTGGGCGTGAGCTTGCCCTCCTTGAGGAGGCGGTCCAGGAAGACGGAGTGGTGGAGGACCTCGTAGCTCCCACCGAAGTCCGGGTACTCGTGCTTGAGCGCGTTGAAGCAGTGCGGGCAGGCCGTGACGATTGTCCGGACCGCGTAGCGGTTCAGCGTCTCCACGTTCGCCTTGATCATCGTCTGCGCGAGGTACTCGTTCCCGATGCGCCTCGCGGGGTCGCCCGTGCACCTCTCCTCCGGGCCGAGGATCGCGAACGTCACGCCGGCCTTCTGCAGGAGCCGCGCGAAGCTCTGCGCGACCTTCTTGTTGCGGTCGTCGAAGGACGCGGCGCATCCGACCCAGTACAGGACGTCGACGTGGTCGCCCGATGCCGCGGCCTCCGCGAGGGTGCGCACGCCCATCCCCGCGGCCCAGTTCGCCCGCTGGTCCCACCCGATCCCCCAGGGATTGTAGTTCGTCTCGATGTTCCGCAGCATTCCCTGGGCCTCCTCGGGCACCTTCCCGATCTCCATCGCGAAGTTGCGTCGCAGCTCGACGATGAAGGGCACATGCCGGATTGAGACGGGACACTCCTGCATGCAGGCCATGCACGTGGTGCAGTCGAAGAGTTCCTCGTACCCGACGAACTCCGGGAGCGGTTCGCCGAGGGCCCCGCCCCTCGCCTCCTTCGTCATCGCCTCCCGCAGGTCGAGGATCACGCGCATGGGGTCCAGCGGTTTGCCCGTGGTCCACGCCGGACACACGGACGTGCAGCGGCCGCACACCGTGCACGAGTCGAGTTGCAGCCGGTCGTACCAGGAGAAGGCCTTCGTCGTCGCGGCGCCCAACATCGGCGCTGCGGCTCCCTCCTTCATCATCACGTCGATATCGAAGTCCTTCGGCAGCCGCCCGTAGGGGAGGGCGCGCTCGAAGAAGGTGTTCGCCGGGCTGAAGAGGAAGTGGCTCGCCTTCGTCCATGGCAGCGTCGCGAGGAGGACGGACCACGTGCCCGCGTGGAACCACCAGAGGATCCCATAGCCCCAGGCCAGGGCCGGAGCCGGCGTGATCGTCACGAGAGAGCCACCGCCGCTCACGGCGACCGTCGCCAAGCTCTCGTTGATCCCGATCCCCCGCAGGCCGAGGGACAGGGAATACCCGAGGAACGACCACTCCTGCCACTGGGGCTGGAGGACCGCGAGGCGGATCGCCTCCAGGAGATATCCCTGGACCATGAGGAGGAGCAGGATGCCGGGGAGGAAGAGGTCCGGGCCCTCGTTCCGCAGATACTTCGGGCGCTCCACGAAACGGCGGTAGAACACCATCCCCAGGCCGATGATGAAGGCGAGGCCCATGAAATCCAGCGCGGCCTTGAACACGAGGTAGGGGTTGCCGCGGAGGAGGTCCAGGTCCACCTGGGACGTGATGTCCATGTTCACGAACACGATCGTGGTGCCGATCCCGAGGGCGATGAATCCTGTGTACATGAGGACGTGCATGAGTCCTGCGTACCGACGCCGCGCGACCTTCTTCTGCAGGACCCCGACGACGAGGAGCTGCTCGAGGTGCCGCCAGAGCGAAGCGCCCGTGGACCCTGCGGGTCCCTGCTTCCAGACCTTCCAACGGGTCCAGAGGCCGTAGGCGGTGAAGGCCACGGCGATCGCGGTCACGGCCCATAGCGCGAGGAGGGTCCATTCTGGCAGGAAGTTGAGGTTCGTGCGGCACGGCACGGTCCCCGTGGGGTCGCACGCCGGGAGCGGCACTCCTCACGCCTCCTTGCGGGCCCGCGGACGATCCGCCCGCATCGCCGGCCCAGGCCACCAAAGGCTCGACGCTATTTAACCCCGCGCGGCGGGCCGCGCGCCGAAGCTTGTGCGCGAGCACGAGCCTGCGACATGTCTCCCCGTCTCCCGCGGGCGGACTCATCCCAATCGTGTCTCGCCGGGCATCGGCGTGCACGCATGCACGGCGTCGGAGGACCTCTGTCTGGGCGGCTCGGACTTCCCTTTCCTTTCCTAGGGCGGCTCGGGACACGTCACGGCCGTGGCCGACGGCTCGTTCCGGCGAAGCGCTTACCTCGGCTTCACGAAAGGCCGGACCATCCCGTGCGGGTCCTGCTCGCCGATTCGCCACACCGCGCGATCGACGTCCGTGGCGGCGTAGACCTCGTCATAGGTCTCGGGAGGAAGCTCCCGGATCGCCTCCGCCGGGGCGACGAGGATGAGCACAATCTCCGGGGAGTGTTGCTCGAGGAAATGGCTCAGGATCTCCCGCTGCCTCGGGCTCTCCCCGTCCCTCCCGAGGTGGACCAGGAGGAACAGAATCGGACCGCGGCGGGCCACGATGTCGGGCTCGTACTCGACCACGTCACCCCGGGGCAGCCGCACGCGGAAATGGAGGGAGCGGTGCTCGTGGGGGACGCCCGCCCGGTCCATCTCCTGGCACACGAGCCGCTCGAGTTCCGACCTCGTGCCATGCGCGGTGCGGGCCGATGCCAACGTCATGCCGCCTGGAGCCGCTCGATGATCGCGTTCGCGAACGCCGTCGTCCCGGCCTCTTTGGATCCGGGCATCTGTCGGGCCAGGTCGTATGTGACCACCTTGGAGGCGATCGTCGCCTTGACCGAGTCACGCAGGCGCGTCGCGGCGTCCTGCCACCCCAGGTACTCGAGCATCATCACGCCCGCGAGGATCTCCGCCGTCGGATTGACCTTGTCCATGCCCGCGTACTTCGGGGCGCTCCCGTGGACGGGCTCGAAGAGCGCGTGGGCGTCTCCGATGTTCGCGCCCGGTGCGACGCCGAGGCCGCCCACCTGGGCCGCGGCCGCGTCGCTCAGGTAGTCACCGTTCAGGTTCGTCGTCGCGAGCACGTCGTACTCGTCCGGCCGGAGGAGGAGCTGCTGGAACATGTTGTCCGCGATGATGTCCTTGATTACGACCCGGCCCTCAGGCACCTTGCCCCCGTATCGGTCCTGGACCTCTTGCCAGGGGATCGTCCGGTCCGGGAACTCCTGGCGGGCGAGCTCGTAGCCCCACTCGCGGAAGGCGCCCTCCGTGTACTTCATGATGTTCCCCTTGTGGACGAGGGTCACGGACCGGCGGTGGTTCTCGACCGCGTAGCGGATTGCCTTGCGGACGAGCCGCTTCGATTCCCATTCGCTGATCGGCTTCACGCCGATCCCGCTGTCCTCCCGCACCCGGACGTTGAACTGATCCCTGAGGAGCGAGATCATCCGCGTCGCCTCCGCGGAGCCTTTCGCCCACTCGATCCCCGCGTAGACGTCTTCCTCGGCCTCACGGAAGATCACGATGTCGAGTCGCTCCGGATGCGTCACAGGGCTCGGCACGCCCGGCATCCAGTAGATCGGCCTGACGTTGGCGTACAGGTCGAGCGTCTGGCGCAGGGTGACGTTGAGGGAGCGGAAGCCGCCGCCCACGGGCGTGGTCAGCGGGCCCTTCAGCGCGACGACGAACTCCTTGATCGCCGCGAGAGTCGGGGCCGGGAGCATGTCCCCGTAGCGGAACATCGCCGTCTCCCCCGCGGGCACGTCGTACCACACGATCCGCCGCTGCCCATGGAAGGTCGTCTCGACCGCGGCGTCGATGACCGCTCGGGCCGCGCGCGTGACGTCGGGCCCGATCCCGTCGCCTTCGATGATCGGGATGACGGGGTCGTCGGGGACGAGGAGCCCCTTCTCCGTGATGAGGATCTTGTGGCCGCCCGAAGGGGGTTTGAGCCGGAGCTGGTCCGTGGGCACGGTGATACCGCCGTGTCAAGATGGGTTCCCGGGCTTAAGGGTGGCGTACGTATGCAGGACCCCTCAGGGCCTCCGGTCCATGGGCACGTAGACGGCGTCCGTCGGGCCGACGTAGTAGTCCAGGGGCCGGACGAGCCGGTTGTCCTCCCAGTACTCGATCACGTGCGCAGTCCAGCCTGCGATACGGGAGACCGCGAAGATCGGGGTGAAGAGGTCCGTGGGCAGCCCGAGCAGGTGGTACACGAGGCCCGAGTAGAAGTCCACGTTCGGGTAGATGTGCTTGGACTGGAGCTCCCGCACGACCGTGTCCTGCACGATCTCGGAGACGCGGAACAGCTCCCCCTGCCCCTTGAGCCCGCTCAGCTGCTTCGCGTACTCTCGGAGGATGAGGGCGCGAGGGTCCCAGGTCTTGTAGACCCGGTGGCCGAACCCGAAGATCTTGCCGTGGTTCATGAGGGTGTCCAGCACGTAGGCCTCCGCGTTCTCCGGCTTGCCGATCGCGAGCATCGTCTTCAGGGCCGCCTCGTTCGCGCCGCCGTGGAGCGGGCCCTTCAGGGTCGCAATCGCCGCGACCGTCGTGCTGTACAGGTCCGCGAGGGTGGACGCCGCTACCGTGGCCGCGAAGGCCGAGGCGTTCATGCTGTGGTCCGCGTGGAGGATCAAGGCGACGTCGAGGACCCGCGCGGACAGCGAGTCCGGTTTCCTGCCCGTGAGCATCCGGAGGAAGTCCTCCGCATGGCCGAGGGAGGGATCCGGCGGGAGGAGCCGCTTCCCCTGCCGAATCCGGTGGGCCGCCGCCACGAGGGTGGGGAACTTCGCGATGAGCCGCTGGGCCTTCCGCATGTTCGCGGCCCTCGTCGGGTCGTCCCGCTCCGGGTCGAAGTTGCTCACGTAGGAGACGGCCGTGCGCAGCACGTCAATCGGAGGCGCGTCCGGCGGCATGCACCGGAGGAGCTTCACGACCTCCGGGGAGATTGGGCGGTTCTCCGCCAAGGCGCCGTTCACCCGCGCGAGTTCCTCCCGGTTCGGGAGCTTCCCGTGGATCAGGATGAAGACCGTCTCCTCGAAGGACGAGTGCTGCGCGAGGTCCCGGATGTCGTAACCGTGGTAGAGGAGCCGCCCGCGTTGCCCGTCGACGAAGCAGATCGAGGTTTCCTTCACGTACACGTCGTCGAGGCCCTTGTCGATCCGGGGCGGGGGGCTCGCGAGGTCCGTCTTCGCGCTCGTCCCCGTATCACATCCCTCCCCAGGCCGCGTCGGGGATCATCGAATCACGACCCGGCGATCACCAGGTCGCCGTGGTTCTTGATGTAGTCCACGAGCCCGCCCTCCTCGAGGATGCGGGCCATGATCGCGGGGAGGGGCGGGAACGTGAAGTCGAGCGCCTTCGTCCGGTCGTGGACGAGGCCTTTCTCCAGGTCGATGTCCAGATCGTCGCCCTCGTCGATCCGGTCCGTGTCCACGACGACGGCGGGCAGGCCGATGTTGATGCAGTTCCGGTAGAAGATCCGCGCGAAGGACTTCGCGAGCACCGCGCGGGCGCCCGCGAGCTTGATGATCACGGGCGCGTGCTCCCGGGACGAGCCCTTGCCGAAGTTACGCCCCCCGACGACGAAGTCGCCCGCCTTGACCTGGGACGCGAACTCGGGCCGAGCGTCCTCGAGGACGTGCTTCGCGAGCTCGGGCAGGTTCGAACGCAGATGGTAGAAGCGGCCCGCCGCGATCAGGTCCGTGGAGATGTTGTCGCCAAACTTCCACGCGCGTCCCATCAGCGTACCTCCCGCGGGTCCGTAATGACGCCGTAGATCGCCGTCGCCGCGGCGGTAGCGGGCGAGGCGAGGTAGGTGAAGGCAGCGGGGTTGCCCATCCGCCCGACGTAGTTGCGGTTCGTCGTGGAGAGGACGTTCTCCCCGTCGCCGGGGATTCCGAGGTGCACCCCGGGGCAGGCACCGCATCCGGGCGAGTTGATGGTCGCGCCCGCGTCGAGGAGGATCTCGAAGAGGCCGCCCTTCAGGGATTTCTCGTAGGACTCCTTCGAGGCCGGCACGACGATGAGGCGAGTGCCGTCGGCGACCTTCTCGCCCTTCATGTACTCGCAGAAGACCTGGATGTCCTCGAACCGCGCGTTCGTGCAGGAGCCCAAGTACACCTGGTGGATCTTCAGGCCCTTCACGGTCGGGTCCGTCACGGGCACGACGTTGTCCTCCTGGGGCGGGCGAGCCACCATGGGCTCCAGCTCGCCCACGTCGACGTGGGCCGTGCTCTCGTATGCGGCGTCCGGATCGGGACGGATCTCCGTCCATTCTTCCTCGCGCCCGTGCTCCTTCAGGTACCGCTGCGTCTCGCGATCCGAGGGCTGGGGTCCGCACTTGCCCCCCGCCTCGATCGCCATGTTCGAGAGGACCATGCGCTCGGTCATCGGCATGGGCGCCCACGCGGAGCCTCCCCACTCCATCGCCTTGTACGCCGCGCCGTCCGTCTTGATGTCGCCGATGACCTTGAGGATGAGGTCCTTCGAGTAGACTCCCTTCGTGAACCTGCCGCCGAGCTCGAACCGCATCGTCTCCGGCACGCGGAGCCAGGTCTTCCCGAGGGCAAGGGCCACGGCGACGTCCGTCGAGCCCATCCCCGTGGCGAAGGCCCCCATGGCCCCGCCCATCACGGAGTGGCTGTCCGCGCCGATGACCACGTCCCCCGGCCGCACGAACTTCTCGAAGGCGACCTGGTGGCACACCCCCTGCCCGACATCGGACAGGACCATCCCCGTCTTGGCGGCGAACTCCCGGAGGTACACGTGGTCCGTCGCGAGCTCGCGCCGCGGCGGCGGGCTCGAGTGGTCGATGAACACGACGGACCGCGAGGGGTTCGCGGCCTTGACGAGGTTCATCTTCTCCATCATGCGGAACGTGAGGGGTCCGGTCCCGTCCTGGACGTACGCCAGATCGACCCGAGCGATCGTGATGTCGCCCGCGCTGACGGGATGGCCGGAGGCCCGGGATAGGACCTTCTCTACAAGCGTTTGCCCCGGCATGCCTTCCACCGTCTTGTGGTGGCTCGGATTAAGCGGTGGCTTCTATTAAAACTCAAGGGTGTGACTTCCGTGGTCGACCCTCGACGGCGGACGTGTCTCACCGGGATAGGGTCAGCGGGAGCAACGCGTCGGCCATCATCGCGACCAGCAGGATCGCGAGGTAGATCCCGGAGAACCTGTAGCCAGCCCAGGCCCGTTCCGTCGTCGGATGCCGGACGAAGCTCGCGGCGAGGTACAGCAGGATCGCACCGGCTACGACCGCGACGACCAGGTACCCGTCGTGGAACGCGTTCGTGAAGGCGAAGGCGATGCTCGACAGGGCGACGATCGCCGTCGAGATTCCGATCGCCCACGCGGAGGTCTGCTCATCGCGGACGGCGGGGAGCATGGGGAGCCGCGCCCGCCGGTAGTCCTCCCGGTTGCGGTACGCGAGGGCCCAGAAATGGCCCGGGGTCCACAGGAACACGAGGAGCGCGATGAGGGCCGCAGGCAGGCTGATCGCGTTCGCCGCGGCCGCGGAGCCCGCGAGGGCGGGGCAGGATCCCGCAAAGCCGCCGATCACGATGTTGCTCACGTGGGTGCGCTTGAGCCCCATCGTGTACACGCCCACATAGACCGCGTAGCCGAGGCCGATCATCGCGGCGGTGAGGGGGTTGATCCAGAGGGCGGCAATCCCGAGGCTGATTGAGGTCAGGCCGAGTCCGAAGGCGAGGGCCCTCCCCGCGGGCTCGATGCGGCGCGAGGGGAGCGGCCGTGCAGAGGTCCGCCGCATGACCGCGTCCAGGTCCCGGTCCAGGTAGTGGTTCGTCGCGCTCGCCCCGCTCGCCGCGAGCAGCCCCGTGACCATGAGGAGTCCGAAGGACACCGGGTCGATGCGGGTCCCGCTCGTGGCCACGTAGCCGGCGGCCGCGACGAGGAGCAGCAGCGCATCGATGCGGAGCTTCATCAGCTGGAGGTAGTCACTGAGAGACAAGGCGCTCGCGAGCCGAGCCAAGTCCCTAGCGGTTCTTAACCTTTTGTCGCAGATTCGCCGCGGGTTCCCGTTCCCCCTTCTGAGAACGCGGTCGCGGGGCGCGACGACGCCGATACCAGTCGCAATCGGCTTGGACCGGGCATCGATCGCACCTCGGGTTGCGGGCGGTGCAGAGGTCGCGGCCGTGGGCGATGATCGCGAGGTGCCACGCCTTCCGTTTCTCCGGAGGCGTCCATGCCTCCAGCGCCGCGCGCGTTGCCTCGTACCCTCCTGAGCGGACGAGGCCCCAGCGCCGCGCGATCCGAGCGATGTGCGTGTCCACGGGGAGGACCGCCCGATCCGCCGCCATCGTGAGGACCACGTCCGCGGTCTTCGGGCCCACGCCCGGGAGGGCCATGAGGGCGTCCCGCGCCCGCCCCGTCGGAAGGGCGAGGATCTGCTCGAGGTCACCCTCCCTGGTCTCGAGCAGCTGTTGGGCGGTCGCCCTGATCCGCGGGGCCTTCCGGCGCGCGAGGCCTGCGTGCCAGATCGCCTTCGCGATGTCGGCCACCCGTGCCCGCGCGAGGTTCCTCGGCGTGAGATTCCCGAACCGCGCGCGGAGCCCCTCGAGCCCACGGCGTTCGTTCGCGACCGTCGTGTTCTGGGACAGGATCGTGGAGACGAGGATCTCGAAAGGCGTCATCCCTCGGGACCAGTCGTGGAACGGGTACCGCGCCTCGAGGATCCGCATCGTACGTAGGAACGCGCGACGGTCCACGGCGGGTCCAAACATGGCGGCGGGAAAAGGGTTTGGCCGTCTCAGCCGCTCACAAACGAACGGACCATCGTGACGATGTTCCGCGGGCGCTCCCGAAGGCGTCGGGTGAAGTAGGGGAGCCATGTCGGCCCGTAGGGGATGTACTCGGTCACGCGATGGCCCTGCGCGACGAGTTCCTCCTTGAGCGGATCGCGAACGCCTTGGAGCAACGCGAACTCGAACGGCACGGCGTGGTCCTTCGCGAGCTCGAGGGCCCGGTCGATCATCCGGCCATCGTGGCTCGCGACGGTGAACTCCCACCCTTTCTGGAAGAGTGTCTCCAGAAGCCGCAGGTACTCCCGGTCGATCTCCGCTCGGGTCACGAAGGCCACGTCCGGCGTCTCCTTGTAGGCGCCCTTCACGAGGCGGATTCGCGCTTTCACCGCGAGGAGGCGGTGGAGGTCCTCCTCCGTCCGCCTGAGGTTCGCCTGGAGGCACAGGCCGACCCGGTCATACCGCCGCCGGAGCTGCTCGTACGTCCAAATCGTGTCCGCCACCGTGGAGGCGGCCTCCATGTCCAACCACAGGATGTGCTCCCACGCCTTCACCGCGTCGAGCACGGGGATCATCTGGGACAGGGCGTACTCCTTGTCGATGAGGATCCCGAGCTGGGTGGGCTTGAGGCTCACGTCTCCGTCGACGTTCGCGGAACGCAGTGTCGCGACGAGTCGCAGGTACTCCTGCGCCGTGGCCTCCACGCGGGGCTTCTCGTGGTAGTGCTCCCCCAGGTAGTTCACGATCGCGTGGATTCTCCGGACGTTCGCCGCACGAACCGCACGGAGGGCGTCATCGATCGCCTCGCCCGCGACCCACTGGCGGGCGAATCGGATGAGGAGCCCCATGGCCCGCGGATGCCCCGATTCCGCTCAAAAAGGTTCCGACATTGCGGTGCCGGGCGCGCTCAGACGGCCTGTCCGCACGAGAGGCAGAACCTGGCCTCTTCGGGGTTGAGGCGTCCACAGGTACGGCAGCGGACTCGGACCTCGGGCCCGCGCGCCGCTTCTCGTCCCCGCACCGTGTTCGCCTCGCTCCCGACGCCGGCGACGGCGCCGACAAGGAGAAAGATCCACCACAGGCGGACAAGCCAGCCCCCGACGCCTGCGAGCATCCCACCGATCACGAAGAGGATGACCGCGCCGAAGAAGGATGAAAAGAACGAGCCGATGGAGAAGGAGTCGCCCAAGGCGTTGTTGAAGATGCCCGTGAAGAACCCGATGAATCCGTAGAGGATGATGACGATGCCGATGATCAGGAGGGCCGCGCCTACGAGGAGGACCGTCACGGCGCCCCAGCCGAAGGGGAGGAAGGGCGGATTTCTCTGCCGGCGGGACGTGGCGTAGGCGAGCGGTAAGACCACGGGATCGCGTTCCTGGCGGGCCCCTTGCGGGACGCTGCCACCGCTGCGTCCGTTTGCACCTTGATAAATCTTTCAGCGGCGTTCCCAAGGATGGTACTCACGCCATCGGGCTCACCGCAGGTCGGGGCGCGCCACGACGGTCTCGGCAAAGAGGACGCCCTTCACCGTCCTCAGGCGGTCCCCGAGCTGCGCGACCTGCGCCGCGTCGCCGTCGACGATGAGCACCTCGAGGCACGTCTCCTCGTTCAGATGGATGTGGGCCGTGGCCCGGATCGAGCCCAGGAAGTCGTGCTGGCGATGGAGGATCCGGTGCGTGACCATGCCCACGTCGTGGCGGTAGACGATGGTGATCGTGCCCACGACCTTGCCTCCGGCCTCCCACCGCTGGCGTACGAGCCCCTGGCGGATGAGATCTCGCAGGGCCTCCGAGCGGCTCGGATAGCCTTTCTCCTTCACGAGGCGGTCGAAGTCCGCGAGGAGCGGGCCCTCGAGGGACACGCCGATACGATCCACGGTCATGTTACTCCCGGCAGGGCGAAGTGCTACGGGGGTCATGAAGGCGAGCGTGAAACCTTAAGCCGTGTTACCCCTATGATGTGGATGTTACGATGGCCTCGCGGCCGCCGTAGGCGCGTTCTTTCCCATGGATTCGGTCTTCTTCATCGCCCTGGCGGTCGCGCTGGGGTTCAAACACAGCTACGACGCGGATCACCTCGTCGCCGTCTCGAACCTCCTCACGCGTAGCCACAGCCTCCGGAAGACGGCCCTCATGAGTCTGAGCTGGGCGGCAGGACACATGGTGACCGCGACCGCCGTCATGATCCTACTCTACGAGTTCCGCCAGACGATCCTCCGGGACTTCCTGAGTAGCTTCGAGCTCGTGGTCGCCATCATGCTCGTCGTGATCGGCGTCGTCGGTCTCCTCATCGAGTTCGACGTCCTCCACCGGCATCCGCATGAGCACGAGCTGCCGGACCAGCACGTGGAGAGCCATAGCCCCGCCCACGTCCACGTGCGCCGGCCGGACGAGCACCGCGCGATGTTCGGCATCGGAATCGTGCACGGCCTCGCGAGCAACGACGAGCTGCTTATCCTGTTCGTCGCGTCCTTCGGGGTGACGTCCCTCATCGGCCTCCTCGGCGGCGTGGGCGTCTTCAGCGTCGGGGTCGTGGCGGGGATGATCCTCTTCGGCATCGGCGTGACCTACCCGATGCTGCGCTGGGGCCGTGCCCGGGTGCGCCGCGCGGTCAACGTCGGCGCGGCCCTCCTGAGCATCGGCTACGCGATCTACCTTTTCCTGGGGTACGAGGGCGTCAACCTGCTCCCCATCCTCCATCTGTGAAGCCGCCTCGTGCAATTCCTTAAGTCCGACGGTCGTCGTCGTATCCCCTGATGGACTTCCCGAGGAAGCTGGACCAGGCGCGAAATCTCGTCGACGTCTTCGAGCTCGTGAAGCGGGGGGTCGATGCCGTGCTCGGCCGGAACCGGGCCGGCCTCATGCTCGCCCTGGCGGACCTGGGCAACCACCCGCAGGGGTTCCTCGGAGCCTTCTATCCGATTGCGACGAACGTGATTGTGATGAACAAGGTCCCGCTCCTCCGGATCCAGGAGACGAACCCGGAGCTGTACAAACCGTACGCCTTCTACGTCCTCCTCCACGAGTATCTGCACAGCCTGGGCTTCGTGGACGAGCTCGTCTGCCGGGACCGCGCCCGCGCGATCGGGGAGACGCTCTTCGGGCCAGAGCACCTGGTGACTCAGATCTCGCAGGACTTCTCCCGATTCTTCCCGAGTCTCGTGTTCCCCGAGGCGGCGTGGCAGCCCCAGGAGCTGCGCCTCGAGTTCGTGCCCGGGTTCGACCGCGGATCGGCCTCCTACTTCGCCTGAGCTCAAATATCTTCCCCTCCGAATAAAAAACTAGAAATAGCCTGCGGACCTACGGGCGCCGCAAGGGGAGTGGAGCATGGCGTCGGACACCGTGCGCAAGGCGGTCGCCGAGTTCGTAGGGACCTTCGCTCTCATCTTCGCGGGCGCCGGCGCGATCGTCGCCACGGGCTTCTACTTCGCGGGAAGCCCCGACTACAACGCGAACCTCCTGCTCGTGGCGCTTGCCCACGGCCTGGCCATCGGCGTGATGGTGTCGGCGACGGGGCACATCTCGGGCGGTCATTTCAATCCCGCCGTCACGCTGGGCGCTCTTGTCGGACGACAAATCCCTCCGTAACTCGCGCTCGTGTACTGGCTCTCCCAGATCCTCGGTGGCCTCGCCGCGGCCGTGACCCTCTTGGGCGTGTTCCCCGCGGGGGAATGGCGTACGTCCCACCTCGGGACCCCTTTCCTGAGCCCGGGCGTGAGCCCGCTCACGGGGATTCTGGTCGAGGCCGTGCTGACGTTCTTCCTCGTCTTCGTCGTCTACGGGACGGGCATCGACCCCAAGGGCGCGTTCCACGCGGTCGGAGGACTGGCCATCGGTCTCACCATCGCCATGGACATCCTGATGGGCGGGCCGATCACGGCCGCGGCGATGAACCCCGCGCGTTGGCTCGGACCCGCGGTCGTGGCGGGCTTCTTCGACAACTGGTACGTCTACTGGGTCGGCCCCCTCCTTGGCGGCACGGTCGCGGGTCTCGTGTACGCCTATCTCCTGCTCGAGAAGAAGCGCTGACTCCGCGGTATAATTAGGCGCATCGAAATCGAAGTGGGTCGCGCGAGAATCCGAGACAAATGTTTAAATCGGTCCCCAATCTCCCGTGGAATCGCATGTTGCGGGAGGCCGCTCCGGCGAAGGTCGTGGCCCCGGCCAAACCGGTGTTCAAGGAGTCGCCGCCCAAGTTCCGTTCGGGGAAGCACACCGCGATCGTGAAGGACGTCTTCGACATCACCCCGAAGTACCCGGAGACCTACCTGGTCCGCTTCGCCTTCGAGAACGAGCCCGTCTTCGACTTCGAGCCGGGCCAGTTCATCTCCATCTTCGCCGAGAAAGAAGGCAAGCGCATCTCCCGCCCCTACTCGATCGCATCCTGGCCGGAGAACAAGGACTACCTCGAGCTCTGCATCAAGGTCGTGGAGGGCGGCTTCATGTCCAACTACCTGCACCATGTCCCGCCTGGGATGAAACTGCAGTCGATCGCGCCTCTCGGCCGGTTCGTTCTGCAGGAGCCAATCCAGTACGACACGGTCTTCGTCGCCACGGGCACGGGCGTGGCACCCTTCATCTCCTACCTCGGGCACATCTTCGCCAACAACCTCGACGACGGTCACGAGTTCTCCCTCGTCTTCGGCACGCGGTACAGCTACGAGCTCATCTACCACGATCTGATCCAGCGATGGGAGAGGGAGCACCCGAGCTTCCACTATTACCCGACCGTCTCCCGCCCCGAGACGCCCGAGTGGAAGGGCCGCGTGGGCTACGTGCAGAAGATCATCCAGAACGAAATCAAGGACTACGGGACCAAGCAGGTCTTCATCTGCGGCCTCAACAACATGGTCGAGGACGTCCGCAATCTGTGCGGCCAGCTCGGATTCGCGTTCGTGCGATTCGAGAAGTGGGATTGAGCTCGGCCCAGGTATCGCATCACCCGGACGCGTTCGCCGATGGAGTGGTGAAGTAACGTCCTTCGTCGTGGAGACGATCGCGGTCACGCCTTCGCGTGAACCCGGACCTTCCCGACGATGAGTTGCACCGGCACCATGCCGAAGTGACGACTGTCGCGGCTGTGAAACGCGTTGTCGCCGAGCACAAAGAAACCGGTGGCGGTGTCCCCGGACATGATCCGCTTGACAAGGAACTGCCCCGCCGCCTCCGGGTTCCGGAGGACCACGAGGTCTCCCGCGACCGGCGCCTTCCTCCGATACGCCCATCGGTTCACGAACACATAGTCCCCCGCGTGGAGCGCGGGTTCCATGCTCCGGTCATCGATCCGGAACCGCGCGAGCGCGAACATCGGCGCGCGGGGCTCACCCGAGCTTCGGGTAGACCGTCTCACGGGCCGTGGGATAGGGGGCGTTGGCCTTGTACGTGGCCACGCCCTTCGTCTTCCAGAAGATCTCGGCAATCTCGTTCGCCTGTTTGAGCATGTCCTCCGAGGCCGCCAGATTGACCTCCTGCCTGCCCTTCGATGCGGCCTTCAGGGCCTTCCAGACGACGTCGTGGAGCTGGGGGAACTGCTGTACGTGCTCCGGCTTGAAGTAATCCGCCCAGAGGATTCGGACCTCGGACTTGTAGAGCTCCGCGTGCTGCTCCTTCGTCGCGGTGTACCGCGCGATCTTGCTGTGGAACTCCTTCTTCTGCGCCAGGGTGGCGTCCGGGCCCGGATGCTCCAGCTGACCGAGCAGGTCGACCATGCGGATCACCGTATGCGCGGCGAGCTGCGCGTGATGAGGGTCGTAGATTCCGCAAGGGATGTCGCAGTGCGCGTAGGCCACTCGGGCCGGCGCGACGTGGTCGAGGGCTCGGAGTAACGCGTGCGCGATGGACATGTTTTCGTCGTAGCCTGCTCCCGTATTTAAGCCTGCGTCCGTGCGCGGGCCGACCCCTCACTTCGGATCGGCGGCCGTCGGGACGTTCGCGATCCGGCCGCGTTCCGGGAACCGCGACCTCCGGCGCAACGCGACGCGGGTGAGATTCACTAAGACGGGCACCTCGATAAGCGGGCCAATCACCGCGGCGAAGGCCTGGCCCGAGGCAATCCCGAAAACCCCGATCGTCGTCGCAATCGCGAGCTCGAAGTTGTTGCTGGCCGCGGTGAAGGCCAACGTAGTCGTCTCCTCGTAGTCGAACCCGAGGCGGCGGGACATCGCGAAGGATACGGAGAACATGATCAGGAAGTACAGGGTGAGGGGCACCGCGATGCGGAAGACATCCCAGGGCAGCTGGATGATGCGGTCACCTTTCAGGGAGAACATGACCACGACGGTGAAGAGCAGCCCCAGGATTGCCGTCGGCGCGAGACGAGGGATGAACGTCTCCTCGTACCACCTCGTCCCTCGCCGGCGCACGAGAATCGTCCGCGTGAGGAAGCCCAACGCGAGGGGGACGCCTAGGTAGAACAGGACGGTCCCCGCCACGTCCAGGATCGAGATGAGTACAACCTGGGACGCCGTGAGGCCGCCGATCCAACCCGAGAGGAGCGTCACGAAGAACCATGCGAGGACGGAGTAGAGGAGCATCTGGAAGATGCTGTTCAACCCCACGAGGAGCGCTGCATACTCCGCCGAGCCCTTCGCCATCGCGTTCCACACGAGGACCATCGCGATGCAGCGCGCGAGGCCGACGATGATCAGACCGACGCGGTACTGCGGCAGGTCCGGAAGGAAGATCCACGCGAGGGCGAACATCAGGAAGGGCCCGACGACCCAGTTCTGGAACAGGGAAACGCCCATGAGCTTCCGGTTCGAGGCCAGGCGCGGGAGGTCTCCGTACCGAACGCGCGCGAGGGGCGGGTACATCATCCAGATAAGACCGATCGCCAGGGGAACGGACACCCCGGACCAGGAGATCGAGTTGAGCCACACGGGGAGCCCGGGCACGAGGGCCCCGAGGCCCACGCCAAGACCCATGGCCAGGAAGATCCAGAGGGTCGTGAGGCGGTCGAAGAGGGAGAGCCCTTCCTCGGACATGGCCTCACGCCTCTGGTTCGGCCCCTTCGCGGATCTCCGCGAAAAGGGCCCTCACCCTGCGTTCAATCTCGTCCCGAATCTCCCGCACCTCCGCCTTGCTTCTTCCCTTGGGATCCGGGAGAGCCCAGTCCACCGCGTCTCCCCGGAAGGTGGCAGGGCAGATGTCTCCTGCCGCGCACCCCATCGTCACGACCACGTCGCAACCCTCGAGCTCCGAAGGTTTGATTCGATGCGGCCGCTCACGGGAGAGATCCACCCCGGCCTCTCGCATCACGTCCACGACGACCGGATTCACATCCTTCGCAGGGAGGGTGCCGCCGGACAGGACTTCCTCGCCCCGGTCGGCGATGGCCCGCGCGAAGCCCGCCGCCATCTGGCTGCGCCCCGCGTTCTCCACGCAGACAAAGGCGATTCGGACCATGCGACCCGGATGGGACCCGGGCCGCGATATTTGAGGCTGCCGTCGGTTGCCTCCGTATGCCTCTATAGGACCGTGTCCCTCGCGGGCCATGGCGAAACTTCATTCCCCGCCGGTCATTCCCGCGGACGGGCCGTGTGAGTCCATGAAAATCGACGTCGCGGTCGGGGACATCGCCCGATGGGAGGACGAGGTCGTCGTGGTGAATCTCTTCGAAGGCGTGGACCACCCGGGCGGGGCCACGGGCGCCCTGGACGCCGCGCTCGGGCACCAGATCACCGCGATGATCGCGACCGGGGACATCTCGCCGAAGTTCAAGGACGTCACCGTGTTCCCTTCCTTCGATCGCATCCCCGGGAACCGCGTGATGGTCGTCGGCCTGGGGAAGCGGGAGGACTTTACCTTGGATCGCGTGAGGGAGGTCTCCGCCGCGGCGGCCCTCCGGGTCCGGGACATGGGCCTCCGGACCTTCGCGACGATTGTCCATGGCGCGGGCGTGGGCGACCTGGATCTCGGGGACGCGGCGGAGGCCGTCGTGGAGGGCACCCTCCTGGGCCTCTACCGCTACACGGAGCACAAGACCGACAACGACCGGAAGAAGATTGAGGCCTTCACGATCGTCACCCTGGAGAAGTCCCGTGCGAACCTGATTAAGGACGCCGTCCACCGCGCCTCCGTCGTTTCGACGAGCGTGAACTTCGCCCGCGACCTCGTCAACGCGCCGAGCAACGATAAGACCCCGAGGCTCCTGACGGAGACGATCCGCGCGGCCGCGAAGGAGGCGGGCGCGAAGCTCACCGTGTTCGACGAGAAGCAGCTCGAGAAGCTCGAGTTCGGCGCCCTCCTGGGCGTGGCCCGCGGGAGCGTCGAGCCGCCTCGGTTCCTGGTGCTCGAGCACTCGGGCGGCGGAAAATCCAAGCCCGTCGTCCTCGTCGGGAAGGGGATCACCTTCGACTCCGGCGGAATCGCCCTCAAGCCGCTCGAGGCGCCGGGGACGGACCCCATGTGGGTCATGCGATACGATATGGGCGGCGCGGCGGCGGCCCTTTGTGCGGTCCTCGCCGCGGCCCGCCTCAAGTTGCCCGTCAACGCGGTCGCCCTCGCGCCGCTCACAGAGAACATGCCGAGCGGGAGCGCGCAGAAGCCCGGGGACATCGTGCGTTCGTACGGCGGGAAGACGATCGAGGTGCTCAACCCCGATGCGGAGGGCAGGCTCGTGCTCGCGGACGCCCTCGGCTACGCGAAGACCCTCAAGCCCCAGGCGGTCGTCGACCTGGCGACGCTCACGGGCGCGGTCAAGGTGGCCCTGGGCAAGCACGCCGCGGCGATGTTCGCGAACGACGCGGACCTGAGGTCGCGGCTGGAGCGCGCGGCGGGCGAGACCGCGGAGCGCGTCTGGGCCATGCCCCTCTGGGACGAGTACAACGAGCAGATCAAGAGCGACTTCGCCGACGTGAAGAACACGGGCGGCCGCTCCGGCGGGGCGATCACCGCGGCGAAGTTCCTGGAGCGCTTTGCCGAAGGGCTGCGGTGGGCCCACCTGGACATCGCGGGCACCGCGTGGATCGAGTCCGCGCCCGACTCCCCGAAGCGGGCGTACCTTCCCACGGGAGCGTCGGGCTACGGGGTCCGTCTCCTCGCACGACTCCTCCGGGACTGGAACGCGGCACGGTGAGCTTCGGCCCGCCGTTCGGGTCTCGCTCGGGAACGGGTCCCGAAACCCCATAGACTTATCCTCATACGAAGGGTAGCCGGCCACCTTGGCCGCGTACCGGGAACTCGAGCTGCTGACGCGAGAGCTGGCCGCCAAGGGTGATGCGATCCGGGCCCGACTCGAGCACTTCCGCGGGGTGGGCCGCGGGGACGATCGCGTACTCTTCGAGGAGCTCTGCTTCTGCATCCTCGCGATCCAGTCCACCGCGCGCGGGAGTGACGCGGCGGTGCGGGGTCTCGTCCAGGGGGAGCTCCTCTGGTCCGGAGACACGAAGTCGGTCGCGAGCTACCTGCGCCACCGCACGCGGTTCCACAACCACAAGGCCGAGTACATCGTCCGGGCGCGGGAGCGGTTCTTCCCGGAGGGCTCTCCGACTCTCAAGGCGACGCTCGACCGATTCCCTCACTCCCCGGAGGCGAGGGAATGGCTCGTCCGCGAGGTGGATGGCTTCGGCTACAAGGAAGCGAGCCACTACCTCCGCAACATCGGGCGCGGCGAGGATCTCGCGATCCTGGACCGGCACATCCTCGCGAACCTCCTGCGGCATCGCGTGCTCGGCCGGATGCCGAAGGCCCTCACCCCCCGGCGCTACCTGACGATCGAGGCCCGTGCTCAACGCTTCGCCGAGGCCATGGGCGTCTCCCTCGGAACCCTCGACCTCCTCCTGTGGAGCCGGGAGACGGGCGAGATCTTCAAATGAGTTCACAGGCCGCGGGCGAGCTCCGCCGCGATGGGCTTGGAACCGGGGACCATGGCCAACCGCGAGAGGTCCCTCCGGGGCACCCACCGCAGGGACTCACTCTCTGCGACCTTCGCATTGGGCACCCGGACGCGATACGCGACG
>Ga0209751_10002049_pt1 | contig 20424 bp, 47 predicted proteins | sample RifCSP13_1_FD_184019 | JGI IMG/M metagenome (GOLD analysis project Ga0209751, IMG submission 184019) | Soil microbial communities from Rifle, Colorado - Rifle CSP2_sed 13_1 (SPAdes) (version 2) | ecosystem: Environmental > Terrestrial > Deep subsurface > Rock core/Sediment | place: Rifle... | reverse complement strand
GAGCCGCTCCATACGGTCACCTGCAAGGACCGCCACGGACTGGCCCAGCCCCGCATGACAGAGGTCGGCCTGGACATCCGGTTCCGCATGCTCCGGCCGCACGAGCTCGCGGCCGCCATGGGCTTCCCGAAGACCTACAAGTTCGCCGGCAACAGGGAGGAGCAGGTCCGCCAGGTGGGGAATGCTGTGGCAGTGAAAACAGCTCGGGCCCTGTGCAAGGCGATGATCGAGGATTGAACGTGAAGCACCTCAAGACGGTGTTGAAGGTGGCGGTGATGCTCCCCATAACGGTGCCGAAGGCGTTCCTCTACGACCCGCTACGGTTCATCTGGAACCTTCTCACCCTTCCCCTGTTCCTGGCGCTGGTTCCGGTGGCGGCGGTTGTCTCCCTCCGTACTCGTTGCGACGTCTTCCCCAAGGCCTATCAGTGGACGCACGCGATCCTCGCATTCGGACACCGCTGGAGGCCGGATCACTGGATCACCGAATGGGACACATGCTGGTGCGGGGCGACCAGAATTGCCCCGAATGTAGAGAGGCATTTTGGGGTGGCAAGGGGAAACCTTGCCCGCGCCCCGGGGCCGATTGCTCAATATTTGGCCGCGAATTTCTTCGGAGGACACCCCAGTCTTTTCACTTTGAAGGCGTTCGCATCTCACCCGGAACAGGAAATGGAGATCCCGCACTTGAATGATTGCGTTCTCTGTCAGGCGGTGGTCGAACACTTTAAGGCGGGGAAAAACTTATGAGCCCCTGGCAATTCAAGGTCGGGCAGCTGGTGGGGTACGGGCCTCGGGGAACGAAGTGGCGGGCCCGGGTCACGGCGATCGAGCGGGACGGGAAGCCGTTCCTCGCGGAAATCCCCGTGGTGGACGAGAACGGGGAGCCGATCCGCTACGACGACCCCCCGGCCGTGGTGAACCCCATCCTGGACTACGAAAACTACTACATCGTCGAGGACTTGAAGGGCAACGCGACCGAGCCCTGGCTGGCCGCCAGGCTCGACCACCAGGACCTCGGCGCGGCCTGGAAGGCCCTGGCGGAGCGGATCGGCGTCCGGGAGCCCTACTACCAAGCCCTCGCGTCCTTGATGGAGCGGTGGGCGCCCGTGGAGAGCCGCGGGGACCTCCTCGACGACCTCCTGGTGCTCCTCCACGCCGCCTGGCGGGCCGGCGCGGGAACGGAGAATGCCGAGTGCGCGCGGTTGCTGGAGAAGCACTGTCGGGACCGGGGCGTGATCTGCCTAGCGAGCTGTACCCATCCGGACGACGCGGCGGCCATCCGGGAGCGGATGAGGCCTTTGGCCTGAGGTGCGCCGATGGAAGGAGAACGCAAGGTCGAGTCAGAACCCCAGAAGCCGGTGCGGCGACTCGGGTTTCCCGGGGGAATCTGCCGCATCTGCGGGCGCCAGGATGAGACCTATTGCCCCGATTGCCACATCGCACTCTGCCTGAGTCCGGAGTGCGACAAAGCCCACGCCGTCCAATGCGAACCGAAAGAACGGATTTTAATCAAGGGAACCGATTAACCACCGGAGGCAACGATGTGGGGGGCCAAGTTCGTGGGACAGGACGTGGAGATCGCGGATGTGGGCGGGCCCTACGGCATACCGATCAAGATCACGCGGGCTCCGGCGGGCTTGCCGGGATGGAAGCTCACTCGCTATTTTAAGACCAAACAGGAACAGGTTATCGAATCCATCTTCATTCCCGCGCCGATGCTCAGCACACTTCTGGCCATCCTGAAGGACGAGCTTGTCAGGTGGGAGCATCCGCAGAGAAACGTGGACGGCTAACCAATGCACATGAACTACCTGGAATCGGCCGCCCGGAGGAAGCTGAAGGCATCGCCGGAGTGGCGGGCCTTCAAGTTCGAGGCCATCGAAGACTGGTACCTGATCGAAGGAAAGATTCCGGAGGGTGCATACGCCAGCGGTCCCCGAAAGGGACAGCCCAAGTGGGGCGCTGGGGACGGGCAGAAGACCATCATCACGGCGGAGGACGTCGACGAGGAGATGGAACTCTACGAGAGAACAACCGGGCTCTGCCGGGACTGCTTCGGGAGCGGGAAGGTCATGTTGGGTTGGAGCAAAGAAAAGGGGAAAACGTTCAGGCGGTGCCCTCGATGTGGCGAGAGCGGAAAGGCGGCGAAATAGATCGGGGTGCAACGGGGCCGTGCTCGGGATGCCGCGTATGCGGCAAACCGAACCGTCCGGGGAGCCTAAACGTGAAAACGTCGGGCATGGAAAGGCGGAGCCGGGAGATAACACCCAGAAGGCCCGGTCACGGCCCCGTTGTGCTCCGCTGGCAACTCGGATTCGGTCTCAGGGAGACCAAGGAGATCGTGGAGCGAATCAAGAGGGGAGAGATCGACGTAGAGGCGGGGAAGCCATCGAAGCCATGTCCTCACTGCAAAGGAAGCGGAGTCGCACAAGATTAGAAAGAGGCAACCGATGAGCGAAGAACGGCGTGACTTTCAGGTGGGAGGAATGTGGGAGGATCGGGAATGGTATGTCCTGTTTAACAAACCCTCTAACGAGTCGTGTCCCCATACCATTCCCTGTCCCGAGGACAAGAAAAGGGTGGGGAACATGAACTACCGGTTTATCTGCCCGCGAGTCGTGATGGCCGAAAACGAGGGAGGATATAACTCCACGGGCATCTGCCTGGACTGTATTTTAGATGCCGCAGTTACCTTGCGTTGATGGAGGACATATGTGCATAATTTGTACGGAGCGAAAGTCTGGCTTCAGGCCCGACAAAACAACCGCATGGGCAATAGCCGGGGAACTAGACAAACTGGAACACTACTACATAGAAATGGTAACGGGAAGGCTCGACCCACATGGCTCGAAGGCTGTGGAGATCGCTAGGTTGGCGCGTCATGTTATCCGCCATTTGGTTGAGGAGTGGATTTAGCGCGATAGTGAGGAAAAGTGGAATGCTATGAAATTCGAGAAACCGAACAGAGAAAAGGTGTGGGAGATTACTGGACTCATCGATAAGTCTGGTAGGGCAATCCGCGAAGGCGACATCCTCCTGGAACCATTCAACGCGGTATATGGGGATGTTCCATCGGTCGTCTACTGGAATCCCGAGTATGGATCGTGGTGTTCTCGGGGAGACTTCGCGGGTGGAGGGAGCCACAGCTCCCAACATGGAGGCCATTTCCGCAACTGCCTCAAGATAGGAACCATCGACGCCGACCCCGGATTGTTCGTCCCGGCAAAACCGATAAGACCCTAATGCTAGGATGTGAGAAATGAGGATTGCGCATCGGCCTAAGTGTCGCGAATGTACTCATGGGGTGGGTTTTCGTGGGAACGTGGTTCCTTACCGAGAAAACGCCTGCCAGTGTCGTTGTCACTGGCGACGCTGGGATGGTAACAAGGCCCCATGGAAGAAGGCGGGGTACGTTTAAGCTATGAAGGAGGAGATATGTTGATGTTCGTGGTCGGGTGTGGCGTCGGGTTCATATTCGCAATTCTTTTGGGCATCGCCGGAGAGTTGTGGGCAAAGAACCACTTCATCCCGTTTCGCTAAATAGATATAAGCGGACAAGATGGACAAATTAATACGTTGTCGGAAATGCTTAGAAAATCCAGGTGCCGAATATACTTCCCCCGATGGTCTGCGATGGATTAGCGAATGGTGCGGAAATTGTATCGAAGAATACATAGATGAGGTGGATGAAATGGATTGGGAACCTCCAAGATTACATGATGTCCCATAATGGTGGTGATATGACCAATATAGATTGGTTCTTCCTGACGCTGGGGTGTGTGGGGATTGTCGGGTATTTCATCTGCATGATGATCAGGCAGTTCAAGAAGAAGTCCTAATATGAGGGATACGAGCATGGGCCGGGAACGGGTTGCTAAGTTCTGTCTCCAGCCGACCAAGTCGTACCCGGACGGAGCCCCACAACGCGAGAGTTACTATAGCGATGGGGCGTACTTCTGTGCCTGTGATGCCTATGACGTTGAATGGCGACACAAATATAAGTGCCAAGGGTGCGACGACTGCTGTTGCCCTCAGTGCGGAAAGCACGCCAAGATACAACGGTGTCCCAATTCAGGCGTGAGGCAAAAGTGAGGGCAACGCGCATGGCTCTTGAGCCGATGTACGGCGACATCGTGCGGAAAACCTGTTTCCGTTGCGGGAAACGCCGCTTGTGTAGGATTGACAACATGAATCGCTACTACACGGCGGAAGCCTCTGGGAAGTTGATCCCGGTGTGCCTACAGGAATGCAGCCGGTTCGAGGAGGACCGCAGGCGTAAGTACCCTTATTCAGGCGTGAGGTGAACCATGACGCACTCTAGTTCTTTTTCGCCTTGCGACCCAGCGGCCGAAGGAACAGCCGCTTGCCCGTTTTGCGGAGCCGATTATTCGCATCTGCGGATAATGTGGGGGGCAGCCTCTCCCAGCGAGAGCCACTATTATGTTACCTGCTTTCAATGCATGGCGGCTGGCCCGACGTCCATATCCCGACAGGTTGCCTTAACCAGGTGGAACACTGCCTTTGCGATTTTCTCGGACTTGAAGAAGAAACAGGCGTGAGGTGAGATATGCCGGAAGGTAAAGAGAACTGGAGATCGGTGACGAGGCTGTTAGAAAGCGAGGCCGCAAGGCTACGCCAGAAAAGACCCGACGTGGAGGCGTTGCTTGGGATGGTCGAAGAACTTATTGAAGATTTGTCCGAGATCAGAGATCAACTCATGAGACAAAAATGATGGCATGATGGCAACGAGAACGGGAGGGATAGGGAAATGCGCCGACTGCGGCCGTAAAATGGCGGTCGGCAGGTGCGATTACTGGACGAGGACCGAAGCCGTCCTTGGTGTCACTAAAAGCGTGTGAATCATGGGATTCCTGAAGCGACTGGTTCTCTGGTTCGCCCCCTGGCTCTGCCGCTGGCACAAGGGCGAGCCCGCGGTTACCTACGACCCAGAGGGCGAGGCAACCCCAGCTTATTGCCCCGAATGCAGCCGGATGCTCGACACCAAGGAGTGCGCCCGGTGTGGGAAGTCCTTTATCGACTGGGAAAGCCAGCAACACGACGACATTATGGCCGGCGCGATGGTGAGCGACGGCGGCGATGTCTGCTGCGCCGGCTGCTACGTCCCGGAGGGGAACGCGGACCAGGAGGGGGCTTTCGATGAGCCTGACGTGGACTGACGTCAAGGATCGGATCGACCAGCACCGGCAGAAATACCCGGGATCGAATATCCGGTGCCCCCCCGCGGGGGAGTGGGACAGGATGCTCATGGACAAGGGCAAAGAGGGCATGAACCGCTGGTACCAGGACTTGATCGGGGAGATCGTGAACGAAGAGCGCGTCCTGACGCCCCGGATCAGTGTCGTTCGGAAAAAGAAACCAAAGCAGGAGGGTCTGACTCAATGAAGTGCACCGTCTTCGGCTGCGACCTCCCGGCCGGCTATTGCGCCAGTCACGTGGACCACTACAAGAAGGCCTTGGTCGACATCAAGAAGGAGCTGGAGCGGATGTTCCCGAAGGAGTACCTGCAGGGGCAGGACGACGACGGCAACCTGGCGCGGTTCATCTACAGGGTCATCCGGGAGGCTTTGGAGCCAATCGTTCCGGGGAGGCTGACGTGACCAACACATGCAAGACGTGCGGGAGGCCGCTCGCAGATTCCCTTTCCTGGCTCTGGGATGAATGCGAGCCGTGCCGGGCCAAGCGCGACAGGAAGCACATGCGGATGGCTGGTTGCTTTCTTGTGCCCCTGTGGTTACCCTTCTGGGCAGCTGGAAATCTCATCGGCCTCGCCTTCGGCGTCTTCTGGAAGGGCATGGATGCGGGCATCGACTCGGTGAAGCGCTTCACGGACGCATGGAAGCACAAGGAGGAATAATGGACGACAGGACGCGCCTGACGCTCGTGCGGTTGCACAATTTCCAGCTTGAGACGCTCAAGCTGCTGAAGGAGATAATGGACCGTGGCGCGGGCCAGGCGTGGATCTTCAATCCCCGGGTTGACGAACTATCCAAGCGAATACAGTTGGACCGGGAACTTGTCTTAAACCCGCAGGAAGGAGAACAGAACCATGCCTGAGCTTTTGAATTGGCCGCCTTCGCGGGGACCGAACCCGCATACCCACGAGTGGACGCTGATCTCGGACGTGACGCGGAAGGAGCTCCCGGCGCCGAAGATGCGTGAAGGCACCCTGGTGGAGAAGAAGCTCTGCGAGGATCTCCTGGTGGGTAAGCTGCCGGAGGGCCATTGGCGACCCCCCAAAAAAGCCATCAAGCGTTCCATGAAGAAGCCTCTCCTCGAGGGCTCCTGGAAGGTCTGGTACCAGGTCGAGACCGTCGCCAAGCTCACCCTCGAGCAGGCCGACAATTTGGTGATGGCTTGCCAGGAAGACGGCAAGGCTTCGCTCAGGGAGCACGTCGACACTTGGTTGCGATACGAACCCCGGCCGCTGTGGGTCGATCTTACGTACCCGCTCACCCGCGGCGTCCGGCTCCTGGTGAAGCCGTGCGTGAGAGCATCCAGCCCCTGCAAGGCGTGCGAGGCGAAATGCGGCCCAGAGAAGCAGGACCGACGGTTTTTCATGTCGCCCGGCTACTTCCTCTGGGTGATCGCCAAGGAGTACGAGCACATCTATGCCGAGCACGAGCGGTACGGTGTCTGGGGACACGGCATCGGGGACCTCGGGTTCGAGCGGATCACCATTCGGAAGGATGGCGTGGTGGACCTATTCATCGGTTCCTAGCGAGAGATAAAAATGGTATGCGAAAAATGTTCCAAGGAACACGATCCTGAGATTACGTGTGCCGCCGCGGCCATGAAGGACTTGCAGGAACGGATCGACTATGTAGCCCCTGGATGGAACCGGTTCGAAAACAAATCCGACCAATCTTCGGTCAAATGCGCCCTGTGTCATGACCGAGGACGGGCAACAAGCTGGACCGTCTGGTGTCCGGATTGCCAAATTCCGATAGAGACAGGAAACCCATTGGGCACCCTCGTAAAAGGAATGCCGGAGAAGCTGAGACGGACAGCTTGTAAATGTGGCCGGGCGGTCAATTTGATCGAGGATCTCGAAGTCTTCGAGTCTCCTTGTCCCAATGGGTGCGAGGCGGCGCAAAAGTGGATCGAAGAGGCGATCACCGGAATCCGAGCAACGGATGGCCCGTCCATGAAGCCTTGATCTACTCATAGGAGGCGAATCATGGCGTACTACTTCATCGGGGCCATGGTGGCCATCTTCAGTTTCGTCGTGGGCGCGCTGTGGATGGGTGCTCGCCTGCGCCGCAAGCTCTTCGCCTTGTTGTCCAACGACCCGTCCAATCCGATCTTCCAGGCCATGTTCCACGCGGTCGTCATGCCGACGATAGACGCGCTGGCTACGAAGGCCGAGCAATACGACACGGAAGTCCGATGCATCAACGGTTGTGGCCACAAAATCGCGGCGCTGATCCGGTCTGGCGCGATGGAGTTCTTCAAGGGACCGTTCCCCTCGTCCGCTTCGCAGGAGCGCCCCAAATGATCGTGACTGTGATCTTCCTGGCCAGCTATCTAGCGACAGGCTTCGTGATGTGCTGGCAGGAGAAGGCCTCGCCCTGGTGGGCTCCTGTCGCCCCGGCCCTGGCGATCTTCGGCCTCTTCACCTTCGTCAACCGGGACATCTGGCTCCGGCTGACCGGCCGGAAGGAGCAGGCGGATCAGGAGTGGATGCAGGTCTTCTTCGAAAAGCGGAACGGCGGAAACCGGTAATGACAGCGACCAACCATCCACGGCTGTTCGGCTTCGGGCCTGCGATCGGCACGTGCAGGAGCGTTGGGTGCACGTCCGGAGGCAGTGTCATGCATGTTCTCGACGGCCTTGGTTTGCCCAAGATTGTCGTGTGCGTGGATTGCAAAGCGACAATCGTTCGGTGCCGGAACTGCTGGAAACGATTTGCCCACATTCTTTGTTGCGTCAACTGCACGGGAGGCAAGGGCGCGGGGGCGGCGGAGGCCAGGAAAATGCACCGGCCGGAGGACGGGGAATTCGACATCGACGCCAACGGATGGTATTCGAACGCGCGGAGGCTTCTTGAAGATGGCGGCGCCGACCTTGCGGGCGACCTCGAAGGCGGCTAGAATCATATTGGAATGGCCATCCATCCGAGGCTCACGTTCAAGACCGGGACGCTGAGCAGGTTCATCCAATTCCACGGGATTCAGGCGGATTGGCGGGAGGTCCCGCCGACCGAGCCCCCCACCAAGTACTGCTGGATACGCCTCTTTCGTCCAGATGGGCGGACCATGGAGTTCTGGGGAAGGATGCTCGGGCCAGGCGGCCCGAGCGTTGAAAAGGCTCTCGAGTATCCCGCAGCCATCGCCTACGATTGGGAACTGGCGGAAGGTACGCCTTCGGGTCTGGCCCGGCTTTTTGGTTGGGACGAGACGAAGATGCCGGGTGACGTCTACGCGATGTACGAGGAAATGGCCCTGGAACTCCACGATTTCCTCGGCAGCCGGCCCTATATGGATCTGATGGTGCTCGTTGGGGAGAGCCAGGAAGAGGCCTGATGGTCCACGAGCGGCTCACATTCAAGGCAGACACGCTGGGACGGTTCATCCAGTGCCATGGCCTTCAATTCCGGTACCGCGAGACGCCGGGCTACCTGCCCGGGGACGTTGAGAGGCACTATTATGTGGAGCTGCTGCGCGACGGCAACTCTGTGGGGCTTCTGGTCACCAAGGAGCCCCACCGACCCGGGCCGCCGACGTTGGAGGGCGTCCTGCGTAACCTAGCCACGGACGCCTACCTCTACGAGGCCGTCGGAGGGGACCCGGTCCAGTGGCACGACTGGATCCTGCTCTCCACGAGGCCGGCCCTGGCCGAGCGTTGGTACTTTGACAAGGTCGCGGACATGGTCCACGGGCTCATGGTGCTCCTGGGGGAGGCGGCGTACGAAGAACTGCTCGAGCTCGCCGAAAGGGGAAGACTGTAATGGAGCTGTCGGCGCGCCGTCGTCGGTTGACGTTTAGGGCGGGAACCCTGAGCAGATTCATCCAGAGGTACGGGATCGGCATGCACTTCCGGCAGATAGCCTCCGAAGACCCGAACTATAGGCGGTACGTCATCACGATCACGCGCCCGGCGGTCCCGGGTTATCTGCAGAGGATGGCGGTGCCCTATTTCCAGGGCCTCGGCGTCTCCCAACCACCGGAATTGGAGGGGGTCATGTGGGCCGTCGGCCAGGACACCCTGGACTACTACCTGTCGGAGGACGACCCGAACTACTACGCCGAGACCTTCGGGATCGAACCGGAAGAGGCGTTGGAGACATTCATGCAAGTCCAGGCGCAGTCGGAACGGCTCAAGGACTTCCTCGGGCAGGAAGGCTACGACGAGCTGATCGAGATCACGCTTGGCGGGGCCGAAGAATAATGGAGGTCCGCATGGACGAGGTCGAGAAGAGGCTGAAGCAAGAGAGCGTTCCGTTCCAGGTCGGCCAGAAGATGACCGCCGTGGCCGAGGAGGTCCTCGCGGAGAACCTCGGCCGGGCGCCGGAGACCGACGAGATCGCGGAACTCGCCAGCGTCATGGCCTCGCAGTGCCTGAGTGCCGGCTACCTCGCCGTGCGCGATAAGCGCGGTCCGAAGGACGCCGAGATGTTCCTCAGGAAGACCCTGGCCCTTGCCGCGACCTGGATCCGGCTGAGCGGCTCTGAGGCCTTCGTCAAGATCGAGGTCTCCGTCTCGGACTTCCCGAACCGGCTGGCCAAGAGGTCCCAGAAGGATCCGGGAGAGGAGCTCGCGGAGGCCCTCGCCCCGGCGACGCCCTGCAGCTGCAAGAAGGACCAGGACGGGCGCTGCGCCTCCTGCTCGGAGGTGATCGCCCTCGTGTACAGGGAGTTCTTCGGCATCTTCCGCAGGATCGGCCAGTTCAAGGACTCTCTCAAAGGAGTCTGCCCAGCCTGCCAGCACGACCAACTAGACTACGCGCTCTCGAAGATCGTGCCGGCGGCCTTCGACATCAACGTGGACCCCGGCAGGCTGGGCGTTTATGCCCACGAGATCCTTCCGCTCTTCCATCAGATGGCCATGATGCAGGGCGTGAAGGATATCCCCCTCACGGTCCAGGCGTGGAAGGACTATGTGGCGTCGAAGGGGATCGAGGTGAAGACTCCCTGATCCGTTTGTTCTAGCCTTCCGGGCGTCTACGGGGCATAATTAGCACGTCCGGGCAAGCTCCCCCTGCCTGGTTTTTTCTCCGGGAGGGGACCATGTCTCAAGCCGAGCGGCTCCCGATCCAGATGGGCGTGATCCGGCCCTGCAGGAGGACGGACCTCGACCCGAAGCGGCCCGGACACCGGGTCTGCCTGTACGCCCGGGCCGGGAAGAAGCTCCTCGGGCGCCACAGGAGCCGGAAAGCCGCGCTCCGCCAGGAGCGCGCCATCCAGGTCCGCAAGAGGGGGTAGGAGAAAGTGGACTGCGGAAGCTGGTGGTTCGACCACGTCGGCCATACCTACCTCTACGTCGTGGCAGTACGGCAGAACGATGCCGGGCAACAGTCCGAGTCGGTCGAGAAGCTCGTCGATGGCACGGAGGCCTGGGGCCGGCTGACCGGGCTCCCGGACGCGGGCAGGCTCATGGGCGAGCACGTGGCGGCCGTCAAGGCCCTCGTGGACGCGGCCTTCACCGCCGACAAGGCCGTCCTGGATGCCGCGATAGACGCCCTTCTCAAAAATATCGTGCAGCAGACGGACCTCTATGCCAAAGCCGTCCCGGGATTCCCGGCGGAAGAGTGGCGTCATCTTTTCGCCCAGCACGTGACGGCCACGGGCGCCTATGCCCTCGCCCTCGCCGCCGGCGATGCCGAGGACTTTAAGAAGAACTGGAACGCGGTGCTTTTGAGCCGGAATTTGCTCGCCCGGATATGGGCGCGGCTGTGCGCCAGTCGGGGGGCCTAGTGAGATCAGGAGGGCGCACCATGCCGAATGGAAAGGGTCGCCGGCCGAGGGCCGCGAAGAACCGGGCTTGGCGGGAGGCGTCCGTCATCGTCAAGAAGACGCACCCCTTCGCCAAGACCAAGGAGGATGCCAGGGAAGTGGCCGAGCGCCACGCCAAGAAGGCCGCCAAGGACGTGATCGAGGACCGGAAGGCGTTCCGGGCGCTTCTCAGGCCCAAGACGTGCTTCGAGGCATTCCGCGGCCAGAAGCGCGGACAGCACGTCACCGTCTTCTGGGGCAAGGTCAAGGAGGAGATGAAGAAGAAGCCTGAGTGCAACTCGTAAGGAGGATCTCTTGGCCGACGTACATAACGACATCCTGGCATATGCAGAAGGATTGTATGCCAAGAGCATCCAGGAAATGGAAAGGGAGAATTTTCGGAGAGCAGAGATCTACGCAGCGGCAGCCTATGGAGCAGCCGCGTTTTTGGTCATGGACAAACGCACTTCCGAGGAGATCCAGGAACACGCCGGGCTTCTTGAAGAGGCCTCTTGGCGGATGTCCCAAGAGGCGCACGCAGCATTAGTCGGTGGTCTTCTTGAACCAAAGCTCTCTGGAAACGACGACCTTGCCGATGTGCGGATCGGCGTGAGAGCGATCGCGCAAAGCGTACTGGAACAACGTTGAGGATATCTATGTGAACCTGAAGAAGACGCTCATGGCTCTAGGAAACACCCTGGTGCTCGAGCGCGGATTTCTGCCGAGCGGGCCCGTGCCGGCGGAGGTCCGCGCGGCCCTCCTGGAGGACACCACCACGGAGCCCATTGTCCTCTTCACGGAATGGCTGAACCTCCACCCGGCGGCGCGCCAGACCTTGGAGGCGATGGGCTTCACATGGCCCATGCCCAAGTAGGAGGGAACCGTGGCGGCTAAGGGAGCCAAGCAGTCGGTAATCGTAAGGAAGACGTTGGCGCGGACGCGCGCCCAGGCAGAGCGGATCGCACGTCGGCATGCGGACCGGATCTACACGAGCCGGGAGCAGAAGGGCGAGTGGAGATTCCGGCAACGCCCCCCGGACTGCTTCGTGGAGAACACTTTCAGGCGGTTCTGCGTTCCGCCTAAGGGTGAGGTCTGCATCGTCTACGGGCGCCTGAAGCCCGGGGCCGAAAGAAGGAAGGCCTGCAGGTGACCAAGCGGGTAATCCAATAAGGAGGACTTCATGCGCTACCGGGTAATGAACCTCGGCCAGAAACCGCCGCCGCCCCCGGGCGTGTGCTGCCAAGCCACCGAGGAGGGCGGGGCGGTCTGCTCTGACGGCACGGTCTACCCCGCGGGTTGACCCACCTGCCCCGAGCCCAACGTGCCCGGCGTCGCCGAGCAGATGCAGCAAGGACCCTTCCTCGTGCCCAAGCCGCCCTCCCCAAGCGACTGCGCGGCCGCGCCAGCGCCTGGGGCGCCGCTGGAGGGGCCTGGGATGACCCTCCCGCTCGCCATCGGCGGCCTCGCGGTCGCCGGCGCGGTGGCCTATTTCCTGTTTCTCAGGTGATCCGTGGAATATTTCGACCCGTGGCTCGGCGAGGTGCGCAAGAAGGCCCGCGTTCCGCTGGCCCAGGGTGAGCGGATCGCTGAAGCTGTCGAGAAGGACCTCGAACCCCTCGTCCAGGCCGCGATCATCGTCGGCTCCATCCGCCGGCGCCGACCTGCGGTCGGAGACGTGGAGTTCGTGGTCCTGCCGAAGAACCTGAAGGCCTTCGACCGGGCCGTCCGCGCCATGGGCTTCGCCGGCGGCCCCAAGATGCGGATCTACAAGCGAGCCGTGGAGGGCATCCCAGTCGAGCTCTACATCGCCCACGAGCCCGAGGAATTGGGCGCCATGACCTTGATGTACACGGGGGACTATAAGCTCAACGTGGCCATGCGGGCGCGAGCGAAGCGCATGGGCTACAAACTCGACCAGTACGGGATCTGGAAGGACGACCGGCTGGTCTTCCAGAGCCCGGACGAGAAGGAATTCTTCGACTTCGTCGGGATGGAATGGCACGCCCCGGAGGAGCGCAGCCTCGCGCGCCGCGAGGAGTTGCGCGCCATGGCGAGGAAACTCCGGGCCGTCGAGGAGGAGTTCTCCCCGGACGACCGCGCCTTCCTCAAGGACCGCGTGGCCCCCAGGCTCCGGACCCGCGAGCCGCTCGACCCGGAGGACGAGGCCCGGCTCGATGTGCTCTACCGGGCGACATACGGGGAGGCGGGCGCTGAGGCGGCCCGGGGGGCATCAATGGGCGCGGAGGAGTTGGTCGAGCTCGGGAGAGATGACGGCGCGCCTCCGGAGCTTCTAGCCCTCTGGCAACCGCTCTACGAGACGGCGACCGGGGGAAGGGGCGTCGTCCGCGACGTCCAGGCTACCTTCCAGCCCTTGCCGGAAGAACCCGAGCGGACTCTCTACCGGATCTGGGTCGAGGTCGAGGGCGAGGGATTCTACGTCGCTTGGGGCGACCACGGCCCCGCCCATCAAGTGGCGGGAATCCAGGCCAACCTGGACGGATGGCTCGCGCAGATGGCGGTGACTTTGACCTACTTGCTCGGCGAGGGCTGGGTTGAGCCTTGGACCCGCCATGATGAACCCTTTTGAGGCCCTGTTCCGAGGATGGCCGAAATGCGCCCGGGAAGGGTGCGCCTGGCCGGCCATCTTCAGGTTCGAGACCAAGGACGAGAGCGGCCTTGTGACGGCGCACCTCTGCATCATGTGCGTCGGGTCGGCCCCGGAGCTGCTCAGGACGATGGTGGCGGTCCGCAAGGAGCAGAGACTTCTTCAGGGTACGAACGGGAACGGACAACAGGCGATCGGACATGATCCGTCTTGAACTGGGAAAAGGCCGGAAAGTGCCCGGCTCGGCCTTCGTGGAGGTCGACGCGGTCGGTCCCTACTGGGTGAGGCTCCGCCAGAGGTCCGTCACGGCGACGGTCCTCAGGACCGGAGAGTTCGACCTCAACTTCGATTCGAAGGCCCTCATCGCCAGATTCATGGTCAAGGACGTGACCAGGACCGAGGAGATCCGACGCAAGTTCGCGACTCCGGGCATCATGGACATCTGGGAGGACTACCTCCGACACTGGGCCCAGCCTCCGCCATCGCTCACCTTCAGGCACGGCCAGGTGGTCGCCATGTGGCCGGAAGGCCCGGATCAACCACGGCGGATCATCGGTCATGGACTGGACAGCACGGCCTCATGGGCCCGCAAGTTCTACAAGGGCTCGATCTTCCGGTTCGTCCACTTCGAGACCCGGGCCGGGGAGGAGGGCGCCGTCATCCAGTGGAGCGAGAACGGAGACCGGTACGGAGATCCTGAAGTCTGGCTCGGGAAGTTCGAGGACTTCATGTCCTGGCAGAGCCTCTACCAGCCGGGTATCCCGGACGAGTTCCTGGAGTTCAACGAGTTCTTCGAGAATGGATTCATGTGGGCGATCGAGCATCTCGGGGCCTTCGACCAGCCGCCGACCACGCTCACTCCGGAGGTCCTGGAGGCGATCGCGGACGATCCGGAGAGCCTCCTCTGGGAGTCCGTGGACAAGATGCTCCCCAGGATCGGAGAATACCCTGCAGAACTCCAGGATGCCGTAGCCTGGATGCAGGACATTCGGCCAAAGGAGGCCCGCTGATGTCCAGGAAGCGCCCGTCCATCGTGCTCATCGAACGAGGTCCCGACGAGTGGGGACGGAGCGTTTTCTGGCACATCTTCTGGACGGGATCGGCGGTCAAAGGTCAAATCTTCCGCGACAACGTGGGTCAGCACGTTCGTGAGATCACCGAACTGATCGGCCAAGCGGTCCAAGTGTTCGACGTTTCGACCGCGGAGGGCCTCCTGGCTTTCGGGGTCGAGTCCGTCAGTGAGGCGTTTAAGAAAGCTGAACGGCTTGTGGGCGGACCGTTCAGGCCGACGGCTGGAGGCCTGGGCGCTGGCCTGCTCATCGTCCACCCGGATGGCGAGCGCGCGCTCCTTGTCAGGCGATCCGGGGAGGTTGCCTATCCCGGACAATGGTCGCTTCCCGGCGGCAAGGTGGAGTCCGGGGAAGAGCCGATTCAGGCCGCCATCCGCGAGGCTGCGGAAGAACTCGGACCGCTCCCGAGGCTCCAAATCCCGCCCGATGAGGGGCATTGGGAGGCCGATGGACCCATCTACGCATTCGCGACCTTCCGGGCGAATCTCGATCCGGCCGACGCGGACTGGAAGCCGACGCTCAACCCGGAGAACGACTTGTGGACCTGGTCGATTCGCAACTCCCTGCCCTATCCCCTGCTGAGGGGAACGGAGGAAGCCATAGGCGACCTCCTCGGGCGTTCCGGCCGGAGCAAGCCGGCCCAGATGGGCATCGTCGCGCTCAAGACTTTCTCCGTCTGCAAGGTCGTAAACCTCGACGAGGGCTCCCCCTTCTTCTTGACATTATCCATCCAGATCCTGGACGAGACCACCAACCAGGCCTTGAGAGTTAGTATTCCATTCCACGACAGGATGCCGCAGTTTTTCCTCCTACCGTTCTGCAGGCCAACAGATATCGAGGGGATCATGGAGCACTATAGGACGCTTCAACTGCGGGATCCCGCCCTGAAAATATCCTGCGTTGAAGGGCTTTCCCTGGAGGCTGCGATCGAGAACGCCCTGGAGGACGTTCTGGGGAAGGCGCCGCCGGAGGCCGCTCGGGCGGTCGAGCATGAACTCCGCAAAATGGTCGGCGTTTGCTTTTGACTTCCGGAGGCCCGTGTTGTATGATCCTTTCGTCCGCCATCCTCCCCCGCGGGCGCGGTCTTCGTCCAATGGAGAGACCATGTCCAACGGCGACGGACGCCCGGCCGACAACCCCGTTTTCCGAGGAGACTTTCCATGAACGCACGCCGGCTTGGCCAGAATGTGCTGGACAGGGAGCGCCGCGACGACATCCTCAAGTCGATCGCCGAGGCCCGGGCGATCGCCGGGGAAGTGGATGAGAGGGTCGCGGCACTGCCCGCCTGGGCGAAGGCGCCCGGAAGCCCCCTCGGCGAAGACCTCCAGAAGCTCCTCGACGCCGGGGAGCAGAGGAAGAGGGTTGAGCCGGTCGTCACGCGGATCGAGCAACGCCTCTCCACGGGCGGGCCTCTGTGGACTGTCCTGACGGGCGAGGAGAAGGCCGCTTTTGATCAGTGGATCGCGGCACTCGCCATGCAGGATTCCGTCCTGGTGAAGCACGCGCCCACCGAGTGGGAGAAGGACGTGCGCCGCATGGTCCTCCTGGCCCTCAGCGTGGGCGCGATCTTCTCGCCCCTCCTCTGGACCGAGGAATCCGGGGACGCGCGGGCGGGCGTCTTCCCTCTCAGGTTCCCGCAATGGCACCTGCCAGGGACGCGGCCGCCGATGCCGCCGCCCGGGATCGCGCCCATGCCGGCTGCCGCATCGCCACCCTGGAAGCTCGTGCCTCAGGCGAGGCCTGAGGCGCCGCCGCCGCCGGTGCCGATCGGTCCGGCCTTCCGGCCCGGCCCGCCCCCCGGGGCTCCGGTCGCATCGCCGGCCGGATTCACGCGGCCCCTGGGGCCGCACATCCCCATCTACCCGCGCTTCCAGAGGACTCCTTCGTGAAGATCACCCTCGGTGCCGGCAGGCTGGGCAGGGCCGCCTGCTTCGACCTCGGCCAGCGCGTGACGGAAGTCGGCGCGGCCATGTCCTACGCGGTCTACTTCGCGGGACAGATCACCGCGCGCCCGGACGCGCTCAAGGACGTCTCCGCCGGCGTCTTCACGGCCGCACGGGCCGCGGACCGGCTCAAGGAAAGCCTGAAAGGCGTCGACCAGAAGAAGGCCGTGGAGATCGCGAAGGAAGCCACGACCCTCAACGACGAACTGAGGAAGAAGTGGCTGTCCGATCCGTCCGCTCGGAAGCCGCTCACGGCGAAGGATATGCGGGACATCCAGGGAAAGGCCGACGCGCTGCGGAAAAAGGTCACAGAGCTGTGGGACGCCAGCCGGATGAAGTGCGGTGCCCCGGGCAAGGCGGCCCCGCCGAAAACGGCATCCGCAGGGCCCAAGATCGCGGGGCGACGGCCCCGCTCGTGAGGAGGAACCATGGCGAAGAAAATCGCCCCGAAGATGAGGGCGTGGCTCAAGTACGGCTTTGCGTGCCGCGAAGCCCTCAAGATCAAGCCCTTCAAGAAGGTCCCCGCCGCCCAGAAGCGCAAGCTCACGGCCTGCGTGATGGCCAAGGCGCGGGCCGCCGGCATGAAGGTCGCCGGCAAGTAGGAGGTCCCCGCCATGGCCCAGGAGCTTCGGCCCCTTGTCGTCGTCCTGGGCGAGATGGATTTCCTCCGGCCCGAACTCGTCCTCATGAGGGGGACGAATTACTGGCTCGTAAAGCGCCTCGTCATGAGGGCGCGACACGACATTAACGCAGGCCCGGACTGGGCCAGGCAGGCGATCCTCATCCCTGAATTCTGGTGGGAGCAGGACTCCCAAGGGAAGGCCGTGGTCTGGAGGATCACGCCGGAGGGCCCGCGGATCCTCGTCGCCGAGGCCGGATCGGAGTTCGTTCCCCAGGAGGGCGAGGCGTGAATCCGACCGTCCGCGGCGACTGGGCCCTTGAAAGGTCGCGGCTCGGCGACGCCGTCACCCTGCCGGAAAGCCAGGCGCAGGAGATGCGCGAGGGCTTCTGGCGGATGCTCCAGCGGATTCACCTCGGCATTCCGGGTTTCATCGGGTCCGGCCGGATCGATATGCCGGGAATGGGTGGAGCCCAATTCGTCGGCGGCTTGGCGGGCGTGAGGACTGCCTGGACCGTCCACCCTTCGCCGACCATGGGCATGATTGACGCGGTCCCAGTCGCCGGCTTATACCTCTTCGGGCAATACTGGCCAACTGTCTTCAAGGCGATGGGCCTGAAAGATGATTCGACCAAGATCATCCGGCAGCTGCAGGACGAATTCGGCCTCGCGCAGGAGGCCGAGCTGATCCCCGGGACGATCCCGATCCCGATAGAACGCAAGTTTCCGCAGCCTTTCGAGGAGGAGGGCTACGGCCTGGGGGCGAAGCGCCGCGGCATGCGGTGGAGGCTCGGTCCAGGCATGGAGGAGGCTTACGCCAAGGGGATGCGCCTGTACATCTACCGGATGTTCCTCCGCATCGTCAAAGGCATCCCCGGGTTCGCCGGATCGGGCGAGATCCAAGACGGTCAGTTCGTCGGCGGCATGGCCGGAACGAGGACCGCTTGGATTCTCCAGAAAAATTACACCAGCGTTCAGGACGCGCAACCGATCGTGGGATTCTACCTCTACGGGATCCTTTGGACGAAATTGTTCGGGGCGGCGGGACTCCGCGGCAATCCCAACGACTATTTCGACAAGCTCAAGCGCGAGTTCGGGTCGATCTCGGAGGCGGAGCTCCGGAGGGGAACGGTGCAGGCGCCCAAGGCTGAGAAGGAGCCCGCCTTGAAAGGCGCGGAGCTGGGCGCCGTCGAGGGGGCCCCGGTGCGGTTCCGCTCCTGGTCCCGTTGCGGGAACACGATGTTCTGGGGGCGGGAGGAGGACATCCCGGACGCCTACATGGTGTTCTTCATCAATCCGGTGGACCTTGTCTTCGTGGGCGCGACCGGAGAGGTCCCGGAGGGCCCGGTCTTGGTCGTCAGGCGCGGGCTTTCCGAGGAACTTGCGTATCTCGTCGACGCCCTTCCCCAGCCTCTTGCCGACATTGTGAACTCCTGGTTTTCCATCGCAACCCGAGGCATCCCGCGCCGCGAACTGCTGGATTCGTTCGCCCGCATGGATGCCGCCTACCGCAATGCCCTCTTAAGCGGACTCCAGGAGCTCTTCGCCGTCGCGCCCACCGAGGCCCGGAAAAGGATCGTGGTGGCCGAAGGCTCGCCGGCCCACGAGTTCCTCCCGGACATGGAGGCCGAAGCACAGCCGACGGAGCCCAGCATCGTCACGCCGGACCTCCAGGCGGGACTAGACGAGGCTCTGGCCGATTTCGGCGTCTTGGAGTGCTGAAAATGTCCAAGCTCTCCTATTACAGGCATTCCGAGGCCTTGGCGGCGGGCCTCGCGTCGCCGCTCCCGCCGGACGGCCTCGTCGTGGACGACATCGCGGTCGTCCGGGAGGACGAGGCCGGGGAGCCGGAATGGGAATTCGTCATCGAGGAGCACCAGCTCGGGGAAGAACGGCACGCGCGCGTCTGCGTCTACGACGAGAACTTCGTGGTCTACAAGGAGCTGGCCCACTTCTTCCGGTTCCTCTCCGGGGGACCGATGACGCTGGACCAGATCCAGAAGTGGCTCGACTGGAACCGGTTCGAGAACGTCTCCACGAAGCCATGACAGCCTCGCCTTACCCTCCGAAGTTCACCTTCGTGACGGTCCCCATGCCGCCGGACACGGTCAAACTCACCGCCGACCAACTCCGAAGCCCGGGCGGGGCCAAAGTCTGGGAAGAACATGGCTATGTCTTCCAGGGGACGGAAAGGATTCATCCGGACCGGCCTCACGACTGGTTCTTCAACCCGACATTCTTCATCCTGACGAACCCGGGAGGGGAGCCGCACAAGTACTCCCCGGAGGCCGTCGAGATCAAGAACCGGCTCTTCGACGCGCTCTCGTGGGCGGGGCCGGACTACAAGAACCGACGCGCGTGGAAACAGTGGAGTCCGATCCACAGCGAGATCGCGGATTGGTTCTGGACGACGTCGCCGGGGAGCGAGGTGGAGTTCAAGCGGACTTCGCCCGGGGCGCATGCGGAACGGATCGCGGAGAAGCTCGCGGAGATCGCGGCGCGCCCGGAGACAGTCAAGGCCAACCGGGAGGGGCTCTTGCGGGCGGCCCAGGTCGTGGCCCAGCGCCTGCCCGCGTCGGCCGCGAAGGGCCCGCGCGTGATGATCCCCTCGCCGCCTTGGAAGCCCGAAATGGCCGGCGAGCAGGAGGCCGAGGAGCTCGAGGACGAAATCCGTATGGTCGCCGCGACTTGGCTGGACAAGATGGCGAACGACCAGGCGGCGGAGGCGTGGAGCACCAGCAACGACCAGATCGAGGAAGACCTGGAGCGGATGGGCTACGAGCCGCAGCCCTGGATCGAAGCCGCCTTCGACTATTCCGTCGCCGTCAATGGGGAGCTCGTGGACAAGCAGATGAACCCTCCGGAAGGCTACGGGCTCACCGACCGCGGGGGCGAGATACCGTCGGTAGAGGAGCAGGTGGACTTCACGAGCCTGGCGGCGATCACGAGGGACGAGGCCTCCAAGAAGCTGCAGAGGGCCCTCCCCCTGGAGCTTGTGGAGAGGATTCTGGTCCGGGAATACGGCTCCAGGGCCGCAATCCCGGTTTCCGTCTCGGGCGAAGCCGACATCTACGCGCAGCCCAAGGAAGAGGAGGGGGCGTGACGTCCGACCTCGCCATGGGCCGCGTGGACGACGCCTCCACGACCCGGTGGCTCCGCCACGTCCGCGGCTACGTGGCCAGCATGGAGAAGCACGGGACGGAAAACCTGCGGAGCTTCCACAAGAAAATCCTC
>Ga0209751_10002048_pt1 | contig 20428 bp, 19 predicted proteins | sample RifCSP13_1_FD_184019 | JGI IMG/M metagenome (GOLD analysis project Ga0209751, IMG submission 184019) | Soil microbial communities from Rifle, Colorado - Rifle CSP2_sed 13_1 (SPAdes) (version 2) | ecosystem: Environmental > Terrestrial > Deep subsurface > Rock core/Sediment | place: Rifle... | reverse complement strand
TCAAAGACAACTAGCCACCGGCATCCTCAGCCCCGACCAATTCAAAGAGATCGAAGGCCGAGCTGTGGACCAGGCGATTGCGCTGCAGGAATCGGTTGGGCTTGAGATAGTCACCGACGGCGAGATGCGCCGGGAGTCCTTTCAAAGCCAGATGGCTGCCGCGGTGAGCGGCTTCGGGGAGTTTACGCTCGACGCATTTCTCTGGGGCGAGTGGCACGACGAGCAGGGGGCACATAGAAAAGCGCGGCCGCGCGGTTTGGGAGCCGTAGAAAAATTGCGGCGGCGCCGCCATCTCTCGGCCCACGAGTTCACCTACCTGAAAGCTCACACTTCCCGCATACCCAAGATCACCCTTCCCAGCCCCGGACTTTGGGCCAACTTCTGGTCCGCTGAGAGCTCTCGTGAAGCCTACCCGACGCTCGATGCCTTCTTTGCCGATATCGTTGAGATCCTGCGCGACGAGGTGAGGGAGCTTGTGCGCCTTGGAGCAACCTATATTCAACTGGACGCCCCGCACTATGGTCTCCTACTCGACCCAAAAACCCGCAGTTTTTACGAGCGACAGGGTTGGAGCTTAGAAAAGTGGCTGAGCGCGGGCATCGAACTCGACAACGCGGTCATGGAAGGCTTCCCCGACGTGACCTTCGGATTTCACGTCTGACGCGGCAACCAGGGGAGCCGGTGGCTCTCGGAAGGAGGGTATGACGCCATTAGTCGGAAGCTCTTTCGATCCATCAACGCGAGCCGTCTCTTGCTGGAATACGACGATCGCCGCTCTGGCTCATTTGACCCGCTCAAGGATGTCCCCGAGGACAAATTCGTGGTTTTGGGGCTCGTCACCACCAAGAGGCCTCACCTGGAAAAAACAGAGGAGCTGAAGCGGCGCATCCGTGAGGCCAGCCGGTATGTTCCGCTGGAAAAGTTGGGGTTAAGTTCCCAATGCGGCTTTTCCTCCTCCATACTGGGCAACAAGCTTTCCTTCGCCGATCAGCGCCGCAAGCTCGATCTCGTGGTCCGTACGGCCGAGGAGGTTTGGGGGAAAAGCTAGCAAGCTTGCGCCCCTAGACCAAGGAGCGAATGATCAGAGTGACACCTACAACAAAAAGGAAGATCAGCAGCCCGTGGTTGAAGGTTTTCTGGTTGATGCGATCCTGGGTCTTTAGGCCAGCGTAGAATCCCGCCAAAATGAAAACCGTGACCTCGAGCGACAAGAGCAGCCTTGAAAACGTGAAGAGGTTCCAGGTTGAGACGGCGACGAGCTGCGACATCTTGGTCACGATAAAAATCGTGGCAATGGATTTGATGAATTCCTTTTTCGGCAGCTTAAGGCTGTAGAGGTAGATGGCCAGCGCAGGGCCCGAGGCATTGGTCATTCCGTTTAAGAAGCCACCGATCACACCGACAACCGGTGAGAGAGCGCCCTCTAAGCGGGGAGGGATTTGGAAGTTCAGGCGGAGCAGGTTGGAGGCCACAAAGGTCAACACCATGATCCCCAGGCTCAGGTTGAGAACCCACAGCGGAAGAATGACGAGGAGCCTGGTCCCTAAAAAGACCCCAATGATAGTCAACAAAATGAGCCACGCGAAGCGCCTCAGGACCGCCGTTGGAAAGCTCCCACGCAAGGCCTGTGTGATGTCCATCACGATATTGGGGATAAGGAGGATGGTAACGGCAGTGCGGATGTCGAGCAAGAGCGCCACCGTGGGCGTGGCAATCATCGGGAAACCGAGCCCCGTGGTTCCTTTGACGAAAGCGGCGATGAGCAGCGAGACGCCCACCCACAGCGTTGTCGCATCCAATGGCATGGCGAGAGGTTTTAACGAGTGTGCTGATCTGCTAAGGTTTTGTCAATCGTATGGCCGACGAAAAACAGCCGCCCTTCGCTGAGCCCGTCGTCGTTCCCATCGAGGACTCCATCGATCTCCACGCTTTCGCTCCCGAGGATATACCGGGGGTTGTCGAAGAGTACCTCGATCAGTGCAGACGCGCCGGCCTCTATGCCGTGCGCCTGATCCATGGACGCGGAAAAGGCATCCAGCGGCGCATTGTCCGCTCGATCCTGGAAAAGCACTCCTGGGTTGGGTCCTTTAAAGATGCCCCTCCCGAATCAGGCGGGTGGGGCGTGACTGTCGTGGAGCTGAAGCGCATTTGAGGAACCAGGAGGCAGGACGTAGTCTACCTTCCTGCCCAGTGCCTAATGCCTTCTGCCCGCTCTCTTCCTTGACATGGCCGGATAATTCTGGTAGCCGAGCGCGTGAGCGATGAAACCTGCCCCGTTTGAATATTTCGCGCCGCAAGCAATTGATGAAGCTCTCAAGCTGCTTCAGAAATACGGCGAGGAGGCCAAGGTCCTGGCGGGGGGGCAAAGCCTCATGCCGCTTCTGAGCCTGCGCCTGGCCCGCCCCGCCGTGATCATCGACATCAATCGCCTTCGCGACCTGGCTTTTATCCGGTCCGAACCCGACGGGGGGCTCCGCATCGGCGCGCTCGCGCGCCAGCGGGCCGTGGAGCGCTCCGGGCAAGTTGCGACGCAATGCCCGCTGATTGCCGCCGCCATGCCACTTATCGGCCATTTCCAGATCCGTAACCGCGGCACCATCGGCGGGAGCCTGGCTCACGCCGACCCGGCCGCCGAGCTTCCCGCCGTAAGTTTGACGCTCGAAGCCGAATTTGTCGTGCGCAGCACGCGGGGCGAGCGCGCCATCGCGGCTAAAGATTTCTTTCTCGGCTACATGACCACCGCAATCGAACCCAGCGAGCTCCTGACCGAGATTCGCATTCCGGCCACGCGACCCCGAGTGGGCTGGGCAATTGAAGAGGTCGCCCGGCGTAGGGGAGATTTCGCCATGGTGGGTGTGGTCACGCTGGTGGAACTGAACGGCAACGACACGTGCCAGAATTCCCGGATCGTGGTATTCGGCGCCGGGGAAAAACCGGAGCGTGTGGCGCGGGCCGAGCGACTTCTCTGTGGCAAGAGAACGGATGAGCACGCTCTCGCGGAGGTTGCCAAGGCGGTCACGGAGGATCTCGATCCGGTCTCGGATGTCCACGCCTCGGCCGAGTACCGCAAAGAGGTGGGAGGCGTGCTCACTCGCCGGGCCCTGCAGAATGCTTTCAAACGTGCACAAAAGGAAACGGCATGAGCTCCAAACACACGATTACGGTGACCGTCAACGGGAAGAGTTACGAGCGTCTGGTCGAGGCCAGAGTGACGCTCGCCGATTTTCTGCGTAACGAGCTTGACCTCACGGGAACCCATCTCGGGTGCGAGCACGGGGTGTGCGGAGCCTGTACGATCCTTCTCAACGGGGAGGCCGTGCGCTCGTGCTCGCTCCTGGCCGTGCAGGCGGATGGGGCGGAGCTTCTCACCGTGGAGGGTCTAGCTCGGGGAGCGGAGCTGCATCCCCTGCAGCAGGCCTTTCAGGACCAACACGCCCTTCAGTGCGGTTTTTGCACGCCGGGATTTCTCATGACCGCCTACGCCTTCCTCAAGGAACGGCCGAAGCCCACCGAGACAGAAGTGCGCGAGGCTATCTCCGGCAACCTGTGCCGCTGCACAGGATACCTGCCCATCGTCAAAGCAATCCTGCAAGCCGCGGGGAAGACCACAACGTAGTGGGGACCGAGGGGAGCGCGAGCGAGGATGCGGACATGCCCTTCGGGATTTCAAATGGCAAATTTCAAATCTCAAATCTGAGATATGAGATCTGGGATCTGAGATTCCGAGCAAAGCGAGGACAGTCCATCGGCCGCAGCCGAGAGCGTGCTTCCCGAGGGAGCTCAGTCCAGACATTCGGCTGAGCTCAGTCGAAGCCTCGGCCGCCCTTCGATTTTACTCAGGGTGGTGAGTTTATCGAACCACGGCCTGATGGCTCGGACCCCGGGTAGCTTTCGAGGGAATCGAATTAGCGACGGAGAAGCTATGGCAAAACCCTATATCGGCGCTCCTATCAAACGGCGGGAAGACATCCGATTTATCACCGGCAAAGGCACCTATGCCGACGACATAAAACTGCCGGGAATGCTGCACGCCGCCATCCTGCGCAGCCCGCGCGCCCACGCTCGAATCCGCTCGATCGACACGGCGAAAGCCGGGGCCATCCCCGGAGTCGTGTGGATTTTTACCTTAAAAGACATCGGAGAGATGGCCGTGCCCGTCCCCATGCGCATGTACAAAGTCCCCGGTCTGGAGCGCTACCTGCAACCCCTGCTTGCCCGCGATAAGGTCCGCTACATGGGCGAGCCAGTAGCCGTGGTAGTGGCGGAAAGCCGCTACCTCGCCGAGGACGCGCTCGATGCCATCGAGGTCGAGTACGAGGACTTACCCGAGGTGCTCGAACTCCGTGCCGCTATGCGCAACGAGATCCTCATCCATGAGGAAAACGGGACAAATCTTGCGGCGGTCCATGAAATCTCGATCGGCGATGCGGCCCAGGCCTTCGAAAAAGCGGACTACGTGCGGCGAGAAGAATTTCGGGTCCATCGCCACACGGGCAATCCCATGGAGACGCGGGGCCTGGTGGCGAACTTTGACGTGGGCAAAAGAGAGCTGACGGCCTATGGGATGACCAAGCTGCTGCACTACAACCGCCAGGTCATCGCCTCCTTTCTCAAACTTCCCGAGCACAATCTCCATTTCATCGAGAACGACATTGGCGGAGGCTTCGGCATCCGCGGCGAGCTTTACCCCGAGGATTTCTTGATCCCCTTCGCCTCGATGCGGCTCGGAAGGCCGGTCAAGTGGATTGAGGACCGCCGTGAGCATCTCATGGCCGCGAACCATTCGCGCGAGGTGACCTGCGAGCTCGAGATCGCCGCAAAAAAGGACGGAACGCTTTTGGCGTTGCGCGCGCGGATCTACGGCAACATGGGCGCGTATGTCCGGACCCATGGGGGACTGGTGCCGTGCTCGACCGCGGCGCTTTTACCCGGGCCTTACCGGATCCCCAATTACCAATGCAAGGTCCACTGCGTCATCACGAACAAGACCGGCATGGGGACCTACCGAGCTCCGGGACGCTATGAGTCCTGCTTCTTCCGCGAGCGCATGCTCGACATGATGGCGGCCGATTTGGAGATCGATCCGGTCGATCTCAGGCGCAAAAACCTCATCCAGCCCGAAGAGATGCCGTATGAAATCGGCCTCACCCGTCCGGGTACAAACCCGACCGTGCTCGATAGCGGCAACTACCCGAGCGCTCTCAACCGCGCGCTTAAAGAATTCGACTACGACAAGCTGAGACCGCTTCAAGGCCGCTTCGAAAACGGCCGCTATCACGGCATCGGGCTTGCGTACTTCGTCAAAAACACCGGCGGTCTGGAGCCATACGAAGGCGCGCGGGTGGTGCTCCGCGACGGGCCTAGCGTTACCGTCTACCTCAGCATCAATGTCCTAGGGCAGGGGCACGAGACCGCGATGGCGCAGATCTGCGCCGATGCCTTGGGCGTACCCATGGACTGGATCTCGGTTTTCCACGGAAACACCGACCTGGTTCCCTTCGGCTGGGGAACCTTCGCTAGCCGCGGCACCGTCATGGGCGGGAGCGCGCTCCATCTGGCTGCACAAGGATTAAAGAAGAAAATCCTGACGATCGCTGGCGATCATTTGGGCGCCGGCCCGGCCGAGCTCGATCTCCAGGAAGGGAAGATATACCGTAAAGGAACAGAGGCGCCGGCGCTTGACCTCGGGAAACTCGTCGCGCTCGTGCGCCACTCGACCATGCACAACCAGGGCCAGCCCGAGCTCGAAGAGACCGCTTACTTCAACTCCAACAAGATGACTCACTCTTATGGCGTTCACCTCGCCCACGTGGCCGTCGATCCCGAAACCGGAATGGTGGAAATCCTGAAATATATGGTGGTGGAAGATGTCGGCCGATGCATCAACCCGCTACTCGTGCATGGGCAGGCGGTCGGCGCCGCGGTTCAGGGTATCGGCGGAACGCTGCTAGAAGAGTTGGTCTACGGCGAAAACGGCCAACTGCTGACCACAACGTTCAGGGATTACGTCCTGCCGTCGAGCACGGATGTCCCAGCCATAGAAAGCGTTGTTCTAGAAGAGGTTCCGTCACCGCTCAATCCCCTCGGCGTCAAGGGCGCAGGCGAGGGCGGCATGGTGGGAACCGGGGCAGCGCTCGCCAATGCGGTAAGCTACGCGCTCTCCTCGCTCGGCGTGGAGATCAAAGAGCTGCCGCTCTCCCCCGACAAGGTAAGAGCGCTGATCCGCCGCCGTTCCGCCGAGCAAGCCCGCTAGAAGCTTTTTTACTCCGCCGGAAAGCTTCGAAGCTTAACGCACCCCGAGGCTTTTGCGGATCTGTCTGACGTAGGAGATAAATTTAGGTTCGTCCCGCAGCGCGGTCGTGCGCGGACGGGGAAGGTCGATGTTGACGATTTCCGAAACTTTTCCCGGCCTGGGCGTCATGACGATCACGCGATCTCCCAGAAATACCGCTTCGGGAATGCTGTGAGTGATAAAAAGGACGGTCTTTTTGGCCTCATGCCAGATTCTCAGCAGTTCCAGATTCATCTCGTCCCTGGTGATGGCGTCCAGGGCTCCGAAGGGTTCATCCATCAGGAGCAGCGGCGGATCATGGATCAACGCCCGGCTGATAGACACCCGTTGCTGCATCCCCCCTGAAAGCTCGCTCGGGTAGCGCTCCTCGAAACCCTTAAGTCCGGTGAGATCAAGCAGTTCTAAAGCCCGCTTTCGGTAGTTCTCAACCCTGAGTTTCCTCGCCTCGACCTGGAGCAGGACATTATCGACCGCCTTACGCCACGCCAACAGTACGGGCGCTTGGAAAACGATCCCGACATTGGTGAGGGGCCCCCTGACGGGAGCCCCTGCCACCTGAACCGCTCCCCCCGAGGGCTGTAACAGCCCAGCGGTGAGTTTTAAGAGCGTCGTCTTGCCGCACCCGCTGCGGCCCACGACGGTAACAAACTCACCCTCGCCGACGCTGAACGATACCTCTTGAAGAGCGACTACCTCATCGTGGCCGGAATTGTAGATTTTCCGGACCTTGTCGTACTGAATAACGCTGGCCAAAGATGCTCTCTATATTCGAGGCGTCTTTCTGACGAATTGATTCGTATAGGTGATCTTGTAGTCGACAGATGGAGAAAGCTCGAGGTACTTGTTCGCTACTTCCACCGAAGCTTTCACCTTTGCCTCTTCGAAATAACCCAGCCCGTGTTCCTTGGTCACAGAGTCGTGGGCGTTGGCGAGGCTCGCCTCCATCTGGGCCGAGGTAATGTCGCGCTCTATCTGAGGATTGGCCTTCATGAAAATCTCTAACCCTTCCTTCGGGTTTTTGACGGTCCAGGCCAACGCCTCGAAAACCGCATCCACGAATCTCTGGAGCTGGTCGGGGTTCTTTTTGATCAGGTCCTCGTGCGCCTGAAGGACATGGCCGTAGGCTTTGAGCCCCATGTCTTTAAAGAACAGGTATCGGACTTTCTTTCCCTGTTTCTCGCCCAGAATCGCCATCCGTTGAATGCTGGAACCATTCGCGCCCGCAATGAAATCGATTTTACCCTCAAAGAGAGCCGGGGTGCGCACGGCCGGCTCCATCGTGCTGATAATGATTTTCTTCGCATCGATCCGCGAAGCCGCTGCCACCGCAGGCAGCAAAACGCTGCCGAAGTCCGCCGGATTGGTCCCGAAGCGCTTGCCCTCGAGGTCCTTGGGCGTCTTGATTCCAGAGCCCTCCAGAAAGATGTACCCGCCGCCGTTGTCCCTCATGCCTACAGCGATAGAGCGATTCTTGCCCCCTTTGGACATCACTTGAACTGCCGTCACGAAGTCCCCAAAGCTGTAATCCACCTGCTTCGCGTCGACCATCGTGGCCGACTGGAGCGAGCCGCGGCCCTCGATAAGGGTCACGTCGAGACCATGCTTTTCGAAAAATCCCTTGTCGCGGGCGACATAAAACGGCACGTATTGCCCTCCTATGATCCAGTCCATCCGAAACTTCACCTGGTCCGCAGCCATCACCTTTGGCCCGAAGGCCAAAAAGACAGCGGCGATGAATATCCCCACGAGTCCGGTTGCGCCGATTTTGATTCTCATATTCCTTCTCCTTTCACGTTTTGATCATCCAGAACCGTCTCTTAAAGCTCACTTGGCTGAATGCCGCGCCGCCAGGGCATGAGCATTTTTTCCAAACCGACGATGATCCCGAAAAGACCGAGCGACATGGCGGAAAGAACTATAATCGAAGCAAAGATAAGGGGTGCGTTCAGATCGTTATTCGCGACGACGATCAGGTAGCCTAAACCCTTCTGGCCGGCAACAAACTCGGCCACGACGGCGCCGATCACCGCCAAGGCGATGGAAGCCTTGAACCCGGCAAAGAGATACGGAATGGAATTCGGAAGACGGATTTTTCTAAACTCCATCCAACGGCCCATTCCCATCGTCTTGGCCAAATCGAGCATTTCGGTCTCAACCTGAGAAAATCCCACGATCGAGTTGATGACCATAGGGAAGAAGGCGACGAGAAAAGCGATGGTCACCTTGGACCACAGGCTGTCGATTCCCATCCAGATCAGGATCAAGGGGGCGATCGCGACTCTCGGAATCGAACCGACCACGACGAGAGAGGGGTAAATGGTCAGCCAAAGAAACCTGGAGTAAACGATGCCGAGGCCGGCGCTCACGCCTACCGCTACGCCAAGGAGAAAGCCGAGAATCGTTTCGTAGAAGGTCGGCAGGGACTGGGACATGAGCAGGCCGCCCCTTTTCCCGAATTCCTCCACGATCTGAGCTGGTGTAGGCAGAAGGTAACTGGGCAGTCCCAAGAAGGGGACGACGAGTTGCCACAGAACGAGGAGGCAGAGGAAAAAAAGCACCGACCACTTGATGCCTCCAAAAGGAGTCCCGCCGTAAGCCCCTTCGTTCAAATGCCCTCCGACAAAGAATGGCTTTCCGAGCCAGCTCTTAGCTATCGAATAAGCGCCGTCGTGTCAAGAAGACAACCTAATCAGGGGAGTGGTTACAGAGATCGATCAAGATCGGCCACACCGCACCCGCTTCGTCCGACGACGGTAACAAACTCGCCCTCGCCGACGCTAAACGATACCTCTTGAAGAGCGACTACCTCATCGTCGCCGGAATTGTAGCTTTTCCGGACCTTGTCGTACTGAATAACGCTGGCCAAAGATGCTCTCTACATTCGAGGGGTATTGCTCACGAATTCATTCGTATAGGTGATCTTGTAGTCGACAGATGGAGAAAGCTCGAGGTGCTTGTTCGCTACTTCCACCGAAGCTTTCACCTTTGCCTCTTCGAAATAGCCCATCCCATGTTCCTTGGTCACAGAGTCCTGGGTGTTATCGAAGCTCGCCTCAATCTGGGCCTGGGAAATCTCGCGGTCCACCTGGGGATTGGCCTTGAGGAAAATGTCCAGAGCCTCCCGCGGGTTTTTGATCGACCAGGCCCACGCCTCGAATACCGCAGCGACGAATCTCCGGACCTGATCAGGATTTTTCTTGATCAGGTCTTCGTGCGCCTGCAGCACGTGGCCGTAGGTTTTCAGTCCCATGTCTTTAAAGGACAGGTAACCAACTTCCTTTCCGTGTCTTTTCCCCAGCACCTCCACCACATGGAGGGTCGCCCCTTTCGATCCGAGAAAGAAGTCGATCTTCCCTTCAAAAAGAGCTGGCGTGCGCACGGCTGGCTCCATCGTCTTAATGACGATTTTCTTCATGTCAATCTTCGCAACCGCCGCCACCGCGGGCAGCAGGACGAGGCCGAAATCTCCCGGATTGGTGCCGAAGCGCTTGCCCTCTAGGTCCTTGGGTGTTTTGATTCCAGAGCTCTTCAGGAAGACGAAGCTGCCGACATTGTCTCTCATGCCCACCGCGATGGCCCGGTTCTTCCCGCCCTTGGACATCACTTGAACTGCCGTCAGGAAGTCCCCATAGCTGTAATCCATCTGCTTCGCGTCCACCATCGTGGCCGACTGGAGCGAGCCACGGCCCTCGAGAATGGTCACGTCCAAACCGCGCTTTTCGAAAAATCCCTTATCGCGGGCGACGTAGAACGGCACGTGTTTCCCTTCGAGGATCCAATCCATCCTGAACTTCACCTGATCCGCAGCCATTACCTTTGGACTGAAGGCCAAAAAGAAAGCCGCAGTCATTATCCCTGCAATGCCAGCTACGGCAATTCTGAACCTCATATTCCTTCTCCTTTGACGTTCCTCAGATGGTGAGCCCCGATCAGGAAGCGGACAGGCGCATGATCTCCACCTGACCACCTGGAATAACCGTCCTGCTGGGCAAAGTGCCGCCCGTGTCGAGTTCCCGACCGTTGAGAAAGATTGAGACGCCGTGCATGATTCTGCCGTCGTGCGTGAGCACCTTGGCAGCAAACGCGCTCCCGCACAGAGGCGCGACGCGCTCCAAAAGCATTTGCGCAGTGCCCCCCTCCGGCAGGTCTATGGTCAGCTCCCCTTTTCCTCCTGCCAACCTCTTGAACTCGCCCCGCAAGACGACTCTCACTGCCGGCATAGATCGACTCCCCCTTCCAGTATCACGTTAGGGCGCGCTGGCTCAGTGCTGGAAAGTATCCCCTCAGCCCTCCACCTTACGCACCTTCACCGGCGCGCAAAAATCGTTGGCCGTACTCAACAAATCAATGTGGTCCACATCATAGGGCAGCAACCCGTTGAAATTGACACCTTTGCCTTTAGAGAGAGGTTTGCCCGCTGCCCAGTGGCCGGCGTGCCCTGCGATTCCGACCACCTCCGGATGCACCATCTGGGTCACACGGGCCACCCCCTTCACCTTTTTCACCGGCGATTCCAGCCAGATGGCGTCTCCGTCCTTAATCCCTTTCTTCTGGGCCAGCCTCGTGTTGATAAGCACCCCGTAAGAGTGCGGGAGCTTATCGCACAGCTCGTTGATCCAGGGATTAGCGTTGCCCTGCGCTCCATACGTATAGGGGAGCTTGTAATGGACCCCGATGGCATCGATCTCTCCTCGCTGTATCTGTTCAAAGGCTTTGCAGGGCATCCACTCTGGCAGCGGATCGTAGTCCGAGGTGTCCCAATCAAGGCGCATCTCTCTAAGAACCCCGTCAAGCTCCTCACGCCGCTGGACGAAATGCTCCAGGTAGACAGGCACTCGTGCTTTGATAAACCGACCCGGGTAACGTTCATCCATATCCCGACCCCAGACCATAATCCCATGCTCTTTGAACCACTCCCAGCCAAAATCCTGCCCATGCAAACTCTTTGCTTCGCGATCGAGGATCTCCTCCTCGACGTACCGCTTGCCCGGCTCCAGGAGGTAGGGAGGCTTGAGACCGAGGGTAAGGTTGAACACATGGTACACTTCGTCCAGAATCCCAACCCGGTCGTAGATTTCCGTCAGCACCTCGGAAGGGCGTCGCATCTCCTCGGGCATCGCCACCACCTGTTGCTGAATTTGGCGGAACCCCACCCATTCCCCTGCCACGCTGTCGGGTACATTGAGTAGGTTCTCCTCCAGGTAGGTTGGCATGGGCAGCACGATGTCGTCCATTTCATGAGTCTCATTGAGTTCGATTGCAAAGCCCACAACCAGATCAACGCCCTTGTAGAAGTTCACCACCGACTCCAAGTCGGCAAACCCTCCGGCCAACTGGTTCCCGGGAGTGTGAATAATCATTTCGATCTTGTGATCGATGCCCCATTTTTTCAGGTCACCACTATTTACCAACGGCACGACCGATCTGGTATGAGCTGCGACAGGGAAGAGCTCAAAGAGGTCGTGGCGCGTAGGCCGTGCGGCAGGGCGCCCCGGGAACGGCTGAGCGTGGTGGCGGTACTTCACGCTGCTGTAGCCAAGCATCCCGTCCTCGCCCGCTTCCGGCCAGGACTTGATTGGCCAGTTGCTGGCCGTCCGGGTGCACTGGTAACCGCCTGGCACATTGATCGCGCCCAGTACCAGGTTCACTAGGTGGAGGGCCCAACAGTGATGCCAACCGTGTTTGTGACCCTGCGGCCCCCGGCACCAGTTAAGGGCAACGGGCCGGTAGGGCAGCTCCACTCCGTCGATGCGGATGATGGATCCGATCTGGGCCGCCTCGCCAAACTCTCGGGCGATCCGCCGGAGGGTTTTGGCTGGAATGGAGGTGATCCCCTCCACCCGCTCAACGGGATACTCGGCGGCACGAGCCTTGAGGAGATCAAAGGCCGGCTTCGCCTTTTGTCCCTGAACGCTGTACTCCCCCTCTAACCCCGGGTCCTTCAGCGTCGGATCGTCGTATGTCTTTATCTCGCCGTCACTTTGATCGTATAGGAGAGGCTTCCTGGTGGCGGGGTCACGCACGTATTTCCAGTTCGGCCCCACTAAGTAACCGGCGTTGGTGTGATGCTTGAGGAAATCCGCATCGTAAATCTTCACTTCGTTTAATAGGACATTCAACATTCCCAGGCCGAAGGCGGCGTCAGTTCCAGGCCGAATTGGAAGCCATTCGTCAGCCTTCGCCGCCGCGTTATTCCCCACCGGGTCCACCACCACCAGCTTCATGCCCCGTTCCATCCTTGCGGTGGCACAATCCGCGATGGTGTGGTTGAACCCCTCTCGTGTCGCCACTCCCTGCTGAGTCCCAACATCGATGAGGTACTTGCAGTATTCAAAGTCCACCTCATCCCAGAAACCCCCGGCAGTTAGGAACTGTATCGAATGGATCGACTTACCACAGGTGCCAGACAGCGATTCCTGGTGGTAGGGAGTTCCGAAAACCGGCACAAGGACCCCTAGCCATTGGATCAGCCCTCGGGCTCCCCAGGTTTGCAGGTATAGTTTGCGTGGGTCCTCCACGTAGATCTTCTTCATCTTCTTGGCGATGATGTCTATGGCCTCCTCCCACGGTATCTCCTGCCATCTGGGGTCGACCCCGATCCCTTTCTCCGGATTGCTGCGCTTCAGCGGCTTGGTCACCCGGTTTGGGTTGTAATGGTTCATGATCCCCGACTTGCCCTTGGCGCACATCCGGCCCCGGTTCTTAGGGGAGTCAGGGTTACCCACGACGTTTACGACTTTCCCATTCTCCACTTTGACCAGGACGTGACAGCCCACGAGGCACATGCGACACGTGGTGGGCACCCAGTCACTGGTCGTCGACTTATGCCGTTCGCCCCCAGGCCGATAAACGATGTGGGGCTTGGTGTCCCGACCTTTAAGTAAGCTAATCATGGCTTGCTCCTGTCACTGCCTATCTACTTCCCATCGCCTTATCCGCCCTCGTACATCGGTAGGAGCATCAACTCCACCTTCCCACCGGTAAGGATGGTTTGAGTTCCTGCCAGCCTCCCCATCTGAACTCCGTCGATAAACACGGCCACATGGGGTTGTATGGATCTCTCTTTGGTAAGCGCATTCTGAGCAAAGGTTTCCCCGCATAGATCCGAGAGCTTTTTCGCGAGCGTCTGCACCGTGCTCCCCCCGGGAAGCTCTACGGTCAACTCTTGCCTCCCTGCCCACCGCTTGAGCTCGCCCATCAATACCACTTTCACCCTCACGGGCTGGCTCCGGGTGCTTCCGTCCAGGCGCGGGTCTCTTTCCCCGGTCTCAGACGGGTTCGCCATACACCCCGACCTGTAAAACGGTGTCGCGCAACAGATAACCTCCCGCCTGGATGGCCAGACAGGCCGCCACAAGAACCACAGCGGGCGTGCTCCCCGATCCGAGCTGTCCTTCCAGGGCTAAGGCCACTGCGATCGAAGGAAGCAGCAGGCCAATCCCTACCACTCCCGCCCAGAAGCTCCAGCGCTGCTCACCTTGCAGCAGGCGCCGTACGGACTCGCGGCAGGGCAGACTCCCGCTGGACATCCCCCAGAGGTAAAGCAAAAGACCGATCCCATTGGCGATGAGCAGAACCAGGAGATAGGGCCAGATGACAGTCCCGATTGTTTCCAGCTCCGCCTGTCCCCCGGTGATCACAGCTACGATCGGCAGGACCGCCATCCCCGCTAAGAAAGAGTAGCCGATATAGAGCGTCGGCAACATCGGACTGTTCCAGAAAGCAATGCTATTCCACGAGGAAAGCACCAGACCGCTGTAGGCCATGAAAGCGGCGGCAAAAAGCAGCACCGCTCCTCTGAGAGCATTGCCGCCGACAGTGTTTTCGCCCAATGGCAACCCTTCGAATCCCGGCACAGACGGAAGCAGGATCAACAGCCGCAAAAGCACCAGCACCGTCACGATGAGCGCCCCGCGTGAAATCCAGCTCGTGGCGGGCCTGCGAAAGACGTACAGAAAGCGCCAGCGGGCCTGGGGGCCGAGATGATCAAAGAGAAAGACCAAGGACACGAGCGCCAGGCTCAAACCTATCCACATCCCGTAAAGCGCGGTTCTCTCACGGATCACGTCGGCATTTCTGAGGATCACTTCTAAGAAGATCAGCCCGGCGCTGGTGCCGGAGCCGTACAGGTAGAAGGCTACTTTCCAGTTCCAGTGCCGCTGGACCTGGAAGTCCATGATAAACTTCATATCGCTGAGTCCCTTGGCGCTCATCAAGATTTCCCTCCGCCGATCGTGCCGCCGCCCTTGCCCGTCAGGTAAAACAGGCTCGGGTTGGTCCCCAACTCCTCCTTGGGGCGAAAATGTTTCTTCTGCCGCAACAGCATATTGACGCGGCTCTCCGGGTCGTCCCGATCACCATAATTCAAGGCATCAGCAGGGCAGGCCTCAACGCAGGCGGGAGGGCGGCCTTCGTCAATCCGATGGTAGCAAAAGTGACACTTCTGGGCCGTGCCCTTTTTGAACCCCGCGTACTTTTCCTCTTCATAGGGCGTCAGCGTCTCTCCGAAGTACCCCCCGTCGCCATCCCAGCGATAAGGCACATAGTAGGGACACGCCGTCATGCAGGCCATGGTGCCGATGCACATGTCCTGGTCAACGACCACGATTCCGTCCGGCCGCTTCCTGATCGCCCCGGTCGGACAGGCCCTCGCGCAGGGCGGGTTGTCGCAGTGGTTGCACCGCACGGGCGTGAAGGTCCGTCTGGCGTAGGGAAACTCTCCCTCCTCTTTCTCCAGAACCTTCATCCAGTGGACGGTGGGTGGCGTGCCGTTTTCCGCCTTGCAGGCGATCACGCAGCTTTGGCACCCGACACACCGCTCAAGGTCTATGGTAAAACCCCATCGCGTCATGGCTCCTCCCTTTTGACCGTGCCAGCCGGAGCGCTTCTCCTCCGGAGTGGCTAGGCAAACTCTTCCAGCAGATCCGCGGAGGTTGCAGCGCCCTTCTTGATCGCTTTCCGCTCCATCTCCTGATACTTCTCCTCTAGCGTGGGTCGTCGGCTGCGGTGAAACACTCCCAGATAAATCTTCTTTTCTTCGCTGGCCAGGCGTAAGGCTGCGATACGGTCCTCTCGGTCGTGCTTTTCAGGTAACAGTTCGATGTTTTGAATGATCCGGGCCACGTTCATGTCCGTGGTGTTGAAAGAAGAGCAACTGGCAAGGATCTCGATGAAGGCGAATCCCGGGTGTTGTATCCCCTGGATGATCAGATCCCTGAGGTGCTCTTTTCTGACCGAAAAACCTCGTGCCACGAAGGTTGCTCCGTACACAAGGGCGAGGGCAGACGGGTTGATGGCTTCGCCGGGGAGACCGAAGGGGGAGGTTTTCGTGATGTCATAGAGAACGGTGGTAGGGGAGAACTGCCCCTTCGTCATCCCGTAAATGGCATTGTTGAACAGCAGATAGGTGATGTCCGCATTGTTGCGTGCGATGTGCGGCAGGTGACCCCCTCCGATAGCCAGACCGTCTCCGTCTCCACCGACCGCGATCACGGTAAGATCGGGGTTGGCGGTTTTGACTCCCTGAGCGATCGGGAGGCCGCGGCCATGAAGGCTGTGAAAGCCATAGGCCTTGACGAAATAGGGCAACCTGCTGGAGCATCCGATGCCGGAGATGAGAGCCAGTTCCTTAGTGGGCAGGTTGAGATCGGCGAACGCCTCCACCAGTGCCGAGAGGATTCCATAGTAACCGCAGCCTGGACACCATACCGGGCAGACACCGCTTAGATATGTGCAAGATCTATCCTGCTCTTCCATAGCGTTTCATACTCCTCACGTTCAACGTTTCCGCCGCCTCGACAATTTTCCCGACGATTTCCCTTGGGTCCAGCGGGACCCCTTTGACCTTGGTCAGGCCGATAGTCGGGATGCGATAGGTAGACCTGAGCAGGGAAGCGAGCTGCCCGACAAAGTTGAGCTCGGGAACAATGACTCGTTTAACCTTGCCGAAGAAGGCCTTTAACTCCTGATGGGGAAGCGGGTTCAAAATCTTGGGGATGATGGCCTGGACGGATATCCCTGAACTCTTGGCTACGGCGATGGCCTCCTCGACCGGGCCGGCTGATGAGCCCCAGGTCACGATGCCGATCTCGGCATTTTCATCGCCCAAGCGGGTGCAGAGACCTTGGGTCAAGGTATCGCTTTCAATGGCGTTCAGCTTGCGGAATCTCTTCACCGTCATCGCCGTGTGGGTCTCTTCGTCGCAGGCAAAATTTCCCAACTCGTCGTGTTCCATCCCGGTGACCATGTGCTCGCCTCCGTCGGTTCCCGGAAGGGCAGCCGGGGAGACAACAGATTCGGTCAACTGATAACGGGCGAAGGGACCTTTAGCACCGGGCTGCGCGCACAGCCGAGAGCTTGCCGGGAGTCGTTCGACCAGTTGAGGATCGACGGTCTCCAGGCGTGCTGACAGGGCCTGGTCCACCAGCACGATCACCGGCAACTGGTATTTCTCCGCCAGGTCAAAGGCCAGAGCGGTCACACCGAAACAGTCAGGGACGGATGTCGGTGCCATCACCACGCGCGTGGTATCGCCGTGAGAGCCATAAAGAGCGAGAAAGAGGTCGGACTGTTCCGTCTTGGTCGGCATTCCCGTGCTGGGCCCGCCCCTTTGGGAATCGACAATGACCGCCGGGATCTCCGCCATCGAGAGAAGACCGATGGTCTCGGACATGAGAGAGAGACCGGGCCCTGAGGTGGCTGTCATTGCTTTTCCCCCCGCCCAGGAAGCCCCGGCAACGCCACAGATGGCCGATATCTCATCCTCTGTTTGCAAAACTTTCCCTCCCATTTGAGGCAAGTGCACGGCGAGCCATTCCATGATCTCGGAAGCGGGGGTGATCGGGTAGCCGAAGAAATATCTCATTCCGGCGGCGGTGGCGCCCAGGGCGATGGCCTCATTGCCGGTCATCAGGAGCTTTTTCTGCTCACTCCCATTTGGGAACTTGTAGGGGTCCTTTTTGGCGAGATGCCGCTGCGCAAAATCGAGTCCCTTTTGCAGGGCAGCCAGGTTGTGATCAAGAACGGTTTTTCCCTTCCTGGCGAATTTTTCCGAGAGGAACCCTTCAATCGTTTTCCTGGGCAGCCCCAGCAGATGACAGAGAGTTCCGAGAACGACGATATTTTTGCTGATCCGGCTGCCGATCTCGCGTGTAGCGATGCGCTCAAAGGGCACCTTGTAAACGGCCCGTCCGGGACGCTCCTCGGCCAGATCGCACTCTGCCTCACACAGGAGGACTCCGTGCTCCTTGAGATCCGGGAGGTTCTCATCCAGCGCCTCCTGATTGAGGCAAACGAGGAAATCCAACTTCTCTCCGTGGTAAGAGATGTTTTTCTCGCTCAGCCGAACCTGGATCATGCAGGGTCCGCCTTTGATCTCGGCCGGAAAGGTGCGAAAGGTTACTATGTGGAGCCCTTCCCGCGCGGCGATTCTGCAAAGGGTCTCGCCGATCGTGATGACGCCTTCGCCGGACTCACCGGCAATCCGCAGGATAAGCTCAGGATACACGTGGTCCCTCCTTCCATTCTATCCCGTTGGCCTCGATCACGGGTTTCCAGAAAGACCACCTGGTTTCTATGACCTCTTGGGCTCGCTTCACCATCTCGGGAAATTCCATCATGCCCGAAAACCTCTCCTGTAATTTGAGATACTCCAAAATCGGTGCATACTTCTTGGGCGCGTAATTCAGCGTGAAAAGGACCGTGTTGGTTTTTCGCTCTCTCTCCGCTTCATAGAGGATCCAGGAGCGTGTTTCGAGCGCCAGTCCGGTGATCTCGTGAAACACGTCGGTCTCGCTCTTCCAGCCTTCCGGACAGACCGAATAGATCTCCAACACGCACGGCCCCTCGATGGCGGCGGCTTTCTGCGCCTTGATCATCAGATCACGGTGCAAAAGAGGGCAGGCAGCCGCCACGTAAGACGCGCCTGCCGCGAGGGCAAGATCCAGAAGATATTGAGGGGTTCTCTGGTTTCCCTGGATCACCTTGCCAAAGGGGGTGGTTGTCGTGTGGGTGCCGTAGGGCGTAGCTCCCGATCCTTGAATTCCGGTATTCATATAGGCCTGATTATTGAGGCAGACGTAGATCCCGTTTTCCCCGCGAGCGATCCAGGCAAGGAAGGCTTGCAGCCCGATGTCATACGTGCCGCCATCGCCCGCGATGCCGAGATTGACAAAGGCGTCCGGCGTGACCAGGCCGGCTTCCGCCAGGCTTTTCAATGCCGCGATATTCCCGCTCAGGGTCGCCGCGGTGTTGGGAAAATTATTATGATCCACGGATACATTCCCCCAGCAGGAGGTGTTCTGTGTCGTGATCACCTCGTTGCAACCGGTCCCGATGCTTGCCACCACGTGCTTTCCCGTGAGCTTCAAGGCGCGCAGGACCTGATTGGTCCCGGTTACCATGCCGCAGCCGACGCAGCCCTGATGTCCTGAGATCAGGCCGGTGGTAGGAATCGCCCCATATTCTCCCACGTCGAGCACCGGTTCGGGAAGGAGGAGACTATGGGGATTGGGACCAATATGACGATTGAATAGAGCCCTATACATGGCAGCACCTCATCAAAGTTGGACCTCCTCCAAGGCGGAAGGCCAGCTCTCCTGGGAATGGTCCTCGGGACGCCAATCGAGGAAATCCTGGCTTACCGAGAGCCGTCTCTCTTTTTTCACCTTCTTGACCTCCTGATCCGAGGTTTCGGCAAAACCCTGCTTGATGGATTCTAAGCTTACCTCCCTGGGCCTGGGGACATGCTTTTCGTAGTAGCTAAGGGCGGTTTTGAACGGGACTTTTTCATAGACCTTGTGCAGGGCCCCGAGCATCGGCATGTTAAGGTGCCCGAGCCCGAGCCTCTGGGAGATCTCGCCTGCGGGCACGGTGAAAACCTTCATCCTCTCCTCGTTGGCATTCAGGATTTCACGGATCTTTTTTACGCTGAGGCGGGAGCTGTTGACCAGGAGAGCGCCACCCTCTTTCAGACCTTCCAGGACCTGATGCTCGGGCGATTGGAGAATCGTGTCGTCGTAGAGAATCACGACATCCCATGCGCGGGTGAAGGAGCGGATCTTTCGCTCTTTGTGGAAGTTGATCAGGGTGTCGGTCGTAATGATGGCCCCTCGTCTCTCGGAGCCGAACGCAGGTACGGTCAAGAGTTGGTATCCGTTCTGGATGCCGGCGCCGGTGAAACCGACCGCGGAAGTGATCGCCCCCTGTCCGGCTCGGCTGTAAATGCGGATCTCGTGAGCATCGGGTGGAATCGGGGAGCAAAATTTTTCTTTGCGTTTCTGTTTTTTCCAAACCTCGCCCCATTTTCTCCAGAGCTTCGGACTCACTTGATCCTCTCGCTCGACGAAGATGGGGTCCTCGGCAATATCCAGCCAATAGGGTTCCGGTCGATAGGGTTTCCCTTCAGCGATGTTGTCAGCCAAGTTAAACATCAGCTGAAAATGGTCCTGTCTCACCTCGCTCCCGCCCAGGCCTCCGATCACGCTGGCCACTTTGGGGCCCTGGCCGCCGAGGTGGAGATGAATCGCGGTCGCGATCCTTTGAGCCAGCGGAGGGAGGACGCCCCCGTGGTGCAGGCCTTCGTCAAAGACGACCAAGGCTTTAGTCCCTGCCTGGTGAAGTGCCTGGGCGATTTCTTTTGCCGGGAAGGGGGAGAAAAGCCGAATCTTGAGCAGGGCAACCCCAGGGATCCCCTCTTTTCCCCGGAGGTGTTGCGTGACCACTTCGCCCGCGCAGGCCGACTCCCCTAGGAGGGCGACCACCAGCTTTGCCTTTTCATCTCCGATCCATTCGAAGAGGCCGTAGGAGCGGCCAAGCTTTTCCGCGAACTCTCTTCCAGACTTCAGCGCGACTTCGGACGCATGGCTGAGGGCCGCCATCTGGTTTCTCTTGTGCCTGCGGTAGGGATAAGCGGATAGCATGGCTCCATAGGTCACCGGTTTTTCTGGAGCAAAAAGCGGATAGATGGGAACGAACGGAGCGAGATAACGGTCGATCTCCTCTTGCTTCGGGATCTCGACCCCTTCGTAAGCGTGGGTTCCGGTAAATCCTCTCAGGTTGACAGCAAACGGGAGCCTCACTCTCAGGTCTTCCGCGATGCGGTAGCCCTGGATGATGTTGTCCAGAGCCTCCTGGGCA
>Ga0209751_10002044_pt1 | contig 20447 bp, 16 predicted proteins | sample RifCSP13_1_FD_184019 | JGI IMG/M metagenome (GOLD analysis project Ga0209751, IMG submission 184019) | Soil microbial communities from Rifle, Colorado - Rifle CSP2_sed 13_1 (SPAdes) (version 2) | ecosystem: Environmental > Terrestrial > Deep subsurface > Rock core/Sediment | place: Rifle... | reverse complement strand
TAAAAAAAAGGGGCGGCCTGAGGGCCGCCCCTTTTTAAAAATGATTCCCGCAGGACTATTTTTTCACATAAAGCCGCATGCGCTTTTCTTCGTTGTCTGTCAGCGGCGTGCTGTAGAGGTGCGGGATCAACTTGTAGTTCAGTTCAGGGATGTTGTTTACCGCATAGTCCTTGACCGGCAGGGTGGCGGCCTCGTAGTTGGCCTTCTGCGTAAATGTTTGATATGCGTAAGCGTCCCTGGCGCTGAACCAGAACCTCCTGTCGATTATGAGGTCCGGGGTCTCCTTCAGGTCCTCCCAGATGTTGTTCCCTGTATACCCGACCACCACCTTGCTTCCCAGATAATACATCAGGGAGGCCTCTTCGTAGTTCGCCGCGATTACAAGCTCCTCCGTCTTCGGGTAATTCTCCTTTACGTAGGGGACGATGAAGTCAAGGGGCCCTTTATATTGATTGGTTAGCTCGTAAAAACGCCCTTTCAGGTCTTCGGTCTTGGTGGCAACAAGGCCGTTGACAATAAAGATTGCCGCTGCCGCGAGCACGAAGGCCCTCTGCCGCCTTTTATTGACGCTCTCCTGGCTGGAACTCCCAAGGATCTCGAAAACCGAGAAGGCGTCTAGGAGCAATATTAACGCCAGGACCGGGATGAGGACGACGAAGTAGCGCGTGAACATGGTCAAAGGGTTTATGGCCGTGACCAGGACGTGGACTGCGAAAAAGAGGCTCAGGAAGTTTGAGACACGGACCTTTTCAGCGACTGATTCAATGGGCGCGGTACCTGAAAGGCGGCCCCTCACCATAAGGAATGCAAGCGCCGCCTTGATGAAGAGCGCCAGAAAGAGAAACTCGAACCTTGCGAAGTAACCGATTACGGTGGCGACGTGGTCGATGTATATCTCCGGCCTGAACTTATATATCGCGGACGCCGCCCGCGCGACCTCCATAAACCTGAAATATAATACAAGCGGGATTATAGTCAGTACCGACGCGAGCAGCGGCACGAAGGGCTTGAGGTCTTTCATCCCCGGCAGCGCGAAGGCCCTGCCTGGCCCTTTTGACGCGCGCATCCTTTTTATGAGCTCAATGAATTCGTAAAGGCCGACGGCGCCCATGAACGCGGCATAGGTCGGGTAAAATGCGTTGAACATAAAAAAGAGCATGCTTACTGAAACCGCGGCGTAAGTTTTGAATCCCAGCCGGCCGAGCAGCCTGTGCTTTATGAAGACGTAGAGTATGCAGGCGGATAACAGCATCACGGGCGAGTAATAGCGGGCCTCTCTGAGGTGCAGCGCCAGCGAGACCGAGAGGACCCCAAAGAGAAAAAAGAGCGCGTAGAAAAGGAGCCTCCGGGGACGGCCCTTCTCAAACAGGAGCGCGCCGGCCAGCGCCAAAATGATCATCCCGAGAAGCCCTGTAGCCGCGAAAGGGGCCCTCATGAGGAGCGTCTTCATGTAGATGTCTTCGGTCCCTTTGGCGAGCCACGCGCCGGGGGCCGCCCAGTAATAGCACAGGAGCGGGTCGGCGGTGAACATGTCATGCTCGTTTACGCCCAGCTGCATGTCGATGAAATGGACATAGAGCACGTTCTTGCCGTCGTGTACCTTGGGATAGCCGTACTCCACCACCCGGTTCGCGAACATGGCCGTGTCGCCCTCGTCGTTCCAGAGCAGCGGATAAGAGATATGCTTGAAGAGGCTCACGCTAAAGAGGAGGAACAGGAGAGCCGCAAGCGCGCCAAAAAGCAGGTTCAGGTTTCTTCCATTTCCGGTCATCACATGATTTTTATACGTTTTTTTCACAAAAAAAACAAGCCGCAAAAAAGGCGGCGGCCCATGCCCCCAGGTCCCTTTTTTATTGCCATTCAGGAGCCGTTGACATAAAATACAGACAAAATCCGTATGAAGATAGTACTCGTAGACCCTCCTTTTGAAGAAGAACTTTCCGTCGGCGGAAGCAAGAGCATCCAGCGGGTATTGAACGTCATCCCCGCCCTCGGGCTCGCCTACATTGCCGCTTCGGTGGAGAAGGCCGGCTATGAGGTAAAGATCTTCGACTGCAACGTCGGCACATCCCATTCCGAGTTCATGGAAGCTCTCAAAAGAGAGCGCCCTGACGTGGTCGGCATAACAGGCACGACCCCTTCCTCCATGAGCATGTACCAGGCGGCCCGGACCGTCCGGGACCTTCTGCCCGATGCTTTTATCGTAGCCGGCGGCGCTCACCTTACCGCGCTGCCCAGTGAGGCTATGGCCTCCGCTCCGTTTGACGCGGGCGTCCTGGGCGAAGGTGAAGCTACTTTCGTAGAGCTTATAAGGCATATCGAGGAGCACGGGCGCAGGAACCTGGGCGACATCCAGGGGATAGTCTTCAAGGAGGGCGGCAAAATCGCCTTCACCGACAGGCGTCCCTTTATAAAAGACCTGGACACCCTGCCCTTCCCGGCCAGGCACCTGCTGCCCCCTCTTTCTGCATACAGGCCTACCCCGGCATCCTACAGGAGACTGCCGCTCGGCGCGATGATAACGTCGAGGGGCTGCCCCTTCCAATGCACGTTCTGCGACCGCGCCGTCTTCGGCACCACATACAGGGTGAGGAGCGCCGGGAACGTGATGGACGAGGTAGAAGAGCTGATAAAGAAGCACGGCGCCAGGGAAATAAGGTTTTTTGACGACACGCTGACGATGAACAAAAAGCGGGTCTTCGAGATATGCGACGAGTTTGAAAGAAGGAAGATAGACATCCCCTGGACATGCCTGACAAGGGTCAGCTCGGTCACGCTGGAGATGCTCAAAAGGATGAAGAAGGCCGGCTGCTGGCAGGTGCTTTACGGCCTTGAATCAGGCGACGACCGGATGCTGAAACTCCTGAGCAAGGGCATCACCGTAGCGCAGAGCGAGCAGGCCACAAGGTGGGCGCAAGAGGCGGGCTTAAGCGTCAGGGCCGACTTCATAGTAGGCACCCCGGGCGAGACGCTTGAGAGCATGAAAAAGACCCTTGAGTTCGCCAAGAGGCTCAAGGTCGATTACGCCCACTTCAACAAGTTCGTTCCGCTGCCCGGGACCGAACTCTACAATTCTCTCACCTCAAAAGGGTATAAGTTCGATTTCACGCAGAAATCCAGCATACTCGACCATTCGGCCCTTATGTACGTGCCCGAGAGCATCGACAAGGACGCGTACAGGAAATACCTCGACAAGATGTACAAGGGCTTCTATCTCAGGCCTTCTTACATACTGAGAAGGCTCCTCTCCATACGGTCCCTCGACCAGCTCAAGGGTCAGATAAACGGCTTCCTCGCCATCTTCGAACTATAAATCCTGATAAATGAAAAGGGTGCGCTGAAGGGCTGTAAGGCGGCTTGCCTATGGTTTTTTCGCGATGCAGAGGATTGAACTCCCGACGGGGAGGTCGAACCTCATCAGCAGCCGGCCTTCGAGCTTGAGGACGAGATAAAAGACCGTGTTGAGTACCGGGTTGACCCTTCGCACATCTGACTCGGATTTGATTCCGCTCAGTTTCTTAAACAGCCTGTAGACGAGGATCAGGGGGAAAAGGAGGAAATTCAAATAGGAGAGTCTTTCTATTACAAGACCGCAGGAGGCCAGAAGCTCCCTTATCTCCGCGGCGTTATAGCGCGTCTTGCCGTGCATCGATTCGTCATGGGGGCCGTAAAGGAACATCAGGGCAGGTTCTCTTAAAAACAGGCGGCCGCCCTTTTTGAGCGTCCTTGCCAGCTCTCTTAATACCGTCTCGTCGTCCCGGATGTTGCGGTGGTAGAAAACATCAACGGCGGTTATGACATCAAAGGTCCCGTCCTGAAAGGGCATGGCTTCCGCGGTCCCCCGGACGAGCTTGGTAAGCCCTCTTTTTCTGCAGTATCCTATGGCCGCCGGTGAAAAATCAATGCCGTAAGGACTCCCGTATTCACCCAGCCTGGCCAGCAGCCCTCCGGTGCCGCAGCCCACGTCAAGTATCTTCCTCCGGTCTTCCGCGGGCAACCTTTTGAAGAAACCGAGGAGGATTTCGTGCCCCCCCCTGAACCACCAATGGGAGCTCTCCAGCTCGTACATCTTTCCATATTCCCGTTCGTCCATGTCAACGGCGCGCGCCCTCTTTGATCTCCTTTATGGCCGCGCAGATATAGTTGAGGTCGTCCTCGGCGAGGCCGGACGAAGATGGCAGATACATGCCCCTGGAGCAAAGGGACTCGGAAACAGGATAGGACTGCCCGGCATATTTCCCGTGATAGATGGGCTGGAGGTGCATGGGTATGAAAAACGTCCTCGTCTCTATGCCGCGCTCGGCGAGCTGCTTCCTGAGCTCGTCCCTGTTCATCCCGAAATCGTCCTCCACGAGGATGGCGTACATCCAGAAGACGTTCTTTACGCTCTCAGCCTGGGGAGGAAGCGTAAGGCCGGAGAGGCCCTTCAGAAGAGCGTTGTACCGGGCGGCGTTTCTTATGCGTGATTCGACAAGCTCGTCAAAACGCTCTACCTGCGCGAGTCCTATTGCGGCCTGCAGGTTTGTCATCCGGAAGTTGAAGCCCACGTACTTGTGCCAGAAGTGCCTTTCCTCGGAAAAGGCGTGGTCCCTTATGTTCCTGGCCTTGTCGTAGAATTCCCGGCTGTCCGTGGTTATCATGCCTCCCTCGCCGGTCGTGATTATCTTGTTGGCGTAAAAGCTGAAAGTCGTGGCGTCGGATATAGAGCCTATCTTTCTGCCGCGATAGGCCGCGCCGTGCGCCTCGGCCGCGTCTTCGATGACCGCGAGGCCGCGCCTTTCGGCGATATCGAGTATGGGGTCCATGTCGCACGGATGACCGTATATGTCGACCGGCACAACGGCCTTTGTCTTTCCGGTTATCTTCTCCTCTATCCTGTTCACGTCCATGGTGTACGTGTACGGGTCAGCGTCCACGAGCACGGGTTTCGCGCCCAGGTGGGTGATGACGTTCGCGGTGGCTATCATGGTGAACGTGGGAATGATGACCTCGTCTCCCGGCCCGACCCCGGCGACGTACAGGGCAAGCTGCAGCGCGGTAGTGCCGTTCGTGCACGAGATGCCGTATTTGGCGCCCACTGCCCTGGCAAACGCCTCTTCGAACTGGATTATCTTCCGGCCCGTTGACGATATCCAGTTCGTCTCAACGCACTCAGTCAAATACTTGAGCTCGTTCCCCTGGAGCGTAGGCTCGCAGACAGGGATCATCTTCCCGGTCTTCTCGACTACCGGAATGCGCTTGAGGCTTATCTTGATCTCCGGGTCCTTGTCCGGAATTACTTTGAGGAGCTTTTCTTCGGGGACATAGTTTTCAGGCTGGATGGTCTTTTTGAGCATACCCGTAACCCACCTTTAATAAGTAGTAGCAGTAAATGCCTTAAAGATACGAGTACAGAAGCGATGAAGGACTTGAAATGCGAGTTCAGCAGCACTCAATCTACTATATAACCCCGCAGTATTCAAGAGCTTTATGCCGCTATCCACGATTCGAGAACCTCAGTCTCAACATCGAGTATATGTACTTTCTGCCGCGCACAAAGAAGCCGAGTAGATTGGTCGCCGTCTTTGACTCGCCTTTTATCCTGGGCACGCAGACGTACGGCACCTCGACAATGCTATAGCCCAACTTGTAGGCGCGGTACAGAAAATCAAGGCAGTACTCCCCATAGTCGCCCCTAAAGCCCAGTTCCTCCACGAGCTTCTTCCTTGCAGCCACAAAACCGGTATTGAGGTCCGTGACAGGTACGTTCAGGACGGCCCTGGCAACGAGGCCCAGCGTGCGGCTCATAAAAACGGCGGTACGGGTGTCGCCCAGGTCCTTGCCGCCCTTTGAGTAGCGCGAGCCGATGGCGATGTCGTGGTGGGTAAGGCCGGAAAGCAGTTCGTTTATCTTCTCAGGCGGCATGGAAAGGTCCGCGTCCATCCACACCACGATGCCATAACGGCTCTCGACTACGCCGCGCATTATCGCGGACGTAAGCCCCTTTTCGTCCGTCCTGCGTATGACACGGACACGGGGATCTCCCATTTCCTTGACGGCTTTCCATGTGAGGTCAGGCGAGTCGTCGTCCACGACCACGACCTCGACACTCCCCTTCACGGAATCGAGTATCCTTCGGGCGAGCTCCCTTATATTGTCTTTTTCATTGTAGGTCGGAAGTACGACCGATACGCCTTTTTGCGACATTACTCGTTTTACCCCCCTCAAAACAGGCTGGGCCTTGCCCTTCTGAACTCATCATCGGTGTGCTCGAAGAGGGATTCCCTCAGGAACATCAGCTTCCGGACCTCTTTTTCATCGCCTATGGACTCATAGAACTCCATCTGCTCGTTCACTGAGCCGATGTTCTCCTCCATGGTAAAAAGGTGCGGCTTTATTACCACCATCTCTCCTGCCTCGACATATCCCCTCAGCAGCTCCGCGTTCCGGCCGTTGTTCACGTAATTCATAACCGAGATCGCCGCATAGGCAGCCGCGCAGTAGAAGACAAAGCCGGCGACAGCATGGCGCACCTGCACCCTTCGAAGCAGATAAATAAACGGGGCCGCAACGGCCAGAAGAAACGCGAGCAGGCCTATTTTTTCGATGCTCGCGGCGAGCCCGATATTTTTCAGGATAAAAGCGTAAAGTCCATGCAACGCGGCCCATCCGTTGGCAAAATCCACATAGGAAATGAAATTACGAGGCTCAAGGAATGTCATGAATTCCGCTATTTTGAGAATATTCCAGATGAGCATCACACATAGGACGCTGAATGCAACTCGCAGGCCCCAGCCGCGAAGACCTTTCAGGAAAACCGCGAGGAACACGGCAAAGAACGGGACCTCAGTCAGCAGTATCCGCCCGCCGTAGGTGCCGCCGTTCCAGTTGAACCGGAAAGAGATGATAAAGAGCTTTATGATTATTATGAAAAACATCCCCCACAGGATGAGCGGCCCGCGCGTGCCAAATGACTCCGGCTGGCCGCGGCGGAAGAGTAAAACCCACAACCCTGCCAACATTGCAAACAGGAATACGGGAGAATAAATGAAGTAGCCCCGGAAAGGCGAGAAGAGCTGCGTAAAGAAATAAAAGCCGCTCGAATTCACCACGGACAGCTCATTCGAGAGGATGTGCCCGAACTTCAAAAAGTCATTGCCGAACTTGAACGCAAAAAGCACCATAAAAGACAGGCCGAACCACATCAGATGACGCCATCCCGCTTTTTTGCTCCTCAAATGTTCAAAGAAGACCAACGCGGCCAGACCGGCCATAGGCCAGAGATCGACCTTGGTAAGAAAAGAGACCGATAACAGAAAGCCAGGGACAACCCAGGACCGTGCCGCTGTCAAGTCCAGTTCCAGAAGGATATAGACCAGGAGCGCTGAAAGGAAGAGCGCATAAATATTCGCCTGGCCCGGCTGGATTATCATATAGAAGATATAAGGAGTCCCAAAAAACATCGCAATGACGGATATAAAGGAAGAGCGGGCGCTACCTCCGGTAAAAAGCAAGGCGATCCTATAAATAAGGAATAAAGACAGCACCCCGCAGATAAGCGTGCTCAATGAAAGGAAAAAATGAACGGGCTCGAACCTGGCAAAACCAGTATGCAACCCCGTTGACTGGAAAAGCTTGCCTATCAACAGGAATGGGGCCCAGATCACTATCCCTCCGTTGTTGTGGAAGTCGGGGTAATTGAGCGTCTCGGATAGCAATACCGGCCTGTGAAAATCATAGAACATCAGCTGGTTGGCGATGTTCAGGTCCCCGTCCGTGATAATGCTTTCCGCATAGGATATATACAACTCATATTCCGGACCGACGAATACTGTCCGCAGGAAAATAGTCCCGACAAAGGTTATCAGCAGAAAAAGGAGAAAGGCCCTGCTTCTCGCAATGCCCTGATTTTCATTCTTCAAAAATTTTTCAAAAAAGGAAGGCATATCGGTTCATTCCGGTCATTTGGGTGATTTTAAATGCATAAAATTCTATTGCATGGTCCTTCTGACAGCGAGATACATGCCTGCCTCAGCGCCATATATCAAAATACAATAGTTGCCCCACTGAATGCAATAAGTGTTGGGCACAGGCTTACAACAGGATTGCGCCTTTTTGATTTGAAACATGGTCTTTAAAGACAGAAGACAATATGGTATAAATCCGTATTTGCTAATATCAGGGCTGGACAATAAAATACATATGCAAAATACCGAGCAGCGTATAACTAGGCAAGAGGCGTATATTGCTCTTACCCTGTCCCTTGTCGTCGCATTGGCGTTCACTTTCCCTATTTTTCTTGCACTCCAGAACTGGGGCATTCAGGATTGGGACCAACACCTTGCTTATCATGAAGTGCCTCGCCTGACAGTGAGCCAATACCTCCAGATTCCCTTATGGAATCCCTATATCTGCGGCGGTACTGTCATGCTTGCCCATCCCGAGTCCCCGATTTTAACTCCGTTCTTTATTTTGCATGTTGTATTCGGCACCGTTATAGCAATTAAGTTGGAAATTTTTTTACATCTCGCTATAGGCCTCATGGGTACATATCTTCTTGCGCGTCAGATGGGCCTCAGCCGCCTTCCTGCATGCCTTCCACCAGCCATTTATATGCTATCAAGCATGTTCGCCCTCAGTCTCACAGCTGGCGTTACTTGGTTTTTGCCGGTCGTCTATTTGCCATGGTGTTTTTTTTGTATGCTTCGCTCGGAAAAGAACTGGATATGGCTCTGGGGCGCAGCGCTCAGCCTGACCCTAATGTTCACCGAAGGCGGCGTATACCCCTTCAGCATTACATCTCTTTTTCTATTGCTCTATACCTGTTGCAATATTCCCCACATTGGCATGGTTCGGGCCACGACAAAGCTGGCTGTCCTGTTTGCGCTCACTATCGGCCTTAGTGCGGTCAAACTATTACCCGCAGCCGAATTCATGATACAGCATCCACGCCCGATGGAGGACTACTCAGGATATAGCGTACAATCATTGTTTTACAGCCTCTTCAGCGCCGATCAGACCTTAGATGCCGTAAGCCGATTTGTATCGCACCCTGGATTCTGGAGCGGAATGAGCTATGCGATGGACGAGAATGGCATGTATGTTGGTTTTCTAAGTGGATTGCTGTTCTTAGCAGGGCTGCTTATATGGTTACGGAGTAGATTTTGGTGGCCACAGGCGCTGCTCTTTTTTATATTCCTGTGGTTGAGCTTCGGCGACCGCGCACCTTTTAGCCTCTGGCATCTGCTGCACAAATTCCCTGTTTACGAATCGATGAGGGTCGCCCAGCGGTTCCGAATTATCATGATGCTATACTTCGCCATTATTGCGGGATTTGGTCTGGAGGCGGTACGCAATATTGCTGCAGCCAGACTGGGCAACGACCGAGCGCGTATAACTGTCATCATGCTCCTTGCGATAGTTTATAGCAATCTTTTCTGGATAAACGCGCCGGTTTGGCGTGATGCTTTCTCTATCCCGCCAGTAAAAATAGGGGAGAAGGCCGAATTTTATCAAGTTAAACATGCCGGTTTGTATGATGCCGCAGGCAGAATAGTCGGTCGCCATACTCACAGCTCTTTTAGCAGCGAATATCCTGCTCTGCTAGCCAATATTGGCACGATCGATTGTTATGAATCTGCCAAAGTTCCCAGGCTGGCCATCCCCAACGATTCGCCAGAGTACCTTGGCGAAGTTTTTCTCTCTGGCACGAGCGGTACGGTGGCGTTTACGAGTTGGACCCCAAATCGTCTCAGAATTAGCGTTAAGGCAGAACGTGAGGGGTATATCATTATCAATCAGAACTACTATAAGGGGTGGCGTTCAGATGGCCGGACGGTTTTGAACCTTAACGGCTTGATGGGTGTCCCGGTCAGCGCGACTGACCGGGAGATCGAATTATACTATCTGCCGACCAGTTTCCTTATTGGAGCAAGTCTCTCTATGATCACTCTGATTGGCGGAATTATGATGATAATCAGAAAAAAGGATAGATTTCATCCTGACCCCGCATGCGCGAGGAAACTCACGTGAGCTTAAATTGCGCTATTACAGGCATAGCGGCTTCTGACCTCTTATCACATTCCATTTACAGAAGATTTGGCGGGAGAATCCAGCCGTAGGATGCTCAGGAAAAAGCTGTTGAAAATTATTTGAACGCCGGCCAAAAGGACGGTTGCCGAAGGGATTGCCACACGCATTGTAAAAGCAGGCGTAAGCGGACCGAAAGACTCCAGGGACCATTGCCAGAAAGCGTAAAAGGTGCCTGCAATACCCGCCACCATCAAGAGTACCCCGACGACAAGGCCCTTTTCGAGAGGGAACGCCGTCATAAAAGATTCGATCCGCCTGTCCTGTGGCAGAAAGCCGTTTTTTATCGCGAATACTTTCGTGAAGACCGCGAATGAAGTGGTCTGGATCCCGACTACAATGAGCATTGATGCGTACAGCATCGTATGTATGTCAAAGTTCACGCCGTGAAAAGTCCTCGGCTTCGGCAGAAGGAACAGCATGACCGCGAGGCCGATGACTACCATCACTATGCCGGGGTAGAAGAAAAGCCACCGCGGGCTGTAGATGAGAAGAAATCTCAGATGGCGCCAGCCATCCCTCCATGTGCGCAGATGAGGTGGACGGCTTCGCCCATCCCGCGAAAGAGTAGTCGGCACCTCGGTAATTCTTAAGCCGTTCAGGGCCGCCTTTACCACCATTTCACTCGCGAACTCCATGCCAGTGGTGTTAAGGCCAAGGCTCTCGATTGAGCTTTTTTTAAAACCCCGCAGTCCGCAATGAAAATCCCCTATTCGGTTCTTGAAGAAAAGCCGACCCAAGCCGGAAAGAACTGGGTTTCCGAGATACTTGTGAAGAAAGGGCATCGCGCCAGGAGCTATGCCGCCTTTGAACCGGTTTCCCATTACGAGGTCGTAGCCTTCCCTGAGCTTGGCCAGGAAGGAATCAAGCGCTGAAAAATCATAGCTGTCGTCGGCATCTCCCATGATGACGAATTCGCCTCTTGCCTCCTTTATTCCGCCCATGAGGGCGGCGCCGTAGCCCCGCGCCGCTACATTTACTATTTTTGCGCCGTACGATTTTGCAATCTCCTGAGAGCCATCGATGCTGCCGTTGTCAGCCACGATAATCTCTCCGGAAATATTAAGGCTCTCCAGCGCGCAGCGGGCCTTTAAAAGGCATTTGGCAAGCGTTTCGGCCTCGTTGAGGCAAGGCATCAGAATAGAAAGCTCGATCCGATTCTTATTTTCTTGATTCAGCATAAGTTTTTTGCAGATTGGGTCAGCTACGTTTAACCCAGCAAATCAGGTCAATATAGAATACAACAGCAGCCCCCAGAAGGGCCATTTTTTTCATTCCTCGAATATCTATCAAACAAGGACATAACGTCGCTTTTCCCCTTTGCGGGCGATCTTGATCCTATTGCATGGCCCTGACAGCGAGATACATGCCTGCTGCAGCGCCATATATCAAAATACAATAGTTGCCCCACTGAATGCAATAAGTGTTGGGCGCGCGCCTTTCTGCAATAGTGCGTGGGATAGAGGATGGGCAGCCTTCAATTGAAAAGAAGAGAAGATGAGGGATGACATATTGCAGGCAAGGATAAAGGAGGACCGAGCGGAAGCTCTGGTCTTATTCGCTCTCCCCTTCACCCAGGAGCCTTTTGGCGCCTATGAACCTTTTCATATAATAGGGGGCCTCAAGGTTGTCGATGGTGACCTTTTTGGCCATTGACGAGGCATGGATGAAGAGGTTGTTGCCGATGTATATGCCGACATGGGACGGAAAAGAAGCATAGGTCTTGAAAAAGACAAGGTCCCCGGCTGACAGCTGCTCCTTTTCGACCGCCTCGCCAGTTTTGAACTGCTCCCTCGCGGTCCTCGGCAATTCGATGTCGAGAAGGCCGTAGGCCTTCTTCACATAGGCGGAGCAATCGATCCCAAGGGTGGTGCTGCCCCCGAATTTGTAGGGAATATCGAGCATCTTTTTCGCAACGGTAACGAGCCTGTTCTGCGGGGCCTCTGCCTTGAATTCCTCGGATTCAGATACCTTCTTTATCTCTTCCTCGAATTTCGCGGCCTCTATTTTCGGATGCTCCTCAGCGGCAGCAGGGGCGGCCTTTTCCTTCTCTTCGAGATAGAGCTTCTGACCGGGCTTGATTTCGGACGAACCCATGCCGTTGAGGGCCATGAGGCCGCCAGCGTCCATATCGAACTTCCGCGCGATCTCCGATACAGTGTCGCCTCTCTTTACCGTATATGTCCTCGGCCCGGCGTGTTTCACCAGGAGCTTTTGACCTGCCTTGACCCTGGCTGACCTCAGATCGTTCAACTCCTTTATCGCGGCAACCTTGACCGAGTACATCCGCGCAATAGATGAAAGAGTCTCACCCTTTTTGACTTTATGGTATTTGTCCTCGGACGGCTGCTTCGGCTGGTCGGCATTGGTCTTGGCGCTGGCTTCGGGCTGCGGAAGGGCATTGTCAACCGGCTCCTGCTTGACTGCCCCTTCTTTGACCTCGGGAGAGGCCTTTGCGCTCGAAGGTACCGTGATAGTCATGCCGGGCCTGAGCTTCCTGGCCGAGATCCCGTTCTCCCTCTGCAAGGCCTTGACGCTGACATCGTACTTCTTGGCTATCCGGTAGAGGGTATCACCCTTTTTCACCGTATAATCGATTGCCGCAAACGCTTCGGAGGAAGCGAAAACGAGGATAAATGAAATGATGGCAAGAAGACATTTCGGCATCTTTAGATTCATCCCTGTCATGCAGCCTCCTTTCAGCGGTTTCAATACTATTCGGCAGATCCGGCAGATACTTCAGTAAAAAATACTTCGGCACTTCTTTGGTGTTCCGTAGACGAGCGGTGAGGCCGGGAAATTCCTGTGCAGTTCTTTGGGATGCTCAAAACAGCGAGCGTGGGGAAAGTTATCATCATACAAAAGGGATTTCAATGTTTTTTCGGCAAAATCTATACATAACAATGGGTTACGGACGCGGCAAATCTCCTGAAATAAACAAATCCCCCTTGATCAGAGATTCAGGGGGTTTGAAATCGATGGGCACAGCACACCCTGCGCTACTGTTGCTTAATACCGCGCTGCCATGTTACTCTCGTATCGCGGAAGGACCAGTCGACCCGCTCTCATACCCTCCAGGAAAGGTGCGGGAAGCGGTCCGTCCTGGATACTCAAGGTCTAAAACTTAAAGGAGCCATGTCATGACTTACGGCGATATTTTCCTTCAGGCCCTCTTAGAGGCCGCCCCTGAGAGGAAGGATGAATTTCTTAAGACATTTGAGTTCATTAAAAATCTACCCGAGCACATGGAATTCAACAAAGAGGTTCCAGAGCATGAGGCCGAGTCACTTTTAATGGCGCTTCGCCAAGAAAAGGAGAGCATACTCGCCTGGATCAACCGTGAAGATTTTAACAAATCGTCTTGTGATTCGTAATCCCTTCAGTCAATAGGGGGGCTACGCCTACCATTTTGCCTTATTCAACCTCAATTACAATAATGGGTTGCAGCTTGCGCCATAATCGTATGAAATAAACAAAGCCCCTCTGGATAATTCATCCAGAGGGGCTTTAATTTGGTAGCGGGGAAGCTCTTTGAGACTTATATTTCCCCGATTATTACCGAAATTAGGTTGGTCGCTTGACCTCTTCAGTATATTTAAGAAAAGATTTTGGCAAGTTCTTCAACAGATAATCCCGCGCTCTTTGCAGCATTAATCAATTGAGATACCAACTGAGTAACATCCTTAATACCCGTCAATGAACTTTTCACTTTTTGCAAAAAACTCTTTTCTGGACTACCATCCGGGAATTTAGATAGTTGCTCATCTATTTTGCTCTGTATCGTCAACAACATTTGGATATCAACTGATTGACTTTGGGTCTGCTGTATTATAGTACTTGGCATTCCTGAAAAAGGTGCTGGCTCATCAAAAAAATATTCGGCATGTAGCCGGGCTATTAACCCTCCCAATTTCTGCCTATAATCTAGGACACGAACGAACGCTTCCAGAGTCTGGCTTGATAATGGAGTTAATTTGAACCGACCATATTCTTGACTATTGGATATCTTAATCAATTCTGAAATTGCCTGATTATATTGTTGCCATACTGAAGCTGTATCTATATGGTCATAATTATATTTTACAGCAGGTGCCTCGGTTAGATAGCCTTGCAGTTCAGCATATAATGGCCTTATTTTATTTTTCACGATTCTTTCCATTTTAAAAAAAATTTTAGCCTATTTTCGCTAAGATTCGGTCGTAAAAAACTTCTTCACTTCTTCGAGCGATTTTCCATCGATGAGTTTTACATTACTTTTATAAGCTAATTTTTTTGCTGCGGATGTAAAAGTAGAATTAGTAATGACCCATCCTTCATCAACCCCGTAATATTGAACTGCACTAATTACTTCCTGAACAGCTTTGTTGCCGACTGTCCCCTGATATCGCTTCGCTTGAATTACAATCGTTCTTCCATCTTTTCTCACGATTAGGTCTGCCCCTTGGTCACCCGTTGCAGATGTACCGCGAACATCATCAAAACCATTCTCCTTCAGAAGTTTTGCTACCCATGCCTCAAATTCAATTCCGGACAGTTCATTCAAATTAGCAATTCTCGATGGTTTTGCCCCTTGCTTTTCATGATACTCCCTAAACAAAGTATCCAATTTTTCCTTAAGCCATCCGTACTCCGGAGCCAGGTGGCGTTTTCCCTTGAGGTATGCCTTGAAATCGATGTCGCTTATTCCTTCTCTTAGAGCTATTTTCTTTATACAAGCAAGAATCTCATTTGACAAAACATCCCAATTCTCATCACCATAATCATCAATTACGGAAACTTTTCTCTCAGCTATTTCCAGAAATTTGTTAATCAAATCCGAGTTACCGTCAATAAGTTTGTTTCCTGCCTTCTCAATCGAAATTATTCTTTCCTGCTCTCTTTGTTCTTCTTCCTTCTTTGCTGCATCTGAAAGCTGCTCATATTTTTTTAAAAACAACTCCTTCAAATATTTTTTTAATTCAAGATATTCTTGTGGAATATTATTTCGAGTCTCCCATTTAGACAGCCATTCACGATAATTGGGAGCTATATCAGAACGCCCTTCTTTCTGAGCTACTTCAGCAATGCAACTTTTCACCTCGTTATCAATGTAATATCCTCTATTGTTTGTATAAATTCTATTTAAAAATTTCTGAATAGTTTCCTGATTTCTATCGATTATATTTTTATTGGTATCAATTGACCATCGTGCCTGAGCTTGCTTACTCGTTTCACCTAACCACTCAAAAAAAGATACTAATGCCCAAGTAACGAGAATTATTAATACGAATGCGATTACAATAAAATTCATGAATTATATTTCTACTCTCGTTTTTTGTCCCAGGACTCAATCACAAATAATGCTACGGTGTGTGCTGAATGTATAGCGAGTCTCGCATGCCTTGGTGCGAGTTTATATGTTTTCTTGCCTGCACCATGAGCTGAGCTTGCGTGTGTTCTTAATGCACCAATTCCATTAACTACTGCGATAATTCCGCTGAGAACTTCCTGTAGGTCACGGTCTTCTATGCGGCTAGGGTCGAATCCAAGGTCTTTACGTACGACTGACCAAACAGGTTGCAAGTCCTGTTTGGATGGCATATCAAGATTTTCATCCTCAATATATATTTTGAAAAGGGACTCCAGTAAATTGCACGCTGCTGATACGGCTTCTCTTGGATTTGACTCAACATTTACAAGCGCGCGGTCGAACTCATAATTTATAGATGCAATATCTCTTGCAAGAATTACTTGCTCAAGAGTTCGTGAGGGTGCTGCGAGAGTGCCGACGATCTTTCCACCCTTAATATATTTCAATTCGCATTGAATTAATGCCTTAGATATTTTCTCTTTGCGTTCAAGAATATTTCGATAATAAAAGTCTTTCTCGTCAATAACTGCATCCATGTAACCTTCTATAAGACGCCCTAATATCTCGAGTGGATTAACAGAGTAGTCTTTGTTTATACGACGCAACCAACTCATTGCCTTAGATTGTTTACTCGCCGGAGGCGGGTCTCCCGGAGCACCTGCATACATAAACAGGCTATCGAGTGTTGCATGAGTTTCGCTATTAGAAATAACTTCGGATACGACTGAAATGATTGGGGAAGGAATCTCTCTACGCATCGTTTCTATCTGACTCCCACTACTATCCCGTATTTAGATGCGAATTCACCTGAACTGTTCCGTTAGATTACCTTAAACAAGCCATGAAATGCAATAGAGGTATATAGTTTCGTAGGTTGGGTTAGCGATGCGTAACCCAACAAATCAATCAATTTAGAATACAACAGCACCATCCATAATTGCAATAAGGTGTTTGAATATTGTTACAAACAAAAAGTCCCCTGAACCTTTCGGTTCAGGGGACTTTAATTTGGTAGCGGGGACAGGATTTGAACCTGCGACCTTCGGGTTATGAGCCCGACGAGCTACCGGACTGCTCCACCCCGCAGTAGAAGCGTCAGTTCATTCTTTCAAGATAGTTATATTAACAACTGGCGGTTTCTTTGTCAACCCCATTATCGGAAAAACAAGGAAAATCGCTGAAAAACCTTTTCTGGAAGGGGATTTAAGGAGCCCTTTTCACCCTCCCCTTTAGCCCCTCCCGTCGAAGGGAGGGGAGGATACAAGGCTGAGAGCAAGAAGACCACCTCACCTTCGTCCTCTCCCCCAAGGGGAGAGGAAATATCCTAATCTCCCCTTGCCCCTCTTTAGGAAAGAGGGGGATCAAAAAGAACAGAGATTGCCGCGTCGCTTCGCTCGCAATGACAGACGAGGGGGAGAGGAAACTTGCCTGTTAGGATTAACTCAAGATGAGATTGCCGCGCTTCGCTCGCAATGACAGGCACAAAGGCCCCCCTCACCTTCGTCCTCTCCCCTTAGGGGAGAGGAAACAAACATAATCTCCCCTCGCCCCTCTTTAGAAAAGAGGGGAACCGGCTACCCTGTGTCATTCTGAGCGGAGCGAAGAATCTAAAAAAGAAAATCAGATTCTTCGTCGCCTTCGGCTCCTCAGAATGACATACAATTACCATATCAGGAAAAATAGGGATATTGGAGTGCGCCTACATCTTCTCCGGCGCGGATACTCCGAGCAGGTTGAGGCCGTTTGCCGCAACCGTCGATATTGCCCTGCAGAACAGAAGCCTTGCGCCGGTAAGCTCCGGGTCGTCGGTCACGACCCTGGTCTTGTTGTAATAGGGGTGGAAGAGACCGGCAAGCTCCATGAGATAGAAGGTGATCCTGTGCGGCTCCATCGCGACCGCGCTCTTCTCCACAATTTCCTCGAACGCGGCGAGGTGCTTTATGATGGCCGCCTCTTCCTTTGAATCGATCCTTGAAAGGAGCTTCGCGTCAAAGTGCTCCGGCACGGCAATGCCCTTCTCAGCCGCGAAGCCGATGATGCTCTTTATGCGCGCGTGGCAGTACTGCACATAGTAGACCGGGTTTTCCGGGGCCTGGCTCTTGGCAAGCTCAAGGTCAAAGTCGAGCTGCGCGTCGGGCCTTCTCATGAGGAAGAAGAAACGGCAGGCGTCGGTGCCGACCTCGTCCATCACCTGGCGGAGCGTTACGAACTCGCCCTCCCTCTTGCCCATCGGCACCGGCACGCCCTTCCTCAAAAGGGCCACGAGCTGGATGAATATTATCCTCAGCTTGCTGTCGTCATGGCCGAGGGCGCGCACCAGCGCCCTTATCCTGCCCTCGTAACCGTGGTGGTCTGCGCCCCAGATATTGACGAGCGAATCAAAACCCCGCTCAAGCTTGTTCAGATGATACGCTATGTCAGAAGCGAAGTAGGTCCGCTCTCCGTCAGCCTTGATTAAAACCCTGTCCTTATCATCGCCGAACTCCGTAGTCCTGAACCAGAGCGCGCCTTCTGCCTCGTATATATAGCCCTTCTTTCTGAGGGCCTCTATCGTGTCCTTGACCTTTCCGGTGTCGTCGAGGCTCTTTTCGCTGAACCATGTATCGAAGTTGATACGGAAATCTTCCAGGTCCTTCCTTATCATGTCGAGCATCGCGGCACTGCCGAACTCTTTATATCCGGGCGCGCCGCTGCCCCCGTCGCCGTATTTGGCGACATACTCCTGCGCTATTTCCTTTACATACTCGCCCTTATAATAGTCCTGTGGGAACTCGACCTGCTTGCCCTTTAATTCTTCCGCGCGCAGGCGAATGGATTCTCCAAGGGTAAAGACCTGCCTGCCGGCGTCGTTTATGTAATATTCTTTTGTGACGGTAAAACCGGCGGCATCGAGCAGCCTTGAGAGCGAATCGCCTACAGCCGCGCCCCTGCCGTGGCCTATGTGCAGCGGCCCCGTGGGGTTTGCGCTGACGAACTCGACCTGCACCTTCTTCTTTGCGCCGACCTCGCTCTTTCCGAAGTCGCTGCCCTTTGAGACGATGTTCTCGAGTATCCCGAGCCAGAAGGTCTTCTTGAGAAAGAGATTAATAAAGCCCGGCCCGGCGACATCACATTTTTCTATATCAGGGTGGGCGGAAATCTTGTCGGCGATGACCTTGGCGACATCCCTCGGCGGCCTCTTCTCAAGAGGCGCGAGGAGCATGGCGATATTGGTCGAGAAGTCACCGAAATCTTCCTTCTTGGGCCTATCCAGTATGACCTCGGGCAGGGACTCTGCCACAATCAGCCCCTCTTTGCGCGCTGCCTCGACAGCCGCCGCCACTATGCCTGCGACTCCGGCCCTCATTCCTCGCCCTCTGTCAGCTCTCTGTACTCGGCAGGCCTTCTGTCCTTCAGGAAGACCCACTCTTTCCTCACATCAGAGACCTCGCCGAGGTCTATCTCGGCAAGGACGATGCCTTCGGAAGCCCCGCTGGGTTTCTCTATGAACTCGCCGTCAGGGCCGCAGCAGAAGCTCCTTCCATAAAATTCCTGCTTCTCTTCCCTGCCGACCCTGTTGACCCTCATTATGAAGAGGCCGTTCGCGTGCGCCGCGGCAGCTATTGCCCTCTCCCATTTTCTCTGCGAATGCTCAAAGGCGGACGCCGTGAGCGCAAGCACAATCTGCGCGCCCTTCAATGCCAATACCCTGAAGCCCTCCGGGAAGAATATGTCCCAGCATATCTGCACGCCTATCCTGCCGAAGGGCGTATCGAAGACCGGGAAGCCCAGGTCGCCGGGGCTGAAGTACGCCCTCTCCTCCCAGAGCGGTATCTGCGGCACATGCACCTTCCTGTACTTGCCGATTATGCCGTCCGGCCCCGCGACGACGGCGGTGTTGAAGAACTTGCCGTTGTCCTCTTCGAAGACCCCGCCAGAGAGCACCACCTTGTGCTTCATGGCCGTCTCTTTCAAGAAGGCCGTCGTCGGCCCGTCCTCTTTTTCAGCCAGCGAAAAGTTCTTCTGGTCGATGGAGGCCGGGAACCAGGGCAGGCTGAAGAGCTGCGGCAGGGCTATTATCTTCGCGCCTTGCTCCGCGGCAAGCTCTACCAGCATGGCCGCCTTTGAAATATTCCTGTCCCTCTCAGGGACAGAAGCAAGCTGTATGCCCGCTGTTTTTATCTTTTTTTCCATAGGTTTTTTGAAGGCTATTTACTGATTTTCTGATTGGGGTTAATTGGCGGCCTGGGGCGCTGTCCTGGGCGTCTCAATCTTGTAGACCACCTCGTTCTTGCCCAGCTTGCCCAGTTCCTTCCTGGCTATCTGCCCGATATAGCGCTTATCATTCTCAAGGAGCTTTATCTTTTCGGCAAGCTCGGCGTTCTCCTTATCAAGCGAGGCGTTATAGACAAGGATGCCGTCCCTTTCCTTCTTGAGCCTGAACAGCTCGAGCACGCCCTTGTCTCCGAAGACCGCGGCTATGCCCACGAAGAGGACCACGGCAAGGAGCAAAACGTGCTTTTTTTTCAACAGCTCGAAGCTCATTTTCATCAGGGCCTTTCCGAATCATTAAGATTATCAGAGTGAACCCCAAAAGTCAAGGGTACAAACGGCGAAACAGCCCTTTTTCCATGCGGTTTTCATCCCTCCGGCCATAGCAAAACAGTTGACATGGACAAGCCCGGTGCATATTATATACAGACTCTTCTCACGCGACGTTGAACTCACGAACACTATCCAGGGGTGAATGCGCATGAACAGGCTGACCTGCCCTAAGTGTGAGAACTCGTTCTTTACGGCGGCGAGGAACCCTCACCTGCCGTGCCCGCACTGCGGCTTCGTGCTTAAAGCGAACGAGCCGGACAGAAGAATACAGTCGAGGGACCCCAGCCAGAGGTTCTGCGACCTCATGAAGGGCGAGGTCAGGATACCGGCAAAGACCGTGGACATCTCGGATACGGGCCTCGGCATAAAGATGATGGGCTACCTGCCATTTGACCAGGACGACCATGTAAGCGTCCTCGTCAAAGATCTGAACATGGAAAGGACC
>Ga0209751_10002042_pt1 | contig 20461 bp, 19 predicted proteins | sample RifCSP13_1_FD_184019 | JGI IMG/M metagenome (GOLD analysis project Ga0209751, IMG submission 184019) | Soil microbial communities from Rifle, Colorado - Rifle CSP2_sed 13_1 (SPAdes) (version 2) | ecosystem: Environmental > Terrestrial > Deep subsurface > Rock core/Sediment | place: Rifle... | reverse complement strand
GGGCATCCAGCGTCTTTTGTGATACCGGCTACAACAGAAAGACTCTGGATTCCCGCTTAAAGATTGCGGGAATGACAGCATGTAAAGTTTTTGATTTATGTCAATACAATTTTGAGACCCTTAATAATATATTAAAGCTTTTAATAACTTCAACCTAATCCCTTCTATCTTCAAGTTATAGATAAATTATCCTAACATACCTGTTATTTAAACACAAAGATAAATCCAAGAAAAAACATAAAAAAAACCCTTTTTAGTAAGCTGTCAGCCTTTAATAAAACCATGTTCCTTTAAAAACACCTCATTAACGTCTGACTTCCTTTGGACAGATAAAAATCTCTGCACATACTTGGCAATAATATCAGTTTCTATATTTACCTTATCCCCTACTTTCTTAACAGAAAGGGTAGTAATCTTTAAGGTATGAGGAATAATGGCAACCCTAAAACCGCTTTCAAAAACCTCTGCCGCTGTAAGGCTGATGCCATCCACTGCTACAGAGCCTTTTTTAACTATCTGGCTCTGCAGCTCATTTGGAATGTTAAAATCAATTATTGCAAACGCACCTTCTATTGCCTTTCTTGCAATGTTTCCAACCCCATCTATGTGACCGGTCACAAAATGTCCTCCCATCGGTGTTGAAGGTGTGAGAGATTTCTCAAGATTAACCTTTTCCCCTGTTTTCATAGTTCCGAGGGTTGTTAGTCGCAGTGTCTCTTCAGATACATCAGTCTTTATCATGGATTGAGAAAATTCCACAACAGTCAGACAAGCGCCATCCACTGCAATACTGTCACCGATATTCATATCTGCAAACTTACCACTGTGCCCAATAACGATCCTGGCAAATTTACCTTTCTTTTCAACGCCTGTTATCGTGCCAATATTCTGTATTATGCCGGTAAACATAGCAGATTTTAGATTTATGAATTACGATTTACGATTTTAAAATCTAAAATCGTAAATCTGAAATCGCAAATCTATTTTAAATACCCCTCCACCAAAATATCTTCCCCAACTTTTCTGCATTTAAGTTCAGACAAACCTATTGCATCCTTCAACCTTTTTATAGCAAGCTCTCCTATCATTGGCAAGCCTTCTTTTCCAAGAATCTTTGGCGCATAGAATACTGCGACCTTGTCAACAATCCCTTCTTTAATGGCTGATGCTGCAAGCCGTGAGCCTCCTTCAACAATAAGGCTTGTTATCTCTTTCTTACCAAGTTCTTTCATAAGCGCAATTAAATCTACTTCACCCATTTTTGAAGGAAGCATTAATACCTCAGCTCCTTTAGCCTTTAAGGTCTTTATCTTTTTATTTCTCTGACTTCTGGCTTCTGACTTCTGTCCTCTCCCTTTTGTCGTTGCAATAATAACGTCGCCCTTTTTGGGATTAAGAACCTTTGCATTTATTGGTATTCTCAATCTATTATCAACCACTATTTTTATAGGATTTTTTCCTTTAATGAGCCGAACAGTTAGTTCAGGGTCATCCTTTAGAATTGTCCCAATACCTACCATAACTGCATCTGCATTAGAGCGCATCTTATGCGCAAATTTGCGCGCCTCCTTACCAGTAATCCATTTTGATTCAGCAGCTTGTGTAGCAATCCTCCCATCAATGGTTGAGGCAAGTTTCAATGTCACAAAAGGTTTTTTAGTAGTTATATATTTTATATACGGCCTATTAATATCAGCAGATTCTTTAATAAGTATTTCATCTTCAACATTTATACCAGCATTTCTTAAATGCCGTATTCCAGCTCCACGTATCAATGGGTTTGGGTCTTTCATTCCAACATAAACACTTTTTATACCTGCCTTAATTATAGCATCAGCGCATGGCGGAGTCCTTCCAAAGCGATTGCATGGTTCAAGGGTTACATACATATCTGCGCCTCTTGCCCTTACGCCAGCTTGCCTCATGGCATTTATCTCAGCATGGGCAAGACCTGCCTTTTTATGATACCCCTTGCCAATAATCCTGTCATTTTTCACAATAACTGCGCCTACTGCTGGATTAGGAGATGTTTTGCCAATGCCCTTTTTAGCGAGAGCTATTGCCGCTTGCATAAATTTCTGATTTCTTTTTTTCATTTTTTCTTCTTACTTGTGTCAAGCAATCCCTTTAGCTCTGTCATAAACTCAGTTATATCCCTAAACTCTCTGTAAACAGAGGCAAATCTGACATAGGCTACTTCATCAAGGTTTTTAAGCTCCTCCATGACGCGCTCACCTACAATAGAACTGCTCATCTCTCTTTCACCGGCTTCCAACAAACCCCTTTCAATCTTGTCAACTGTCTGTTCCATAATTTCAATGCTGACAGGTCTTTTTTCACAGGCACGCAATATGCCATTTAAAATCTTTTTCCTGTCGAAAAGCTCCCGCCTGCCGTCCTTTTTAATTATAAGGGGCATAGCCTCTTCCACCCTTTCATAGGTTGTAAAACGTTTGCTGCATTTCAGACATTCCCTGCGTCGGCGCGTAACATCTCCGTCCTGTGAAAGTCTGGAATCAATGACCTTATCTTCTATATGATTGCAAAATGGGCATCTCATATTCTAAAAGAATATGCCATAGTAGTAAGGAAAAGACAATATTAACAGCATCCGTAAAATAGCGATTGAAAACTTCGCTATTTTACAAACTGGCGATTTGCCTGCTCCCCGATAGAGACACTCGGGGACAGGCATACTTTGTTGTCAGCGCATTTTTGCTCTTCACCGTATCCTCCCCCTGTCCCCCTGTGGGGACAGATTTCAAATCTGTCCCCAGAAAAGGGGGATAAAGGGGGAGGGCTCACCGCAAAAACATGTCCCTGAGTGCTTTTATCAGGGATGGCCTCCGCCTTGTCTGGCAGTCAACTTGCCAGTTTCCCCAAAAATCAATGTCTATTTTTGGGAGCATGACCGTAAAATCAATCGCTATTTTACGGTTTATGGTGATTATTGTCACAGAAAATAAATATCCTATCTGCTATAAAACTACCATTACACCATAAAATCCTCTGCCTTAGACGGATAAATGCGGTAATTATTTATATATTTATACAATGTGCTATAATAAGTCCATTACGATGAAGAATCTCTTCTTAAGCTTCCTCATAGCTGTCAGCAGCGCTGCCGGACTTGTAGGTCTTAGCCACGCATTAGAAATGGATTCTTACACAGGGCGCATCTTTCCGCTTATTCCGCTTCTATATGCAATAACCCATCAAATACTCGAAAGGCTCAGAAGCGGAAAGACAAAACAATTCAAAACCTACAAAATTACAGAAGATATAAAAGAAGGGTTTATATCTATTTTTCAGCAGATAACAATTAGCCGAATGTTGACAGCAGTTGCTATTAGTTTTTGCATTAAAATTGTGTTCGAAACATACCTTTCGTTGCTGTTTATCCACTTCAACAACACTTCATTTACAAACACTTATGGCAGTTTCAGTATGGGCACTATAAGCAGATTTTTACGGGGAGACCACCCGTGGCTCATGGGTAATGAAGGATTTTATCTTCTTGTGCTCTTGGCGCTTTTTACGAGTTTAGGCACTGGGATATGGATTGGATATACAACAAAGTCCGGAGCTGGGGCTGTTCTCGAAGGAGTGCTTGCCGGTACTGTTGTGACGCTATTCACCGCATTAACTAATATGCTTATCCTTTACCAGCAGATTGAGGAGATGGCAAACCAGATGGCAACCTCCATGGGATATGGCATCCGGATTGGCTTTATTGCTGTGTTATCTATGCAGGTGCTCCTTTATGGTTTCTGGAGCGGGGTTGCCAAGAAGATGAAACAGGAGCGCACAGCACGACGTGCAGCAAAAAAGCTCTCAAAAAGTCAAAACTCTAAGAATAGATAGAAAAGAAAAACCTCTTTAACCCAAAAAGTGCATTGCATTTTTTGGCAATGTATCTTATCAACCATCCCTAAAAGTCTGAAATTTAACCAAACACTTCGAAATAAAGTTTTATCCTAACACCAAAATCTTTGGCATGGGGGTAAAATTAAACTTGCCCAGTTTGAAGGCCACTGTTATAATGTGCCATAATTTTAAAATTTTTTTTAAAGCCTTCTGACACGGTTTGTCCACCAATCACCCTTTTATATAATGTATGAGTATGAAGATATTTTCTACTGAAGACAAAGGATTTGATAAAGCGCTCGATAATATTGTTAAAAGAGGCGAATCTGACACCTCTAAAGTAGAAGCTGCTGTAAAGGCCATTCTTAATGACATAAGGCATAATGGCGACGCAAGCCTTCTGAAATACACAGAGAGGTTTGATGGAGTAAGAATAAAACAGGCGCAAGAATTAAGGGTCAGGAGCAAAGAAATACAGAAGGCGATAAAGAAAATCCCTAAAAAAGATTTAAAGATTTTAAGAATTGCGGCTGATAGAATTGAAAGATTCCATAAAAAGCAGGTTCCTGAATCATGGTCTTTTGTTGAAAAGGACGGCACTATACTTGGCCAGAGGATTACACCCATTGAAAGGGTTGGCATCTATGTGCCTGGTGGAAAGGCAGCATATCCATCAACTGTCCTTATGAATGCCATACCTGCAAAGGTTGCGGGCGTTAAAGAGATTGTGATGGTAACCCCACCATCAAAAAACGGATTAAATCCTTATGTTTTGGCAGCAGCTAATGTTGCAGGGTTAGATAATATTTATCAGGTTGGCGGCGCCCAGGCTGTTGGAGCGCTTGCCTACGGAACCAAAACGATTTCAAAGGTAGATAAGATTGTAGGCCCAGGCAATATCTATGTTGCAACTGCAAAAAGGCTTGTCTTTGGTATTGTAGACATTGATATGGTTGCAGGCCCAAGTGAGATACTAATTGTAAATGATGGCGCTGGAGAGCCTTCATGGATTGCCGCTGATTTGCTTTCTCAGGCTGAGCATGATGAGCTTGCATCAAGCGTGCTACTGACAACCTCGAAAAATATGGCTGTAGCTGTGGCAAAGGAAGTTTCAAAACAGATTAAATTTCTGAAAAGACAGGCCATTGCAAGAAGCTCTACAAATAGATACGGAGCAATTATTATCACAAAAAATCTTAATGAAGCGGTTGAAATAGTTAATAGGTTTGCGCCAGAGCACCTTGAGCTTTTTGTGAAAAGACCTTTTAAACTTTTAAAAAGGATTAAAAACGCAGGCGCAGTATTTCTTGGACAAAACACACCTGAAGCCCTTGGTGATTACATGGCAGGCCCAAATCACACGTTGCCGACCGGCGGTACAGCAAGATTCTCATCGCCTCTTGGCGTTGAGGATTTTATTAAAAGGTCAAGTGTTCTTGCATTTTCCAGAAACGGGCTTGAAAGGCTCGGAAGATATGTAGCAAGGTTTGCCGAAGTGGAAGGGCTGGAGGCTCACGGTAAAAGTGTGCTCGTAAGGATGAAGCAGTAGCAGACAAGATTTATTACAGAAACGACCCATGATTTGTCCAAAGCCTGCCCTGAAGGCTTCTACCACGGGATTACATTTGTATTACATGGTTTTCAACACTGCCTCTAATTCCTTCACATGCCCCTTTTCCTCATCAGCCAGTTCTCTATACATCTTAGCTCCATCTTCGCTTGAGGCTCTTTTAGCCATCCCCTCAAAATATTCAGACGCATATTTTTCTGTAAGTATTGCAAGCATCACAGCCTTTTTTACGCTGTCTATTGCCTTGATAAGCTTTTCTACATCTATCTCTTCAGTGAATATTTTTGGGTCAGCAGTCCTTGCAACATAGTCTTCTATGGTAAGTTCTTCCTCTGTAATCTGGTCGCCGAATCCTGCCTCAGGATAATATTTGTTTTCCAGTATCTTTATATGACTTTTTTCCGCCTTTGCAAGCTTTTTAAAAACAGCCTTTACCGATTTATGCTCTGCCTTATCCGCAAGTATAGAATAAAAGGCAAAACCGTTCCTTTCGATTAAAGAGGCAATCTCAACAGCCTCTTTTTCTTCAAGATGTTCAAAAAGCATAACGACCTCCTGTTATAATTGTAATGAACAATTTAGCAGAAGGTATTTAGTCTTGCAAGGCAAATAAAATAGTGATAGAAAGATAAAGTTGCGATTACACAGATTACAAAGGCTGATTGCACAGGTAAAGATTATTTTAATCTGCGTAATCGTATTCTAAAATCTGTGCAATCATTTAAAAAGGGAGGTTTGAAATGGGTTTATTAGACAATAAAAAGGGAATTATCTTCGGTGTTGCCAATGAAAAAAGCATTGCATGGGCAATTGCACAGAGGCTTCACAAAGAGGGGGCGGAACTTGCATTCACCTATGCAGGTGAGGTGCTCATAGACAGGGTTACTCCGCTTGCAGAAAGTATAGGGTCAAAATTGATTCTTCCCTGCGATGTTTCAAAGGATGATGAGATAGATACTGTTTTTAACAAGATTAAAGAGGTCTGGGGTGGATTAGATATATTGGTGCACTCTGTCGCCTTTGCCTCTAAAGAAGAATTAAAGGGAATGTATGCAGATACTACAAGAGAGGGCTTTAGGATAGCGCTTGATGTTAGCGCCTATTCTCTGGTTGCATTGGCAAAACGCGCATATCTGCTTATGGAAGGGAGGGGTGGCAGCATAATAACCATGACATATCTTGGCAGTGAAAGGGTGTTGCCAAATTATAATGTTATGGGTGTTGCAAAGGCAGCGCTTGAGGCAAGTGTTAGATACCTTGCAGCAGATTTAGGACAGAAGGGAATTAAAGTAAATGCCATCTCTGCCGGCCCGATAAGAACTCTGGCTGCTATGGGCATCGCAGGTTTCAGGGAGATACTCCATCATGTAGAAGAAAGGGCGCCTTTAAAAAGAAATGTTTCAGCAGATGATGTGGCAAGAACAGCATTGTATCTCTGTAGCGAGTTGTCCAACGGAGTTACGGGTGAAATCATCTATGTAGATGCAGGATATAATATTGTGGGGATGTGAAAAAGAGAGTGGCAAGAAACAACTTGCAAATGGCAAGTAAAGAACCAATGCCTAAAAAGCCGTTAAAACTCATATCCGGAGGACAAACAGGGGCTGACAGGGCAGCATTGGATGTGGCAATAGAATTGGGAATGGATTACGGCGGCGCTGTCCCTAAAGGCAGGATAGCAGAAGATGGACCACTTGCTACTAAATACAAAAATATGACTGAACTGGATGCGCCTGACTATGATGTCCGAACAGAAAAGAATGTCACAGACGCAGATGCTACGCTTATATTTACTTATGGAATAATAGGCGGTGGTTCTGCATTAACCATTGAAATTGCCAAAAAATACAAAAAGCCTTTTTTACACGTTGATTTCAATACCCTGTCAGAAGATGAATCAGTAAAAAGAATCAAAGGTTGGCTGAACAAAATTAAGCCCCCTGTTCTCAATGTAGCTGGCTCAAGAGAATCAACATCTAAGGGAATATACGAAAAGGTATATAGGGTTCTTAAAAACGCCTTAAACTATAGCAGGTCAGATTAACCGCAATTGGGATTTAAAATCTATGACTATACCAACCAAAGAATCCCTCCTCCAACTCCTGCAGGACAAAACCTACAGGCCCATTACATTTAAGGAATTGGCCAGAGAATTGATGATTGCAAAAAAAGAGAGGGATGCGTTCAAAAATCTACTCAGGGGTTTAATTAAAGACGGTCACATCACAAAGATAAAAGGAGATAGATAAAGTATGGCAGTAAAAACAAATCTTATTAGAGGAGAACTTTCATGTCATCCTAAGGGATATGGCTTTGTTACACCTGATGAAGGCGGCGAAGATATATTTATAAATTCAAGAAACTTTAATGGCGCAATGCATGGGGATAAAGTATTAGTGAGGGTTACAGGGCATGGCAGACACAGAGGGAAAATGGAGGGCAGAATTATAAGAAGCGTTGAAAGGGCGCATAAAACCATTGTCGGCAGATTCGAAAAAGGAAAGGGGAAAGGGATTGGCATTGTCATTCCGTCTGACGAAAGGATTTTGCATGAGGTGATAATTCCGCCAAAGGAGATAACCCCGCACGTTCTCCCCTCTGCCAAACAGAGTATCGGAGGATTAGAAGGGAAAATTGTAGTAGCTGAGATAACGCGGTGGCCAACAGAAAATATGGATCCACTTGGCAGAGTTGTTGAAATCATAGGGGAGCCGGATGATCCTGAGGTTGAGATAGAGGTTATCGTAAGGAAATACAGCCTGCCTCATAGGTTTCCGCACGATACAATTCTTGAGGCGAAAGGGCTCTCACAAGAGGTCGCAGAAACTGATATTGCAGACCGTATAGATTTAAGAAAAAAGATTACGGTTACAATAGACGGAGAAACAGCAAAGGATTTTGATGATGCGGTTTCCATAGAGAAAACAAATAGCGGCTACAAGTTATGGGTGTCCATCGCAGATGTGGCGCATTATGTGAAAGAGGGAAGCTGTTTGGATAAAGAGGCATACAAGAGGGGGACGAGCGTATATTTTCCGGATAGATGCGTCCCGATGCTGCCGGAGACATTGAGTAACGGCATTTGCAGTCTTAATCCGCATGTTAACAGGCTGACCCTTACCGCTGAGATGGATTTTGACCATCACGGTCATATTACCCATGCCAGGTTCTATGAGAGCGCTATAAGAAGCGCCGAGAGGCTTACCTATACAAAGGTGAAAGATATTCTCGCTAACCCCCATTCACCCAACGTAAGGGATAGATACAGCCATTTGCTGGAAGACCTGAAATTAATGGAGGAGCTCTGTCTGAAGCTCAGACAAAAACGTATGGAAAGGGGAAGCATTGACTTTGACCTTCCTGAACCACAGATCATAATTGATATCGAGGGCAAGGTTGAGGATATTGTTAAATCCGAGAGAAATATTGCACACCAGATTATAGAGGAATTCATGCTCGCTGCTAATCAGGCAGCGGCAGTCTATGTAACTGGAAAAGGGCTGCCGTTTTTATACAGGGTGCATGAAGAGCCTGATGAGGAAAGCATCTTTGAGTTTAAGGAATTTATTCGCAACTTCGGATACCACCTTAAAGGAAAAAAGCCAACACCAAAAATCCTTCAAGAATTGCTATCAGAGGTTGAAGGAAAATCTGAAGAAAAACTTATCAACCACATTTTGCTGCGCTCAATGAAGCAGGCAAAATATTCTGAAAAAAATACAGGCCACTTTGGTCTCGCATTTGAATACTATACACACTTCACATCGCCCATTAGAAGATACCCTGATTTGATTGTTCACAGGATTTTAAAAAGAATAATCAAGGGAAAATATTCTGGAAAAGACAAGGAACACTGGGAGAAAATCTTGCCTGAAACAGCAGTCCATACATCACAAAGAGAGAGAAATGCCATGGAGGCAGAAAGGGAGATTGCTGACTTAAAAAAGACGCAGTTTATGAGCGATAAGATTGGCGAGGTCTACACAGGTTTTATCACTGGTGTTGTAAGTTTCGGATTATTTATTGAGCTTGAAGAATATTGTGTGGAAGGGTTAGTGCATGTTACGGATATGAAGGATGACTATTATACTTTTATGGAAAAAGAACATTCTCTTATCGGCGAACGCAGTAAAAAAAGGCACAGGATAGGGGATAAGATAAAGGTAAAAATAGCTGGCGTGAATATAGAAAGACGGCAGATAAATATGGTATTGGTAGAAGAAAGGAAAGGGAAGAGGTTTAGACAATAGGGCATATTTTTTAGCATCACTGGTAAAACTCTGACTCTTTGGTTCCTCATTACGAGGTTTTAATGGCCTTCTTACGAGTTCATCTCGCATATAAAAATATCCAGCGTCTCCGTCAGATTGTTACTATCCTGATAAGGCACGGCTTTTATCCGATTATAGAAAGACTTCACCTTACAAGGCTCATATCCATTCCGCAGAGGATTATGGGCAAGAAGGCAAGCGCTGAAGGCGAAGGGGTGTATTCCCTCGCCACGAGAACAAGGCTTGCCTTTGAAGAGCTTGGTCCAACCTTTATTAAGTTTGGCCAGATACTTTCAACAAGACCTGACCTCATACCAGAAGAGTTTGTAAAGGGATTTTTAAAGCTCCAGGACGAAGTGCCGCCATTTGCATTTGAGGATGTTATCAAAGTTATAGAGCAAGAATTTAGAAGGCCTTTAAATGACTTATTTAAAGAAGTAGAAGAAAAACCAATTGCAGCCGCTTCTATTGCTCAGGTTCATAGGGCCGTTACTAAAGCCAATGAAAAGGTAGTTATAAAAGTCCAGAGGCCGCAAATAGAAACTGTAATAGAGAATGATATCTCAATACTGAAATATTTAGCAAAACTCTTTGTAAAGTATATGCCTGAAAGCAAGCTCTACGACCCAATTGGCATGGTTGAAGAGTTTGCATTGACGATAAAACGAGAAATGGATTTTACATTGGAGGCAAGCTATACAGAAAGGTTTAAGAAAAGCCTTTCTGACGACCCAAGGGTTGTTATACCGGGTATTGACTGGGATCTCACGAGCAAAAGGGTTATTACCATGGAGAGGATAAAAGGTATAAAAATTGATAATATAAGGAAACTTGAGGAGAACGGAATTGATACTGAAAAGATAAGTCACATCATAGCTGATATATTGTTCAGGCAGGTCTTTGAACTTGGAATGTTTCATGGAGACCTCCATTCAGGGAATATCTTTGTTGTAGAGTCTGATAAGATTGCATTTGTGGATTTCGGCATTGTTGGGATGGTAGACAGAGAAATGCAAGAAAACCTTGCCGAGATATTTGTTGGGCTTGTCAGCGAGGATTATGAACTCCTTACAAAGATTTATCTAAGAATGGGTATCCTTCCTGAGGATATAAATGAAGCTGCTTTTAAGAGAGAATATCAGGACATGCTCCTTGCGTATTTTGGCAAACCTTTTAAAATGACCAGTGTTGGTGAAATCCTGATGAGCTACATTAAGCTTGCTGCACGATACAACATAAGAATGCCGAGAGAACTGCTGCTTTTAGATAAATGCATCCTTGAGTTGGAGGGATTGGGAAGACTTCTGCATCCTGAGGCTAATGTCCTCGTAGAGAGCCAGCGTTTTGCCAAAAAGCTTTTAGCGCAGCGCTTTGGTCCTGCTCAGGCGGCAAAAGAGGCTGTTGCTACAGTAAAGGAGTATCAATCATTTTTTAGCAGCTTTCCATCACAGATGAGCCAGATACTAAAAAAAATGGTGAGCGACAAATTCACAATTGATTTTGTCCATAAAGGGCTTGAAGACCTGATGGGTGAAATGGACAGGTCATCCAACAGGCTTACCTTTGGCATAATCGTGGCAGCCTTGATCATTGGTTCCGCTCTAATAATGGCCTTTGGCGGTGGGCCGATGATTTTTGGATATCCAATTTTTGGGATATTAGGTTTTATAGTCGCCGGCTTTCTGGGACTCTGGCTGGCGTTTTTGATACTCAGGTCAGGGAAGTTTTGAAGTGTGCAGGTGCAATATGCGGATATTTGCCCGAAAATACCCCTAACTGTTATCCCCGAATGCTTCTATCGGGGATATGGTTTTAAAAAACCAGATTCCCGATTAAGGCCTCGATAATGACAAAATAAAGCAAGAACTTTCATCCCCCTTTGGCATGCTGAGCGTGCCTTTGTTAGCCCGCCTTATGCGGGCTCGTGAGGGTTTGTTCCGAAAATACTGCATATTTACATTACTGTAGCGTTGCCCTTTATGGGCAGCGGTTTTCTGTTGGGGATAAGCCCCAACGCTACAAAAATCCAATTTTCATATCCCTTCGCAGCAGCAGGTTTGTAACCTGCTCCATAAAATTCGTATTTGCCTGATACAAACTATTTGGGTTCAAGTTACAAACTTGAACCCGCGAAGGTTTGCTTGACAAACAAAAAAGTTCTTCTTTACTTAGTTTTGCTTCTAAATGGCAAGGTTCCTATCACAGTTTTGAAAGGCACGGGGAATTTGTGCTTTGCATTAAATTAACAGGGGTTGATATGGCGCTCACATTTCATAGACAGACATAAATTCCGAATTTGGGTATAGCCATGCCCTTCAAAATCCGCACAAAACTCATCATTGCATTCTTTGCCATAATCCTTCCATTCATTGTAATCGGCGGCATCCTTGTGCTTTACAGCGCAGATGCCATCCACAATTCCGTGCATAAGATTCAGAGCATCTCTGAGGAAAGGGCTGAGATTACAAACCTCATCCTTGCGATGGAGAAGGCCATAATGCAAGCTAATGACTACATCATCACAGGGGATAGTAAATATAGTGATGATTTTTATATTGCTTCAAATGAGGTGGAAAAAAGGTTGCAGAAGGTAGGCGAATTAATCCCTGCGGAAGACAGGAAGGTGCCGAGTGATGCCGGAATTGCATGGCAGAATATAAAAGAGACAGCCCTTAAGATATTTGCTATCCCTGAACCCATTGGGAATAAAGGCGCAGCAAGGCTTGTGGAGGAGATGGATTACAAATGGGCGTATCCTGCCATAGAAAGGCTTAAAGAATTGCGGGCGACGTACATAGAGGAATTCAAAGAAGCCTCAAGGATAGTGGACAGGGCGTGGGTGCATTCATGGATAGTCATGATTGTGGGCGCTTTTGCGCTTACAGTTATCGGCATTTTCTTTGCATTTTTCTATTCCAGCCGCTTTACCAGGCCGATAAAGGCGATTCACAATGGCGCAGATGTCATAGCCGGCGGCAATTTTAAGACAAGGCTTGAAATAAAAACAGGAGATGAGATTGAGCAGCTTTCAAATGCAATGAACGAGATGGCGGCCCAGCTTGATTCTTTTTATTCCAACCTGCAGGGCATGGTGGATGAGAGGACGAGGGAGGTTCAGGAGAGCGAAAAGAGTTATCGCTCGTTATTCGATAACATGTTAAATGGGTTTGCGTATTGCAGGATGCTTTTTAAGGACGATTTGCCGCAAGACTATATATATCTTGATGTCAATAAGGCATTTGAGAAATTGACAGGGTTGAAGAATGTCGTCGGCAAAAAGGTTACCGAGGTAATCCCAGGCATAAAAGAGGCTCATCCGGAGTTATTTGAGATTTACGGCAGGGTGGCTTTGACCGGCAGGACGGAGATGTTTGAGATAGATTTCAAGCCGTTGAGTATATGGCTGGCTATCTCTGTTTACAGTCCGGAAAGAGGGTGTTTTGTTGCCGTATTCGACAACATCACAGAGCGCAAAAAGGCAGAGGAGGCATTAAAGGAAAGCGAAACCCGCTTCCGCGGCATTGTGGAAACCGCAAAAGACGCTGTTGTATGCATAAAACAAGGCGGGAGTATTTATCTGTGGAATAAGAGCGCAGAGGAAATCTTTGGATACAAGGCTGATGAGGTGATTAACAGGAGTATGCATGATGTGATATGCCCTGAAAGATACAAAGAAAAGGCAGGAGAGGGGTTTAAGGGATTTTCAAGGACAGGCGCAGGTCCTGTTGTAGGCAAGACAATAGAGATAGAAGGGCTAAAAAAGGATGGCACAGAATTTCCTGTTGAATTATCCATTTCAGCGATGAATATAAGAGGCGAGTGGCACGCCGCAGGGATAATAAGGGATATAACAAAGAGGAAAGAGGCAGAGAAAAGACTTGCAGAGCAAATGGATTTTTTGGCGCGATTCCACAAGGCAGCAGTCCAACGTGAATTCAGGATAAAAGAGTTGAAGGACAGGGTAAAGGAGTTGGAAGAGGAGTTGAAGAAGGGTAGGCGGTAGGAGTCATCTCCAGATGACGATAGATACAATCGCAAACAGGAGTTTGCTCCTACCAAACGGTGATACCAAAATGCAGGACATTATAGACAAAACACCGCATCAATCAGCATTAAGGAAAGGCAGAGTTAGCATTACAGGGTGTTGGTATTCTGTAACAGCATGCATTGAGGGCAAGAAGCGGTTATTGGTTCCAGACCCATTGCGCCCTTTGGCAGAGGTTAGACCTGCCAGAATTATAGAGGATTCCATCAGGTGGCTTCATAAGCAAAACCGCTGGATATGCAAGGGGTATGTAGTTATGCCTGACCATGTTCATATTGTTTTTGTGCTGAAAGAAGGACAGACATTAAGCGGTGTTATGGCCTCCTTTGGGAAATTTACAGCACGTAAGTTGAATGAATTAAAAAGGACAGAAGGGCAGGTATGGCAGAATGGGTTTTATGACCATTGTCTGAGGAATGATGAGTCTTATATAAGACATTTGCATTATGTTTGCGATAACCCTATTAGAAAGGGATGGGTTCAAAAGGCAGAGGATTGGCCATTTTTTGCCATTGAACCGAATTGGTAATTGGTAGGAGTCATCTCCAGATGACGATAGATACAATCGCAGACAGGAGTCTGCTCCTACCAAACTGTTTTTGGATGTTGGACGATAGAGCGAGGGGAGGTCTTTTCAATATCTTCAATAAACCGTTGTATCATCGGACAGCAGAGCGGATGGCAGACTGGGTCTTTTGCCACTGTGAGAGGAGTTTTGCAAATGCATACCAGTCAAAGAAGTCTGCTTCGTCTCCAATCTGGCCTGCTTCAAATTTTTTCAGAAATGACTGGGTGGAGAGGCGATACTTTTGTTCAAACACTTTAATGGCCTTTTTATAAAACGCTGCGGCATTTGAACAAAGTACGTATTCCCGCTTTAAGGAGGTTTTGATTTCGTTAGTTAGCTGCATGAGTTATTTATAAACTATTTGGTTTTGTAAAGTCAAGGATTTTGGCGTTACAGGATTCTGGCATGAAAGGACGACAGTTCAAGGCCAAATCTTGAATTTTGAATCTTGAACCTAAATTTAATGCAACTTCATCAGCAACGCAAGAAGAAATACAAGTTTTTCTCTTGTAATGCCTGTCTTTTTGAGTATGTTATGGAGAGTGCCTTTCTTTAAAGGTCTATTGGAGTGAACAGGTATGGGAATTGTTATATTGCCTTCTTCTGATTTTTTCTGGTATATGCGATGGCTGCCTGTCTGTCTGACAAAGACAAATCCTTCTTTTTCAACGGCTTTGCAGAGTTTTTTCCCGCTGATTTGCGGCAAATTAGCCATTGACTACAAGTTCCAGTTCCTTAATCTGACGGTTTTTTGCAAAATGAGGGATGTTTTCAATTCCTACCACCTCAATATAACCAGAGGCAGCATCCTTGAGCATATCAATCGCTTCCTCAATTGTTTCTCCTTCTGTGGTTATGTCAAGTTCAGGGCAATAAACCACATAGCCGCCTTCTTCAGCAGGAGTAAGCTCTGCGGTAATTTTTATCTTCTTCATAATAGCGCCTCCTATGTTGATAGGATAGCATTTTGTTTATGATAGTCAAGACGTTTGTTTTTACAGAGGATTATTTTTTATGGAAGGCCAAAACCGCATAGCTGAATTAGAATCTGAAATCTCCCGCCTCAAAGCTGAGTTTGAAAAGGCGCAGGAGCAGGCGCAAGAACTGGAAAAATCCCGTCGCGCAACACTTTTCATGCTTGAAGATTTGAATATTTCTACTGCTCAAGTAGAGAAGGCAAAAAATGAATGGGAGGCGACCTTTGATTCCATCTCCGACCCTCTTTTCATCCATGACAAAGAGTTTAAGATCGTGAGGACAAACAAGGCCTATGCAGATGCGGCAGGCATGACCTTCAATCATTTTATCGGCAGGCCGTATTATGAGGTATTTCCAAAGATGGAAAAACCGTTCAAGATGTGTTTAAAGGTACAGGAATTGCAGGAGGAGGAGGAGGAGGAGTATTTTTGCCCTGTTACAAACAGGGTATTTAAGGTCAGGTTCTACCCCATAAAGGACGTGAACGGAGGCTGCCTCTATTCTATCCACATCATGGAGGATATTACGGCGGCAAAGAAGGCAGAACAGCAGATTAAAGATGAAATGGAAATAACATCTCACCTCCTGATGATTGCCGATGCAACGGCCCATACCACTGATGTAGATAAATTGATGAAGCAGGTTGTTCACTGCGGCCACGAGATAATGAGGTGCGATATATGCCTGTCATATCTCTATGACGAGGATTCAAGGGTATTTCAGCCCTGCGAGACGTTCGGTCTTTCTCATGAATTGATTCCTGTTTTCAGGACAGAGCCGTTAGATGAAAAGGTGGAGTTTGTCAGAAAGGCAATGGAGGGGAAGGAGCCGGTGGTTATTTCGGCAGGCGGTAGGAGTCATCTCCAGATGACGATAGATACAATCGCAGACAGAAATCATCGCAAACAGGAGTTTGCTCCTACCAAGCTCCTACCAGATGACGATAAAAATCGCAGCCAGGAGATAACTGACAGCGAAAAAGACAATGGTAGGAGCCATCTCCAGATGGCGAAAATGAGTCGCAGACAGGAGTCTGCTCCTACCATTACATGGCTTCCCGACATCTCCACCCTCGCCGTCCTTCCTCTTATCGGCAAAACAGAACATCTCGGTCTGATTATCGGCATATATAAAACCCCAAGAGAATTCACAGACAGAGACAAAAAGGTTATGCAGGGCATATCCAATCAGGTCTCCACAGCCCTTGAGCAGGCAAGGCTTTATAAAGAGACGGTCAACAAGTCAATGGAACTTTCGCATAAGATTGAAACCATTCAGGTTATGCACGAGATAGGCAAGAGCATCCTTTCAACATTGGAGGCAGATGAGATATTAGAAACCGTTACAAGGCTGATTTCAAAGGCAATATCCTGCGACATGGCAACCATTCTCCTTGTTGACAATGAAAGACAGGGATTTATCTATAAGGCAGGGTTTGGCGTAACCTTTTATCCAAAGGGGCAATTTGTGCTGTTTAAAGATTCATCTGCCGCAGAAGAGGTGGTAAAGAAGGGTAGAACCGAGTATATATCTAATCTTGCAGAGGTTAAGGGGATCCTGCCCATTGAAGAAAAGTTCTTAAAAGACGGTTTCTTATCCCACATAAGGCTTCCATTGTTCGTGAAAGGGGAGATTATAGGCATATTGACTGTTGGCGCAAAAAGGCCTTCAGCATGGACGCATGAAGACCTTTCAACATTGGAAGGGATTGCCTCTCAAATAGGCGTTGCATTGGAAAATGCGAGGCTTATCTCCGACCTTGAAGAGCTTTTCATCGGAACGGTAAAATCGCTGGCCTCTGCCATAGACGCAAAATCAAAGTGGACCGCAGGCCATTCTGAGCGTGTAACAGGGTATGCCGTCAAGATAGCGAAAAGGATGGGGATGAACGGAAAGGCGCTGAAGGATATTGAGCTTGCAGGGTTTTTGCATGATATAGGCAAAATCGGCACTTATGAGGCAATCCTTGATAAACCGGGAAAACTCACGGACGAGGAATTGGCGCTTATGAGGCAGCATCCTGCAAAAGGCGCTGAGATACTTGCGTCAATAAGACAATTAACGGACATCCTTCCGGGGGTAAAATATCACCACGAATTTTATGACGGCACAGGCTATCCAGAAGGGCTTAAGGGAGAGAAAATTCCATTGATGGCGCGGATACTCGGCGTTGCGGATACCGTAGATGCAATGGGCGCTGACAGGCCTTACAGGAAAGGAAGGACTATGGATGTTATCATTGCAGAGCTTAAAAGATGCTCAGGCACACAGTTTGACCCAAAGGTGGTGGAGGTGTTTTTGGATATCCATGCAATGGGTGACAGGCAATAGATGCCCAAATCCCGATTTAGAAAATCAAATCGGGATTTAAACTGACAATACATCCCGAAATACTGCGTTCTCGGCGATTTTGCTCCTCACCATACGGGTAATAGTATGGCTGCGTCGCAAAATCGCCTGCGGCCTTGTCTTTCGGGCGTCTTGTCAGTTTCCCCAAAATCCTCAATCGGATTTTGGGAGATGGTTTACGGGTTTTCCGTAGTTATAGCTCTATTTCTGCTATCGGCAGAAATACTGAAATAGTTGTCCCTTTTCCTTCGGTACTCTCTATCCTGAAAAACCCGCCGTGCTCCTTAATAATTCTAAATGACAAGGCAAGCCCCAGGCCGCTTCCTTTTGCCTTAGTGGTAAAAAATGGCGTGAAAATCTTTTCCATATTTTCCTTTGATATGCCGCAGCCATTGTCTTTTATTTCTATGGAGGCCATCTTGGCGGTTTTGTGGCCAGAGTGAATATTGGCCTCACGACCTTCAACCAGATGAAAGTCTGTAAGCACCCTGGTATTTACCATTATTTCACCATCCCTGGTAACTGCTTCAATGCTGTTTTTTATGAGATTTAAAAATACTTGGGTCAAAGGTTCTTTGTCGCCTGTAATCAGCGGAAGGCTTGGGTCATAGCTTTTAATGATACGTACTTCCTTATTCTGAGCCATAGCATCTCCGAGCAGTATAATGGTGTCTAAAACCTCATGGATATTTATCGGCAGGGGATTTATCTTGCGCGGGTTTGCAAAGTCCAAGACCTCTTCAAGGATTTTATTTAATCTGTCAACCTCTCTCACAATAACAGCTGTATATTCAGTCAGCTCTTTTTCTTTAATCCTTCGCGCCAAGAGCTGAGCCGCCCCCCTGATGCCGCCCAAAGGGTTCTTGACCTCATGGGCAACGCCTGCTGCAAATGTGCCCAAAAAGGTGAGCCTGTCCTTTCTCACGGATTCCTCTTGTATGCTTTTAATGCTGGAGAGGTCTCTTAAAAGTGCGGCTGCGCCTATGATATTTCCATTTGTTGGATTGAGCACGGTAGTTGTGGTTGCCGCAACCGGCACGGTATTTCCCATCCTCTGAGAGATTATATTTTCATGCTCTATAAAAACCTTGCCCTCTTTCAGGGTCTTTTTCATTATCTCTGAAAGCCATATATCCTTTGGAAAGACCTCTGGCAGCGGCTTTCCCATTGTTACTGATCTTGACAGCCCTGAAATCCTCTCAGCGGCCTGATTGTAAACAGTAATAAAGAGAGAGGTGTCTACGCCGATAACCCCTGCTCCGAGGCATTCTATGATATTTTCGCTGATATTTGTCTGCTTCAAAATAAAGGGCCTTAAGTAGAGGGGGCAAGGAATCAAGGGGCAAGAGTCAGGAAGATTACTTGAACCCTTGAACCCCGGAACCCGCATTCCCCGGTTTTTTAAATCCAATACTTGATGTCATCTCTGTAAGCCTTCCCCTGACATCGCCGAATAAGATTAAATCCTTTGCTACAGCAAAAACAGGTATAAGCTCTTTTGTGAAGCGCACCTCTACATTGCCTGTCTGAGAGCCGAAAAGCTCTTTATCTATTACAATATCGGCAAGATAAGCCACTTCCTCCGGGTCAGGGTTTACCCTTGAATTTTTCTCCTTGTCTGTTGCAATCTTCACAGATATGCTTCCTACTCCCTTTACCGGGAATGTAGGGACATCAAACTCCTTGCCTGCCTCTATCTGACCATAGACTCCAAACCTGAAATTATAAAAGCCTGTCAGCGGGTCGTCATAATATATGCCCGGAGGAATAATTTCTTCCGCCTTTTTTTCCTCTTTTCCGCCTCCCCAGCTTTTCCAGCTGTAAGTTCTTTTATTATAATCTACATCAGTATAGCCATATCTGGTTCTCTCGCCTATTATAACAATCTTCTCAAATCTTTTTGTTCTAAATCTTTTGCCGTCGTCTGTCTCTTCAACATAGGCGCGATATATATCCTTTCTGTAGCTTGTAATGAATCCGATAAACCCCATGGTCTCCGCTGAGAGCGTTATTTCATAAGTATTGGCGTCTTTTTTGTGAATGCCAATCTTGCCCATTGCAGCCTTCTTAAACCACCAGAAGCCTATAGTATAGGTAAATTCTTCACCGTCAAAATATTCGCCGATAGTTGCGCTCTCTCTGTCAGCGCCGGCAGACTGAGGCCGGCTTAATGCTGCCCCGCTTAACAAATGAATATTGATTAAGCCGGCAAGAAGCAAAATATAAATGAATTTAAACAACAATTTTTTATTAAGGCCCATGACATATCTTTATCAAAAACATAGCTAAAAGGCAAGGTGGAGTGCATTACCGGTAATAAAGCGCATCTTTACTTCCCTGTGGTTTTGCGATATGTGAAGTGAATAATAAGGTGAAACCCTCACGAGCTTTGGCTCACAAAGGGGGATGAAAATCCCCCTTAACCCCCCTTTTACAAAGGGGGAGATAAATAAGTTCCCCTCTTTAGCAAAGAGGGGTTAGGGGAGATTTGAATATGCATTTTCGGGGCAATAAAATTAGCTTGACAGCATATATTGATTTAAGCTAATAAAAAACTGAAGAGAGGATTAAGAAGTGGCATTCACCTTGCACAGACAGACAGGCAGACAGACAGACAGACAGAATTACACCTTAATAGCTTTTTTTATATCGTTTCATTAAAAGGGGCAGACCATATTGGTCTGCCCCTTTTGCTTTTCATGTCTTAAAAATCTCACAGAAAGGAGGTGAAGGTTCAGGATTAATACAAACGAATTAAATAATCTTACATGCAGGACGAGGCTTTAGCCTTGCTTAAGCAACCCTAAAGGGTT
>Ga0209751_10002036_pt1 | contig 20515 bp, 15 predicted proteins | sample RifCSP13_1_FD_184019 | JGI IMG/M metagenome (GOLD analysis project Ga0209751, IMG submission 184019) | Soil microbial communities from Rifle, Colorado - Rifle CSP2_sed 13_1 (SPAdes) (version 2) | ecosystem: Environmental > Terrestrial > Deep subsurface > Rock core/Sediment | place: Rifle... | reverse complement strand
CCTTCTTCAAGACCGGCAAGGAACTGCGCGAGCGCCTGAACCCTGACGGCACCCGCTAGCGGGTGCGACGGAAGCCTGAGGCCGTGTGGCGTAAGCTGATCCTTGCCCTTGTTGTCGTTCCCCTCGGCGTGGTGCTCGTCGCCCTTGCCGTCGTCAATCGCAAGCCCGCGCTCCTCATTCTCGATCCCTTCGGCGGCGCCGAGCCCGGCCTTTTCCTCGAGGCGCCGCTGTTCCTGTTCCTGCTTGGCGCGTTCGCTCTCGGGCTCGTGGTCGGCGGGATCGCCACCTGGCTCGGCCAGGGCAAATGGCGGCGCACGGCGCGGGCTGAAGCCCGCGAGGCACGGGAGTTGCGCCGCCAGACCGACCGGCTGGCGAAGGAGCTCGAGGGCTTGGCGCCCTCCGCCCACCGCGTCCAGCTCCCGGCCGAGTAGGCTGCCAGAACCCCGATCTCTGGTTTATGCTGCAGTGCGATGGACTTGTGGCCCTGGATTGGCATAGGGTGGCGCGACCGCGAGCCTCAAAGCCCGCCGAAAACCTCACCCGAGAGCTAGGACGTGCCGGTCAAGGTCAAAATCTGTGGCGTGCGGACGCCTGCCATCGTCGAAACCGCGAGTGAAGCCGGCGCCGATTTCATCGGGCTCGTCCTCGTCGCCAAGAGCCCGCGCCATGTCGAGCTGGAAGAGGCTCGCGTCCTTGCTGCCGTCGCCCGCGGCAAGATCGGCACGGTTGCCGTCCTGGTCGATCCCGACGATGCCTTGGTCGATGGCGTGGTCGAGAGGGTCCGCCCGGACTTCCTTCAGCTGCACGGCAGTGAGACGCCCGAGCGCGTCGCCGCGATCAGGGCGCGCGCGGGTCTCCCGGTCATGAAGGCCGTCGCCGTGGCCGAGGCTGGCGACGTCGCCGATGCCGACAAATACGCGGGCAGCGCCGACTTTATCCTGTTTGACGCCAAGGCCTCTCCTGACGCACTGCTCCCGGGCGGCAACGGTGTCCCCTTCAATTGGGATGCCCTCAAGGGGATTAAGCCGCCCTTCGCGCTGTCCGGCGGCCTCACCGCTGACACTGTCGGCGAAGCCATCAGGCTGACCGGCGCGTCTTTGGTCGATGTGTCCTCGGGCGTCGAGCGTGCTCCTGGCGAGAAGGACGCGGAGCTGGTGAGACGCTTCATTCGAGCGGCGAAGGGGGCCGCCCCGCAGTCACGGGCCAAGGCCTCATGAGCGCCGTCACCGACAATTCTCAGCTGAATACCTATCGCGGCGGTCCCGATGAGCGCGGGCATTTCGGGCTCTATGGCGGCCGTTTCGTCGCCGAGACGCTGATGCCGCTCATACTCGATCTGGAGCGGGCTTACGCCGAGGCTAGGGCCGATCCCTCTTTCCAGGCCGAGATGGACCGCCATCTCGCAACCTACGTCGGCAGGCCGTCTCCGCTCTATTTTGCCGAGCGGCTCACTCAGCACTGCGGCGGTGCGAAAATCTATTTCAAGCGCGAGGAGCTCAATCACACCGGCGCGCACAAGGTCAACAATGTGCTCGGCCAAATCATGCTCGCGCGGCGCATGGGCAAGACGCGCATCATCGCCGAGACCGGCGCCGGCATGCACGGCGTCGCCACCGCAACTTTGTGCGCGAAGTTCGGCCTGCCCTGCATCGTCTACATGGGATCCGTGGACGTCGAGCGGCAGAAGCCGAACGTGCTGCGGATGAAGATCCTCGGCGCCGAGGTTCGCTCCGTCGAATCGGGTTCCAAGACGCTGAAGGACGCGATGAACGAGGCGTTGCGCGATTGGGTCGCCAATGTGCACGACACGTTCTATTGCATCGGTACGGTGGCCGGGCCGCATCCTTACCCGGCGATGGTGCGCGATTTCCAGTCGATCATCGGCCGTGAGACGCGCGAGCAGATGCAACGGGCCGAAAACCGGCTGCCGGATTCGCTGATCGCCTGCATTGGCGGCGGCTCCAATGCCATGGGCCTGTTCCACCCCTTCCTCGACGAGCGCGGGATCGAAATCTACGGCGTGGAAGCGGCCGGCCTCGGTCTCAACAGTGGCAAGCACGCGGCCTCGATTGCCGGCGGCAGGCCCGGCGTGCTGCACGGCAATCGCACCTATTTGTTGATGGACGACGACGGCCAGATCGAAGAAGCGCATTCGATTTCCGCCGGGCTCGATTATCCTGGCATCGGGCCGGAGCATGCCTGGCTCAACGACATGAACCGGGTGAAATTCCTGTCGGCGACCGACGACGAGGCGGTGGCTGCGTTCCAGCTTTGCAGCAAGCTTGAGGGCATCATCCCGGCGCTGGAGCCTGCGCACGCGCTCGCCCGCGTGCTCGACCTCGCGCCGAAGAAGCCGAAGGATCACCTGATGGTGGTCAATCTCTCCGGCCGCGGCGATAAGGACCTGGATTCCGTTGCAAGCTATTTGAGCGCTAAGACGCGAGGGTCAAGCTGACTACTAGGATGACCAGTGTGACTCGCATCGAACGCCGCTTTGCCGAGCTGAAGCGCGAGGGCCGCGCCGGGCTCGTCACCTTCATCACCGCCGGCGATCCCGATTACGAGACCTCGCTCGCCATCCTCAAAGCGCTGCCCGCTTCTGGAGCTGACATCATAGAGCTGGGCATGCCCTTCTCAGACCCCATGGCCGACGGCCCGGCGATCCAGGCATCGTCCCAGCGAGCGCTGAAATCAGGTCAGACCATGAAAAAGACGCTCCGCATGGTTAAGGCCTTCCGCTCGGGAGATGACACGACCCCCCTAGTGCTAATGGGCTACTACAACCCCATATACGTGTATCCGGTGGATCGCTTCGTCGCCGACGCGGTCGAAGCGGGAGTTGACGGTCTGATCGTGGTTGACGTGCCGCCAGAGGAGGATACCGAGCTTCGCCCGGCCGCGACTGCGGCGGGCCTCAATTTCATCCGGCTCGCCACTCCGACCACGGACGCGCGGCGCCTGCCGGCCGTGCTCGCCAATACCAGCGGATTCGTCTATTACGTGTCGATCGCAGGCATTACCGGCACGAAGGCGCCAGACTTGGCCGAGGTCAAAGGCCATGTGGGGCGCATCAAGGCGCATACCAGCCTGCCGATTGCGGTCGGCTTCGGCGTGAAGTCGGAAGAGCAGGTGAGCGCGCTCGCACGCGTTGCCGAGGGCGTGGTGGTGGGCTCGGCCCTCGTCGCCTCCATCGCCCAAAGCCTCGATAAAGATGGCAAGGCCACACGCACCACCGCGCCGCAGGTGCTCGGCCTCGTCGAGCGCCTCGCCGCGGCGCTCCGCCACAAGGCCGAAGCGGCAGTACTCTAGACGCGAGTAGATTTGAGCGACTTTGCAATTTTTGAGAGTTTTGTAGACCCGTGAACTGGATCAACAGCGTCGTCAGACCCAAGATTCGCAGCATCCTTCGCAAGAAGGATATGCCGGACAATCTTTGGGTGAAGTGCCCCGAGACGGGGCAGATGATCTATTACAAGGACCTCGAAGCCAATCAGTTCGTGGTTCCCGGCTCCAACTACCACATGCGCATGTCGGCGGGCGCTAGGCTCAAAGCCCTGTTCGACGACGGCGACTACGAGACCTTGGCGCTGCCCGAGGTGCCCCTCGATCCGCTCAAGTTCCGCGACGAGCGCCGCTACACCGACCGGCTTAAAGATGCCCGCAGCAAGACCGGCTTGACCGATGCCGTGCTTGCCGGAGCGGGGCGGCTCGAAGGCCAGAGGATCGTGGCCGCCGCTCAGGATTTCGACTTTCTCGGCGGCTCGCTCGGCACCGCTGCGGGTGAAGCGGTGGTCGCCGCCATGCGTGCAGCGGTCAAGCGCGGGGCGCCGTTCATTCTGTTCGCAGCCTCCGGCGGCGCGCGCATGCAGGAAGGCATCCTCTCGCTAATGCAGATGCCGCGCACCACCGTCGCGGTGCAGGAGATGCGCGAGGCGAAGCTCCCCTATATCGTGGTGCTGACTCACCCCACCACCGGCGGTGTGACCGCCTCCTACGCGATGCTAGGCGACATCCATATCGCCGAGCCGGGCGCGCTGATCGGTTTTGCCGGTCCCCGGGTCATCGAGCAGACCATCCGCGAGCAGCTCCCCAACGGCTTCCAGCGCGCCGAATATCTCCACGATCACGGCATGGTGGACATGGTGGTGCATCGCCATGCGCTGCGCGGGACGCTTGCCCGCATCTGCCAACTCTTGACCCACCGCAGGCCGGGACGCGATGTCGCGCTGTCCGAGCCTATCGACGGCAAGGTGGCGCGGGTGGGGCCGCCCTCGACCATCACCCTCTCCGGCAACGGCCTCGACACCGCTGTCGCGGACGACGATGATGCCTTGACGGGCGGGGCCGGCAATGGCGCTAATCCTAACCCGCCGCAAAGCGTCTAAGGGCTAGAGGGATTGACCACATTACCCCACAGCGCCGGGCGCGCGCAGGCCCGCCCCCGGATCGCGTCCAGCGACACCTTGCTTGAGCGGCTGAAACAGCTGCATCCGCAATCGATCGATTTGTCGCTTGGGCGTATCGAGCGTCTGCTCGCCGCGCTCGGCCATCCCGAGAAGAAGCTTCCTCCGGTACTGCATGTCGCCGGCACCAACGGCAAAGGATCGTTCCTCGCCTTCACGCGGGCCATCGGCGAAGCGCTCGGCAAGGGCGTGCACGTCTATACCTCGCCGCATCTCCTCAATTTTCATGAGCGCATCGTCCTTGCCGGGCCGCACGGCTCTGGGCCGATCGCCGAGGACATGTTGGTCGATTGCCTCGCCAGCGCCGAGGCGGCCAATGGCGGCGAGCTCATCACGCTGTTCGAGATTACGACGGCGGCGGCCTTCCTTGCCTTTTCTGAGGTGCCTGCCGATCTCTTGTTGCTGGAGACGGGATTGGGCGGAAGGCTCGATGCGACCAATGTGGTGGCGAAGCCGGTACTCACTGCGATCACGCCCATCTCCATCGACCATGTCTCCTTCCTCGGCGACACCTTGACGGAGATTGCCGGCGAGAAGGCCGGCATTCTCAAGCCCGGCGTCCCGTGTGTGGTCGGCCGCCAGGAACAAGAGGCCTTTCAGGTGATCGAGCGGCGAGCCGAGGAGTTAGGCAGCCCGCTTCGCGTCGCCGGCCGCGATTTCGATATGTACGAGCAGCACGGGCGCCTCGTCTTCCAGACGCCGACGCGCCTCGTCGATCTTCCTCTGCCACGCCTTAACGGACGCCATCAGATCGATAACGCCGGCACGGCGATCGCCGCTGCGAGCCTCCTTTTCGGCGACGGGCTCACCACGCGCGCGCTCGAACACGGTCTCACCCATGCCGAATGGCCGGCCCGGCTCGAGCGCTTGGCGACAGGCGGCCTCCATGCCTACGTGGCCGACGGCACCGAGATCTGGCTCGACGGCGGGCACAATGCCGCCGGCGGCCAAGTCACCGCGCATGCGCTTGCCGAGCTCGACGAGCGCGTGCCGCGACCCGTGCATCTCATTTTCGGCATGATGGACACCAAGGACGCGCATGCCTTCATCGCTCCGTTCAAGGGCCTCGTCGAGCGGATCTATACGGTGCCGATTCCCGATGAGCCGAACGCCTTCAGCGCCGAGGCCTTGGCTGCGATCGCTAGAGACGAAGGTTTCGACGTGGTGGGCGCGAACAGCGTGCCCGACGCGCTGCTGAGATCGCAAACGGCGCTGCAAGGCCCGGGTCGTGTGCTGATCTGCGGCTCGCTCTATCTTGCCGGCCACGTGCTCAAGCTGCACGGCTGAAAGGATGGCGATTCAACATTGCGGAGGGTCTTGATGCGACCAAGGCTTGTTGGCATGGCCCTCGTGGCGCTGTTTGCGGCGGCGCCGGCCGATCACGGCAAGGCCGAGCCGCTCCCCACCGAGATTGGCGCCTGCAGCGAGACCACCATCACCGACATCGGCTACCGGCTCGGCGATCCCGACACCGGCAGCGCCATCAGCTACGCCAATGGCGGCGTGCAGATCTCCTACGATACGATCCCGGAGATTCATCGATCTCAGGTCGGCGATGCGGTGAAGCTCTGTCTGGTCAGCCTGCCCGAGGATTGCCCGCCCGGCGACGATCGCGGCAAGATCTATAGCGCCACCAATCTCCGCACCGGCGAGGCATGGGAAGCGCCCGACTCGCAGCACTCCTGCGGCGGCGCCTAAGCGCTGATCGTGCCGTTGATCCAGGCGGCGAGATGGTTCTTCGGATAAGCGCCCTTGAGCGTGCCGGCGACCTCGCCGTCCTTGAACAGGATCAGCGTCGGGATCGCGCGCACATTGTAGAATGACGGCGTGCGCGGATTCTCGTCGATATTGAGCTTGGTGATTCTCACCTTGCCGTTGAGCTCCTTGGCGATCTCTTCCAGGGCGGGCGCGATCTGCCGGCAGGGACCGCACCATTCGGCCCAGAAATCGACGACCACCGGGGTCGCTGACTTAAGGACCTCGGCCTCGAAAGTGTCGTCGGAAACCTTTTCAGTTGCCATTTGCTTCTCCTAATCGCCGGCGGCGCCAGCGGAATCACCGGTCTTGCCTGTCAGCTCGGAAACTAGGTATGCGCCTCCATGCCGTCAAGGCTCGTAGGCGCGCTGCAGGAAGCGCTGCTCGGCGGCATCAAGCGAAGTTGATGGGATCTCCATGAGAAACGGGCCGTCGGTCCACAGCAGCGCGGCGCGAAGGGTGAGGCCGGGGAACAGGCTCTTGAGCGCCGTGCGGTAGGCGGCGAGCTGGGCGATATAGGCCGGCGCTACCTCGGCGAGGGTCTTGGGCGGCGGCCGGTTGGTCTTGTAGTCGAGGATGAGAAGGCCGCCCTCGACGAGTGCGAGGCGGTCGATCTGGCCTTCCAGATCGTAGGCGCCGATCTTTGCCACCACCGGAACCTCGGCCAGGCTTCCCGGGCGGAAGAGGGGCGCAAAGGACGCTTCCCGCACGATGGCCAGCGTCTCGGCAACGATCTCGTCTCTCAGCTCTTGGGCCAGGGATGCGCCTCGCGCGGCGACGAAGGCCCGCACTGCCCGCTCCTGGTCCTCTGGCTGCACCTCCGGGAGATGCTGCAACAGGGCATGGACGAGCCGCCCGCGGGCGTAGCGGCCATTCTCGCTGAGCGCCAGCGGTCCGAGCGGAGGTTGCTCCGGCGGCAGACCCTCGGCGCCGCCCTTGAGTCCGAACGCGAGCCGCGACGGCGCAAGCTTCGGACGCGATCGCTCGCGCGGCGCAATGGCCGCCGCCCAAGAGGGGAGCGGTGCGGCCGCTTGCTGCTCCGGGGCGATTGCCGGCACCTTTGCGGGCTCGGCCTGTGCGCTCTCCATGCGGCGCATGGTCTTGCCGTCTGCGCCGACATGCTCCATCAAACAGCCGGCAAGTCCGTCATTGACGAGATCGTACCAGACGTCCTTGTCGCGCTTCTGAACGCCTTCCCAGCCGCAGATATAGAGCCGGTCCTCCGCCCGCGTCATGGCGACGTAGAGCAGCCGGTGATATTCCTGACGCTCGGCCCGCTCCACCAAGGTCTTGCTGTCCTCGATGCCGGCCAGGTTCGAATGTTTCGCCGGCGGCCAGACCAGATGGCCGACCTCGTCCGGCGGCTCGCCGGCGCGTGGCAGGGGATAAAGCCTCACCCCTTGCAGCCGCGGCCGCATGCAGGTGTCCGGCAGAATCACGATCGGCGCTTGCAGGCCTTTGGCCCCATGCACCGTCATGATGCGCACCTCGTCGCGCTGTTGCTCCATGTCGCGCTTGATTTCGACGTCGCCGGCGCGGAGCTGATTGACGAAGCCTTGCAGCGACGGCGGGGCCTCGCGGTCATAGCCGAGCGCGAGATCGAGAAACTCATCGATCGCCTCGGCCGCTTCGGGTCCTAGCCGGGTCAGCATGGCTTTGCGCAAGCGTTGGGTTTCCGCGCCGAGCAGCTCTGAGAAGAATTCGTAAGGCGGCAGGTAATCGGCGCGGGCGAGCCATTGAGCGAGTTTCTCCGCCGCCGCGGCGAAGCGGGGATCGTCGTTGGCTTTGGCCTTGAGCGCCGCCCACAGCGAGCCCTTGCGATCATGGGCGAGCTTGAACAGATCGTCGTCGTCGAAGCCGAACAGCGGGCTCTTCAACACCACGGCAAGGGCGAGGTCGTCCTCTGCCATCAACAGCACGTCAGCGAGGGCCACCAGGTCCTGCACCGCCAGCTGGTCCATCAGCCTCATGCGGTCGGCGCCCGCCACCTTCACACGGAGCCGCTTCAATTCGCGGATCATGGGCGTGGTGAACGGATCGCGTCGGCGGACCAGGATCAGAATATCGCCGGCGCGCACCTTGCGGCCTTTCGCCGGAAGCGGTTCGGTGTCGATCCAGCTTTTGATCGCCGCGGCGATGCGTTTGCAGAGCGCATCGACCGCGCGGGCTCCTGCCAGTTCCTCGTTCCAGGGCTCGAAGGCCTCCGACTCTTCCGGCTTCTCCTGCTTTTCGATCTCCCACAGCTCGACCAGCCCCGCTTGGCCGGTGCGGAACGCGTGGTGCTGGATGATTGCGCCCTCCTGCCAAACGAGTCCGTCGGCCGCCGGCGCCCTGCCGAACAAGCGATCGACGGCTTGAAGGACCGGCTCTGTCGACCGGAACGACAGGTTCAGCGGCACCTCATGCCAGGCGAGACCGAGCGCTTCTGCCCTTTGCCTGAAGGCGCGGCCCATTTCGGCGAACCGCGTGGGATCGGCGCCCTGGAACGAGTAGATCGACTGCTTCTCGTCGCCAACGGCGAACAGCGTGCGCAGTTTGTCGCTCGCACCCTGGCCTGAGAAGAACTCCAACGCCAGAGCCTCGATGATGGCCCATTGCGCGGGATTGGTATCCTGCGCCTCGTCGATCAGAATGTGGTCGATGCCGCCGTCGATCTTGTACAGCACCCAGGCGGCGGCATCCGCGCGCGACAGCAGGGCCTGCGTCTTGACGATCAGATCGTCATAGTCGAGCGCGGCTTCGGCCTGCTTGCGCCGCTCATAGTCGGCCTGCACCGCGTCGGCCAGGGCCAGCACGGCGGCGCTTGCTTCGGCCAGGCGCACATGCGCGAGCTTGTCAGTAAGCGTAGCGAATGCTGCTTGCGCCTCAATCAGCCTGGCCGCAATCGCCGGGGCCTCGTCGGCGAAGCCCTTGCTGCAAACCTGCGCGCGCACCTTACCGTCTTGGGTTAGGAACACCGGCTCAAGCGCTTCCGCCCGGTTCCCACCTTGGCTCGCTCTCGCCTCGCGCAAATTGGCTTCGGCGTCGTTGTCGACTTTCTTGTCGGAGCCAAAGGCGGCGAAAGCGGCGATGGCGGCGTCGATCTCGTCGTCGGTCAGCACATTGGCGAGTTGCTCGCTCAGCGCCGCCTCCTCGTGCTCGGCCACGTTGAACAGGCGCTTGAGCGCGAGAGCCTCTGCCTCCGCCCAGTCGTCGCGGCTCTTGTGATATGCGACCATGCGGGCAAGCTCAGAGTGCTTGCCGCATACGACGTCGATCACTTCGCGAACTTTCCCCTCGGTCGTAAGCGCGATCACGATAGCCAGCGCCCTGCCAACCACGCTGTCGCTCTCGGCGGCGGCGCGCGAGACCGCGGTGTCGAACGCGGCGCGGCGCATCAGCGCCTGCTCGCGCTCGTCCAGCACGGAAAAATGCGGCGTCACTTGCGATTCGAGCGGAAAGCGCTGCAACAGCCGCTCGCAGAAGCCGTGGATGGTGTGGATCTTGAGTCCGCCTTTGGCTTCGAGCGCGCGGGCGAATAGGCGCCGCGCGGTCAGCAAGTCCTGCTCGTCGGGAGCGCGTCGCAACAGCTCCGTGAGATTCTTATTCAAGTCCTCGCCCGAAATCGTGGCCCAGTCCGACAGGTGATCGAGCAGGCGGTTCTGCATCTCCGCCGCTGCGGTCTTGGTGTAGGTCAGGCACAGGATGGACTCGGGCCTGAAACCGGCGAGCAGGAGTCTGAGGGTCCGCCGGACCAGGACCTCGGTCTTGCCGGTGCCGGCATTGGCCGACACCCAGGCCGAGGCTGACGGGTCCGAGGCACGCGCCTGGTTGGCGTCGGCCTCCGGGGGCAGGGGCCGCGCGCTCATCAGAACTCCTCCTCGGCCTCTTGCGTCAGCCATTCCTTGACGCGGGCGAGGTGCTCGTAGTCGTCGTAGCGATAGAGGCTGCGGAACGCCTGCGCCGACCGGCGCTTCACCTCATACGGCATGTTCGGATCGGCATAGCGCGCGATCAGGGCGTTGAGTTTCTTCAGGGCTTCCGCGGCAAGCATGGACGGCGCGATCTTTGTAGTCGCGGCGCGCTCCTCGCCGCCGTCATTGCGGCCCGAGACATGGATATAGACGAGCCCGCTGACCTCGCAGGTCTTGAGGCCCTCGAACCCGCCGGCCTCGGCGATGGCCGCTTCGAGCGACAGCTGCGGCGCGTAGAGGTCCTCGACATGCTTCGGCGCGGGCGGCTTGCCGGTCTTGTAGTCGTAGATCACCGCCGCGCCGTCCTCGGCGACATCGATCCGGTCGGCGCGGGCGGTGAGACGAAAGCCCCCACAGGCAGCAAGATCGAGCTGGCCGTCGGCCTCGGTCAGGATGCTTGCAACGCCGCGCCGGCGGGCAGGTTCGGTCGCCGCGAACCAGCGGGCAAAGCGCTGGAAATGCGGGCGCCAAAACGCCGCGACGAGCGGTGCGCCGTCGAGCCTGGCGAAGTGCTCGTTGGCGATGCGGGTCAGCTCGCCTTCGATATCGCCCGGCAAACTGTCGGGGAATGCGCGGGTAAACTCATGCAACACCCGGTGAATGATCTGGCCGCGCGTTGCCGCGTCAGGCTCGACGCCGAGCTCCTTCATCTTCTCGAGTCTCAAGATATATCGGGCGAAGATCTCGTAGGGGTTGGCGATCCACCGCTCGATCCGGGTCACGCTCAGTCTCTTCGGCCGTGCTTCGAGAGGCGGTCTCGGCTCGGGGGCCTGCACGGGGTCGAATGAGGGCGCATGGTCGCGCTCCCGCGCCCATTGGACCCAAGGCTGCGGGGGCTCGATCTTGGGTTCGAGGCCGAACGCCTTGACCAGCGCGAGCAGCCGCTGGAGCCAGCGCGACGGCACGGTCGGCACACCGTCCACCTTAAGTGCGCGGGTGAGATAGACCGTGCCGGCGCCGAGCGCCTGAGCGAAATCGTGGGCGGCGAGGCCGGTGCGGCGTTCAGGGGGCGCGAGCCCGAGCTTCTCGCGCATGGGCCGGCTGAGCCAAGGTCCCGCCTCCTGGTGCCGCGGCCACACCCCTTCGTTGAGGCTGCCGAGGATCACGACATCGGGCTGCTGCAGGCGCGCTTCGAGCGGGCCCCAGATGAAGAGGCGAGGATGCAGCGCGGCACGCGGGCGGACCACCTCTCCGGCAAGGAGGCTCCGGTAGAAGGGCGGATAATCGGCGGCGGGGAGCAAAAGCCCGTGCCCGGCTTCAATCAGCTCGGCCAGCAGCACTGCAAGGGCTTCGCCGGCATCGCCCTGCCACAAGTCTGACGAGGAACCGCTGTCGTCACGCGCCAACGCCTCCGCCACCGCGGCATGGGCTTCCGCTAGCCGCGCCGCGGAATGTGGCAAGGACCCCGTCGACAATGCCGTTAGCGGCGCGAACGCCGCTTCCAGGTCTCGAACCAGCCGAAGTGTGGCCTCGTGCTCCTCCACCGTCAGAGCGAGGCGTCCGCGCTTGCCTTCTGTTCGTGCGGCCTCGAGCGCCGCGCGCGCGCCGGCAAGCCCTTGTCCGACATAGATGTCGCGGAAGGCGCCGCGCTCGAGCGCCCGCGCTGCCGCCCGCGCCTCGGCGGCGCGCCGTCCGAGCAATGCGAGCGGATGCTTGAGCAAGGCCATCAGCTCGGGCGGCGCGAAATTCGTCTCGGCCGCGCCGAGCACAAGATCGAGCAAAGCGCCTGGAACCGTGCGCGCGACCGGCACGCCCGCCGAATCGTCGATTGCCAAGTCGTAGCGCTTGAGTCGCGCCGCCACCCGCCGGGCCAGCACCCGATCCGGCGTGACCAGCGCGGCGGTCTTGCCCGGCGTCTCGATGCAGGATCGGAGGAGGAGCGCGATGGCTTCGGCCTCGTCATGGGCGGTCGGCGTCACCACGACACGGATGCCGGCAAGCGCATTGGCAAAGCTCGCGCGCCCTTCGGGCGCAAGTTCGTCGGTCTCGATAAATCGCTGCCAAAGCTCCGTGCTCTCGGCCGGGCGCAGCGCCTCGCTCACGAGATGCAGCCGCGCGCGGGCTGTCGCATCGGGCGCGCTTCCCGGCACATCGGCGACGTCGTCGCGGGCCACGCCAAGCTTGCCAAGTAGCTCTGCCATGCCGGCTTGCGGGTGCTCGGGATGCTCGGCAAGCATCGCCCAGCTTTCCTCGTCGAGGGATTTATCGAGACCCGGCAGCACGACGGCGCCGTTCGGCAGCGAGGCGATGGTCTTGAGCAGCCGCGCCGTGGCCGGCACGGTGCCGGTCGATCCCGCGGCGATCACGGGATGGGCCGAGCCTTTGGCCAGCCGTTCAGTCTCCAGCGTCATCAGCATGTTGCGGCGGGCGACCGGCGAGACGAGACGGTGGTCGGCGAGATATTGCGGCCATTGCTCGGTGACGATCTTGAGAAACTGCACGGTTGCGTCCCAATGACTGGCAAGGTCGTCAGGCACCAGCTGTTCGAGGTTGGCGAGATCGATCTCTTCCGATTCCACCGAGTCCATCAGCCGGGCGAGGTCGGCGGCGAGACTCGAAGCCTGTCCGGGGCTCTGCACGAAGCGGATCGATTCGATTTCGGCCTCGGTCGCGCTCATCGCGACGCTATGTCCAAAGGCCAGCACGAGCCGCATCAATGCAAGCCGGCGCGGAAGCGCGCCGATAGCGGCCGCTCCGATCGCGCCGTCATCGTCCGGACTGTCCTCGGCCGCGAAGATGATGGCCGCTTCCTCGTCTGGATCGCCGAGCGCCCTGATGCGCGGCAGGAGCAGCGCCTCGCCCTTGGTCTCGGCGAGGAAGGCCTCGCGGAGCGCGCGCGCCGCGCGGCGGGTGGGGAGATAGATGGTGGTGAGCGGCAGGGTGAGCGGGTCGGGCTTGAGCCCGCCGGGCGAGGGCAGCTCGCCGGAAAGGATGGCTCTGGCAAGCGTGGTGAGGAAGGGCGCCGAAGGTGGGATAGTGTAGAGCCTAAGGGGCTCTGGTAGGGGCTCAGGCACCTTCGCGCTCGAACAAGGTGTCGGCTTCCGCTAGGGCTTCCGGCGTGCCCACATGCATCCAGCGCCCGTCGAGCCCGACGCCATAGAGCTTGCCCTTGGCGAGCGCGCGGTCCCACAACAGGTTCAGCGAGAAGCGCCCCTCGGGTGCATCCTTGAACAACCTCTCGTCGCAGAGCGACACGCCGGCAAAGGCGAACGGCACGACTTCCCCCTCGCCCCGCCGGGCAAGGCGTCCATCGGCGCTCATGGCGAAGTCGCCCTTGAAGGCATAGCCGATGCTGGTCGCGACCGGTGCGAGCAGCAGGAGACAGTCCATCGTGGCGGGGTTCCACAGCCGCAACATGCGCGAGAGCGCGGGCGCCGTACCCTCGCTCCACACGGAATCGGCGTTGTGGATGAAGAAGGGGCCATGTCCGAGGAGAGGAAGCGCTTTCTTCGCGCCGCCGCCGGTGTCGAGCAGAACGCCGCGCTCGTCAGAGACGAGGATCTGAGGCGGCTTGCCCTGGCGGCTGGCAAGATAGGCCTCGAGCTGATCGGGGAGATAATGCACGTTCACCACCGCGGTCTTGACTCCCGCAGTGGCCAGGCGGTCGAGCACGTGATCGATCAGCGGCCTGCCCGCAAGCGGCACGAGCGGCTTCGGCATGCGCAAGGTCAAAGGCCTCATGCGCTCGCCGACGCCTGCGGCCAGCACCATCGCCGTCCTTGCCTCGGTCATGGGCGCGCCCTCTCACACCACCAGCGGCGGGAGATCTCGAGCCGCTGGAAACTCCCGCGCGTAGAAGCGGCGAAGCTCTCGCAAAGAAGGGTGGGCGAGGTCGCGCTCAAGGTAGCGCGCGACACGCGGAATATGAGCGAGATAACCGCGCTTGCCGTCACGTTTCGCCAATCGCGCAAAGATGCCGAGGATCTTAGAGTTCCGTTGAGCGCCGAGCGTGGCGTAGAGCGAGACGAATTGATCGCTCGAAAACTGCTGGCTTTGCTCGCCCCGGGCGGCACAGTAGCGAGCGAGAAGCTCCCGTTCAAGCGCTTCCGGCAGGTCGAGCCGCGCATCCTGGAGCAGCGACACGAGATCGTAGGCCAAGGGGCCCTTGAGCGCGTCCTGGAAGTCGAGAATACCGACCCGTCTGACGCCCTCCCGCTCCGGGAGCCACATCAGGTTCGGCGAATGATAGTCCCTGAGGACCCAGCCCAAATCGGCCTTTTCCGCCTGCGCCAGGAGGGGGCGCCACAGAGCAGCAAACTCCTCGGCCAGGGCTGAAGGCGTCTCCTTGCCGTGCAGCGCCGGCCAGAACCAATCGATGAGGAGGGAAGCCTCGGTCAGCATGGCGTCGGCGTCGAAGGAGGGCAGCCGGTAGGGGGTGTGCCCCTCGATGGAGAGGAGGTCTGGGGGACCTCTCAGGGCGAGGGCCGCAAGGACATCGACGGCAGGCTCCCAAAGCTCGGCAAGAGGACGCCCGCGCTCCACCTCGCTGCCAAACAGCCTGTCGCCGAGGTCCTCGAGGACGAGAAGGCCTCGGTCGAGGTCGAAGGCATAGATGGCGGGCGCCGACAGCCCGCGCTCCCTAAGCGCTCCCGCCACCGCCACGAAGGGCGTCACGTCCTCGGCCAGATGCACCAGCGCGCTGTACGGCTTACCATCGCGGATCGGCGGTCCGTCGGGCTGGCGCGGCGAATTCATCAGGATGGCGCTGCGGTCTGGCAGGACGAGGCGCGCATAGGAGCGCGTCGAGGCATCGCCCAGGAGATAGCGGGCTCCCGCCTCGGCATAAGGTGTCCTGTCGAGGAACTCCGCCAGCGCGCGGAGACGCATCAGCCTCTCCGCCCAGCTCCCATGGCCGGTGAGCACGATCCGGCGCCTGTCGGGCGTCGCCGTTTCGTCCATGGCGACGTCGAGGCGGTCGGACGGCAGCCAGGTTGAGGCGCGCTCGGGCCACTCGACGATCACCGCGCCCTCGCTCACCGCGTCATCCAGGCCGAGCTCGTCAAGTTCTGAGGGCTCGAGCCGGTAGAAGTCGCAATGGGTGAGGGTGAGACGCGGCGTCTCGTAGCGCTGCATCAACGCGAAAGTCGGACTCGGCACCTCGCCCTCGGAGCCCAAGCGGGTGATGAGCGCGCGGGCGAACGTCGTCTTGCCGGCGCCGAGCGGTCCGCTTAGCGCGATGATGTCGCCGGCTTTGAGGAGAAGGGCGAGGCGGCTGGCGAGAATGTCGAGCTGGACGAGATCGACATCGTCGAGACTCAAACTTGCGGTCATCCGGCGCGGCTTGACTGGTAGAGCGGTTCGTCGAGCTCGTCGGCCTCGCCCGCCGGCTCTTGCTTGAGCGGCAGGAGCACCGTGACCCGTGTTCCCCGTCCCGGTGCCGAGTCGAGCGACACGGTGCCGCCGTGGAGCTCGGCGAGGCTCTTGACGATGGACAGTCCGAGCCCCGCGCCGCGATGGCGCGAGCCATGCGACCGGCTCTCGAACCGGTCGAACACGGTCTGCTGATAGTCGGCGGGGATGCCGACGCCCTGATCCTCGACGGTGAATGCGATCATGGAATTTTGGCGCCCGCAGCCGAGCGCGATGTTGCCGCCCGCCTCGGAGAAGCCGATGGCATTGGAAAGGAGATTGTACAGCATCTGCGTGACGCGCCTGCCGTCGGCGACAAACGTGTCCACGCCGGGCTCGATGGAGATGTCGAGCGCGACATTGTTCTGCTTCAGCCGCTCCTCAACGCCCTGCACCGCCTGTTCGATCACCTCGCGCACCTTGACCGGCGACAGCTTCAGCTCGAGCGTGCCGGCATCGATCGTTGCGAGGTCGAGAATATCATCGATGATGGCCAAGAGCGTTCGTCCCGAGAGGCGGATATCGCCGAGATAATCGTGTTGCCTCTCAGTAAGGGGCCCGGCGATGGGGCTTGCCAGCAGCTCGCTGAAGCCGATGATGTTGGTGAGCGGCGTGCGCAGCTCGTAGGATACGTGGCTGATGAAGGCGGTCTTGAGGCGGTCGGCCGCTTCCAACGCCTCGGCGCGCTCAATCAGCGCGCGCTCAGCGTGCTTCGCGTCGGATACATCGACATAGGTGAGCAGCGTGCCGCCGTCAGGGAGCGGCAGCACGGCGCAGGCGAGCACGCTGCCGTCGAGCCGGTCGAACTGTCTCTCGTAGGCGACCCGCTCGGCGACGATGGCGGTCACCGCTTCCTTGATGCCGTCCCACTCCTCGGGCGCGTCGTAGAGCACGCGGCACGAGGCGATGATCTCCTCGATATGCGGCTCGCCGTCGAGCTGGCGCGGGTTCAATCGCCAGATGGTGGCGAAGGCGCGGTTGTAAAGGCGCAAGCGCCCGTTGGGCGCGAACACTGCGACACCCTCGCGTAAGGTATCGAGCGTTTCCCTTTGTACCTCGATGAGCGCGTTGTAACGGCTTTCGAGGCCTAGCCGCTCGGTGACGTTCTCGTAGAGATAGGTCACGCCGGCCTCGCCCTCGCTGTCGGCGACGACATGGAGGGTGCGGCCGTCGGGCAGGTGCCATTGGTCCTCGACTTGGGCATTCGAGCCATAGGAGCCCAGCCAGCCCTTCTTCCATTGGCGATAGTCGGCCTTCTCCGGCAGCCGCCGCGCCTGGCGCAGCCGATCGAGAATCTCGCCGTCGCGTGGGTGGGTCGCCAGCCATTCAGGATCGAGCTGCCATAGTTCCACATAGGCCTGATTGAAATGGGTGAGCCGTTGCTCGGCATCGAACACGGCAAAGGCCGTGGCGAGCCGGTCGAAGCTCCGGAAGCGCGTCTCGAGGCTCGGCTTGGTCTCGGCGTTGCTCGCCTCCTCGAGGAGCCCGCGCAACGAGGCGACCTGCTCCTCGAGCTGCCGGTGCCTGGCGGCAAGATCGGCAAACTCGAGTCGCTGCCCGGCCAGGTCGCGCACCTTGAGCACGATGGTCCGGCCGGTGGTGCGGCCGTCGACCTCGACATATCGGTCGCGTTGCGTGCGGAGCATCAGGTTGAAGGGCTCGCCCTGCGCCGCCAGCGCGTCGATGGCATCGTCGAGCACTTGGGCGGAGCTGGCGTCGAGCCATGCGGCGAAACTGAGGAGCCCGCCGGTATCGCGGGGCACGCCGAGCGCGGGCGGCAAGGTCGCGACCACAAGCTCCGCCTCGCCCGACTCCGCCACGGTCAGGAGCGCTTGCGGCTCTGCCGCAACCAGCGTCTCGAGCGTGCTCTCGCTCAAGCGATAGCGCTCGGCCTCGACCTGAGCTTCGGCCTCGGCCTTGCGCGCCCGTTCCGTGGCGCGGAGACAGGCAATCGCGGTGCCCACTGCAAAGGCGATGATGCCGAGATTGATGCCGAGCGTTAGTAGCGTGCGGGCGTCAAACGCGGGCTGCTCGCTCGCGGCCATCGCGGCCTCGAGCGGAAGCAGGAGGAGAAGAACGGAGAAGGTGAAGACGCGGAACAGCACCTCTGGCCACCCTGATGAAGGTGCAGCCTTGCCCCCGCTTGTCCGCATGGTCCCTCGCTCCCACGCCGCCGCCCATGGCCTCGCCTCGCTTAACGCTGCCACAGACTGAACGCGGGCCGGTCGACTCCGCGAGCCTCAAGGCGAATCAGGCTTAGATTAGCTTCATCGCCGACTCTTGCCCACTAGCGCCAGCACTTTGGTTAATCGCCCGCTCGCGTCAATAGCGGTAGGCGTCGGGCTTGTAGGGGCCTTCCACCGGCACGCCGATATACTCGGCTTGGTCCGGCTTGAGGGCGGTGAGCTTGGCGCCGACCTTGCCGAGATGAAGCCGCGCCACCTTCTCGTCGAGCTGCTTCGGCAGCGTATAGACCTCTTTCTTGTACGCTTTCGGATTGGTCCACAGCTCCATCTGCGCCAGCGTCTGGTTGGTGAAGGAGGCGCTCATCACAAAGCTCGGATGGCCCATGGCGTTGCCGAGATTGACGAGCCTGCCCTCCGACAGAAGGATGATGCGCTTGCCGTCCGGGAACTCGATCTCGTCGACTTGGGGCTTCACATTCTCCCATTTCAGGTTGCGCAAGGCTGCCACCTGGATCTCCGAATCGAAGTGCCCGATATTGCACACGATGGCGCGATCCTTCATCGCCCGCATATGGTCGATGGTAATGACGTCCTTGTTGCCGGTGGCGGTGACGAAGATATCGGCGCGGGGCGCGGCGTCCTCCATGGTCGTGACCTCATAGCCTTCCATCGAGGCCTGCAACGCGCAGATCGGATCGATCTCGGCGACCAGCACCCGGCAGCCGGCATTGCGCAACGACGCGGCCGAGCCTTTGCCCACATCGCCGAAGCCCGCGACCATCGCCACTTTGCCCGCCATCATCACGTCCGTGCCGCGGCGGATGCCGTCGACCAGGCTCTCGCGGCAGCCATAGAGATTGTCGAACTTGGACTTGGTGACGCTGTCATTGACGTTGATGGCGGGGAACAGAAGCGTGCCCTTCTTCTGCATCTCGTAGAGCCGGTGCACGCCGGTCGTGGTCTCCTCGGTCACGCCGCGGATGTTCTTGGCGATCTCCGAATACCAGCCCGGCCGCTCTTTCAGCCGCTTCTTGATGGCCGCGAACAAGACCTCCTCCTCCTCGTTGGTGGCGCGATCGAGGAAGGCGGTGTCGCCCTTCTCGGCGCGTACCCCGAGATGCACGAGGAGCGTGGCGTCGCCGCCGTCGTCGAGGATCAAGTTGGGTGTGCCTCTATCGGCCCACTCGAAGATGCGGTGGGTGTAGTCCCAATATTCTTCGAGGCTCTCGCCCTTATAGGCGAACACGGGAATGCCTTTGGCGGCGATCGCCGCGGCGGCGTGGTCTTGCGTCGAATAGATGTTGCACGACGCCCAGCGGATATCGGCGCCGAGCGCCTTCAACGTCTCGATCAGGACCGCGGTCTGGATGGTCATGTGCAGCGAGCCGGCGATGCGCGCGCCCTTCAGCGGCTGCTTCGCCGCATATTCCTTGCGCACGGCCATCAGCCCCGGCATCTCCGTCTCGGCGATGGCGATCTCCTTGCGGCCCCAATCGGCAAGGGTGATGTCTTTGACGTGGTAGTTCATGGAAGTCTCTACTCCTGGCCTCGGACTATAAGGATATAAAGAACTCCTTATACGTTTTCCAGGTCCGGTGCCAGCCTTGAGAAGGACGGCTGGCGAGGCGAGCGCGCCGCACTCGGGGCCCGTTTTCGGGACCGCGCCTTGATTCTCCTCAACGCCGAAACCAGGCGAGAAGGTTAAAGACCGTCATGCTCAGCCCGGATCGACATAGCGTGCCTCCGTCTCAGATTTATGTCTGGGACCCCTTCGTGCGGCTGTTCCATTGGACCTTGGTCGTGGCCTTTACGGTCGCCTATCTGACCGAGGATGACTTGCTCAACGTCCATGTCTGGGCCGGCTACCTCGTCGGTGGATTGGTGGTGGCGCGGGTGATTTGGGGCTTCGTCGGGCCAGCACACGCCCGCTTCGCCGATTTCCTCTGTTCACCGGCCGACACGCTCCGTTACGTGCGCGACCTCGTGCTGTTTCGCGCCGAACGCCATCTCGGCCATAGCCCTGGCGGAGGCGCCATGGTGGTCCTGCTGCTTCTGTTCCTTGGCGCAACCGTCATGACCGGCCTCGTGGTCTACGGCGGCGAGCAGCAGGCAGGCCCGCTTGCCGGCATGTTCACCAAGGACACCGGTGAAAAGGTCGAGGAGGTGCATGAGCTCCTCGCCAATATCACGCTCGCGCTCGTTCTTGCCCATATCGCCGCGGTGGTTCTCGCGAGTTTCGTGCATGGCGAGAATCTGGTCCGGGCCATGTTCACGGGCTACAAGCGTTCCTGACTCAATCGTCTTCGCCGAAGCCTGATTCCACGAGCTTGATCAGCGCTTCGAGCGCAAGGCGCGCCTCTTGCCCTTCCGCTTCGATCAGGATGGTGTGGCCCTGGCCGGCGGCGAGCATCATCAGTCCCATGATCGAGGTTCCGCCGACCGTGTGGCCTTCGCGTGTCACCCGCACCTGGGCGGTGAAGCTCGAGGCGCAGCGCACGAACTGCGCCGACGCGCGCGCATGCAGGCCCTTCTTGTTGGGGATCACCACCTCTGCGAAGCAGAGACCAGCGAGCGGCTCTGTCTTGTTATCGCGAGCCCTTGCCACGCTCAGCTCGCCGCAAGGATCTGACTTGCGACACTGATATATTTGCGTCCGGCCTCCTGCGCCTGGGTGATCGCCTCTTCGAGCCCGCAATCGCCCCTGACGCTCGCGAGCTTCACCAGCATCGGCAGATTGACGCCGGCAATCACCTCCACGTTCGAGCGCTCCATGGCCGAGATGGCGAGGTTCGACGGCGTACCGCCGAAC
>Ga0209751_10002030_pt1 | contig 20532 bp, 19 predicted proteins | sample RifCSP13_1_FD_184019 | JGI IMG/M metagenome (GOLD analysis project Ga0209751, IMG submission 184019) | Soil microbial communities from Rifle, Colorado - Rifle CSP2_sed 13_1 (SPAdes) (version 2) | ecosystem: Environmental > Terrestrial > Deep subsurface > Rock core/Sediment | place: Rifle... | reverse complement strand
AAACTGGATTCGTGATGGACTGGTAGATTGGGACATTACTAGAGACATAACATGGGGAGTTCCAATTCCTTTGCCAGAAGCCAAGGGAAAGGTGTTTTACGGCTGGTTTGATAACCACCTTGCATACATTTCATCCTCACTCAAGTTTCTAAACGACAAGGGAATTGATGGCAAAAAATTTTGGAACTCTGCTGACATTTACCATTTTATTGGAAAAGACATCGTGTACCACCATTATCTCTTCTTGCCTGCCATGAGAATTGGTATAAAAAAAGAGTACAAGCTGCCTGATTATATCCCAACAAGAGGGCATCTAATGCAAGATGACCTTAATTTTGATTGGGAAGAGTTTGCTGCAAAAATAAATTCAGAGCTTATAGGAAACCTTGGCAACTTTGTAAACCGTGCATTGGGATTTACACAAAAGACTCTGGGAGGTATAGTTCCAGCAGGTGATAAATTTGACTCTGTTGATCAGCAAGTCATTGATAAAATCAAGCAGCTGTCAGCAGATGTGGGCAGCTTGTTGGAACAAAACCATCTTGATAGGGCACTCAAAAAGATATTGGAATTTTCAGCTCACTTTAACCAATATTTCCAACAAAAAGAACCATGGAAGGGCGGTGCTGGTACAAACAATTGCATTTACATCTCAGTTAATGCGGTTTGCAGTCTTGCTATTGCGTTATTGCCGTTTATACCGGACTCGGCAGAAAAGATATGGGACCAGCTTGGCATGAAAGAAAAACTTAGCGAGAAATCATGGGACTCTATTTCAGAGTTTGATTTAAAACCAGACCACAAGCTTGGTGCAGTTTCTCCACTGTTTAAGAAAGTAGAAGAATCAGACATCAAGAAACATAAAGCAAAGCTTGGCTTTGAATCATAAATTACAAGGAGCATCTCATTGAAAAAAGTTAGAGCTTGTCCCATATGTCCCGCTTGTGGTTCAAAAAAATTTGAGCGGGTAAAGACAAAAGAAACAACAGTTAGATGTACAAAATGCGGAAAAGAATTGATAATTTAGATATCGAAAGATTATATTTGCAATACTAGTGAAAGTCGAAGTATAATGGAATATGGTATCATGCCAAAAGAATCATAAAAATGGAGCATAAATACAGTGTGAGAGTGGTTCTGTAAATGATCGTCTGTGAGTGTTGCAAACTGCCAATGGATGGAATAATCATACATGGCCCAAAATGTAGAAAGTATTATGATGATAAATCCAAAGAGGATTTCCTGAGAGGACATAAATGAAAATCGAGGGAGAGAAAGCATGAGATACGGGTTTAAAGCCTTACAATTTCTTGATGTTTCATGTCTAATAAAAAAATAAGTGTAATATTTCGACTTCCATTATGATTATATTTGTAATAAATTGACCGTCTTTAATGGCAAAAACTTGGAAAGATTCTGAGGTCAGCTTAGATCCAATCAAAAATGAAACTATTGCGATTATAGGTTATGGAATACAAGGAAATGCTCAAGCTAACAACCTAAAGGACTCTGGGCTCAAAGTTATTGTAGGCCTAAAAGAAGGCGGAGAAAGCTGGAAGAAGGCTAAAGCGGATGGTCATGAGGTAATGTCAATTCCAAAAGCATGTGAAAAAGCTGACATTATACATGTACTAATTCCTGACATGACACAAGCAAAGGTATACAGAGGAGAAATCGAACCTAATCTTAATGTGGGAAACGCACTCTGCTTTTCTCACGGAGCTGCCATTCACTGGGAGTGGATTAAGGCGCCAGGAGATGTTGATGTTATAATGGTTGCACCAAAAGGTCCTGGCTCAAAAGTTAGAGAAACATACCTTGAAGGATTTGGTACTCCATCTATTGTTGCAGTATACCAAGATTACACCAAAATGGCTTGGGACAGGACTCTTGCCATAGCAAAAGGAATTGGAAGCACCAAAGCTGGTGTCATAGAGACAACATTCCAAGAAGAAGTGGAGACTGACTGGTTTGGTGAACAGGCCGATCTTTGTGGAGGTTGTGCATCGATGATCATAAACTCATTTGAAACTCTAGTGGAGGCAGGATACCAACCAGAGATTGCATACTTTGAAGTTCTACACGAGCTAAAGCTGATTGTGGATTTGATCCAAAGATATGGAATTAACGGAATGTGGAGACGAGTTAGCGAAACTGCAAGATATGGTGGTCTTACTCGTGGACCAATGGTAATGAATAAGGATGTTAAAGAAAACATGAAAAAGATTCTCAAAATGATTCAGGACGGAACGTTTAATCAAGAATGGGTAAGTGACTACGAAAAAAATGGCAAAAACTCCTTTGAGAGATACATGAAAGAAATCGATGCACATCAAATAGAACAAGTTGGCAAGAAGATGCGCCAGATGATGTGGCCAGATTCAAAAGAATAGCTAAATCTTTCTTTGCTTTGCAACACTAGAATTTATGTGGTCAATTATAGTAGAAAGTGGAGTTCCTGGTCCAAAGTTTCCCACGATTCCTGCTTTTTCAAGTTCCACCTTGTCATCTTCTGGTATGACCCCGCCCCCAACAACAAGAACATCTTTGATGCCCTTTTCTTTGAGGACCCTTACTACTCTTGGGAATAAAGTAAGATGGGCACCATTTAGAAGGCTTAGTGCTACTACATCCACATCTTCGTCTTCAACAATCTTTGCTATACGTTCTGGAGTAGCAAAGAGACCAGAATAAATTACTTCCATGCCCGCGTCTCTGAAGGCTCTGCACAAGACCAACGCCCCACGATCATGACCATCAAGACCAAGCTTGGCAACAAGAATTCTTATTCTATGGGTAGCTGTTTTTTGCGCCATGTTATTCAAGCTGCTTTTTGGGTTTTAAAACCTTTATTTGATAAAACTACACCATAACAAGAAACAACGGCTGGGCCTAGTGGAAATAAGCATGCAATGGTTACTACAAATCTAGACCCAAACTGTTGTCACCATATTTGTAATAATTGATGTATATCACTTCATGTCTGTCCATAAACGAACTAACAGAATTTCCCTTTTACTGAATAATTTTTGAATTGCTTCTGTAGAACCATTAACGTATTCTACATTGCCTAAACAAGAAGATTTTATTGTGGATACGACCCATAAATTGTTCTTTATGGATATTACAAATGAATTAAAACACGGCAAGAGGCGCGCAATAGCTAGAGCTATATCAATTATTGAAAACGATGACAAAGCCGCACGAGATCTAGTAAAAAAAATCTTCAAAAATTCTGGTAAATCAATCACTATAGGTATGACAGGTCCAGCAGGTGCTGGAAAAAGCTCGCTTATAGACAGGATCTCACTTGAGCTAAAAAAACGTGGCTACAAACCTGCAGTTCTTGCAATAGATCCAACTAGTCACATCACAGGTGGCGCAATACTTGGCGACCGAGTACGTATGACAGAATCAACTGACTCTGGGACCTACATCAGAAGTATGGCTTCAAGAGGGGCTACCGGTGCAATCTCATGGGCAGTAAGAAACAGTGTTAGGGTTCTTGAATATGCTGGATTTGATCCAATTATAGTTGAAAGTGTAGGTGCAGGCCAAACAGAAATCGAAATTTCAAAAATAACAGACATTACAGTTGTAGTCTTTAATCCAAACACCGGAGACAACATTCAGACAATAAAGGCAGGACTAACTGAAATAGGCGACATTTACCTTGTAAACAAAAGTGACTTGGCTGGGGCAAACCAGTTATTCGATGCAGTGCGAGAATATATTGGAATGACAGGGAAAAATCCCACAATAATGCTGACATCAACAAAGTCAAACAAAGGAATATCTGAATTTGCAAAAAAACTAGAAGCACTAATGATCTCAAAGAAAAAGACAAAAAAAATACAAGAAAAATCTAGACTTGAAATAGAGCTCAGAGACATTGTTTTAAATAATATTAAAGTAAAAGTTGGCACAATGCTTGATTCCAGTAGCGTTTATGCAAAATATCTTAAAAAGGTCCAATCAAAGGAATTGGATCCATCTGAAGCTGCCGATAAGATTACAAGACTCATAAAGTGATAAAATGAAAATTGAAAAAACTGATTCTAACATTCCAGTAAAACGCCTCTACGACTCTAAGGTAAAACCAAAAAGCAAAGATGAGAAACCTGGTAAATTTCCATATACTAGAAGCATACATCCAGGAATGTATCGCGATAGATTATGGACAATGCGACAGTATACTGGGTTTGCAACAGCAGACAAGACAAACGAAAGATTCAAGTTTTTGCTTGAAAGGGGTCAGACAGGCCTTAGCATGGCATTTGATCTTCCAACACAAATTGGATATGATGCAGATGATCCGCATGCAGAAGGAGAGGTAGGCAAAGTAGGCGTATCTATCACATCACTTAAAGATATGATGACATGTTTTAACGGCATACCTCTTGGCAAAGTAAGTACTTCGATGACAATAAACTCGACAGCGTCAACGTTGCTTTCATTGTATATTGCTGTTGGCGAATCACAGGGGGTTCCAAGCACTGCACTTAGGGGTACCACACAAAATGATATTTTAAAAGAATACATTGCAAGAAATACCTACATCTATCCACCAAGGCCGTCTATGAGACTAATTGGTGACATGATAGAGTACTGCTCTAAAAAAGTACCACAATGGTATCCAATCTCAATTTCAGGTTATCACATGCGAGAAGCTGGGTGTAATGCAATTCAAGAAGTCGCATTTACAATTGCAAACGCCATAGAATACATTGAGACATGTCTTGAGCGTGGACTAAAAATAGATGCCTTTGCCCCTAGACTGTCATTCTTTTTTTGTTGCACAAACGAATTTCTTGAAGAGATTGCAAAGTTCAGGGTCGCACGTAGAATATACGCAAAGATCTTAAAAGAGAGATTTCATGCACGTGATCCAAAATCGATGCATTTAAGATTCCATGTGCAGACTAGCGGAGAATCACTTACAGCGCAACAGCCTGACAATAACATAGTGCGTGTTGCAATCCAAGCTATGGCAGCAATCCTTGGTGGGGCTCAATCACTTCACACCAATTCAAAAGATGAAGCGCTTGCACTTCCGACAGAGGCCGCTGTCAAAATAGCACTAAGAACACAACAAATCGTTGCACACGAAAGTGGAATTACAAAAACTGTAGATCCACTAGGAGGTTCTTACTACGTAGAATATCTTTGTGACAGAATAGAGGATGAGGTTAACAAATATCTGAAAAAAATAGATAGAATGGGAGGCTCGCTTGCAGGAATAGAGAGGGGATTCTTCCAATCAGAAATTAGACAGAACGCCTATCGTCTCAAACAAGAAATTGACCGAGGTGAGAGAATAATAGTTGGTGTTAACAAATTTACAGACACTGTCGAAGAAAAACAGGAACTTCTAAGAATAGATAACACAATTGAAATCCAGCAAGCAGAAAACCTCAAGAAACTAAGAAGTACACGCGACAACAAAAAAGTTGGAAATATTCTTTCCAAAATGAAAGATGTAGCCGAAAAAGATGAAAACCTCATGCCGCATATAATAGACGCCGTAAAAAGCTATGCAACCCTTGGTGAGATAAGCAACACCTTTAGAGAAGTTTTTGGAATTTACCGTCCTAAGGAAATGTTCTAAAATGAAAATAGATCACGTTGCTATTGCAGTCAACAATGTAGATGAGGCAGTAAAAGAATACAAACAAGCTTTTGGTATAAACGAAGTCGAGTTTGAGACTGTAGAGACTGAAGGTGTGCGAGTTGCAATTTTACATTTAAAAGATTCAAGAATTGAGCTTATGGAACCAACAAGAGATGACAGTCCCATCAGAAAGTTTCTTACAGCAAAGGGCGAAGGACTACATCACATTGCACTAGAAACAGATGGCATTGAAAGTGAGGTGGAACGCATGAAAGGATGTGGTATAAGATTTCTTGGCGAAATAAGACCAGGTTCGCGGGGCACAAAGGTTACGTTTATCCATCCAAAATCATTGCATGGAGTGTTAGCTGAACTGTGTTCTCATACAAAATAACTTGAGACATTTTCAGCTATTCCATCATCCTTAGAGTGTCTGACGCAGTAATTATTCCAATTATCTTGCTATGCTTGGAAATGAGGATACATTTTGAAAATCTTAGCAGGGGAACTAATGTCTTTACAGGTGTGCTATAGTCTACAATTGGTGGTCTTGGTTCCATGACTTCTGAAAGCCTTATTTTTTTGCGTTGGGTTTCGTCGCTATCTATCATATGTTTGACAAGTCCATCTTCAGTTATCAGACCGACAACATCACTACCGTCAAAGACTGGAATCTGACTTATTGAAAACTCCTGCATCTTTTTTATTGCGTCATGAAGAGAATCTGTTGTCTTTAGCTTTGTAATGTCTTTGCTACAAATGTCGCCTGCCTTCATTGAAGACTGGCCTTCAAGTGATCCTAGGATCTCAAAGATTTTTTTTGCGGTTGCATAGCTTGGCTGGCATCTTCCTGATTCTATCTGATTTATCATCGATGTACTAACCCCAGTCAGTAATGCAAGTTTTTGTTGGGTAAGACCAAGTTTCAGTCTTGCAGGTTTTATGGAATCAAGTCTTGGTAGCACTATAAGCTAATTATCTTGGGTCGATATTTCAATTTTCTTCAATCCTTAATAGCCACATTTTCTAAATTTAGATGTGCTTAAGGCTGTTGCAATAGCTGTAATTATTGGTGCAGCAGTAATTGGAATATACTACTTTGCAGGGCCGTTATTTTATGATAGAGTAGTTAACGAGCCACTGCCTGCAGCTCTGAGTGAATTACAAAAAGATTTGACATATGATAAATTTGTGAACATGGTAGACGACCAGAGAAAAGTACTTGTTGAGAAAATGTCCCCCGAAACAATAGACCTTATCATGGCTGAAGGAAAGAAATTCACTACTACTGTCTCAGAGGATATGCAAGAGATGATAGCAAAAGTTGCACCAAATTCACAAGAAAATCCAAAATCTTCAAAACTCGGCACATTTCAAGGATTAAAAGGGCATGAAGCAAAAGGCAAAGCAGAAGTAATCTCTGTAGGTGATATTTCTTTTCTTAGGTTTGAGGACTTTGAGGTTACGAATGGTCCCGACTTGCATGTCTACATGACAAAAAATGGTGATGTGGATAGTGGAATAGATCTAGGTAAGCTCAAAGGAAGTAAAGGAAACCAGAATTATGCAATAGGAGGAATTGACACTGATATCTACAACACTGTAGTGATTTATTGTCAGCCATTTCACGTTGATTTTGCATCCGCAAAGCTATCCTAAGTCGTTTGTTAACAAGTATTTTTGTAAACAGTTCTAATTAGAGCTATCTCTTTTTTGATTTTGTTTTAGTTCTGCGAAGTTTTTTATTTGATTTTTCTAAAAGTGCAGCTTGAGCAGCAGCAAGAATTGCTATTGGAATTCTGTGTGGTGATGCACTCACATAGCTAAGACGTGCTTTATGGCAGAACTTTATCGAGTTTGGATCTCCTCCATGTTCTCCACATATGCCAATCTCAAGGTTTGGTTTCACCGTTCTTCCCTTTTCTATGGCAATTTCCATGAGAGAACCAACGCCATTTACATCAAGAGACTGGAAGGGATTTTCTGTTAGGATCTCCTTTTCCATATATTCAGAAAGAAATTTCCCTTCTGCATCTTCTCTACTAAAGCTAAACACTGCCTGAGTCAAGTCGTTTGTGCCAAAACTAAAGAACTCGGCAGTTTTGGCAATCTCATCTGCAGTAAGACAGGATCTGACAACTTCAAGCATAGTTCCAAAGTTAATTTTTAGCTTTATCCCAAGATTTGATTCAGTAGTAGACTTTATGGAGTCATAGATTTTCTTTATCTGGTTTAGCTCTTCATTGCTGCTTACCTGTGGAACCATAATTTGAGTACGTGCATCTATTTTCGCCTTTGCTAGTTCTCCTGCAGCCTCACAAATGGCTCTTATCTGCACCTCATAAATCTCTGGGAACGTTACACCAAGACGTACGCCCCTGTGTCCCATCATGGGATTGATTTCAGCCAGCTCTCTTGCCCGTGCAAGAATCGTTTTCGTATTTGCAAGCTCCTCTGTCGCGTTTTGTTTTTCTAGGCCATGTATTCTATTAATCAACTCTTCTATGTTTGGCAAAAATTCATGTAAAGGAGGATCGAGTAGTCGTATTGTTACAGGATGTCCTTCCATGACCTTTAAAATTTCTTTAAAATCGCTTTTTTGTAGTTCTCTCAATTTTTCTAATACTTGCTTTCTTTCCTCTACGGTTCGAGACATTATCATATCAACAAAGAGCCCGAGTCTGTCACGTGCATTAAACATCCTCTCGGTTCGACAAAGACCTATTCCTTTTGCCCCATAGTCTCTTGCAAGCCTTGCAGCTTCTGGCGTATCTGCATTTGCTCTTATGCCAAGTCTCTTGGCTTCTTCTGCCCATTTAAGAATAATCTTAAACTCGTCAGTTAGCTGAGGTTCTATTGTTGGCATCTCACCTAAAAAGACACTTCCATTACTACCATCCAGTGTAATTACTTCTCCTTCAAACACTGTTTTGCTATCTACTTGAAATTTTTTTGTGGCATAATCTATCTTCATATCAGAGCAACCCACAACACAAGGTTTTCCCATGCCCCTGGCAACTACTGCAGCATGAGATGTTTTTCCGCCTCTGCTTGTCAGTATGCCAACTGAAGAAAAAAAGGCAGGCACGTCTTCAGGTTTCGTTTCTTCTCTTACAAGTACTACTTTAACTCCATCCTCTCCCATCTTTACAGCTTTTTTTGTATCAAAAACTACCACACCCGTTGCAGCACCTGGTGAAGCTGCAATTCCTCTTACTAACGCTGTATGGTTTTTTGTTGCTTGTGGGTCTATTGTTTTGTGCAAAAGCTGTTCTAATTGTTCGGCTTGTAATCTAAGAAGAGCCCTTTCTTTTGAGATCAACTTTTCTTTTACCATTTCGACTGAGGTTCTAACCATTCCAATCGCATTCATCTTTGCCGAACGTGTTTGTAGCATGTAGAATTTTCCTTGCTCTACAGTAAACTCCAAGTCCTGTGGTTCGCAGTAGTGTTTTTCTAGCTTCTCACATGTTTTAACAAGCTGTGAATAAGTGGCTGGCAGCTCTTTAGCCAAGTTATCTATTGGCTGCGGTGTTCTAGTTCCTGCCACAACATCCTCGCCTTGTGCATTGACAAGATAATCCCCAAAGATCTTTTTTGTTCCATCCGCGGGATTTCTAGTAAACACCACGCCCGTGGCACTGTCATTTCCCATGTTGCCAAATGCCATAGTAACTACATTTACCGCTGTTCCGTTTGCAATGTCTTTTGTTATTTTGTACTTATCTCGATATACGACAGCTCTTTCACCCATCCAACTCCTAAAGACTGCCTCGATAGCAAGCTCTAGTTGTTTGTAAGGATCTGTAGGAAACAACCTCCCAAGTTGTTTTTCACATATTTGCTTGTATTCTGATACGATGTTTTTAAGAGACTGTTCGCTAAGGTCGCTATCAACATGAACATTTTGTGCTTGCTTGGCTTTTTCTAAAACTTCTTCAAACCTTCTGTCATCTATGCCAAAAACGACTTTGGCAAAAAGCTGTATAAACCGTCTGTAAGAATCCCAAGCGAATCTTGGGGTGTTGCTTTTTTTTGCAAGGCCAATAACTGTCTGGTCATTTAATCCAAGATTTAGAATCGTGTCCATCATGCCAGGCATGGAGATTGCTGCTCCGGATCTAACTGACACAAGAAGAGGATTCTCAGCAGAACCAAATTTTTTACCAGTTCTTTTTTCTATTTTTGCAACGTTTTTTCTGACTTCGCTCATAAGATTACTGGGTAACTTTTTGTTATTTTGGTAATACTTGTTGCAAACCTCAGTAGTAATTGTAAAACCTGGCGGTACAGATAACCCAAGTCTTGTCATCTCGCAAAGTCCTGCCCCCTTTCCTCCAAGTAATTTTTTATTTTTGCCATCGCCTTGGTCAAAAAAATAAATCGATTTCATATTAGATGTATTATTTTCATACTGACTAATACATAATAAATAGAAACCTCAACGCCAATCATGAAACCAAAGATGCTTGCTATGACGATCGCAGGCGTTCTGGCAGCACTTGCCCTAGTGTTTTCACAAAATCAGATTTACGCTCAAGAAAATACGTTGGGCGTTTGTTGCGCATGGAATACAAAGGTAGTCGACGGCTTGTCTTATCGCATCAGTGGCGGCGGATCAGCTGCGCAAGCTGCAGTTCAGGCCGCAATAGATGACTGGAGTGCGGAAAACACTGGAATTACTCTCGTTGCATTCACATCGACATCAAACAAAGACAAACCTGATATCGACATCAAATTCAAGATTGGAGGAGGCATGATTGCCGGACAGGCACTAAGGCAGTTTGATACTGCTGGTTTTATTAAATCAGTAAAACTTACAATATCAGGCAAAGCATTTGGTGATCCAAACAATGCTGCTACCATAACACAAATAACAAAGCATGAGCTAGGACATGCTTTAGGTCTTGGACATGCTGACTTTGATGGCGACTTGATGTCAACAACAGTTCAGGGAGGAGGAAATATGATCACTGTCTGTGATATAGAAGGCGTAATGCAGGCCAATCACTGGTTCATCGTTGATCTTGTAGATACTCCACATCCACCACATGTATCAAGTGTCACTTGTGCTTAATCCCTTATTTTTACATCGAGTGTAACTTAATTTTGGACTGAGTCTTTTGGGTTCAGATCTGTGAGAGTCTGTCTTGAAAGAATTGAAAGTATTGATTCTAAAATTATGAATGGATCTATGCCTATTTCGCTAAACCATTTTTCAAAAAAACAAATCTAAGAATTTCCTAAGAAAATATTTTGATTTAATTGAGAAAAACTTGATCAAATTGGTATGAAATTCGTGTAACTGTATTACCCATTGGAAGCCTTCGTGTATGTCATAAAGAGTTACTCCTAATCAATACTTCTTAATTCTTAAATGCGATCAAAGTGCGATCGCTTCCATGAAGGAAAAAGGCATTTTGCTTCTTACTGTTCTTCTAGCAGGTGCGCTTATCAATTCTACTGGATTTGTAGTTGCTCAAACTGATTCCACAGGATCAACAAACTCTACTGATTCCACAGGATCAACAAACTCTACTGGTTCCACAGGATCAACAAACTCTACTGGTTCCACAGGATCAACAAACTCTACTGGTTCCACAGGATCAACAAACTCTACTGGTTCCACAGGATCAACAAACTCTACTAGTTCAACAGTATCAACAGGCTCTACTCAAGACAAAAAAGAAACGATTTGCCATTTCCCACCAGGCAACCCAAGTAACGCTCATACAATTACGATTGGTATTTCAGCACTTCCAGCCCATATAGCTCATGGAGATACTATAGGCCCCTGTGACGGTGTAATAGGTGGCACGGGTGGTACCGGTGATATTGGTCCAACAGGTAATGCGACAGCAATCATAGGTAATCTTGATCAGTATGTTTCAGAATTTGTCCACGAACGTAAGGCAATGTTTAAACAACAAAGAGCAGAAACAATTGGCGCAATCAAAGATTGTCGTAAGGATGTAAGAAACGCCGATAACGAGGAAGATGGAAAGGAGATACAAGAAGCTTGTAAGGAAAAACTAAAGGCGATTAGAGAAAAGTACAAGGCCGAAAGAAAAGAGTACAGGCAACTCTTCAAAGAGCATAGAGATAGCATGAAGATCCTGATAAAAGAAGCAAAGGGACACGGAGTTAGTGCGGAAGAAAAAGAAAAGGCAATGAAGGATATTAATGAAATTAAAGCAACGAAAGAGAAGATGAAAGAAGAAAGACAAGCTACGAAAGAACAAATGAAAGAAGAAAGACAGGCTAAGAACGATAAGAAAGAAAAATAAAAAATTGGGTAGGTGTTTTGTAGCTACTCCGATGAGCTTACTGCACGTTTTTTGTAAAATTATTGTAACTTTTTACTACTAAAATCACACACAAATCACACACATTAAGCGCACACTATCAACTACAATTCAACTACATATCAAGCACTATTCAAGCACTTCATTGATCGTGACTCTTGCACCTGTCAGGCAAACAAGTAATAATAAAACAACATAAAAGATATTGACTTAACGCCCACAGCGATCCGAAATATCTCATCTGCGATCTAAGAATTTCCTAAGAAAAAATTTAGATGTTTTGAGAAAAAGATGAAATGAACAAAAAGATGGCGATGGATCAATAAAATATATTTGTAACAAATATAAGACATTAGGTGGGAATGCTCGAGTAATGAGAATCTTGGGCATAGCAATAGCATTAACATGCCTACTTGTCTTCATACCTTCGCAATCTGCAAACAATGCTATCGCACAACCTGATTGCACTCCACCGCCATCGGGTCTAGTAAGTTGGTGGCCGGCTGAAGGTAACGCAGATGATATTACCTATAATAATCCTGGCGTAGCCGGTAGTGGTGTATCTTACATAGCTGGTAAGGTTGGGCAGGCATTTTCGCTTAATGGAGATAATGGTGTGACGGTACCAGACTCTGTGTCACTTAATGTTGGCACAGGAGATTTTTCTATGGATGCTTGGATTAGTACCACATCTATTGCGGTTGTTCAGATTATTGTGGATAAAAGAGTTGACGACCGACCTCCTGGTGAAACCGGACCGATTAATGGATATGCTTTCTTCTTGCTTGATGGCGCGTTAAGCCTACAATTGGCTGATGGCCCAGGATTTACTAATTATTTTGGCACTGCAATCGTAAATAATGGGGTGCTTCGTCATGTTGCGGTAACGGTCGATAGAGACTCGTCTACTGGAATTAAGCTCTATGTTGATGGCGTACTTGTAAATACTTTCAATCCAACAGATAGACCAGGCAGTCTAGATAATACTGCCGACTTTTTGATTGGTCAACATATAGAAGGCGCGCCCTTTAATTTGGTTGGAGAAATAGATGAACTTGAGTTTTATAACGTATCCCTTTCTGCTAGTGATATCCTTGCTATCTATGACGCAGGTATTGATGGAAAATGCAGCGCTAATCTTGGCGTCGAAAAGTTTTACGATGCTAACGCTAACGGAGTAAACGATTTCGAGGCGTTGATCACAGGCTGGGAAGTTAGTATTGTTGGAGGTTTGGTTAATATTCTTGGTTTTACTACCATTCCACCTACGATTCTTCCTGCCATTAGTTACACAGTAACCGAGTCTACTCCAAATGAACCAAATTGGATTAGTACTACCACAAATCCAGTAACAGCTGATCTTGCAACTGGTGATAAAACAGTAGAGTTTGGTAATGTCTGCACAGGAGAGGGAGGAGGACATTCTAAAGGATTCTGGACCAACATGAACGGTGAAGCAGCATTCGGCACTCTTACCGATCCGCTTGGTGAGCTGAGTTCCTTAAATCTGTTTGATGCCAGCGGCGGTGTCTTCGACCCATTATCATATTCGGAACTAAAAACCTGGCTTTCTAAAGCCACTTCAAAAAACATGGCCTATATGCTATCAGCTCAGCTGGCAGCAATGAAACTTAATGTCTTGGGTGGATACGTTGACGGGACTGCTCTTGTATATGCACCAGGGTTATTGCCATTTGCACCCATTACAGGTCTTAACAGTTTGGGTTTCATTAGTATCGATGATCTGATGAGTGCGGCAGATGACTCTCTTGGACTTGATGGAGACACTCCTGCTGGTGATCCTAGTAGGGCTTACCAAGAAGCGTTAAAGAATGCCTTGGATATGGCAAACAATGATACTAGCTTTGTTCAAGAAACACCATGTTTAGTTTCATTTCCATAAGAAAATAAGCTGAGATTATCGCCACAATCCCAATAAGATGCACGACATTGATTCTCTACTTGACTTGTTTTATGATGCAAAATCTTCCATATTAGATTCAATCATACACTCACTACACTGACAAAGATCGTCATGCTCTTCGTAAATTAGCATCTTTATGCTATGTTCGATAATGAAATGTTATAAAAGATATTGACTTAACGCCCATTATTACGATTGGGTTATCAACCTTTCTGGTTTTTTGAAATTGCTTTAGCAAACTCTTCTACTATGGCACTCCAGTTTCTTGCTTTTACTATACCACTTGCTACAAGAATTCCATTTGCGCCTAGTTGCATGGCTTTTGATACATCTTTTCCTGAAACAATCCCCGCTCCACAAAGAAGTTTTGTAGAGTTTTTTGCATGTTTGACTGCAACGACTGATTTTGTTATGACTTGGGGTCTCTCTTTTGAGACTGCCTTTCCAGTTCCTATAAGCTCAGGTGGTTCTATCGCTATATAGGTGGGGTTAAGCTTTGCATATTTTCTTGCCTCATTTACATTTTTAACGCACACTACTGAGATCATTTTGAGTTTTTTGAGTCTTGAAACCACACTTTTGATCTGTTTTTCTGGTATTCTGTGTTCACTGTGATTTATTAGCGAACCTTGAACTTTGGATTTTTTTATAATTTCAGGAACCATAAATCCTGTGGTACTTCCTACATTTGCACCATCAAGATGCTGTGCAAGAACAGGTATGGAGTATTTGGCTATTTCAGATAGTGTATGTTGTGGAGGAGCTATTGCTATTCTAACTCTATATTTTTTAGAAACTTTTTCCGCTATTTTTGCTAGCTTTGCCGCTCTTAAACCTGATACCTCATCATAGTTTTTGAAATTGATAATAAACAAATCATTATTTCTTCTTGCGAGCTTTCGTTTTTGGTTTTTGTTGATGGTGTGTATGTGATGCATGACTTGAACCCAATGGTTTCATCTTACTCCAAAGAACATTCATTCTTGCTCTATAGCCTTCGGCATATTCCAGCTCTGAGGGAACCAATGTTGCAGGATGCACAAACCCTTGACTTCGCATAGCCAAAGCACGTTTTGTTGCAATGGTTCTGATATAGTCCCAATCATCTGTTCCAAAACCATCTACTGGTCCGACGAGTCTGCCATTGTGCATACTGAAAACAAGACTGCTGACTATGGGTATTGCAAAATTGATGCTTGCTGGAGAATTTATTTTTACTGGCATTAGCGTTAGATGATGACTGCCTCTAGTATTTCCTGCAACATAGTGTGGGTTGTTAAAGGCACTGCCGACTTCCTCAGTCGCTGGAAAATCTTTCTGTGTTCTTACAATGCAAATTGGATCGTCCTTTCCAACATATTTTCCTGCAATGTTATGTAATCTGTCTGTAGAAGCTGCAAGGATAGGAATGTTGTCTTTTGTATACACGGACGAAATGACATATCTTCCTGGATACATCAAAGCGGCCTCAAGTGTGGGCTTGTCTTCCCACATGTTAAGCTGAGCGACCTTGCCCTTTTCTACATCCATGACATTTATCTTAACTCCTCTTGCGAGGGTTTGATTTACAATCAGTCCAGTATTACTTAGAGTATCGACAAACATTCTGTAAAAAGGATAGTTAAATGCGCCAGGTTCTGTCTTGTCAGCTGCAAAAACCGTGAAGGCTTCATTTGGCCTTTCTTCAAATTCAATTTCTGCAACACCAGGTCCCATACCCTTTACATTGCCTGAAAAAGAATCTTTTAAAAGATCCTGACCAGCTCCATACAGACCTTCCTCTTTTGCAACTTTAGTTGCTGCTTCAAAAGATTTCCATGCAAGCTGATGAATTTCCTTGTTGTCGATTCCCTTTGTGTGAGTCATTACAATATGGATGTCATCACCACAAAATCCGATATACGAATCAATCAAGAGTCCTTTGTTGTCTTTTCTTATCTGAGGTTTTACTGTATTTCTAACTGTATTTAGCAGACCATCACTTGGTCTTGTGTGTCCACCAATTCCACCTACATCAGCTTTGATAACACTGATTGTAACTTTCAACATTTCTAGTCACAAAATACTTTGATTTATAGTATGTGAAAAATAGTTGAGCGATAAAACTAGATCACTAAATTATTCAAAATTTACTCAAAAGAATCCCAAATAATCGAAATGGTAATAAAGCCCCAGCGTTTGAGGATTCGTTATGAGCGCTAGTAAAAAGCCACACTTGAACATGATAGTTACAGGACACATCGATAACGGAAAGTCAACTACCATGGGTCACATGTTGCTTGATCTTGGTCTTATCGATGAACGAACTATTGCCCAACATGCAGAAGAATCAGAGAAACATGGCAAGGGTGATACCTTCAAGTATGCGTGGGTTATGGATAACATAAAAGATGAGAGAGAAAGAGGCATCACAATAGATCTAGCGTTTCAAAAGTTTGAGACCCCAAAATACTTCTTTACATTAATTGATGCACCTGGTCACAGGGACTTTATCAAAAACATGATTACCGGAGCTTCCGAAGCTGACTGCGCTGTTCTAGTTTTATCTGCAAAAGAGGGTGAGTGTGACACCGCAATCGCACCAGGAGGACAAGCAAGAGAGCACGCCTTCCTTTTGAGGACTCTTGGAGTAGGTCAGCTAATTGTAGCAATAAACAAAATGGATGATAGCAACTATTCAGAACAAGCCTTCAAGGCCGCAAAGGAAAAGGCTGAAAAATTGATAAAATCTGTTGGCTACAAAGTAGAATCTGTTCCCATCGTTCCAACATCTGGATGGAAAGGCGATAACCTAGTTAAAAAATCTGAAAATATGAAGTGGTGGACAGGAAAGACACTGTATGAATCTTTTGATGATTTCAAACTCCCAGAAAAGCCAGTTGGCAAGCCATTAAGAATTCCAATTCAAGACGTTTACACCATCACAGGTGTCGGAACAGTGCCTGTAGGCAGAGTAGAAACTGGAACAGTAAAACCTGGACAAAAAATTGTAGTAATGCCTTCTGGTGCACCAGGAGAAATTAAAACAATTGAAACTCACCACACACAGATGGAATCTGCTGAAGCAGGTGATAACATTGGCTTCAACCTCAGGGGTGTAGATAAGAAAGATATCAAAAGAGGTGATGTAATCGGAACTCCTGATAATCCACCAACTGTTGCAAAAGAATTTCGTGCACAAATCATAGTCATTCATCATCCAACCGCAATTGCACCTGGTTATACGCCAGTAATGCATGCGCACACGGCACAGGTTGCAGCAACTATTGTTGCATTTGAAGCAAAGATTAATCCACAAACCGGTGCCGCTGAAGAAAAAGATCCGAAGTTTCTCAAAGCAGGTGATTCTGCAATAGTAAGAATAAGACCAGTCAGGCCCCTGCCAATTGAAACCTTCCAAGACTTTCCAGAACTTGGCAGGTTTGCACTTAGAGATATGGGTGCTACAATTGCTGCAGGCGTTGTTAAGGATATAACTGAAAAATACACCGCCTAGTGGTCTGAATGACGCAACTGGCCCGAATCAAGCTAACAAGCACGAGTCTGCCTAGGCTTGATGGCGTCTGTAATGAAATCAAAGGAATAGGAGAAAAAACAGGAGTTAAAGTAAAGGGGCCAACCCCGCTTCCTGTCAAAAGGCTAAACGTTGTGACCCGCAAATCTCCATGTGGTCAGGGAACAAACACATATGAGAAGTGGGAAATGCGTATACACAGACGTGTCTTCGATCTAAGTGCAGATGATAGGGCCATAAGACAGCTTATGCGTATAAAAATTCCAAATGACGTTTACATCGAGCTTACTCTGAAATAATTCTGTTAGCCTTAAATTACAGACAAATTTGATTAAAATCATGACATCTGAGAATTCTGATATACTAACAGAGGAAAAAGATCAGTCTACAAGTTTCAATGTTGTTTATGCTTGTATGCGGTGCGGAACGAATGTTACACAGTCTGAATTAAGCAGATTGCCAGAGATAAAATGCATCTGTGGATTCAGAGTCTTCAATAAACTAAGACCACCAATAGTAAAGACGATAAAAGCTATTTAGAATCTCTACTTCCTTTGTACGAATGATATCTTTGCAAATGGGTGCGCATTTGTTCCATACTTGAGAAGAACTGATCACACTCTTTGCAATCATACATTACGTCTTTTCCGTGAACTACCTGCTCATGTTGCATAAGTTCTTCTTGCTGCCTGAATTTTTTTTGGCACTTTTCACATTTGAATTTTTTAAAAACATGCATCACTTATTCACTCTTTGCCTTTTGTGAGTTCCAGCAATTTTTGCACAGCTGACCTCCTACTGACCAGTGCTTTTTTGGATTGTACCTTATGATACCAAGCTTTGCTCCACACAAGCCACAAAAGTTCTTTAATTTGTTAAACGATTCTTCTTTTTTGTCAAAACAAGTTTTGCAAAAAAGACCTTTCATTTCCCACTGCCATCTTGGCTCCCACAAATCTGGCACATTCTTTTCTATTCCACAAATGACACATTTTTGTCTGACACTTGAATCATAGTACTTTTTCATTTCATTTATGTAACAGTCTGAACACAAAGGGCCCTCAACACTCCATTCGCGCTTTGGTCTATGCTTATGTGAAATACCCTTCTTACAAACAGCGCAAAATGAAGGCTTGCGGCTTAATAATCCCACACAAGAAGAATGATTTTCCGTTAAAAAAAGGTTGTACTAATTTTTCGAGAAAACAAGATTAACCTTCATTTAATAACTCTTCTATAAGTTGACTTGAACTTAGCATTCCTTTTTGTTTAGCCATTTCTTCGATCATTTTGTACTGATCAGAGGTAAGGCAAACAGGCATTGTACGTTCTTTCATAACCGAAGTTATGTATTTGTTTTAATATTCTTTATGGTAGTCAAGGGATCAAGTAAATTTACGATTTTTATTATGCACTCTTTTACGTATCATATTGACAAAAAAAAGACAGATTCTGGTAGTTGGAAATAATGAAAACGGTTCCACACCAGAACTTGAGAAAGTGGCATATGAAACTGGTCTTGAAATAGCCAAATCAGGTTCAGTTTTGATTACTGGAGGCCTTGGTGGAGTTATGCGTGCAGCTTGTCATGGAGCAAAAGATGCAGACGGTCTTACAGTGGGAATAATTCCACAAAATGACCCATCATTTGCAAACGAATACTGTGATATTGTCATTCCAAGTGGAATTGGTTTGGCAAGAGATTTTCTTAACGCACTTTCTGCAGATGGAGTTATAATAATTGGTGGCGGCTCTGGCACCCTTTCTGAAACATGTGCAGCATACATGCACAAAAAACCTATTGTAGCAATAAAAAATACAGGAGGAATTGCAGAGATGTTTACAGACAAATACCTTGATCACAGACAAAACGTCAAAATAGTTGGGGTAGATTCCCCAAAAGAAGCTGTAAAATATATCTTGGGAAAGATTACTTCTGCATAGCTACAAGCAACGGGTCTGGTTCATAAAATTGGCCATACTTTTTTGCCTGAGTCTTTAGCTCATTTACTATGTTAGAAATTCCAAATTCCTTCCCAGTTTCAAATACTTGTTTTTTAAGTCCCATTCCAAGCTGCAACGCCTTCTCGATTTCTGGAATGTCGCTTGCTTGATTTGTAACAAGCCAAGACGCATTGTTTAGTATATTGGCAACAAGGCGAATTGGGTTGAATTTGCTTGCTAGCTCCTCTGATAAAGCGACGCGTTCATACTTGTCACCAGAATATTCATAAAATCCTGATCCTGTTTTCTGACCCAGTTTTTTCTGTTCAAAAAGTTCTTTTATTTTTGGATGTGGATTGATTACCTTTTTGTCTCTTGAATGCATTTCTTCTGTGGCTTTGTGAATTACATCAAGTCCAGTAAAGTCTGCAAGCTCAAATATGCCCATGGGAAAGCCTAGTCTGAACTTTACTGCAGAATCAATTCCAGTCATGGACGCACCATCTCTTTCAATTGCCCACGCAGCTTCGTGTACAAGCGGAATGAATATCCTATTAACAATGAATCCAGCCACATCTTTTTTGCACAGAACAGGTTCCTTTGAAACCGATCTTACAAACTTCATCGTCATTTCTACTAACTCCTTTGAAGTTTTTTGTCCAGGAATCACCTCTACCAATTTCATAAGTTGAGGCGGGTTGAAAAAGTGAATGCCAATGAATTTTTCTGGTCTGCCTGTCGTATTTGCAATCTCAGTTATAGGAAGTGTGCTAGTATTTGATGCAAAGACTGTTTTTTTATCTGCAACCTTATCAACCTCAGCGTAAACTTTTTTCTTCAGTTCCATTATTTCTGGTACTGCCTCAATTAGCAAGTCGCAGTCTTTTAGTGACTCGGAAAGATCAACCACTGGTTTTATTCTTGAAAACATCTTATCAGAATCTTGTTGTGAGAGTTTCTGTTTTGATACAAGTTTGTCAAGACTCCATCTAATTTTCTCCATTGCCTTGTCCAAAAATTGTTGTTCTACGTCTCTGAGGACAACATTGTACCCGGACATGGCAGAAACTTGTGCAATGCCATGACCCATTATGCCAGAGCCCAACACTGTGATGTTTTTTATATCCAACGAGGGGTGGATTACTATACTCCCTTTTTAAATTATGATCATGAGTAAAATAAGGATTTGTGTGCAGCTATCTTCTTAAAACCCAAAAACGATGGTTAGCTAGAT
>Ga0209751_10002029_pt1 | contig 20544 bp, 19 predicted proteins | sample RifCSP13_1_FD_184019 | JGI IMG/M metagenome (GOLD analysis project Ga0209751, IMG submission 184019) | Soil microbial communities from Rifle, Colorado - Rifle CSP2_sed 13_1 (SPAdes) (version 2) | ecosystem: Environmental > Terrestrial > Deep subsurface > Rock core/Sediment | place: Rifle... | reverse complement strand
CTCCTCGCGTAAAATTTTGGTGAGAGCGCGGGTATCGATTCCATAAATTCCGGGTATTTTACATTCTTTCAGCCAGCTTCCGAGGCTTTTACGGGCATTCCAGTGACTGTAATCAGCTGTATAATCTGAGATTACAAGTCCTGAAATATGCAGTGTGTAAGATTCAAAAAACTTCAACATATCATTTTCGGTATCCCCAACCGGTACTCCGTAATTGCCAATTATGGGATAGGTAAGAACGAGTATCTGCCCTTTGTAAGAAGGATCGGTCAGACTCTCAGGATAACCGGTCATGGCCGTGTTGAACACAACTTCTCCGGAAACCGATTTCTCATATCCAAATGAATATCCATGAAATTCAATCCCGTCTTCAAGAATGAGCTTTAGATCAGTTCCCTTTTCCATGCTGGTGTTTGTTACTTATTTATGATAGACAAAATGATATCCTCCACCTGTTCTGGGCCGATTTTTTTTGCGATGATCTTTTTATTTTCATCCAGGATATAGATTTGCGGCGTGGTTATAATGTCATACTTTAGTTTAAAGTCGTATGAATAAGGATTCCAGCAATTTAACCAACCATACAACCCATGCTCGTTCACAAAATCAACCCATTTTGCCTTACCGTCCTCACCAAACAGTGTGCTGACAGCCAATACCTTGACATCCAGGCTGCGCAGGCTTTTTTCATAAACGCCATACAATTCGGGGACCACGGTTTTGCAGTGTCCGCAATCGGCTTCCCAGAAGAGTAATACGAGATACTTTGCTTTTACCTGTTGCAGGGTTATCTGGGTTCCCACATGCGGGAACTTTCTCAGGGCGGTATCGGCAACCGTGCTTTTGAAATGTTCCGGAGGAACCAGCATCAGTTGTGCATCCGGTGCGATCTTACCGATCAATAGCGGCCTTGCTTTTTCCACCCTGCTTTTCAGGTCGGTGATGAATTTTTCATCACTCCACCACGAATCATGAATATAATACTTATCCGCTATATGAACCTGTACGGCATCCATGCCCATAATATTGCTTTTGCCATAATGGTTGAAAAGGGTTATCAGCATAAACCTGATCAGGGTATCGGGTATCTGGGGAACGACCCTGGTCAGGTAGGTCATTATCTTGTCTTCATAAAGCGGGGTTCTTAATAACCGCGGATCTGCAATGTTAAAATTATCAAAATAGTGTCTCCGGTAATAATAGTACTGCCAGGTGGAGTCGGTTATCCTGCCCTGATCATCCCTCGGAGGATCAGGTACCGAAACGTCGAGGGTCGCCCTTAGAAAATCCGAAACAAACAAACCGGAATGTTCCTTGCTGGTTTTTTCAATCCGTAAAATCCGGTCGGCGTTGATCTTTTTAAGTTTTTCAGTGAGCTTTTCCCGGATAACAGGATCCTTTTCAGCTTTGAGGTTAAGGGTTATGCTGTCGGCCTGATTTCGTAACGCAAACATATATTTCTGAAAATCAAGAAATACCTGGTTCTCTTCTGAACCTTTAATTTCCATTGTATTCAGGAATTCAGTGGTATCAACCGTTATGGAGAATTCCTGATCTTCACCCATTACCAGTTCGAAATACCGCGAGTTGGGAAGGTACAACAGGTACATGCCTCCCGGCAATTGCTTTTTACCCCTGAACATCCCGGCACCCTTGTCATCCAGACGGGCCGTGTCATCGGGGTACATCGATTTGTTCAGGTAATGCCCCAGGATCACCGTGGTATCAGCCAACCCGTTAACCTTAACCCGGATTTCATAGCCTTGTGCGGTTACCTGAAAGGACAAAAGGACCAGACACAGAATGAAAAACATATTACGCATGTGTACCATAGTTGAAAAGATAGGTGGTTTTTGGTTCAACAAACGAAGTGCCAAAAATAATTAATCTTGGCGAATACAAAAAAAGAAACCCGATTTCTTCCCTGCATCCATATTTCCTATATTTGAACCTTTAAACAAATTTTCATCGTCATGCTCAGTTTGGACGAATGCAGTGAAATTATCAACAGGCAGTTGCAGGATATCAGTTTACCCGGAGAGCCTTCCAATCTGTATGAACCTATCCGGTACATGCTTGAACTCGGGGGAAAGCGCATCAGGCCTGCCCTGGTGCTGATGGGATGCAATGTATTTTCGGATAATACCACAACGGCTTATTATCCTGCACTTGCAATAGAGGTATTCCACAATTTTACCCTCATGCACGACGATATCATGGATAAGTCGGATGTCCGGAGGAACCATCCTTCGGTCCACCGGAAATGGAACCCCAATGTCGCCATACTTTCCGGAGATGCCATGTTGATCAAGGCCTATGAGCTTTTGTGCAGGGGACCGGCGGCACATATACCCGAACTGTTATCTGTTTTTAACCAAACAGCCCTTGAAGTATGTGAAGGACAGCAATATGATTTGGATTATGAACACAATACCGGTGTCTCTCTTGCCGATTATCTCCGGATGGTGGAACTAAAGACTGCTGTGCTGCTGGCAGCTTCGCTCAAAATAGGTGCCATAACCGGGGATGCAGGAATGGAAGAAGCAGGTCTGCTCTACGGTTTTGGAAGGAACATCGGTATTGCTTTTCAGCTTCAGGATGACTTGCTGGATGTATTTGCCGATGCGGCATTTTTTGGAAAGGAAACGGGCAATGATATCGTTTCAAACAAAAAGACGGTCCTGCTGGTACAGGCACTGGAAATATCATCCGGCGCCACCAGGAAGGAATTGATGCGATGGTTGAAGCGCCGGCGTTTTAACAGGAATGATAAGATAGATGCGGTCAGAAATATTTTCAGCGAACTGAACCTGGAAGAATTAACCCGGGCCAGGATCGGATCATTTCATGACCAGGCTGTAAAAATGCTTGACAGTTTACCTGTTGCCAAATCCAGGAAAACCGTTCTCCTGGATTTTTCGGAAATGCTGATGAACCGGAAAAAATAACCTGTTGTTATCTTCCCGAAGTTTTTCTTGTAAATACCTCGTACTGCTTGGTTGAAACCGAATCCAGCGAAGCCGAAATACCGGTCTGGTTAAAGGTATTGGTCATCATCATCAAATTTTGAAGGATCTGGAAATTGTACATGACCTGATCATTGATGCTGGCAATAAAGTGCTGTTTCTGGTCGAGATAATAAGCCAGGTTTCCATTGCATTTATCCTTTAATTTAATAACCAGGTCGTTTGCCTTGTCTATCTGGCTGCACTTGTAATAGGCATTGGCTATTTGGATGATGGTATGATCGTAAGGGATTTTCTCATCCGGGGTGAGTTCCAGGCAGCGGTCAAGTACCTCAATTGCTTTCGCCGTGTCGCGCCTGCTGATGAGCTCATCGGCAAGCTGAATGAACCTGTTCCTGAGCCTGACGATTGACATGGTACGTACATGAAAATCATCAAGATATACCTTGGGGTCATTCATGGCGCCCCAGCGGAATTTATGCATCAGGTTTTCATACAGTAGGTTGCTTTCAATACGGCCGGCTTCAAAGCGCCCGATGCTACGGGATTTTATGGGGACCAGGCGGTAGGCAAAACCTTCCAGCTGAACAAAATCTTCAAGTCCGAGTGTGCCGGTTTGCCCGAGTGAGGCGAAGTATACCGGCCGCTCCCAATTGTTGTTGGCCAGGATGTCCATAACGATCAGTTCACTTTTACCCAGGCTGTTTCGGCTGAATTTCCATTCTATCGCAGGCACAATGTTGTCCCGGTCTTTCGGGTCCACGGTACCATTTTTCAATACAACGGAAGTATCCACCGGGATCCTGAAACTGCGGGTGGGAACGAAATTGAACTTTTCCCCCGAACTGGCTTCAACTTTGGCTTGTGGAAGATCGCTGGATATGAAATCAATGATGTCCTTCAGCGAGGCTGCCTGTTGGGTGCGTTCCTGAACAAATACCGCATCGCGGGTACCGTTGATATATTTATCGTGGGTCAGCGAAATGGGGAGAGCTTCGGATTCGTATGCTTTTCTCTTCATCTGGTCGATATACCAGTCCATATTCAGCAGCATGAGATTGACAACCCGAACATCAGTCCTTATTCCTTCAACATCCTGGGCATACCAGAGCGGAAAGGTATCGTTGTCCCCGTTGGTGAACAGGATGGCATTCGGAGCGCAGGTGTTAAGATAATTGTAAGCTATGTCGCGTGTTGTATAGCGTCCCGAACGGTTATGATCATCCCAGTTCTGGCTGGCCATTATTCCCGGCACCAAAAACAGGCAGCCCACGGATATGAGCACGGCGGAATATCCTTTTCGGAAGCGGGAACCCAGGGAATCATAGAGCGACATAACTCCAAGCCCGATCCAGATAGCGAATGCATAGAAAGATCCGGCATAGGCATAATCCCTTTCACGCGGCTGGATGGGTGTCTGGTTAAGGTAAATCACGATGGCAATTCCGGTAAGGACAAAGAGCAGCATAACCACCCAGAAGTTCCTGACGTCGCGCTGGAGATGAAAGACCAGTCCAAACAGTCCCAGCAACAGGGGAAGAAAATAGTATTTGTTTCTTGAGGGTGCCTCGCGGGCATCCCTGGGCAACAGGTCTTCCGATCCGATCAGGAGCTCATCAATGGGCCGGATACCACTGATCCAGTTACCATTAAGCGGATCACCATGACCCTGAATATCATTTTGCCTGCCCACAAAATTCCACATAAAATACCTGAAATACATATGCCCGAGCTGGTAGGAAAAGAAGAACCGCAGGTTGCTCACGAAACCTGGCGCGTTTTTTGGTTCAGAACGGTCATAGGTTATATTGCCGTCCTTGTCGCGGATAATATTCCCGTCCTCGTCCCTCCTGGGTTCAAACAACCTGCTTTCTCTGAGACCTCCCCATTCGATATATACGTCGATATGTTCGTTATCGGAGCTCCACATGCGCGGGAAGAGCGTATTGAATTCCTCGCCATAAGTATAGGAAAGTTTACGGTTGGTAATTTTATATTTCCCGTCAATGGGTGTGTAGGTGGGTTTTCCTTCCTTAATACCGGCAGGTTTTGCGTTAAAATAATGGCCTTTTACCAGGGGTCGTTCCCCGTATTGTTCTCGGTTGAGGTAGTACTGCAGGGAAAAAATTGTTTCGGGATTGTTTTCGTCCATTGGGGGATCGGCCAGTGACCGGATATAGATCATCGCAAAGGAAGAATAGCCTATAATAATGACGGTGACCCCCAGCAATACTGCATTTAATAAAGTTTTTCCGCGTTTGTAAGTGTGCAGTATGCCAAAGGCCAATCCGCCTGTGAGCAGCAACACGTAAACCAGTATTCCGCTGTTGTAAGGCAAACCGAAACTGTTAACAAACAGCAGTTCGAATTTCGAAGCCAGCCAGATCACGCCGGGAATGATAATATACATGATCGAAGCCAGCAGCAGCATCGAAATCATCAGAGCCCCGATCACGCCGCGGGTGCTTGTCCTGTATTTCCGGAAATAGCATACCATTACAATAGCAGGTATGGCCAGCAGGTTCAACAAGTGTACGCCGATGGACAGGCCCATCAGGTAGGCGATCAGTATCAGCCACCGGTTTGCATAACGACTGTCGGCTTCATTTTCCCACTTGAGAACCGCCCAGAAAACAATTGCGGTAAAAAGCGAGGAACTGGCATATACTTCTCCCTCAACTGCAGAGAACCAGAAGGAATCCGAAAAAGTATAGGCGAGTGCACCAACAATACCGCTACCCAGTATAAGGATCATGTCAGGCAGACCTATGGACGATGCACCCTGCTGTGATTCACCAGTTAAACGCTGCAGCCTCGATCGCACGAGCCTGAGTGCAAGATGGGTAATCGTCCAGAAAAGGAACATGATGGTAAAGGCACTGGCCAGTGCGGAAAGGGAATTTACAAGCATAGCTACCTTATCATGATTTTCCCCTGCAAATAAGGAGAAAAATCGGGCCATGATCATAAAAAGAGGGGCTCCGGGAGGGTGTCCTACCTGGAGTTTAAATGCACTGGCGATAAATTCACCGCAATCCCATAAACTTACAGTGGGTTCAAGGGTCAGCATGTAAACAGCGGCTGATATCAAAAACATTGTCCACCCGAGGACGTTGTTAAGGAGTCTGAATTTATTCATTCCAAATGATTTGAATATTTGAAGGGGTTTTGTTAATTTGCATCAGTAAAACGACCAAAATACATAAAAAATATAATAATGTCTGATTATGAGCCGAAAAAAAAGGGAAGGTATAGTTTATTCAACGGATCCCGGGTTCAGCTTTGAGCAGGATTCCGGCAACGAAACGGTTACCCTGCCTGCCGGCCGGCAGCAGCTGTTTGTATGGCGTGATTCAAAAAGCAGGAAGGGCAAGACAGTGACCCTGGTAAAAGGTTTTTCAGGTAATGCCGCCGATTTGGAAAAGCTGGCCAGGGATATTAAGACCAGTTGCGGCACCGGAGGATCGGCCAAAGACGGGAATATTAGCATCCAGGGTGATTTCCGTGAAAAAATTGTTGCCTGGCTGACGGATAAAGGTTACCGGGCTAAGAAAGCAGGAGGCTGAAAACCATAAAAATCCTGCTGAATTTTCCATGAGATCCGGATTTCCAACACAGAAAAATAAGCGGATTTTGTTCCGGACCGGAGTATTGCTGCTCCTGGCCGGATATAACATGGTTCTCCCGGGAAAGCTTTTTACCGATCCGGTGAGTACGGTCATTGAAGACAGGTATTTTTAAAATCACCCCGGATTTAACCATGCCAACAACCTGTCGTGGGCCGAAGCAGCAACCCTGGCTGTTTTGCCCAATGCCCCGGCCCTTGATGAACTTGTTTCCGTTCGGGTTTGCAATAAAAGCGGATACCTTGCTGGCATGCATTGCGACGGGATCGATACGGTAAAAGTACAGCTAAACGGGACCAGGGCACGCACCTGTCCTTACCACCGGCTCATTCATCTTACAGGTGACCTGGCGTACCGGGTAAACAGCAACTGTTACCCGGTGGACAGCATGAACCATCTCTCCTGGTTTGTACTCCCTCCTGTGCAGGAATGGTACTATAAAAAGAGGCACAGCGATTATCATACGCTTCCGCCTTTTAAGACAGGATGCGAAACCGGGAGTCTGAGCAATATGGACCTCATTTATCCCCGCGAGGAAACAAAAATCTTCATACCGGTGGAACTCAACGTACTGGCATATCGACGACCGTTTTATTACGGCCAAACCCCAAACCTCACCCCCCCAACCTGTACCGCCACGCCATGCTTTTCCAGGGTTCACCGGCATAATCAATGCCGATCCTTGATGACTGCGTGATGGCAGGGTTTTCCTCACCCGTTTCTATCCAGATGCGGGAGGAAAGTGCGAGGTCCTCTCCATAAAACGAGCGGTCAATTTCAAGTGCGCGGGTCAGCCGGCCGGGACCTTCAAATCCTTTAAGCCCCCTGATGAGCAAGGCCTGGGGTTGTTCCCCGGGACCTGTAACGATATTCAGCATCCAGTGCATACCATAAATCAGGTACACATATACAAGTCCTCCCGGAGCATACATGATGCCGTTGCGGGATGTTTTTCCGAAGCGGGCGTGGGAAGCCTTATCCTCCTCACCCCTGTATGCCTCAACTTCAACTATTGAATACCCTGTGGTTGCTCCGTTTTTATTACGAAATAACTTCTTGCCTATGAGTTCAGGGGCTACCACGAGCACATCACGGCCAAAAAAATCACCCGACAGCCGCATGGTGTCAACAGAATTTATAAAATGAGCATGGCATCGCCATACGTACCAAAATGATACTTTTCCTTTATGGCAAGCTTGTAGGATTCAAACAACAGGTCATACCCGGCAAAGGCCGACACCATCATTAACAGTGTGGATAACGGCAGGTGAAAATTGGACACCATGCGTGTGGGTACACTGAATTCGTAAGGAGGGAATATGAATTTGTTGGTCCAGCCGTCGAATGGCTTGAGATGCCCGGCAGTGGATACAGAGCTCTCCAGGGTACGCAGTACGGTGGTTCCCACTGCGCATATGTGCTTGCGTGCATCTTTTGCTGCGTTGACGATACTTACAGCCTCCTCGGATATGAGAATGCGTTCGGAATCCATCTTATGTTTTGTGAGGTCTTCCACATCCACGGTACGGAAATTGCCCAATCCCACATGAAGTGTAATTTCGGCAAAATGGATGCCCTTAATTTCCAGCCGTTTTAATAATTCACGGCTGAAATGCAGTCCGGCGGTTGGTGCCGCAACCGCACCCTCGTGCTTGGCAAATATGGTCTGGTATCTGTCCCTGTCCTCGGGCTGAACGGCACGCTTAATGAATTTGGGGAGGGGAGTTTCACCCAATTTAAACAGGGTTTTCTTAAAATCCTCATAATCACCGTCAAATAAGAACCTGAGTGTACGACCCCTTGAAGTAGTGTTATCAATGACTTCGGCCACCAGGGTTTCTTCATCATCTCCGAAATAAAGCTTGTTCCCGATCCTGATCTTCCGGGCCGGATCAACCAGCACATCCCATAACCGCTGCTCGCGGTTGAGCTCCCGTAACAGGAATACCTCTATTTCAGCGCCGGTTTTTTCTTTGTTGCCATATAACCTGGCAGGGAATACTTTGGTATTATTCACCACCATCACATCACGTTCTTCGAAATAATTAATTATATCCCTGAAAACCTTGTGTTCAATCTTCCCGGTTTTCCGGTCAACAACCATCAGTTTGGATTCATCACGTTTATCTGCCGGATACTTGGCGATCAGGTCATCAGGAAGGTTGTATTTGTATTGGGAAAGTTTCATAGGATTAATTAAGTGAATGTTTCAAAATAAACCAAATATATACGCAATCGGATAAAAAAGGTTACGAAAAAACCAAATTTCTTTCAAATTCTTCGATGGTTAAAGCCTGCTCCAATGAAAAATCGCCGATATGCGTCCTGACAAGGGCGGAGAGATAGGCCCCGGAATCCAGCCTCAATCCGATATCTCTTGCCAGTGCCCTGATGTAGGTGCCTTTGCTGCAGCGAACCTGGATACTGATCATAGGGGGGTCAAAGGATATCAGGTTAATGAACTGTATGGTAATCTCTCTGGGCGCAAGTGCAACTGGCTCACCTTTCCGCGCCAGTTTGTACGCCCGTGTACCGTTCATGAAACGGGCCGAAAAATGGGGCGGTTCCTGCAACTGAATTCCGGTAAGGCTTTCCAGCACCTTTTCAACAGCTTCCCTGGTGATATGTTCAACGGGGAAGCGATAATCCACATCGGTTTCCAGATCAAAAGAAGGGGTTGTGGCACCAAGGGTCACAGTAGCGCAGTATTCTTTTGGTTCAGCCTGGTATTTTTCGATATTCCGGGTTTCCTTTCCGGTGCATAGGATAAGCAAACCCGTGGCAAGCGGATCCAGCGTTCCGGCATGTCCGACCTTAAGTTTTTTAAGATGAAGCCTGCTTTTTAAAATATTCCGGACCTTGCTTACCAGATCAAAAGAGGTCCAGTAAAGGGGTTTATTAAACAGCAATACCTTGCCCTGTGCAAATTCTTCAGCGAATGTTGCAATTTCCATATGTTTTCTTGTTCCTCAGGCTTTGTCTGAAATCTTTGGTTTTCGCATAATGGCCCAGATCTCAAAGGCAAAGCCGATCAAAACGACCAGCGGTGCGATCGTTATCCTTCTTACACTGAATAATTCTTTTTCATTAAATGTGTTGGGATCTGGAGATTTACCCCCTACCATCAATAAAAAACCAGCAATGATAATTACAAAACCGATGACCAGGTAAATATAATTTTCTTTAGCAATGGCAAAACCGGTATGCACTGGTTTTTCTTCAGGCTTTTTGTTCATACGTGTCAGTTTATGTATATAGATTATCAGTTTTCATATTCAGGTATTTATTCACCGAGAACAGGGTAGAAAACAACGCGATCAGCACACCCACAATCAGAATGATTCCGAATAACGCTCCAAGTATGCGGAAGTCCTGGAAACTGAATAGACCTTCCAGCTGTTTTTCAACGATATACAGGGTCAGGATAAGCAGCAATATGGAAAGCAGGGCAGCAATAACTCCCTGGGTAATTCCTTTTAGCAGGAAAGGCCTGCGGATGAGGTAATGGTGGGCGCCTACCAATTGCATGGTACGGATGATAAACCGCTTCGAATATACTGAAAGCCGGATTGTGTTGTTGATCAGGGTAATAGCAATAAAAAACAGTAAAACACTGAAAACCAGTATTGCCAGGCTGATTTTGCGGATATTCAGGTTAACAGCATAAATAAGGTCTTTTTGATAGGCAACATCAGCTACTTCGGGGAGCGCACGGAATTCTTTTTCAAGAACGGCAAAACTGTCGGGATTTGCATACTCGGCTTTCAGCTTGACATCAATAGAGGAAGGCAGGGGATTATATCCCAGAAATTCAACGAAGTCCTCTCCCAGTTCATTCTGAAAGTCTTCTGCAGCTTTTTCCCGGGTAATGTAAGTTGTTTCTTTTACCTGCTTTTTTGAATCCAGTGTTTTCTGCAGGCTGAAAATATCAACCTCCCGGGCATCATCATTCAGATAAACAGAGATCCCGATGTTTTCCTTTACGTAATCCGAAAGTTTTTTTGTATTGAGCAACAAAAGACCAACGAGACCCAGCATAAATAAAACGAGGGTAATACTCACAACCGAGGTAAAATAGGAGGCCGTCAGCCGGCGGCGTATCGTGTTTTCCTTAATCTGCATCAACAATGGTTAATCGGGCAAAGATAGAATATTTTATCGGAAAGGCATTTAAAAAAAAACCACCAATCAAAGGCTTTTGACCATTGAAGGGTGGCTTGCTTTTCGCGCCCGGGCGGGTTACTGTTTCAGGCGGGCTAACTTTTCGCTGATCGTAACTGCTTCCTTTTCTGCAGGGAAGCGAATAGCCTTAAATGTTGATGATCCGCTGTAAGGATTGTTCAGTAATTGCTGGGCAATAAGCTGGCCGTTCAGACGGGCTGTTACAATAAAGTTGGTTTGTGCGGAAACATCGCAACCGTCATACAGATCCACTCTTACAAGATAGGTACCGGCTTCGCGCGTGCTTTCATCGGAATAAGTAATGTTCTCATTCTGAACACCATCGATATAGCATCCGGGATTGGAATCCAGGTCTAGTACGCCACCGTTGGAGGAATAATCGGAACCGTAATAGATCTCCTCTTCATCCGGTTCTATCAAATGAAGATCAACATCATTGGCCTGATCCCATGACAAGCTTACCTGCAGCTGTCCGGTGCCTACTTCAACAATACTTACCGGCAATTCATAGATGGCACTTACCTTGCCATAATCATCAACGATGGCAACGATAATAACAAATTCTTCGCCGGGAATATTGGTTGATAATACCAGGGAGAGGGTGTAAATGACGGAAGTGCTTTTCGTAAAGTTCATGTACTCATAATAGCCGTTCGTTCCCTGAACGCCTATTAAAATTTTGTCGGCCGGAACGGAAGCATAGACGACAATTGGGTTAGAACCACCCTGGATAACCGAGCTGTTACCGGTAACATCTGTAACTTCAGGTATTCCGTCGCCCGATGATGCTGCTGGAAATGAACCTGAAACAAATTCCGCACCATCCACGGCAATGTAATCTTTTACACTTTTTTCGTCCTTGTCCTTCTTGCAGGAACCCAGACCGAAAACAAACACAGATGCCAGAAGAATGGCCCCTACAAACCTTAATCTTGTAAGCATAGGGAATGAATTATTAAGGTAAATAAATGGAATTAATTGATTATTAGTTATATATGAGATAAAGAAAAACCCGGCAATTTGGTTACAAATATTGCCGCGTTTGATATGTCAAAAAGTAACGGAAAGTAAAACCGTCATTGTTAATCAACCAGTTCCACCCATCCGTGTATATCCGGTTCATCACCGTTCTGAATGGAAATCAGCTTATTATATAGCATGGTGGAGACTTTACCCGGTTTTCCGTCACAGCAGTATTCGTAAATTTGGTGGGTATCGGGATCCACAATTTTACGGATGGGGGTGATCACGGCAGCGGTACCGCATGCCCCAACCTCATCGAAGGTAGGTAATTCATCAAAAGCAACCGGGCGGCGTTCCACGGTGAGTCCCATATCCCTGCATAGCTGCTCCAGGCACATGTTGGTTATGGAGGGCAAAATGGATTTGGATGCCGGGGTGATATAGGTGTTGCCACGGATGGCAAAAAAGTTGGCGGGTCCGGCCTCATCAATATATTTCTTCTCTTTGGGATCGAGATACAGGGCAGTCGAGAATCCTTCGCGGTGCGCCAGATCAAGGGATGCAAGACTGGCTGCGTAATTACCCCCGACCTTGTAACAGCCGGTCCCAAGCGGTGCGGCCCGGTCAAAGCTCCTGCAAACCATGATGTCAACGGGCTTAAATCCTTCCCTGAAATAGGGTCCCACAGGTGTAACAAACACCATGAACATATATTCACTGGCAGGTTTTACCCCCACTTCGGCACCCGTTCCGATAAGCAGCGGGCGGATATACAAGGTAGCGCCTGTACCATAGGGGGGCACAAATTTCTCATTCAGTTTGACTGCAGTGAATACTGCCTTTTTGAATAATTCATCCGGAACCACTGCCATTTTAATACCCAGTGCCGAATCCTGCATGCGCATGGCATTGTTTTTCCATCTGAATATCCGGATACGGTTATCCTTGCCCCTGAAAGCCTTCAGCCCCTCAAAGGCTTCCTGCCCGTAATGCAGGCAGGTAGCCGCCATGTGCATGTTTATGAACTCGGAGGATGATATCTCAACCTCACCCCATTGTCCGTTTCTGTAATAACAACGTATGTTATAGTCGGTCATGGTGTAACCAAAGGGCATGTTTTTCCAGTCGAAGGTTTCCATAGAGCAGCTGTTCTGATTATATGCCAAAAATAACTATTTCAGGGGTTCCAATAGTTGGCAAAAGTCATAAAAATCAAAATTTCCGGGTTTTTTAAGCTGTTATTCAAAATAAAAAAATAAATTTATAGTTTACTATTCACATAATTTGCCATAAGCATGGAGCACGAAAAAAACTTGATTATGGTTACATGGGACTTTACCGAAAAGTCCATGTTTGCCGTTGAACATGCTGTTCAAATGTCATCTATGATGATGGGTGAAATAGCAATAGTTCATATTGTTAAAAAAGGATCTGAGATCCGTGATGCTGAAAAGCGGATGTCGGATGAGATCAGAAAAAAATTCACCGATCCTTCCCTGGCATTTAAGTTCATTGTCAGAGCAGGATCCATTTTCCACACAATCGCTGATGTGGCCGCCGAGATCAACGCCGTTCTGGTAATCATGGGAACCCATGGCATTGTTGGTATGCAGAAATTCCTGGGCAGCTGGGCCTTAAAGGTTGTAGCAAGTTCAAAAGCTCCATTCATCGTGGTACAGGAGTCTCCGCGGAGCGAGGCTTTAAAAAACATCGTATTACCGGTCAATTATAAAAAGGAAACCAAGGAATGCGTCTCCTGGACACATTTCTTCGCGAGGAAATTCGGGACAAAGTTTCATCTTTTCAGGGCCAGGTATACGGATTCCAATTTCAAAAAAGGGCTGGATTCAAACCTTTTCTTTCTCACGAAATATTTTAACAGCAAATCGATAAAATTTGAATCAAAAACTGCAGTTGGAGAAAGCGATTTTGGGAAAGAAGCAGTTCAGTTCGCCAAACAAGCCGATGCAGATGCCATTATGCTGATAACTACACGCGACATAGGTTTTGCCGATTACGTGCTGGGCCCGACAGAACAGTTCATAATAGCAAATAACGAAAAAATACCGGTAATTTGCATCAATCCCCGTCCTGCTAAAATCGGTGGGGGATTCAGTGCCAGCGGCGGGTAACAATTTCCGGGATGTTTTGAAGATTATCCATGCCCGGGACCGCTAAGAAACTATTGCTATCTGTAACCGCAAAGCGTGCGCTTTGCGGTTAAATTTTTTTACGACAACCTTCATGTAAAGCGATCTAATAATTTTCAGGAGTGGAAAACAGGGATGACAGGATAAAATTGGTATTTGCTACTAATAACATACATAAGTTCAAAGAAATAGAAAGGGTACTTAGAGGTACGGTATTGCTGATGAACCTCAATGACCTTGGTTTTAAGGGAGATATCCCGGAAGATAAGGATTCACTGGAAGAAAATGCAGCACAGAAAGCCTATTTCATTTATGATAAGTATGGCATAAACTGTTTTTCGGATGATACCGGACTGGAGATTGAGGCGCTTCGGGGTGAACCGGGAGTATACTCTGCGAGGTATGCCGGGTTGAATTGCAGTTTCGGGGACAATCTGAAAAAGGTGCTGGAAAAAATGAAGGGGCAAACCAACCGGAGGGCAAGTTTCCGGACCGTGATCGCACTGGTGGAACAGGGTAAATTGACTATCTTTGCTGGTGAAATCAGGGGTCATATTACCGAAGAAAAAAGGGGAAACCTTGGATTTGGATATGACCCGGTATTTATGCCGTTGGGTTATAACAAAACCTTTGCCGAGATGTCGCTCGAAGAGAAAAACATGATCTCACACCGTGCGCTGGCTATCCGGAAACTTGCCGGTTATTTTACAGGAGACCGGTTATGAGAAGCATCCGGGTAATAGTGTGTTTTCTGATTTTCACCGTGTCCGGTGCAGCGGGACATGCCCAGATACCCGGGGGTACATGGCGCGACCACCTTCCCTATAATCATGCGAAAAGGCTGGCCGATGACGGCAATAAAATTTATTGTGCTACTTCCGACGGAGGTCTTTTTTCGTTTTCACGAAAGGATAACAGCCTCGATAAGTACTCCAAGGTCGCCGGATTATCCGATGCCGATGTATCCACCGTTGGTTACTCTGCAGGTACCGCCACGGTTTTCATTGGATATACAGGCGGAAATATCGACCTGGTAAGGAACGACAGTATTATCAACATCCCGGATATCAAACGGAAAGCCCTGGTGGGTGACAAATCCGTGAATGCCGTTTATTTCAGGGATCAGCTGGCCTATCTCGCCTGCGGGTTCGGTATCGTGGTATGTGACCTGGTAAAAAGGGAAATCAAGGATTCCTACCTGTTCGGCGAGGGGGGAACACAGATTCGGGTGCATGATATTACCTCCGACGGCGTTTTTCTTTATGCAGCTACTGCCGGGGGTATTTATCAGGCTTCGTTAAACAGTCCAAACCTGGTTGATTTTAATGCCTGGGTGAAGCTCGATTACCTGCCGGTTTCTGCGACGGGATACCGGTTCGTTGCCTGGCATAACAACAGCCTGATGAGTATTTACCGAAACCCGGCTACAGGTTTTGATGATATAATAAGCATATCGGCGAACAGCTGGGATGTATGGGTCAACAGTGAAAATGACTATTATGATTACCTGGGGGAGCAGAACGGAAACCTGGTTATTTGTTCGCAGGCCATGACCAGGATATACAACAACACCGGACAACTGATCCGCGAAGCCGGCAGCTATTACGCCAGGCATGCATTGTACGACGGGCAGCAGGAGATCTGGTACGCGGAGCCCGAGAGCGGGCTGATAAGAATTAATGCTGCGGGCAATGCCTCGCTGATTGTACCCGACGGGCCGGCATACCGTGAGGTTGGAGATATCGAGATCAGGTCGGGCCAGTTGTGGGCCGGTGGCGGAACCGATGAATCGAAATGGAAGGGTTATGGAGCTTACTCCTTTGCAGATGAAGACTGGAAAAACCACAATCGCTTCGTGCATCCTGAACTGGAGGGATTCCTCAATATTTCGGAGATTTCGATCAATCCCCTGGACAGCCGCCATGTACTAGGGGGTTCCTATGGTTATGGTGTTGTGGAATTCCGGAATGGGGAGCCGGCAGAGTTCGCAGATGAAACAAACTCGGTGCTTGAACCGGTACCGGGATATGGCCATGGTTATGTACTGGTCACCGGCACGGATTTTGATCCTTCGGGCACTGCCTGGCTTGCAACCAACTTCAGCGATCACCCGGTATACCGGAAAATTGCCGGGGGAGAGTGGGAATCGGTGGCTCTTGATTACAACGGCTTTGGGGTTGATACACGGATATCGGGCATTCTGGCTGCAGGCAACGGACAGGTATGGCTGCTGATTCAAAACAGCGGCATACTGGTATTCAGGGATAACGGCGACGGCACCATGGAAGAAAGATTCTTTTCTGCTGTGAACCAGATTCCGAACCTGCTCGACCGGATTTTTTCAATTGCCGCGGATAAGGAAGGCAATATCTGGGTAGGAACCAGCAAAGGTCCGGTGATTTATTTTGATCCGGAATCTATTTTTGAAGCTGCCGATATCAGCGGTTATCAGCCACAAATTCCCAGGAATGACGGCACACCCTTTTCCGACCTGTTGTTATCCACCGAAAAAATCAATGCCATATCGGTGGATGGAGCAGATCAGAAATGGCTGGCCACAGAAAAATCGGGCGTATTCCTGCTTTCAGCCGACGGGAAAAAGGAGATATTACATTTTACCGAGGACAACAGCCCGCTTTTATCCAACAATGTGATGACCGTGGCTGTAAATGATGTTACGGGAGAAGTATTTTTCGGAACCGATAAGGGTATCATTTCTTACCGGGGTCAGGCAACCGAGGGGAGTGATGATTTTGAGAAGGTATACGTTTTCCCCAATCCGGTAAGGGAGAATTTTTCCGGGGATATAACCATAACCGGACTGGTAAGGGATGTAAACGTAAAGATTACCGATATCAGCGGAAACCTTGTATATGAAACAAAAGCGCTGGGTGGACAGGCCATCTGGAATGGCAGGAATTTCAGGGGCGACCGCGTGCAAACGGGTGTTTACCTTGTATTTTGCACAAACGACGACGGATCAAAGACCCATGTGACCAAATTGCTGTTTATTCATTGAAGAAAGTGATCCATGCTGAGCAAGACGCGTGCCATAGTCCTGCACCATATAAAGTACGGTGACTCAGGTCTTATTATTACGCTGTATACCGAAAAATTCGGGAGGATGAGCTGCATGGTTAGCGGAGTGCGGGCAAAAAAAACAAAATTACCCGTCACCCTTTTTCAACCGCTCACCCTGCTGGATGCAGATGTATATTATAAGCAGAGCCGCGAATTGCAGCGGCTGAAGGAGGCATCCTGCTCCTTTCGGTATGACAGCATCCCGTTTACAGTTACCAAGAGTACTATAGCCCTTTTTCTTGCCGAAATACTTTACCTTACACTTCGCGAGGAAGAAAGTAACCCTTCTTTGTTTGATTTCCTGATACATGCCTTCCAGTTATTGGATTCCAAATCGGAAGGCATACCCAATTTCCACCTGTTATTCCTGTTACACTATTCAAAGTATCTGGGATTTTTCCCGGGACTGCCTGAGTATAAGCGGAAAGCAATGCTTTCACCCGATCTCCGCCATTTCCGGGATTTGCCACCGGAAGCATCCAGGGCACTTGACATGATGCTGACGACCTCACCCGCCTTTCCCGAACACATTACACTTACCAATTCTTCCCGGGCGGTGCTGCTCGACCGGATCATCAGGTATTATCAGGAACACCTCGGGGAGGCAGGACGGATAAAGTCGGTTCAGGTATTAAAAGATATTTTCAATCAAACGCTATGAAGAAAAATCGTGCGAATATTACCAAAAAGGCCGGACTTCCGCCCGAAAGCCTTGTTTATACAGGAAACCGCAAACCATCACCGGCAGAGATCGAGCTGTTGGTTTATGATCAGGAAAGCTGCCGGAAGTTGCAGATCACCAATCCCGCAGAACTGTCGGGTGCTATTGATATTAATAAAGTTAACCTTCTAATATTAAATAATATAACTGATGTTACTTTAATTGAAAATTTAGGAAAACATTTTGGCATAGAAACCATGGCCCTGGAGGATGTACTGAATACGGAGCACCTTCCAAAGGTGGAGGAATATGGAGACCAGCTGTTGTTTACCCTGAAACTGATTGAAATATCCGGGGAAGGGGAATTGATGCGGCAGCACGTTAGTCTTATCCTGGGCGACAACTATGTAATTGTATTCAACGATTTTGAGAACGGGATATTCGAGGACCTGAAAAGCAGGATAGAAAGCGGGAAAAGCAAAGCCCGTCAAAGGAAGGCGGATTATCTTTTTTATATTTTAACTGACACATTAGTTGATTCATATTATGGAGTTGTAAATGAACTGATTATTAAAATTGACAAATTAGAAGAAAAATTGCTGGAAGAACCGCAATTAAATTATATCCATTCCATTTATCAGGTCAAAATGATGATCAATGATTTGCGCGGTGTTGTTTTACCGCTCCGGGAAGCATTGCTGAATATCGTGCAGGGAGATTTTAACAGGTTCGGGGAGGATACCCTTACTTATTTTCGTGATGTGAGAGACCATATCAACCACATAATCCACATGGTTGAATCGGGAAGGGATAACCTTTTTGGCCTTATTGAATTAAATAGTTCAAATACCAACAACCGGCTGAACGGAAGTATGAAAATCATGACTATAATTACAACACTTTTCATACCCTTAACCCTTATTGCGGGTATTTATGGCATGAATTTCCGCTTTATGCCCGAGGTGGGTTGGAAGGCAGGCTATCCATTGGCCATTATTTTGATGATTATCACCGCAGTAATTATGTATTTTATTATTCGACGTAACAAATTGCTTTAAACCAGTATGAGTGAAAAGATTCAATATCATTGGCTCGACGTTGCCAAACGGATTCAATCCATTGCACAGGCCGGGTTGGAATATTCGGAAAACAAATACGACATCGACCGCTACCACCAGCTGAGGCAGGTGAGTCTCGAAATCATGCAGGATTTCACGGAATTGGCCATGGAAAAGCTTTTGGGTACATTCGCTGGGGAAAAAGGTTATCAGACACCAAAGGTGGATGTTCGCGGTGTTGTATTCCGGGGCGATAAGATCCTGCTTGTGCATGAGACAATCGATGACTGCTGGTCGATTCCAGGGGGCTGGGCAGATGTTGGACTTACACCCTTCGAAGTGGCAAAAAAGGAAGTATGGGAGGAAGCAGGGCTTGAGGTATTACCGGTTAAGCTCCTGGCGGTGCTGGATAAAAAGTGCCATAACCATCCGCCGGATATGTTCCACATCTATAAAATATTTGTATTGTGCCATGAAACCGGCGGTGAGCTGAAAGGTGGACTGGAAACAAGCGAAACCGCGTTCTTCGGGTTGGATGAGCTTCCCCCGTTATCCACCCAGCGGATCACCCTGGAACAGATTGAGCTGATGTATGAGTACAGGAATAATCCGCTGAAGCCTGCTGTGTGTGACTGATGAAACGGTTAATATTCACCCCAGCTCTTGATCTGGATATCCTCGATATCAAGCTGGCAGACAGCGGTAAGAAAGGCACTGGCGAGCTGGCTGTTTGTGATCAGCGGGATGTTGAAATCCACGGCACTGCGCCGGATATGGTAGTCGTTGCTTAGTTCGGTTTTACTCAGATCCTTGGGCACGTTGATCACCAGGTCGATCATTTTGTTTCTCAGGTAATCGAGCGTATTGGGCTTTTTATCCTCATCGGGCCAGTGAAGCATGGTGCAGGGAACGCCGTTCATTTCAAGGAACTGTGCCGTTCCACGTGTACCAAACAAGTTGTACCCTCTTTCCGAAAGGAGCTTGCAGCTGCTCACCAGTTCTACTTTTGACCGCATAGGACCAGTTGATAACAGAATGTTTTTCTTTGGGAAAGAATAACCTACTGAAAGCATTGCTTTAAGAATTGCTTCGTAGAAATTTTCTCCGATACATCCAACCTCCCCGGTTGACGCCATGTCAACACCGAGCACAGGATCCGCCTTTTGCAGGCGGGAAAAGGAGAACTGGGGCGCTTTTACCCCGATGCAGTCGAGATCAAAAGCAGATTTACCCGGTTTTTCAACTTCCTTTCCGAGGATGACCTGGGTAGCGAGTTCTATCAAATTAACTTTCAATACTTTGGAAACAAAGGGGAAACTCCGCGAGGCGCGCAGGTTGCATTCAATGACCTTGATATGATTATCCTTTGCAAGGAATTGTATGTTAAACGGCCCGGTGATCTTTAGTTCCCGGGCAATTTGACGGGAAATACGCTTGATCCTTCGCATTGTCTCGAAGTATATCTTTTGTGCGGGGAATACGATGGTGGCATCGCCCGAATGGACCCCGGCAAACTCAACATGCTCGCTGATGGCATAGGCGATCAGGTCGCCTTCCTTCGCAACGGCATCAATTTCAATTTCCTTTGCCTGTTCGATAAATTCCGACACCACCACGGGATATTGTTTGGAGACCTTGGCAGCCAGGTTGAGGTAATGCTCCATTTCATCATGATTGGATACCACGTTCATGGCAGCACCCGAGAGCACATAGGAGGGCCTGATAAGCACAGGGAAGCCGACCTCATCGGCAAAACCACGGATTTCACGAGTGCTGGTAAGCTCGCGCCACCTGGGCTGGTCGATTTTAAGATCGTCGCACAGCTGGGAGAACTTGTGCCTGTCTTCGGCGTTATCG
>Ga0209751_10002025_pt1 | contig 20564 bp, 20 predicted proteins | sample RifCSP13_1_FD_184019 | JGI IMG/M metagenome (GOLD analysis project Ga0209751, IMG submission 184019) | Soil microbial communities from Rifle, Colorado - Rifle CSP2_sed 13_1 (SPAdes) (version 2) | ecosystem: Environmental > Terrestrial > Deep subsurface > Rock core/Sediment | place: Rifle... | reverse complement strand
CCCCTGTAGGCACCGAAAAGCCACCAAGGTCCAAATCGTTGGCGCTGCGCCGCAAAGCGCAGACGACAGTGAGAAAAGGAGGAGACCCAGAACATAAAGCCGCTTTCTCCCATACATATCTGCAAGGCGGCCGAAGATGACTACCAGACCGGTAATCATCAGCAGGTATGAGGTAACAACCCAATTAACAACTGTTATGTCGGCCTGAAAGTAATGGGTGAGAGTTGGCAGAGCTATATTGACGATACTCGAATCCAGATAGCCCATGAATGTTCCCAGCGCTATAGCCGCAAACCGCAGCCATTTCCGAGACTGATGTCCACCGATTGATGCTTTGTCTGTTTGTGTCAAGCGTCTCCAGTAAATATGTCGCGGGTGCTATTTACTATCATGACTCACCTTTCGCTCCCGGGAATAAAATTGAAAATGCCACCGACGGCCAGAAGTTGTGAATAAATCGCCGGTAATCAACAAACAAGTCTTGATGAACTATTCAACAGGAACTACTCAACTCCAAGGAGTTGAGCACTATCTAGGGTTGAGCAATTTATTCACAGCTTCGCCAGTCGGTGGATTCTTTTTGTCTAAGAGTTGAAGCACGAGTTTCCATCCCTCACAGAGTAATTTGCCTGAACAAGCTACTCCTCCCAAACTGTGATGGGCATCGCCATATAATATTGCCCGTTTTTTACGCCCAGGTCCCAACCACGAACATGCGGCGGTGGTCCAGTCCAACGGATATCTGCCAGGTAGCCGTGGACGAAGTTTTTCCGACTCCTCTCAATCTTCTCGATCACATGCGGTGGCAGTGTGAAGTGCTCGTAGTATGAGTTGAAGTGATAGTGAGTGTTGGGCTTGAGTTCAAGGGGTAGTGGCAGTCCGTATTTTGATCCCTCATATCGGGTCTTTCCATCGGGCGCCGTAAAATATATCTCGGTAATTGTCAGGGATCGCGCAGCATCGACGTTCCAAATCTCAATTTCACTACCTGCTCCAATCTGCTCCTCATTACCGCGCGGATCATAACCCGCGCCGGAACCGAAACCGCGCATATGCATGAAAGGCACAAGTATGCGTTTCGGTCCGGAGGCCTCGGCCGCTTGCGTAGTGGCCCAATCACCGTGTGCGAACACCTGAACCAACAAAGTGAACGCCGCGCCAAAAGCCAGGGCAGCGCATACTGGAATCCAATGCCTTTTCATCGCGCTCTCTCCCTCTTTCTATGGTAAGTCTCCTCGAGTAATAGGTATCTTCGCTGTGAGTACGTCCTCGACGCTAAATAGAATGCGACTCTTAAGAAACTTCAGGATTGCGTCCTGGTCATGTTTGGATAGCCTGGCAAATCTGTTCCTCGACCGGAGGGCTTCTCCGCCATGCCGTAAAATGGCGTCTTTGAGCGTTGGTGCGCTTCCGTCGTCCAAAAACGTCGTGTAGCTGCCCACTCCCCACAGCGGCCGAGTGAGAAAGACACTTTTTTTAACTCCACTTTCGTCCCGGGCGTCGGCCATTCGAGGTCCCATTTCATGTCTTCTTAGATCTGCATATAGGGGAACCACAAAAGGCCGGCGATTTGGAACCACAAGCGGAACGGGACGCTGCCTGTCTGGATCTACATAACCGTCATCAACCAGCCGATAGAGCAACAACCTTTCGGCCTCGAATCGATTAGTTTTGTCATTCCAGAACACGGTGATGTGCTCGATGCGTGGATCTTGTCTGACGCGCATTTCCGGGCGATGACACTCGGAACAGCCAATTGCTTTAAATACCTGCTCTCCGTGGGTGACCTCGCGGGTTATCGGCCCCGTACCAGGCACCGGATAGTTGATCAGATAATGTTCGAGAATGGACAGTGAACCCTGCATCAGCTCATCAGTGATCCCGTCATTGTCTGGATCAAGACCAACAGAAATGTCTCCATCGCAGCGTCCATCCCCGTTTTTGTCACCTGCGGGGCACTGAAACCTGTCCTGTGCCTGGAGGCCGAGGCGGCCAAATGCCGCCCGACTCCCGAAGGCTCTTAAGTGGGATTCAACTCCTTTTCGACCAAATGGCCTCACCACGAGGTCCGCGTTGACGCTGCCACCGTCTCTGATACCTAGGCCACCGTCATAGTTGACGTTGTTAGCCGTCACGTGCGGCAGGTGATGAGCCTCCGCCCTCTGGAGATCCTCAGTGGCTTCGGTAGCGAGCTGCTGGATGAGTCCACCCCCAAACATGTCATTGCTGCGGATAGTGTTGCCTTCTTTGAAAGTGTTCTGCTCCTGTGGCCCAAAGCCGGCAGACCCTCGTGGCGTGCTATGACAGGTATCGCAGCTACCTGCTTCAAACTGAGACTGCGGCCAAGCTCGGGTCGCCTTCGCATCGCGCAATTTGCAGGGCACGCCATTGCATCCGCTCTTGTCATCACGCGCAAAGTCGTGATGAAACATGCTACGGCCAATCTGGATTGCGTCTCGTGCAAAGCCCTCACGATTAATAAGAAATTGGGCTGTGCCTGGTGTGAGCTGGTTGCCTTCAGTCACACGCGCAATATCAGGTTCTTTAAAACTGACTTGAGACCTCAGATTGGCCGACCAGGGCCCGGTCAAAACGCATAACCCTATAAGTGATATCTTGACAGTCGAAAGACGGTTACCTGATTTCACTTGATCACCAATCGTGCGTAACGCAAACTGTTAGTTTGCGGTCCGGCGCAAGCTAACAGCTTGCGTTACCTTCCCGGCTCTAATTCATCTCAGCACTCAAGAGTAATTCCGCTCCTTCGAACGGAGCTGGGGAGCGTGGCAAGCTCCTCGATCTATAAACGCTGTCACCCCCTCCCCGGGGCTAACCCAATTAACCTTTGCGCAAGCAATTTCGCACAAGCATAGACAGCTCTGGTGTGAGGTACCGATACACCAAGCCGATCGGCCAACTCGACTACCGCACCCACAATCGGCTCCAGTTCTAACGATCGTCCCGCTTCAATATCTTGAAGCATAGAAGTCTTGTGAGGTCCGACTTTCTCTGCCCCGGCTAATCGTTGCTCAATCGTTATGCCCACCTTAATTCCTAATCTCTCAGCTAGCTTTTCGGTCTCCGCCATAATCTCGGCCGTTAGCATTCGTGTTTCCGGGCATTGAACAATATCAAGCAACGTCCCTCTGGTAAGGGCGCTGATTGGGTTGAAGGCGACGTTGCCCATGAGTTTCACCCAGATATCGTGGCGGATGTCGCTACGAATCGGGCACTTAAGACCCGACCGAATGAAGGCTTCGGAAATTTGCCGGCAACGATCACTTTTCGTACCGTCGAGCTCGCCAATGGCAAAACGCGTCCCCTCGATGTGCTCAATGACACCGGGTTCCGTAACAATTGCAGAACAGTATATGACGCAGCCAATGGCTCGCCGGGGATCAAGGCTTCGGGCGATGACTCCACCTGGATCAACTGTTTCCAACTGCATCCCTTCCAACTCGCCGCCATGGCTAAAGAAGTACCACCAGGGTATACCGTTCTGCGCGCTGATTATTGAAGTGTCCGGTCCTAGTAACGGAGCAAGCAGGGGGGCGACTTGGGGAAGACTATGTGCTTTGAGAGTCAGGAGCACGACATCCACTGTACCTACAGTCTTCGGATCTTCAGTCACTGCCGGTCGCGACTCGAATTCTCCGAGCGAACCTCGCACGCGTACGCCGTGTTCCCGCATGGCCTGTAAATGGGCGCCGCGCGCGATCAAAGTCACGTCTTTGCCGGCCTTCGCCAGCAGAGCGCCGACAAATGCTCCTATAGCGCCTGCGCCAACAACGGCGAATCTCATAGCAAGAGGATCTCTAATTATTCAGCTTGGCCATTTCTGAGGCTACAATGCGGCGTTGTATCTTGCCTGTAGCAGAGCGTGGAATCGCATCGACAATGTAGACCACCTTCGGACATTTGAAGTCAGCAAGCAATCCCCTGCAATGTCTAATCAGCTCCGCTTCGGTGACGGCATCTTTAAGCACCACAGCAGCAGCCACCTCCTCACCGTAGATGCGATCTGCAATTGCAAAGCATACGGCTTCGGCAACAGCCGGATGGGAAGCGAGCGCTTCATCAATTTCGCGCGGCGCGACTTTTTCTCCTCCACGGTTGATTAGCTCCTTAATGCGGCCAACGAGTGTGAGATATCCCGCTGAGTCGAGAAAACCCTCGTCGCCTGTGCGAAACCAGCCATTTGTGAACGAGGCAGCATTGGCCTCCGGGTTTTCCTCATAACCACCGAAGACACTTGAACCCTTGATGGCCACCTCACCCTTTGTCTCCGCAGGTAACAATTCACCCTGCTCGTTAAGAATGCCGATCTTAACTCCCGTCGCTAAACCGACAGTGCCTGGTTGACGGGCGCCAGGCGGCAGCGGGTTAGAGGCCATCTGATGTGCCGCTTCCGTCATACCGTAAGCCTCCACCACAGGCACGCCAAATGTATTCTCCATTTCAGCCATGGTTTGCGGTGAGAGCGCAGAACTGCAGGAGCGTACGAAGCGGAGAAATTCCGCGCCAGATGGCCGCGCGGTTCCCTTTGATCTGGAGAGTAACAACTGATGAATAGTAGGGACAGCGGAATACCAGGTAGCACGATGGTCTCTAACCATGGACCAAAAAGAGAGCGGATTGAAGCGGGGAACAAGAACTACAGTACCCCCTGTGGAGAGAGTTGCTAGTGTAGAAGCGACCAACCCGTGCACATGAAAGAGAGGCATCACACATAAGGAGATATCGGTTGGCGAAAGCCCGTAAGTTGCTGCGACGGTCCTGGCAGAGACCATGAGGTTACCGTGTGAGAGTGGCACTCGCTTGGGACGGCTGGTCGTGCCGCTCGTGTGCAGTATCAGGGCAATATCAGCAGGATCAGGATTGAAATCTGGCGCCGGGGAAAACTCTGGCGCGGCAGTTTGAAATCGAACGTTGCCAGAGCTGTCCATGTCAGTTTCAATAATTAGTATGTTGTCGCCTGCCGCTGCCCTTGCCTCATGAGCGCCTTGCGGGGGAACAATCAAAGCGCGGGCACCAGTGTCGTCGAGATTAAAACGAAACTCTTCGAGCTTATAGGCGGGATTGAGGGGCGCTGCAGTGCCGACGACGGAAGCGGCTAGAAACGAGACCAGCATCTCAATTCCGTTGGGCAGTGCAATAGCGACTCGATCGCCACGTCCAAGGCCCAACTTACGAAGGGTCGCAGCGAGGGACTCTACCTGAAGGCGCAATTGGTCATAGGAGAGGGATGGCCCACCTCCTGCAGCCACGGCAGCAGTTTTTGCTGGGCTGCCGGCGTCTAATAATTCTGTAATCATTTATTTGCGGAAGTATCAGGCAGGCAATCCTGAACACCAAGGAGTTTCCGGTCTTTTAACTGTCGTACCTGAGAGAAACGGTTTTCAAGCGGGTAAAAAACTCCATAGCAATTTGACCCTGCTCGCGAAAGGTGTCGCTGCTCGATCTCTTGATCCCTCCGAAAGGAGCATTGAGCGCGACGCCCGTTGTTGGCTGGTTGATCTTCACCATTCCAGCCTCTATCAATCGAGTAAAACGCTCGGCACACCTCAGATCTCGCGTACAGATCGACGCTGATAGACCATATTCCACGTCATTCGCTGTCTTTATCGCCTCGTCAAAATCGTTCGCTTCGATAATCGCTAGGACCGGTCCAAAAATCTCCTCCCGCGCGATCCGCATCTGGGGGCTCACGCGAGCGAAAATGGCAGGCTCAACAAAAAAACCACGGTCATAGCCATTGCCGTCAAGCTTACGGCCACCGTAGATCAATTCTGCGCCCTCCTGTTTACCAATTTCCAGGTAGTCGAGAATGGTTTTTTCTTGCTCCGCATCGGCGACCGGGCCCATCTTTATCCCTTCAGTTAGGCCGTTGCCGATGGTGATCCGCTGCGTGGCCTGAATGAGCTTTTCAGTAAAATCTTCAATCACTTCTTTGATAACTATAGCTCGACTTGTACCAGTGCAAGCCTGGCCGCTCAGTCCAAACGCTCCTTGAATCGTGCAGGCTACTGCGAGATCCAGGTTTGCGTCCGCAAGGATGATTATCGGATTCTTTCCTCCCATCTCGAGTTGTGTGCGGCACGTCGTCAAAGCTCGATGCTGAATGCTGTCGCCAACACTGTACGATCCCGTGAACGTGATAGCATTGATGCAAGCATGACCAACCATCTCCGCGCCAACTATTGACGCAGGACCAGTAACGACATTGATGACGCCGTCAGGGAGGCCTGCTTCGGTAAGGACCTCTCCCAGCCTTATTCCCATCAATGGGGTAAGGGAGGCTGGTTTGAAAACTACGGAGTTGCCCGCAGCGAGCGCCGGGGCAATTTTTCGGGCCGGAATGGTCAGTGGAAAATTCCAGGGAGTGATCACAGACACAACGCCGACCGGCATTCTGAGCGTATAAAGCGAGGTGGATGGTTCGTCCGAGGGAAGCGTCTCACCGCCAACCAGGTAAGCCTGACCCGCGTAGAATCTGAAATTTGCAGCGGCTCTTTTGACTTCCGCTGTACTCTCGGCCAGTGTCTTGCCTTCTTCGCGCGTGAGTGTTTCAGCCAGATCCGAAGCCTTTTGTTCAATTAAATGTGCGGCTCGATACAGCACTTCGGCACGTCGGCCGGGTGTGCTTTCGGCCCATGCGGTTTGAGATTTTTTCGCAGCGTCGATGGCTTGCTGTGTTTCCTCACGCGTGGCCTGCGGAAACTGGCCGAGAACGTCACTGGTATCCGCCGGATTAACACTCGGAAAGGACTTACCGCTGGACGACTCAACCCAACTCCCGCCGATTAGGTTCTTATACTTTTTCGCTTTTGATGCTTGCATAACGGAAGCAGTAATTAATCTAGAAACCGACAATGATTCTCTCCTGCAAACGTCGTATGGCCTTGATCAGGCTCAACACCACCAGGTGTCCTGTCTTGGGGTTCTCGGGATAAGGTCTGTTTCTTAATTCGAGTTTGAGCTGGCCAAACTCCCCGTTTGATATGAGCTCAAAAGTATTGTGCTCCACAGTGGGATCAACGTACATTTTGACGCTGGTTGTATCAAATCCAATCCCCGCCAGACTCAAGGCAGCTAGAACATTAACATTTTGCGGATAGGCTATCGTCGCTTCGCGCGCTATTCCTTGATAGAAGCAGAAAGGCTCCGTAGAGACGCGGGAAGCCACCTCTTCTACAGGTGTTCCCTTCCATGCGGCCGGGGGTTTCCGCACTACCAAAGTCACTTCATCGATTCTGCCAATAGCGCCAGCCGAAATTGCGTCGAGAGCCCCGAGTGCCCCTGAAGGTATCAACAACTTTCGCTGGCTCTTTTCTGCAGCGCTCCTGATTCGTAAAAGAAGGGCGTCATCTGCCAAGGCGCCAACACTAACGGCCAGCATATCGCGTCCGCTGCGCAAAGCACGTTCTGCATACTGCTTGAGCGCGGCATGTCCTGCAGCTTCTATCACTACTGCCGTATCGGCAGAGAAGAACCGGTCCGCATCAGCAGTAATTTCTCCGTATAGTGGGTCTGTCTTAGAAGTATCGACTTTGGCTGGATCACGCACCAGTACAATAACAGTCCTGGCTTCGCCCGCGCGGCCCTCCTTGACCGCCTTAGCCACAGCCCTGCCTATAGTCCCAAACCCTATTAAACCGATGCTTATCATTTAAGGCCTCTGCGCATTTACACGGGCTGACAAAGTGCGGCAGATTCAATTTAGAGTTCAACTGCCGCCTGGGCTATCTGGTGATCAAGATCTGCGGGGATGCCGCCGCTGACTCCCACAGCACCGATCACCTTGCCCTCTTCTACGATTGGCACCGCTCCTTTGCCGACCACAAAACGGCCAGGACCAAGCCCAATGATACTGTTCGCAAAAAGTGGTCTGGCCTGCCAACGTTCGTCAATTTCAGCTGATGAGGCGCGAAAAGCTGCGGCTGTGACCGCCTTTGCCTGCGCAATTTCTGGCGTTACCCAGAGGGCGTTATCCATCCTTAGCGCGCCGGCTAAATGGCCGGCCTGATCAACCACGACGATGGCGGCCTCTACGCCGAGTTCCAGGGCCCTCGCCTTACCCTGCTGTAGACACCGTTCTACTCGCTTAAGTGTAAGCTCCCCAGCCATAGCTGCTCCTTGATTTCGTGAATCGTGAATTCGTGAATCGTGAAACGTAAATCGTGCTCGTGAATCATAACTGGTGAACCGTGGCGTGGTATATCTCCCCAGGAGAGGATTCTGTATGCGGCAATGTCTTATTCACGATTTACGATTCACGATTTTCCGATTTACGAGTCAGGCGTATCGTCCTCTTTGCCATGAACAGCGTACCAATAGATGCCGTTCATGTGGTTCCAACGTTTTCGAGCCGCAGTTCGGACAGCCTCAACAGCCGCTCTTCTGAGCTCAGGCGTGTTGCAATACTTTTCTGTCATTTGGAAACCGCGAGCACTGTGGATCTCATCGGCTGCAACATGGCCACGGAAGAAACGGATTTCGTGATCGCCAGGATTCCAGCCGTAATTACTGTGCAAACTGGGAATTACCCGGGTGTAGATTTGGGGAGGTTGGGATTCAAGTCCGATCATCAACCCCGCACAAGAAACTTCCCAGGGTGATTGATAGACCAACCGCCAGCCCCAGTCTTTCAAAGCCTCTGTCCAGGGCAGCACCTTCGCCTCAACCACTTCCTCACGCTTGAGTCCACAGGCGGCAGCATAGTCGATCAACATCTCCAGATGGCGGTCCTCGGGATCCTCTTCTTCCTTCAGGTTTTCGAGGATGCTGTCTTTGACATCCTTTATCGGACACTGAGCCCAGATGAAAGCGAGCCAGTTAAGGTAATCAGTGACGAAATGGTAATGTTGGACCACATACACCGCAGTCTGACGCTTGGTAAGTTCCCCTTTCTCCCACTTATCTATGAACGGATGATCCTTGCTATGGCGTTCATCCCTGGCGGCCTTAAGTTCGTTGAGAAATGAAGCTGTTTGTACCATTTAGTTTTCCTTCCTGTATGTAGCGCAAGCTGTTAGCTTGCGACGGCTTGCGACGCATGCAAACTAACAGTTTGCGTTACTTCTTGGTGAAATGGCGCGAGATAATGCGCTCAGAAGCAAAAATCGAAACAATGCAAATAGTCAGGAATAGTCCCAGCGTAGGGGAACGTGGGATCGCCCCGACATCGACCACGAAAAGGTTATCGATATCATGCGACTCGAAGTACTGGTTGATCACTGAATTCTTTGGGTTAACGCCGGCGCGGCATCCGCCGGTTAGCCATTTAAATGTCAGGCCGCCCCGAGGAATAATAGGTTCAGGTATAATCTTCTTGGCTCCCATCTTCGCCAGAATCTCTTTCGCGATCTCCTGACCTGCCGCAAATACTCGTTTGACCTCGGGATGAATCGCCTTGTAGTTGCGCTCTTCTTTGCCAGTTTCACGGCTGTAGGCGATGATCTCTTCACCAAATATCTGCACGCGGCTGTCTTTATCGATGCGGCCTCGCGGAGCTGCCCTAGGCAACTTTGTATCGACCGCAATGCGGCCAACTTTGAGAATAGGCTCCCGCAATTTCACCGAAGCCTCTGAGGCCTCGGCCCAGGGATTACAGATCTGCCGCATATAGTCTTTATGTTGTTGGCCAAATGAAGGAGCAAAAGGATAAAGGGCGTGCCGTTCAGGTTGCCCATCCCAGAAGCTATAACGAGGAAATGAACCGTAACCGTTGAGAAGTACTATCCGATCCTTACCAATTCGAGTTTGAAAATGGTAGAGCGCGTCTACCCCCCAGCCGCCATCCATGCCCCCGACGTCTTCGTCAAAGATGCCGGTCACTCCCACTTGCCCACCCTCGCCGTAGTGTCCATCGATATTACGGCCAACATTTGGGTTTTCTACAATGAGATTAGCACCGCAATCTTCTTTCGAACCATAGCCTGAAGCATACATGAGAGGCGGGGTCTCCAGGTCCCCACAACTGACGATGACTTTCTTTGCTAATATTGTGATCTCTTTCGCCCGATCCCAATCGGCAAAGTCATCGCCGGGATAAACCTCATCTGGCAGATCGAGTTTCTTGATAAGGACACCTTGGGCGATTGGTCGTCCTGCCTTGCGATCGATCAAGATCCGCAACGCCCGCGCGTTGGCGATGATCTCCACACCATTACGTTCAGCTATGGGGGCATGCGTGACAAGTGTTGATTGCTTCGAGTCGTACTTGCAGACTTGCCGATCGGCGCAATGCCCGCAAAAGATGCAGTTCTTGACGGCGCGCGAGTGGCCGGGCCTTACCTCATGGCCCATGGCCTCTGCCGTGGCCTTGAACAACGCGGAGCCTCTCCGATTTGAGAGCGTCTGCTCGGGCTGAAGGCTGACGTTAAAGACCTGTTTGGCTTCCTCAACCGCTGATCGAAAATTCTCCTTGGTCCAGTCGATCCCGGTCTCTTCCTGCCACTCTTCGTAGTCCTCATCAAAGGGGAACCAGGCCGCGCTGCCAAAGATGAGCGAGCTTCCGCCGATGCCGCGTCCACGGCCCTGAGGTGTGACGAAGTTGCGACCAAACTTGATGTCCTGCGGAATGTTCGCATACATCTGCCGCCGCAAAGGTATGCCGTAACCGGGCTTGGCATCTCCTTTTAAGTATGCGCCCGCTTCGATGACGGCGATTCGCAGGCGCGAACCGGTTGCCGGATCAACAGCTCGCTCTGAAAGCTTGGCGGCAAGGATACACCCGGCAGTACCACCGCCCACAATAACCACATCGTAGTTTTTAACCTCTGTCATCGTCTCGCTCCCTATTATTTAATGCGAGTCACAGTGCAATTAAATGTCTCTTACCAATTCAAGCAGGCGCTGATAGCTGATCGCCGGCCATGTCTCGACGGACGAGGCCATGCCGGTCGAAAGAATGACTGCCGCCATCTTGAAGGCACTTTCAACGTCCGGAGATTCATAGACGTGCATGAAATCGTAAGGCCCAGACAGCCAGTAATGATGCGGCAGCAGATTAATGTGTGGACAAGCTTTCATGTACTTCTCGCGTACCTCTTTCCCCATTCGCTCCATAGCCGCAAAATCCTTCGCCAGCTCGGGCGAAAACTTGATCAGAAGCACGTAAGTTGTCATGGCGATGTACTTTCGATTTAAGTCTAACTCCAAGAAACCGTCCGAAACGTCTATTTCCCCACCGCAGGCATTGACGACTCGTGCAGATGAATGATCACCCATGCTCCTGCGCGTTTCTCAAAGACATAAGTGCCGCGTCCATTACCAATCTGCGGCTTACCGCCTACTGCCGCAGCAAAACTCCAATGGCAACTCAAGATGGCCAGAGGTCCATAGACTTGAACCACTGGCTGGCGGATGTTAACGGTCATACTGTTATCAGGTTAGCTGCATAAGATAATCTTCCCATGTTGCATCCTTCTCTCCTGTGCGGACCCAACGCGCTGAGGTCAATTAGACGAACTTGCAGCTTGCGCGCTTTCACGTTCCGCTAGCCGATCTGCCACCCAGCTAATAATCCTCTGCTCAAGCCCTGGATCAACCTCGAACAGTTGATACCCAATAGCGCCGCCATCATAGATGATGATCTCACTGCCTCGGTCGCGGGTCAGTTCATAGAGGTCGGTCATCGCATTTGCGACCGGAGCAAATCCCCTGCTGCCAATGAAAAGGATTGGAAAGTGAGAACCGGTGATTTCTTCACGCTCTTGCCCGCTGGGTATATACCCTGAAAGCATGACCAGGGCCCCGATTCGCTCGTCACCCAGTGCTGCCGTGGTTGCATATTTTGCGCCGATGTACGTACCGAGAATAGCCATTCGCTGCGGGTCAACCTCCGACTGAGCAGCAAGATGATTGACAGCGGCCTTTGCATCCAGATAAGCGCGATCGCGTTCTTCTCGTGAAAGTGTAAAGTAGTTGCCTTTGCCCCGGCTTTTGCCGCGCCCGCGCCAATCGATATTGAGTACAGCGAATCCGTTCTTGGCGAAAAGTCTTTCCAAACTGTTGAAGACGAAGCGGTCGCTCCAGCCGGAATGCAACAACACAACACCCGGCGCCCGTTCACTATCCGGAAGATTTTCAGGACTTAGCAGATTGCCATAGATCGTCCACCCATCTTCCGTTGTGAAAGAAACCTCTCTCATGCGTCCTAAAGACTTCAGTTGGCGAGTAAGCCAGTGGCAGATAACGTCCTCGATGGGCTTTTCGTCCCCAGGATCCTTTGGCACGAGACCAATCTTTTCGGTATCCACACCTAACTGTTTGGATAGGAAATCGACGCCCTTCTGATCTGGATATTTGTACCGCCAGAGCGTAAACATTGTCGTTCCGATCCCCATATCCTCGTAGGCCCGGAAATCGCTCTCCGGATGGTTCGATTCCCCATAAACTAAAGACATGTCAGCAAATCCCTGGTCGTCGTCTTTGCTCACAACGCAGAGAGTAGGAAGCTGTTCGCGTCGCGCCAGCATCTGCCGGGCCGGCTCGCTTAATCTTCCGGAAATAAATGCAAGTGCCTTCACGCGCGGGTCGCCCGCTGAGCCGGTGACAGACCATTCAGCACTCACCTCTTCGGCACAGATGGCAAGTCGTTCCCCATCAACTTCCGGTTGTGACGCTAAGAAGTTCAAACCGGCCTTGACATCAAGATGGATCCGGGCCCTTTGTTCTTCAGTAAACGAGTGATATTCCCTCTCACCGATACTCTGGCCTCTTCCCCGCCAGTCAATCCGGAGGGCGGCCACACCCTGCTGCACAAGAATCTGGGCCATGCCGGGATAGACAAAGGAGGTAAAGGCATCACGGTCGTGTCCGGCGGCATGCAGAAGTAGCACCGCCGGCGCCGGATGATCGGGGCTCGCGCCTGGCGGGAGATGCATCGATCCATAGATCTTCCACCCATCAGCGGTTTGGAAAGAGACCTCTTTCTCTATTGACTCCATAACTCAACCACCCCTTACCTCTGGAAATGATTGGCAACAATGCGCTCGGCGGCGAGAACTGAAACAGTCGCTATTGGCCCGATTGCATCGCCTGAAGCGGAACGTGGCAGGACGCTCGCATCGCAAATGAAAAGGTTCTCAACATCGTGGGACTCGAAATTGACATTCACTACAGATGATTTTGGATCTGAACCTGCCTTACAAGTACTAATACCGTGGGCGATATGGTAGATGGGTGGCATATCGTATCCGGCGATCTTCTTCCCGCCCATCTTTTGCAAAACCTCGCGAGCGAGCTCACCACCCTCGCGCAACCGGCGTTCAATTATCTTGTTGCCTTCATACTCCATCGTGGCATCAGGCAGATTGATCCGGCCCCGGTAGCCTTCGGGTTTCATGAGTACTACCAGGATTCCTCCGCGATGCATCCGGCCTACCTTCATAAACTGCTTGTGCTCGCGCCCGAAGTCGGGCGCCTGAGGACTCCGAGCCAGCATCCACGGCTCCTCAATCCCGAGCATGCCGCTGTCTTTGATCCGCAATCTACCGTATCCATTCGGACCGGCGTCATCGAGAAAGAAAAAACCTGCCGGTGCTGCGCCCCGAGTTCCATCCTTGATTGGCTCGTCGAAGTACGCGCTGACAACCACGGCTGCGTGAATGTCGAGGTGCTTGCCGATGTTCTTGTTTTCCACTGTGAGATTGCTACCCAGATCCTCCTTTGAGCCATAGCCCGACCTGAAGAGTAAGAGGGGCGTGCCGACTACTCCTGCGCTAACAATGATTTTGGAAGCGCGCAGCTCCAGCGACTTTCCTTTCTGGCGAAATACAACACCCTTCGCTACCGGCCGTGCGCCTGTCTTCTCAATGATCACGCGTTCGACCATGGCGTCCGAAATAATCTCCAAACCATGCTTTTCTGCGAGTGGGATGTAGTTTGTCAGGGGAGTCATTCGGCTGTCGTAGCGGCAAAAATATCCGCCCTCACAAAAGCCGGTGTATAAGCAGTTTTTTCGCGCGACTTGAGCTGAGTGCACCTCACGGCCCATTGCGCGCACGGTCTCCCGAAACATCAGGTTTCCCCGCGTTAACAGTTCATCGGGCTCTGTGTGGATGTGGTACATTCGGGTCACCTCGGCGCCCGCCTTGCGACAACTCTGTTCAGTCCAGTCAGTACCCTCATCGACCCAGTGCTTGTAGTCGACGTCGTAGGGGAGGTAAACGCTTGCCCCGGCGTGCATAGCAGTTCCACCAACAAGCTTTACCATTCCCCACGGCCACAGGTGAGGCGATGAGTCGCTGATGAAGTTTGTGATCATCTGACGTCTCAGAGGCAGTCCGTAGCCTGGCTGTGGCTCTCCTCTCCAGTAAGGTCCAGCTTCAAGCATTGCTACCCGCAGGCGTTCACCATTCTTTGGGTTAACACCTCTCTCCGCAGTATGTGCCGCGAGAACGCTACCGCCTACTCCCGAACCAACTATGAGCACGTCGTAGTTTTTCTGAACTTGCATAAGCGGTCTTTTCAATCTATTGCGAGTAAAGGATTACCTTTCCGGACGTTGTGGGCGTTCAGGATTATTCTTGCCAGTCATATCTTCTGAACTTCGCGCGCCGCTCTTCTTCTTCCTCCCAGGTTAAGGGTCCCTTAAAACCGGCAATATCCCAGCCCGTGACCAACTGTTTAGTGTTGGGGTTAGTGATCTGATGCTTGTCGCCAGCCTTGACAATTGGGGCGCCTTCACCATCACGCGGAATAATGTTCTCAGGATAGTTTTGATAGAAGACAGTGAAAACTCGCGACCGAGTTTGCTCGTAAACATTCTGAAGTGTGCTGAGCTGTGTCTTATCTGTGAACTTACTTCCGTCAATTATTAGTCGCAGGTAAACAGCGCGCTGAGGTTCTGTAAGATGTAGAAAATCTCTACCGTCGAAGAAAGCACGACTGCCCTGGTTCAGTGCTTCAACATCGGCGTCATTGGTTGCCCCAAGCCCTTTCATGACCTCTTCGGTAATCTTGTAACGCTCAAGGCTTCTGTACCCCGGATCTCCCGGATCGGTTGGAATCAGCGTATCGCCAAGCGCTGCAAAGATAGCGTGCCTTCGCTTGAACGATGCCTGCTGACTCTCGCTCTCCGAAATGGCAACGCCAGGCGCTGCCATAGAGACGGCAACTGAAGCGACGCCTGATCTCTTTAGAAACTCTCGGCGCGAAACCGTGTCTTTACTCATATAGAAGGCTCCAGAAAAGAATACCTTAGTCCGATCGAACACTCTTCCGGCAGATGCTGGAGTTCCTTAAGTAAAACTTAGAGGTTCCTCGTTAACTCCAGTAACTTCTGGTAGGGCAAGGCTGTCCAAGTCTCTACCGAAGCCGCCATCCCAGAGGCCAGGATGACCGAGGCCATCTTGAATGCGGTCTCTTCGCTTGGAGCTTCCAGAATGTCCAGGAAATCATATGGCCCGAGCAGCGCCAGATGAGCGGTGACATTCACCTCAGGGCACGCTTCCCGGTATCTGGCGCCAACCTTTTTCCCAATCTCTTCCATCGCTCCAAAATTCTTAGCCAGCTCTGGAGCCATCTTTACCAGCATGACAAATGTTGGCATAACTTTTTCTCCTTCAGAAAAACTGGTCACTTCAGAAACAAGTTGAATTCGAAAAATGAGCCTTGCTCTCACCCTGCATTCACCAGATGCATACGCCGCAACTAGATGAAGCTAGCTTGGCCTCGGCTATGCCGCCCGATGTGCGGCGCTGGCTATGCCTCGCCGGCTAACTGAACTTTGCCATTTGGGCTCTGCCCCTGGTTGGGCTTTGCCCCTCCACTCCAAACCAGTTCTGAGCAAGCTGATAAAAGCGCAGCCCGGACCAGGGCGCAGCCCAAACGGTAAGGGCATATGTCTCGGCGAGGCATAGCCATCGCCGCACATCAGGCGGCGTAGCCGTTATGTAAGCAGCTTGCTCAAAAAACAAGTTATACTTTTCCTTCTCGGATTCATTTCCTACTGATCTTTTCAAAATCTCACTCAAAGTTTTTGCTACACATCGGTAATACTTTTCGCGCCGCCTATTCTCCAATATGCAGCGGCGACTCAAGTACTGTTAACGGTCCTTATAACTCGCACCTGGCCCGGCCGTGCCTTCCAGATCAGCGCTGCGGAGATAAACATGACCAGGGCGGCCACCAAAAAGTTGAGCCGATAGCTATGAGTTAAGTCGAAGAGGTAGCCACTTAGCCACGAGCCCAGAGCCGCGCCAAGATATCCTCCCAAGGCAATCCATCCCAGGATTGAACCGAAGTGTTTGCCTTGAAAGAGGTCGGCGGCCGAGGCCATTAGTGTCGGAAAGGCCATCCCAAACCCGATACCATAGACGACTGCAAAGGCATAGATAATCAGTGGGTTGATAATCCACCCGCCGAGGTTCAGTAAAACAATACAAGCAATGAAGATCGCAATACTGAGAGTTAAGGTCTTCTCGCGTCCCCAGCGGTCACCGACAACTCCACCCAGTAATGTGCCCAATATGTTCACGAAACCCTGAAGGCCAATTACTGAGGCAGCCACAATGGAGCTGTAGCCCTTATCTGTCATATAAGCCACAAGCTGAATCGAGATTAGAAAAAAACCAACAGTGAACATCCCCATTACCAGGCTGAGTGCCCAGAAGCGAAACGTACAGATGGCTTTTCCAATGGTCCATTCCGTGTCGGCCCACTGCTTATCCATTACGATTACTTCGGTCTGGCGCTTGGTCTTGGCGTGTTTTTCCGCATGTGCTGAGCCTCCCCACTTTTGTTTCCCGAGCTGCGTCTCGTCTTCCACAGATAGACCGCGGTCCGAGGGACGGCCATAGAGAAAAAGCCGGGTCAAGATTGTGGGAACGACCAGTAAAACTGTGCCCAGGATAAGATAGGCGCTCCGCCATCCGATCCAGTTAATAAGCAATTGCAGTAGTGGCAGCAAAAGTAATTGCGAAGTACCTGGAGAGGCGGTAACGATGCCGATTGCCGTGCCGCGGTGACGTGCGAACCAGTTTGATACGATAGTTGTCACGGGTACCACATAGAGCATGGAACTGCCGAGCGCAGCAACCACGCCAAATGCAAAGTAAAAATGCCATAAAGCCGTAGCTCGGCTCAGAAACAGGAGGGCGCATCCCGTAACGAAGGCGCCCAATGGCATAACGCGCCTGGGACCAAAACGGTCGATAAGACCTCCGGCAAAAGGGGCCGCTATCCCACTCGAGACCAGGTATATCGACATCGATAGAGCCAATCTACCGCGACTCCAATTGAAGCTCTGAAGCACTGGCACGTAAAAAAGCGCAAAAGATGAGATGACCAATGAAATCAGTCCCAGCACCACAAAGCTGGTGACCACTATCACCCAACCGTAATAAAAGGAGTGTTTGGCCTCTGCGACGGAAGGGCTCACATCCTCGCCACCATGTTCTGCCTCTTGCAACAAAACTTCCCTCAAAGGCTTTCTCACTAAAGTGTCGATTGAACTACTGTCCCCTTGAAAAACTCCGGATTCATGCCTTGAAAAAGCGATATCGGATTGCCGAAGACAAAGTCGCGGAAATCCGTTTCGCTAATAAGTTCTTTCTCTACTAGTTCGTATGCTTCCTCAACCACCTTCGCCATATCCGGAACATCCCAATGCGATATATCGGAACTGAAGATTGCTTTGAGCCTGGCAGCGAAAGGATTGACCCTGGTGTTGAAGGCCCAGGCATTAATCGGGTCGTCAGCCTCACACCCGAAGTAGAAGTTATTGACAAACAGGTCGCGAATATCTTCTGCCTTTCCGATCTGGCAGTGTATCCACTCATCTCGCATCTCAGGCGTCTCCTGTGTCTGGGCGAAAACTCCTGCGCCCGCGCCGAGACCGAGGGGATCCTTGCCAAGCTGATCCAACTTTTCCACCATCCGGCCCCCGTACTTCCGATAGAGATCAAGCAACAACTGCCGGTCCAGATTTGCTGGATCGGTGTTCTCCAAAGCTTTTGTGTTGCGCTTCTCCCAATGTCCAATCAAGTCTGAATATAGATTGCACGCCCAACCGACCCCACCCTCGAGGAAGCCAAACTTCAAACTCGGAAACCGCCGCGTCACACCACCGAGAAAGAGCGATTTACACACAGCTTCACCGCCGGTTGCGAAATTACCGATGTGGTTGTGAACATATGTGGAGATGGAATTGTGGCTGCCCCAGCCAGTAGCGCCCGTGTGAAAGCAGGGTGCTACTTTGAGTTCGACACACTTGGCCCACACCGGGTCGTAGTTGTACTCACTATCTAAAGCGTAAGTGTCGAGCCAGAAAGCCCAGCGAGCCGCCTGCGGCGTCTCACGTATGACAGCAGGGATGGGCCTACGTACATAACTCTGCATGAAGACTACCTTCAGCCCGAGCGTTTTTACGGCATACTCGAGTTCCTCGATAGCTTCCTGCGGGTTGTGCATTGGAATGATCGCGGCTGCAGTTATGCGATCGGCGTAGTCTCGGTAGAGATCGGCGTAATACGTGTTATAGGCCCGGCAGACCGCGCGGCGCACTTCTTCGTCTTTGGGGTAAGTAGCGGTCATACCCACGGACGGGAAGAGGACGGTGAAGTCAATCCCAAACTCATCCAAACGCTCGTGCAGCAACCTGGGTAGGGTAGCCGTGGCCCGATCCAAAGTGTTTTTAGTGGGCGCGCCCCACCAGGGGGAGCGCGCAACCCTTTTGTCGCGTCGCTCCTCTGGAGACAGATAATCCCAGCCAAAGAGTTTGCTGCCGGCGATCGCTGAAACGTATTGATCAACTATGCTCGGTCCGCCAACCTGTTTTAGGTAGTCAAGGATGTCCGGCTCAAATTCGATCATGTGCCCGTCGCAGTCGATTACTGGATGCTGCAAACGAGCGCGAATGGCTGCGGATTTTGAGATGAGCGTTTTCACGATTTTTCTGTCGTCAAATTCAACGCTGAGACGCAAATTTCGAGGAGGGTGCGCGGAGAGAAATCCTTCTCAGGCACTCTTCCCAAAATAGTCATTCAGCTCGAATAGGTAAGAATTCTAAAAACACTTTGCAGATCCGATTATTCACTCAAGATATCAATCACTACCTCGTCTTCGGTGAACTTCTTATATTGCTCATGTAGCCTCCGGCTTTGTGGGCTCTTGGCATAGGCTTCCTTGGCATCCTTATTCACGAAGTCGATAGAGATGCCATACTTGTATTTGGTCCAATTGCTGGTCTGAGGCCCAACGACTATGTTGCTTGTGCCCTCGATCGTGGGTAACTCCTTCCTGGCCTCGTCGAGTATCTGCTCAATGGTTTCTTGCGAGACATCAGGCTTGAAATTGAAAGCTACGGTGTGGCGCAAAATGCCCTTCGACGCGCTGCCCGGTGGCGCCTGCCGTGCACCTGTAAGCCCAACGATTGTAAGTAGCACGGCGCAGATGAATGAGAAGCGTTTCATGAATGCCTCCAAATTTTCGAATCCAAAGTTCAAGGGCCGACCCAATTGATTTTCTTGAAAACATTTCGGCGACGCTCTTCTTCCTCCCAGGTTAGTGGGCCAGCGTAGCCGGCAACATCCCATCCAGTGACGGCGGATTTCGTGCTGGGATTCGTAATCTGGTGTTCGTCCCCCGGTCTAAGTAGAGGAACACGATTGGCATCTCGGGGCCAGTGGTCCTCGGGAAAATTCTGATAATAGACTGTGAAAATCACTTCCCGGACTTGGCTGAAGATCTCTTGCAACCGGTTTTGCAGCGACTGTTCTTTTAGGCTGCCAGACTCAAGTAGGCGATTTAGATAAGCAGTACGCTGGCTCTCCGAAAGCTCTGTAAATTTCTTGCTGAGTATGGTTGTACTCGAGTTATTGAAGAGATTCAGATCGGAGTCGGCCAACTCTTCAAGCCGGCGGTCGACTTCTCCAGTGATTCCGTACCACTCCAGATCCTTATAGCCTGGATCGTTTGGAGCGGAGGGAATTAAGGTGTCACCAAGCGCGAAGAGTAGCGCACGTCGTTCTGTCTTTCCCGCGGCTTGACTTCGCTCTTTTGATTGGCTCGCCGGATCCAGACCTATGAATGGAAAAAAGTTGCCGGCTCGAAACTGTTCTTTATCGGTTGCCTTTATTCCGGTGAGACCGGCAACCATCGCAGTGCCAGTGCTGGCGCTTTTCTTGATGAAGTCGCGCCGCGAAACCTCCCTCCGGCGTCTTTTCCTTTTGCCATTATGGTTCTGCATAGTTTTCCCTCAAGCGAGTTAGGCGAGTTATATGACGGTCGTTTAGGTTAGTGTCCTTGAAATCCGCATGAATAATAGTCATATTCACTCCGATAGGAGTGACATGTTATAGCCGCGCGACCCTTATCCTCCGGCGCCGGCGCGAAGGAGCGGAATTCATCTTGACTTTCTTGCGCTCCTTGACTTTCCGCTCCTTCGCGCCGGCGCTGCCATCCGGGGTGCTGCCGATCTATAAACATTGCACTCCTGACGGAGTGACGGCTAGCAATTTTGTTGACTCGCATACCAATTGGTTGATGAGTATGAAAGATTTTTGGCCTCTAATAGAATCAACAACTTACAGCCATCTTCCTAAGAAGGAGCGGAA
>Ga0209751_10002023_pt1 | contig 20570 bp, 16 predicted proteins | sample RifCSP13_1_FD_184019 | JGI IMG/M metagenome (GOLD analysis project Ga0209751, IMG submission 184019) | Soil microbial communities from Rifle, Colorado - Rifle CSP2_sed 13_1 (SPAdes) (version 2) | ecosystem: Environmental > Terrestrial > Deep subsurface > Rock core/Sediment | place: Rifle... | reverse complement strand
TCCCTTCCCTAAGGGGCGGATCCCCTTCCTGACCATCCACCAGGCCAAAGGGCTTGAGTTCCCGGTAGTGGTTTTCGGCAATCCCAATAAATCCCGGCGCGGCGTCCAGAAAGTGGAAGCGATCGTCCATCCCCTGATCGAACGTCAGGGCGAGCCGCTGGAAAAGATTCCAGATTTCGACATGATGCGCCTATTCTACGTCGCCCTCTCTCGCGCCAAGAACTTACTGGTCATCCCCCATTGGTCGAGTCAGGGCAATTACGTAAGTGAGCCGCTGCGCAGTTTGTTGAACGATGACCATGTGGCTCGTATCCCTGATTTTGATCTGAATACAATCCCTGAAGCCAAACTTGACAAAGACGACCTGCCCAAGAACTACTCCTACACTGCGGATTACCTGCTTTACAAGAAATGCCCTCGCCAGTATATGATCTTCCGTAAATATGGCTTCGTGCCATCCCGCTCTCAAACCATGTTCTTCGGCAACCTCGTCCATCGCACACTGGAAGATCTGCACCATCACCTGATTGCAGGGAGGTCGCCAGCGTGAATCTCACAGACCAAGAAATCGAGACTTTTTTACGTGACTCCTTCGAGCAGAACTTCGAGCTGCTCAAGCTGGAAAGCGGTCACTCGCTGGGCGCTGACATCAAGGACTTCGCCTGGAACCAAGTCTTGTTTTACTGGCGCAAGCTCAAGGATGTCGCCACGCGTGTGACCGAGACGGAAGTGCGCCTAAATTTGCCCAATCAGGTAAGTCCCGGTGGTCATAAGTTCGGCATTGAAGGCGTGGTCGATATCGTCCGAGAAGAAGACAAAACGGTCATGTACGACATCAAAACCCATGAGGCCGACCGTGTGCGCGAGAACATCGAGGATTACGAAGGTCAGTTGAATATCTACGCCCACATCTGGAAGAACCTGCGCGGTCAACCTTTAGACGCTACAACCATCATTGCAACCGCCTATCCGGATTCATTCAGAGAGGCTCTTAAAGAATCGCCGCCTAACCGAGATAAAATTTACTATGAGTTTCTAAAATGGAATCCTCTGGTGGAAATCGAGTTCGACCCAGCGCATGTCGAGGAAGTCATCGCCGATTTTGGGACAGTGGTAGACTGTATCGAAGGCGGCGATTTCGCGCCCGCTTCCACTGGAAAGCTGCGCACACGCTCCGGTCGAGAAAGACGCGAGTTCGCCTCGCACGTTTGCCGCTATTGCGATGCGCGCTATTCGTGCAGCTCTTACCGCGAATATGCGCTAGCTTCCGGAGGCCGGGCGGAGCTTGTGTTGCGGCAATACCTGACCGATTTTGGCACAGACCTGGACCAGCAGGATTGGCTGACCGGCAACCTGGAAGTCATCCCTGCCGCGGAAGTGTTAGAGTAGGCCAAGGAGAGAAATATGCCGATCGAAAAACTGCGCCCCGCGTTCACCTTCACCGAAGATCGCCTGAAGGAGCTTCAAGCCGTTGCGCCAGAAGCCTTCGCCGATGGCAAGATCAACTGGGATGTGCTGCGCGAAGCCTTGGGGGAGTACCTGGAAGAAGAAAATCAAGAACACTTCGGGCTTTTCTGGCCTGGGAAGCGTGAAGCCCGGCGCCTTGCAAGCCTGCCCAGCAAAGGCACACTGATCCCGCAGCCCGGGCAGGGGGTGAACGAAAACAACACCCGCAACATCTTTATCGAAGGTGACAATCTCGAAGTGCTGAAACTGCTCCAGAAGAGTTATTCGGGGCTGGTTAAGATGATTTATATTGACCCGCCCTACAACACAGGAGCTGACTTCGTTTATCCAGATGATTTTGCTGAGCCACTTGAAAGTTACTTGAAAAGAACAGGACAAATGGATGAAAAGGGAACTCTATTGACTTCCAACTCTAAGGCTAGTGGGCGTTATCACACAAATTGGCTGAACATGATGTATCCACGACTTAGAATTGGGCGTGAATTGCTCAAATATGATGGAATTATCTTTGTGAGTATTGATGACAACGAATTTCATAACTTGCGCTGTTTGATGAATGAAGTTTTCGGCGAAGAAAATTTTGTTGCGCAGATAACAATACAAAGCAACCCCCGTGGTAGACAATCTGAACGCTTTGTGGCAACAGTACATGAATACGTATTAGCATATGCTAAGAATGCGGACATGTGCATTGTTGAAGGAATTCCTTTAACGCCAGAACAAGCAAAAGATTTTAAATTCAAGGATGAACAAGGTAGAGTTTATAGGCTATTGGGGTTGCGCCAGCGTGGTTCAGCATCTCGACGTGAAGATAGACCGAATATGTTTTACCCAATTTACGTGAACCCGAAAGATTCATCTCTTTCTTTGGTTCGATCAGAAAAGCATTCCGTAAAAGTTCTACCGAAAAAGTCCACAGGTGAAGATGGTAGATGGATGTGGGGCAAAGAGCGGGTCAGTGAAAGTCTTGGCAAAATGGAAGCGAGATTGATTTCACAAAGGAACGAATGGGACATTTTTGTCCGGGATTATCTCGCATCTGAAGATGGTGATGATCGCACTCGAAAATTTAAAACTATTTGGGATGAAAAAGAAATTAACTATCAAAACGGAACAAGAGAACTAAAAGAGTTGTTTGAGACAACAAGGAACTTGGTTGACTATCCAAAGCCAACTTATCTCATAAAACAAATTATAAGAATGGCTGGCGGTGATTCTGGTGACATTTATTTAGATTTTTTTGGCGGCTCATCTACCACAGCCCATGCTGTGCTGGAAATGAACAGTGATGAAGGATTAATGGGACGATTTATCATCGTTCAGTTACCTGAACCTACACCTATTGATTCCGATGCAAGGAAAGAAGGCTTTTCAACGATAGCCGAAATTGGTAGAGAACGCATTCGACGGGTTATAAGATTGTTAAAATCAGCAAGCACACAACAACTTGAGCTTCCTGGTAAACAAGATGTAGGATTTAGGTGCTTGAAACTTGAGCGTTCACATTTTGCAGAATGGGAAACTTTTTCTGAAGGAGACACATCTCAACTCGAACTGCGTTTGCAGCAGGCCGAGACCCCTCTGGCAGTGGGATGGAAGCCCGAAAACTTGCTAGTCGAAATCCTACTCCTTCAAGGCTTCCCCCTTGACAGCATTATCCGCCAGCACCCCAACTTCTCAGATAATACTGTTCTTCACATCCACTCCGACTTCTGCGAGCACGACCTGTACGCCTGCTTCGATCCAGAATTGTCTAACGCAACTATCGAGAAAGTCGAGCTCTATCCTTACGACATCTTTGTCTGCCTGGACAGCGCCCTAACCGACGAAGCCAAGATGCGCCTGGCAGATCGCTGCAACCTGAAGGTCATCTAGGTGCGCCCGATGGCCTACCAGTTGCAGCTCAAGTTCGACCCCAACCAGAAGTACCAGCTCGACGCCATTGAAAGCGTTGTAAGACTGTTCGAGGGATTGCCGCGCCGCACGGCCGCCTTTGCCCTGGGCGATGAGATCGTACCCAACCTGCCGCCCTTCGAGACGCTCAACGAAGAATGGCTTTTCGCCAACCTGCGTGAAATCCAGCAGGCCAACGAGATCCGGCCGGAGCATCTCCAAATGCAGCTTGAACTGGACAAAGGCCTGGTGCTGGAAGACATCGGCTACGACGAATGGCGTTACCCCAACTACACCATCGAGATGGAAACCGGCACCGGCAAGACCTACGTCTACCTGCGCACGATCTACGAGCTGCGCCAGCGCTACGGCTTCAGCAAATTCATCATCGTCGTGCCCAGCATCGCCATTTACGAGGGGGTGATCAAGAACTTCCAGATCACGCGCAGTCACTTCCGCTCACTCTACAGCAACGAGACGGTCAACCTGATCCAGTACGATGGCAGCCGATTGAGCCAGTTGCGCGCCTTCGCCGCATCCATCTTTACCGAGGTGATTGTCATCACCCTGGACTCATTCAACAAGGCGGGTAAAACCGGCAACGTCATCTACAAGCCCTCCGAGAAGCTGCCCGGCGAGCGCCTGCCTTACCAGTATATTCAAGAGACACGCCCGATCCTGATCCTGGATGAGCCGCAGAACATGGAGTCGGAGAAGGCCAAAGAAGCCTTGCGCACCCTGCACCCCCTCTTCGCCCTGCGCTACTCCGCTACCCACCGTTCCAGTCCGAATTTGATCTACCGCCTGACGCCCTTTGACGCCTATCGCCAGAACCTGGTCAAGAAAATCCAGGTCTTCGGCGTGACCGAGCGGGAGAACTTCAACCAACCGTTCCTTTCGTTGCAGGAAGTATTCATCAACGGCGGCATCAAAGCCCGCCTGAGAGCCTATGTAGAAGATCAAGGACGAGTACGCGAAAGAGAATTTACTCTCAAGCACGGTGAAGACCTGTACGAGAAGACCAGGCGGGAAGAACATAAAGGCGGCTATAAAGTGGTGGAGATCAACGCCGCCCAGAAGTTCATCGAGTTCGAGAACGGCTTGCGCCTGGCGGAGAACGAGACCATCGGCCCCTCCCGGCCGGAGGTCTTCCGTGTCCAAATCCGGCAGACCATCCAACAGCACATCGATATGCAGGAACGCATGCAGCCCAAGGGCATCAAAGTCCTGTCGCTGTTCTTCATCGACCGGGTTGCCAATTACACCTCGAAAGAGGGCATTATCCGTCGCATCTTTGACGAAGAGTTTGAGCGGTTGAAAGAGCGAACTGATTTTTATCTAGGGCTGGCTGCACCAAACGTGCGAGAGGCTTACTTTGCCAAGAAAAAACCTAAGAAGGGCGAGGCAGAAGAAGCCATCGACACCAGCAGCCGCACTCAGGAAGAGCGTGAGGCGGAGAAAGCTGCTTTCGAGCTGATCATGCGGGATAAGGAGTGGTTGCTCTCCTTTGGTGAGAAGAAATGTTTCATCTTTGCCCATTCCGCTCTTAAAGAGGGCTGGGACAACCCCAATGTCTTCCAGATCTGCACCCTCAACCAGACCGTCTCGGAGATTAAGAAGCGCCAGGAGATCGGGCGCGGCCTGCGCCTGGCGGTAGACCAGCGTGGCGAGCGCGTTTTTGATGAAGACGTAAACATCCTATCGGTGATCGCCAATGAGAGCTACCAATCCTACGCCGCCGGCTTACAGAGCGAGTACCGCGAGACCGGCGACGCTGCGCCACCACCTCCGCGGGATGCCTCCAGGCGCCCAGCCCGGCGCAACGAAAAAGTCTTTGTTTCCCAGACCTTCCGCGATTTCTGGGCTAAGTTGCAGCGCAAGACAGCGTACTGCATCCACGTCGATACGCTTGACCTAATCCAGAAGTGCATTGAACGCATTAACAACAAGCCTACCCCAACCGCTGTTATCGTGGTTGAGAAAGGTGCCTTTGTTGTCACTGAATATACCCTTCAGCTTGAGCGAATAATCGGCAATAAAGCTCGCATCCAAATTTCTCGTCGGGACACAGACGGCAGCGAGATGAGCTCTACCAACACTTATGGGGAGAAAGCTGATCTTGCAGAGAGCCTGCACGACGACCGCTTGCGGGATTTCCGGGTCACCCAAATTGCAGAAGAAGGGGATCGTTCGTATGTCGTTTTTAGCAACAAAGTCCGCTTAGAGCCAGACCAGCCAGTCACATTCCAGAGCGAGCAGGGACAAAAAGTGAGCGAAAGGGCTATGATAGCCCCGAAGGAAAGCTACCCAGTCTTCAACTTGATCGACCGTACCGCCAAGGAGACTGGCCTGACCCGCCCGACCATCAACCGGATTTTCAAAGGTCTGACCGAGCGCAAGAAGCAGTCCATCTTCGCCAACCCGGAAGGCTTTGCCAGCCTGTTCATCGGAGAGATCAACAACGCCCTGGCAGATCACGTGGCTGAGCGCATCGAGTTCATAGTCGACCCGGACGCACTGGACTGGGGCTATGAGCTGGACGATCTCTTCCCCGACATAAAGGAATTTCCACAGAAAGAGCTGGTAGATGGAGGCAATGCCGGTCTGTACGACCAGATCCAGATCGACTCGGACGTGGAGAAGCACTTCGTACAATATCGCCTTCTGGATGATGACCAGGTGGTCTTCTTCTTCAAATTCCCGCCATCCTTCCGCATCCAATTCCCCAAGGTCATTGGCAATTACAATCCTGATTGGGGGATTGCGCGCTACAGCCCGGATGGGAAGATCATCTTGGAGTTGGTCCGAGAGACAAAAGGCCGCGAGGAGTTAGAGGGTCTTCAGTTCCCTCACGAAAAGCGTAAGATCATCTGTGCAAAGAAACACTTCAAGTCCACCGGCATTGACTATCGGGTGGTGCCGTCTACCAATTGATCGAACTGTCGGAAGAGGATTGAATGAAAGAAAACAAACTCAACGATCTTACAGGCAAGGAATGGTTGAAATTTCAAAAAAGCTGGTTTCTCCACAATCCACCACCGCGCCGGAAGAATGTCCTCCAACACCCAGCCAAGTTTCCAGAGACTCTGGTGCAGGATTTCATCGAGTTCTTTACCAAAACTGGCATGAATGTCTTGGACCCAATGGTGGGCACAGGCTCAACCTTAATTGCCTGTATCCGCAGCAGTCGAAACGGCTATGGCGTTGAACTCAACCCAAAATATGCTGAGATCGCCCAAAAAGAAGTCAACGGAGAATTAGCGCAGCTCAATCTGTTTACTTCACATCCTCAAATTCAGGTTATCAACGGTAACGCTAATGGTATTGAACAGTTCAATCTACCCCTGATAGACTACTGTATTACCAGCCCGCCTTATTGGGACATGTTGCGCATGAGAGGGGCAGACACCCAGAAGGAGCGTCGGGAAAGCAGTGATCTGGATGTGTTCTACTCTGATGATCCGAATGACCTCGGAAATATTACCGACTATGAACAATTCCTTGAAATGCTCTTGGGGATTTACCGGAAAGTTTACAACGTGATGCGAAATAAAGCCTACATCACGATCATTGTCAAGAACGTCAAGAAGAAAGGCAAAATGTATCCCCTGGCGTGGGACCTTGGTAGAGAAGTTGGCAAATTCTTTATCCTAAAAGATGAAAAAATTTGGTGTCAGGACAACCAATCGCTGGCACCCTTTGGTTTGGGTAATGCTTGGGTCAGCAATACATTTCATCATTACTGTCTGAACTTCCGCAAAGAAGAGATAGCAAACGCAAATGAATAGCTGGTAATCAGGAGTTTGGGAGGGAAAATCATGCTTACAGCGAACGATATTCTTACAGTTGAAGTCACTGAAAAGATGATTTTGGATGCAGTGCATTACGCGGAAAAATCCTTACACTATACATATAACCGGATGGGTTCTAGCAATTTGTATGATCGGGTACGCAACATTGTCAAGGGCTTGATCATGGAGTCCGCGTTCAAGCGATTGTTGGACTATCACAAAGTCAAATATGATCTTCTGGGAAACACCCATTGGACCAAGAAAGATCGCTATGACGTTGGCATCAATGGACACAAATACGATATCAAGGGCTTCCATATTAGTGAATTGTGGAAAGCGAATGCCATTAAAAAAGATCCCGGATGGTTACTGGATTGCTGTGCACTTGTGCCATCTGATCAAGTCGCTGCCAAAAGCCTGAAGGAAGATGATCTCTATGTATTTCCATTCATGATTGGGGAGCTCGAACGGCACAATGGACTAGATTTATTTACTTTGGATCGGTTCCGATATTTGATTCACTGTTTTTGGGACTACGCTTGGTTCAAAAACGAACATTGGAAAAGCCTCGGCCGGCTGACAATCGAAGCCAGACTCAAGTCGAACCTAAATTTACGAATTGGGGGACAAGGAGAGAATCGAGAGCTTGTTATTGAGGAGTTCAATCTCGAACCAGGGTCAACCATAACAACAAAGAATGAGTATTTCACAGTCTTGTTCACACAGATAAGGGAATATCCCCAAGGTGAAGTGATCGTGCAAAGTAAATTAAACAAAAAGCCAGAAAAGATTTGTCTGAACGATTGGGGGAATATCTGGGTTTACGATGGCATCGTATATTTTACAGGTTACCTATCCAAGGCGGAGTTCAAGAAGAGGTCTGTCGAAATCCCGCGGTTTTACAAAGAGTGTAAACAATACGGGGAAACCAAAACGGAGAATCGGATGCTTCCCGTAAATGAATTGGAACCCTTGGTTAAATTATTACCATTCAATCATGTGAAATTCGTTCTTGCTGATCAGAATTCTTCTCGACAGGATATCCGGTGACAAGAGAATTCCATCTCAACCCAACCAATATCAGCTAATACGTCCGACTTGAGAATTGCGAGCGGGTCTTCTGCACCTCGAACCCTAGAAAATGAATTGGGACCCTACCTTATTAAAAGCTAACACCGTTAAAAAGGAATCGGAGGCCTAACGAGAAGCAAGACCTCCCGGCATCGTCCTGATCTTGCTAACGAAGAGGAACTGCGCCTAACGAATGCGCGCAATATGACGAGGGCGTTCCGCGAGTCCGGGACATCAGACCTTGGTGGTCTTCCCACAGCCCGGATCCCAGGCCAGGGATAAATGCTTATCAATCCGCGCTTGCCAGTGGATGGTGATTGCGCAGCTTGAGGGTATCCATTTATTACTTCTGAAAGCTCTCAACCAATAAGCGATATATCTGCTTCTGCCGGCAGAATGGATCGCCTGCCAGAACCTGTTCTTCTGCGGTCAGCCCTGTTATAAAAGCACATCCCTTCAGAACGCTACATTAGAAGTGCAGTAGTTCTTATCTGGATAGAACTACTGCACTTCTGGTATAATGATTATAAATATAAAGTATTTCTCAAGGACGAAGCACAAAATTCATAAGGGATATGGAAAAATTGGCAGGTATTTCCGAAAAGAATAGACGATATATTACAATTCTGCATCGGCACTCCAATGGAATTGTGAGAGTCAAAGAAGCCGCAAAGCTGCTTGGTTTGGACCAGAAGCGAACTGCGAAAACGCTTGCAGCATTGGCTAACCAGGGGTGGGTTAGACGCTTGCGTCGAGGAATTTATCTATTGATCCCGCTCGAAGCAACCTCACCTGAAGATTGGCGCGCAGATCCCTGGGTGGTCGCTGAGCTTATATTCAAACCAGCTTACATCGCGGGATGGAGCGCGTGTGAGCATTGGGGATTCACCGAACAGATTTTCCGAGATGTTGCTGTGTTTACCAGCGCACCAATCCGTGAGCGTAGAATCATCATAGACCAAACCGATTTTGTACTGAAAAAGATCTCAAGGCAATTATTCTTTGGCACCCGGATAGTGTGGCGCAACGATACCAGGATAAATATCTCTGACCCGACCCGCACAGTAGTTGACATCTTGGATGATCCCAAATGGGGTGGTGGGATGCGTCACGTGGCCCAAATCATAAATGCCTATCTTTATTCGGAGTATCGTGATGATGATCTCATCATCGACTACATCATACGGATCGGTAATTCGTCCGCAGCAAAACGCTTGGGACACCTCTTGGAGACAAGACATGTAGAAAAAATAGATTTAATGGATAGGTTAATACCGCTTATTACAAAGGGGTATGTATTACTTGATCCGACAATTTCATCTAAGGGATCGTTTGTCTCGAAGTGGAATGTTCGCGTAAACTCGGATTTAGCCCAATGATACGACAGATTGAAATTGCAGAAGCTGCACGTGCCTGGGGGTTGAGTCACCACATCGTCGAAAAAGATTATGTTATTGGTTGGGTGTTGATCGGGCTTAGCACAAACCAGCGATTGCAAACCCAATGGATCTTCAAAGGCGGCACATGCTTGAAAAAATGCTATCTGGAAACCTATCGCTTTTCCGAAGATCTTGACTTTACATTAACACCCAATGCAAGTCTCGATGTAGAAGAAATAACAGAGCTGGTCAGGAATGTTTGTGATTGGGTAAGCCAGGAAAGTGGCATCGAAATACCTCCCGATCAGATTGAATTTACATCTGCACCAAATCCGCGTGGTAGCATCACACTGCGAGGCAAACTTGGCTATCGCGGCCCCCTCCAACAACCTACGTATCCCAATATTCGGCTTGACTTGACAACCGATGAACTCATTGCGCGTCCTCCCATCTTTCGTCCAATCCACCATCCATACTCAGATCGTCCTCCCCAACCAGTAAGGATAAGATGTTATCCGATTGAGGAGATTTTAGCCGAAAAAACACGCGCAATGATTGAACGTTGCCTGCCGCGTGATTTATATGACATAATTCGTCTTTTTAGATCCGAAAGTCTAAACTTCGATGAGCAAGGTATTCATGAACTTATCAAGCAAAAGAGTGCCCATCGAAATATGGCGATGCCATCTCTAGACGCTGTAAATTCATCACCGAGACGATTGGAATTAGAGTCCGAGTGGGCAAATATGTTGGGTCATCAGTTGCCAGCTCTTCCCCCATTTGAAACCTACCTGGAAGAACTTTCCAATTATTTTGACTGGCTGGAAGGCAAACCTATATCAGAATTACCACCGATCCCAGAACTAACTGCGAGTGATTCCACCTGGCAACAACCAAGATACATTTCTCTCCCATCAGATTGGGGTGTCACTGCACCGATTGAGGCGATCCGCTTTGCGGGCGCAAATCGATTACGAATACAAATGCAATACATACCTAAGGAAGGACTCGTTGGTGTAAGAGAGGTTGAACCGTACTCCTTTCGTCTCAGTAAAGATGGAAATTTACTATTTTACGGACGAAACATCCAGAGACCCCGAATTAGCGCCTATCGAGTTGACCGAATCGTAGGCGTAAAAGTAACGACTAATCCCTTTGTTCCAATTTGGCGAGTTGAGTTTTAGATTTCACCGTTGAATCAAAGTCTTGCGGGTTCCTGCCCTTTGAGAGCTCTGGTTGGGGTTTATCAATCACACAATTGGCCAGTTAATCCAAGTCTTACATTTCAGCGATCGCTCCCAGCACGGCGCGCTGGAAAAGCCCAGAGAGTAGTTACATCAGGCGAGGGTATTGAAGCCCTGGATCCTACTGAAAACTTACCACCGAATGGATTGACATCAACTTACCAGGACACACTCCGGCAATTGGTCGAAGGACTCAAAACACCGGGGTTGGAGCAGTTTCGCCATGCTGAGATTCTGATTATCATCCTGGCAAATATCGGATAAAATAGGTGTACTATGTACAAATGCATATACTGCAAGGTTGCAGTATATGCACTATTGGGCGCTTGGCAATTGTTATCAAAGCTGTTGAAATTTTAGAACATGTGTGCCATAATTTCTGCTAGGGTGTCTTGCGGCACACTAATTCAAACAAATGGAAGGAGATTCTCATGAACCAAGGTAAGAGCACCACCAAGAAGGCCACGCAGAAGTCCGCCAAGAGCACCACCGCGATCGGCAAGACGTCGGGATTCACGGACGAGGAACGAGCTGCGATGAAGGAGCGCGCCCAAGAGCTGAAGGCGGAAGCGCGCGCGAACAAGGACAAGGCGGAGGGGGAAAGTGCCGTGCTCGCCAAGATCGCCGAGATGCCGGAACCGGATCGCGCCATGGCCAAGCGGCTCCATGCAATCATCAAAGCCAGCGCGCCTGCCCTCTCGCCGAAAACCTGGTACGGGATGCCCGCGTATGCCAAGGACGGCAAGGTCGTCTGCTTCTTCCAAAGCGCGCAGAAGTTCAACACGAGGTACGCGACGTTCGGCTTCAACGACACGGCGAACCTCGACGAAGGCGCCATGTGGCCGACCTCCTTCGCGCTGAAGGAGTTGACCGCCGCCGAAGAGGCAAGGATCGGTGCGCTCGTGAAGAAAGCGGTGAGCTGAGGACTGAACTCGCCACTGGCCCCCGCCCCAGGCCGGATCGTCGGTCGGGACGAGGCGTTCCCGCGTGACGAGAACGCGCACCATCCTGCGCCGAACTACAAAAGGCGTAATAAAAAATTAAACCGCCCAACACAGCGTGCACTGGACGCTGGGGATTCTGCGGCATTTTCAAACATTTTTCTGGCTTCGTGTTTTTTCTGCTCCCGAACATTATCCACGCCCGCCCCAGCGCCAGTAACGCAAACCGTTAGCCCACTCTTCACCATCGTGTCAATCAGTGCGTGGCTGTGATACTCATCGTGTTCCTGCTATACAGAAAGGAGGAGCGCCTATGAACTGAAAGACCTGAACTGATCCCACATCGTTTCTGCAACCGTGGTGCGACTCGTTAGGACTCGCACTCAATTTACACATGAGAGGAGAATATCCAATGTCAACCGAACAAAACAAGGCTGTTGTCCGCCGTTTCATCGAGGCGTCCTTGAACAACCTGGACAATGCCCTCGTGGACGAACTATTCGCTCCCGACTATGTCAACCATTTAGTCCCTGGGGGACGCGAGGCATTCAAACAGTTCTTCCCCATGATGCGCTCAGCTTTCCCCGATCTCAAGTTCCACAATAGCATCGAGCATCTGATCGCTGAAGGGGATTACGTTGTGGCGCGGATCACATTCCACTTTACAAACGCTGGCAAAGAAGCAACGGGATCGGACCTGAGTGAATACCGCCTCGCTAACGGTAAAATTGTGGAAGATTGGCCCCCAAGCGGCACGGCAGCTCTGCTCCAACAGGTCGGGGTGACTCTTCCATCAGGGTAGGGCGAGAGGTAGGCATTCAGCGGGAATAACAAGTGGAGCGCGTCGGTTTGTCAGCGTAGGTCTCGCAGGCAGGCAAGGCCAAGAGGGTCCCTACAATCGTAGGGGGCGGGCTAACACCGGCATGAACCCGACTTGGCCTTCGCTGCGCTCCGGCCAAGCGCCTGAACCCGAACGTTGGACGGCTCATTGCACTCGAAGTTGTGTGAGAATGGATTCTGGTCGAGTCGATCAAACAGAGAAAAGTTGGTCGCACTTCGTGGGCCACGCAAAATCGTCGATCTTGACTATCTGACTATACGACTATGCCGATGCACAGCATCGGACGACTATTCGACTAAATTAGGAGAATGCCTATCAGACAAATACCTTATCCCCTCAAATCGTATATTGTCAACCGATCATGTGCCTCGCTGAGAGGCGCACACAAATCACACAAGGAGAATATCAAATGAAACTCAATGTCATGTTTATCATCGCGGCGATTGTCCTGATCTTGCTAAGCCTCCTCTCACTCCTGGCTCCAGTAGCACCTGCCGCGTTCGGCGTCATTGACGCCGCACAGTATTTCGCCATCATGGTAGGTGCTGTGGGCTGGCTGTCGCTTGGCGTTATCGCCTGGTTGGTTCGGAACGCCGAGGCCTCGAAAACGCGTGACGCGCTCGTTCTGGGTTACACCTTATTGTTTGGCCTGTGGGCTGTAGTAAGCCTGATTGGCCAGTTTGGTCAGTTTGGCGCCTTACCAGCTCATAACGCTTCCTGGGTGATTGCCTTGATCCAGGCCTTAATCGCAGTTGGCTTCTTCATAGCAGGCAGAGCGAGTATGTCGGCCCAAACTAGTTAGATAAGGAGAAAATACGATGTTCAGATTTCATAGGATCGCACGAGTCAGCCGCGGTAAGTTCCCAGAGGCAGTCCAATGAGAAGTTCAACGCGCGGCTCCTGGCAGACCAGGGTTACTGGGCTATGCTAAACAAAGGTGCCGATTTGTTCATCGAAGGGAGCGTTCACGACACGCTTATACAGTCCGTCTAGGGTCGTTGGCTTCGGCACACATTGGGTTGGCGAATACCTGCGCTTTGTCTACAAGCGCAGGTGTTGTCCTCACCATTCTTGCGCCTCCAGCGTCGAGCGCGGAACATCGCCAGCCTGGATTGGTTTCCGTACCCTGCCCATAAGCGAGCCGTGCGAGAGCAGATCACTGCCCGTCTCGCCTCCGAACACCTCGCCTAAAAATCCCCCTCTCCCTCACCTTCCCAAAACCGCACAGCTGTGCTATCTTCGTGGGCAGAAGGACAAAGGTTCCTACCCTTTTCCCCTGCTCCCTTTTCCCTTCTCCTTCCTCATTTTCGCCCATCTCATATCTCACAATTACTTTTAACCACCTTTGTCCCCTCTCTTCCCTGCTCCCCCAGCGGGATGTTCCTGGGGAGCGGGCTGCTCTGCGCTGCATGCGGAAAGCCGGCCGGGGTCGCGCCGGTCTTTCGGGTTGATATCCTCTTGTGCCACCCATAATTAGACTAAATGGAGGACATTGCTAAACTATCTATGATCCGTTATGATTAGATAAAGTTTGAGCAGCTTTGAGCTAAGCCACACAAGGCTATTCTGGGATAGGCTAAATTTATTCAGTGGGAGAGGTTTGCATGTCCCAACACGAAATCGAACTCATCCTGGCGCGCAATCTTTCTGAGCACCTGGCAACGCCGATCTTCATCGTCGACCCGGCCGGTGACCTGCTCTTTTATAACGAGCCAGCCGAGGCCATTCTTGGCTATCGTTTCGATGAAACCGGCCCGATGCCGGTCGGTCGCTGGGCGACTGTTTTTCAGCCGGAGGATCAAGATGGCAGGCTGTTGCCGCCTGAAGAACTGCCCCTGGTGGTTGCCATGACGACCCTCCACCCGGCGCATAAAAGCTTCTGGATCCGCGGCCTGGATGACGTCCTGCGCCAGATTGCGGTCACCGCCTTTCCATTGATCGGGCAGGCCGGGCGTTATCTCGGTGCGGTGGCCATTTTTTGGGAGATCCCGGGATGAAGGTCGCGCTGTGGGGCACGCGCGGATCGCTCCCTTCTCCTGGTCCGGACACGGTGCGCTACGGCGGCAACACCTCCTGCGTATCCGTCACGGGAAGCGAAGGCAGCCTGCTCGTCCTGGATGCCGGGACGGGCGTCCGCCTCCTGGGCCTGCAATTACCGCCAGATTTAACGTGCGTGCATATCTTGCTGACCCACCTGCACATGGATCACGTCCAGGGGCTGCCGTTCTTTATGCCTATCCGCCGGCCCGGAGTCGAGGTGCATATTTGGGGCCCGGCGAGCACGACGCTGAATCTAGAAGCGCGCTTGAAGCGCTATCTCTCGCCGCCCTTATTCCCGCTGCGCGTGCGCGATCTGCTCTCCGTGCTTACCTTCCACGAACTGGCGACCAAATCCGTAGAAATCGGCGAGTTCCTTGTGTCGGCCCAGATGATCGTCCACCCTAACCCGACCGTTGGTTACCGGATTCAAGAGCGGCGGGTGGTAATGTCCTACCTCCCCGATCACGAACCGGCCCTCGGGTGGCGAACTTTCCCTCGCCACGGAGAATGGACTTCCGGTTACGCCCTGGCCGAGGGCGCTGACTTGCTGATCCACGACTCTCAATACACGACCACGGAATACCAGGCCCGGCTGGGGTTCGGCCACAGCAGCATCCCGGACGCGATGCGCTTCGCCGGGCTGGCCGGAGTCAGGCGGTTGGTGCCGTTCCACCACGATCCCGCTCACAGCGATGACCTGCTGGACAGGGTCATCGCCGAAAGCGTTGCCGAGCTCCAGCCGCCCTTCGAGGTCTCGCCTGGGATGGAGGGGAGCTCTTTCCAGCTCGATTGAAACCACAGATAGGCACAGATGCACACAGATTCCTGATCAGTGTTTATCTGTGTAATCTGTGGTTGCAACTTTTAAACAGCAATAGCCGGCGGATGGTAGTGGCGCAGCTTTAGGGTGTCCATTTCGATCTTATCTTTAGCGATCCACGCCATGCGATCGGGGACGCCGTCCACGGCGACCAGCACGTGCACGAAAGCCCACTCGCCCTGCTCCTGCAGCACCCCCAGCGGGATGTTCCGGGGGAGCGGGCTGCCGTCCGCTTCAGGGAACTCTTCGCCGGGGCCAGTGCGCAGCGGGTTTAACACCCTTGTGGTGCGGAAAGCGTATTTGACCGGCTCGGCTTCGTTCAGGTTGAGCAGCCTGGCATGAAAGGCCTGCACGGGGAAGGCCGGGCCGGGGTCGCGCCGGTCTTGCGGGTTGATATCCTCGTGGCCAAGCACGTCGGTCAGGTTGTAGGCGGTGAAGAGCAGCTGGGCGACTTCTAAAGTGGCGGCGACCTGCTCGGGGGGATATTTTTGCCAGCCACGAACGTGGTAGTCGAATGGGTGCTGTAATTCCACGACGTCGTCGTCCGGGATGACGCGGCCGCGCTTCACCCACTGGCCGAGCCCATCCCGCTCCACGTCCCCGGCGTTGACCAGTTCGATGCCGATGGCGCGCGAGTTCAGCCCCTTAATGCCGTTCCAAAGGCTGGGACCGCAGTGCCAGGCGCACTTGTTGAAGGGCACCAGCTGCACGATGCGCCCCTCCCGGCCAATGACCAGGTGGGCTGAGACGCGCAAATCGGGATGGTCATCGCGCGGGTCGATCAGGGTGCGCAACCCGTCTTCGACGGTAAAGCCCGTGGTGCAGTGCAGCACCAGGTATTCCGGGCGGAAGAAGTTGCTGAAGTTGGGGCTGTGGATGTATTCGTAGGGGTTGTCGTTGTCGGCGTACAAGAGGTGGTTGGTGATCTTCATGGCAGGTGCCTCTGGTGGGAGAGGGGAAGATAAGATATTAATGGGACGCTGATGTCGCTACGCTTACTCGCTGATGACGCTGTTGTTTTTATTATACACTTCTTGACTCCAGGATGAGCGTATGCAATAATCAAGCCAGGGTGAAACCAATCCATCATGAAAAATAACCTGGCACGCGGTCTGATCGGTGCGGTGTTCCTGGTTAACGTCCAGAGCGCGGCAGCCTTCCTGCTCTGGCCCGGCGAATATGCCCCAGCTTTCGAACTGGGAGGCGTGGCCGGCGCGGCGATGGTGCGCGGCCTGGGGGTGTTGTTCCTGATGTGGAATGTGCCTTACGCCGTGGCGCTTTGGCACCCTATGCGCTACCGAAATTTCGTGTTTGTGTCGCTGGTGATGCAGGCCATCGGCCTGGTGGGGGAGGCATGGATCTACACCTCGCTGCCGCCCGCTTCCGAAATATTGCGCACTTCGATCATGCGCTTCATCGTTTTCGATGGCCTGGGATTGCTGGCGTTGGCGGCGGCTGCCTGGCTCGTGCGGAAATCCTGACCCGTCCATCTATAGTAGAGTTTTCCACCACAAATAAAACTAAGTAGATCATCGAATGAATTTTGAAATTCTCCCAACCCAAGTGTCATTAGTATGATAGCGCCCCAAGGGTATAGAATCGAGAAGACACGGCAGATCGATTGTCATTCGGTCGGCAGAGACCGTCTCGCAGCTTTGATCGCCGTGTCTTACTCGAAAGAGCCCGAACAGTTGCAAGGTCGTTTGAGGCCGAATTCGCTAGTGTGGGCTCACCCAGATTATACAGAAAGGGCTGCAAGATGACAAGCGAAGTATTTGTTGGGATCGACGTAAGCAAGCGCTGGCTCGAAGTACGAGGCCACGGAGAAGCAGAGAGCCGGAAGATTGGCAATGATCCGGACGGGTTTACGACCTTGATTGAACAGATGAAGGCTGTCGGTTCCGCACTGATCGTGTTTGAGGCCACCGGCGGGTATGAAAGCCGGGCAGTGAAAGCCCTCAGTGAGGCGGGTTTCGCCGTAGCCGTGGTCAATCCAACCCGAGTGCGCAGGTTTGCTGAAGCCCTGGGGATTCTGGCCAAGACGGACAAGATCGATGCGCAGGTGATTGCCCACTTTGCCAGTGTGGTGCAACCAGCCGCGAATGGCCGCCAGACCGCACTCGAAGAGCAGTTGGCGGCGTGTGTGGAACGCCGCCGGCAGCTGTTGGTTGAGCTGGTGGCGGAGAAGAACCGCCTTTCGACCTGCCCTGCCTGCGTGCGTAAAGGTATCGAAGAGCACATCGCCTGGCTCGAAGAGCATATTGAGAGCCTGGAAGCAGAGATCCAGACATACATCTTGCAGAAACCTGAATGGCAGGAACGAGCTGAGATCATCGATAGCGTCCCGGGGGTAGGACTGGTGACGGCCACCACCATGGTGGCGGAGTTGCCTGAGCTCGGGCAGCTCAACCGCCAGAAGATCGCTGCTCTGGTGGGTGTCGCCCCCTTCAATAGAGATAGTGGTCCCAAACAGCGCAAACGCAGGATCTTTGGTGGGAGGTCTGGTGTGCGCCGCACCTTGTATATGGCAGCTCTTTCAGCTTCAAAACACAATCCGGTCATTCGAGCCTTTTACGAGTCACTGCTCAAGCGCGGAAAAGAGAAGAAAGTCGCTCTCACAGCTTGTATGCGCAAGTTATTGGTCATTATCAATGCCATGGTCAGAAAAGGAGAAGCTTGGAAAGTGTCACCAGCCTGATTTGACCCTTATACCCTTGACTTTTATCACAGTTGCTGCGAGCGTACCTCGCGAAGCAATCTCGCCTTTGATTTGCTGGGGATTGCTTCTCTCGCAGAGAACGCTCGCTCGCTTTGAATGATGCCTCCGCCCAGGCAGAATTCGCCATAATAGAAAACGGCCGCCTGTCCGGGGGTGATATCCCGCAGGGGAAAATAGAATTTCACATAGGCCTGGCCCTGATCGAGGGGCGTGACCGTGGCCGGGACTTCCAAGGACTTATAGCGAATCTTCACCTGGGCCTGGAATGACCCGGCTGGTGGTTCGCCAGAGATCCAATTCACTCCGGAAGCCAGCAATTCATCCCAGCCCAGCTCTTCCTGCGTACCGATAATGAGAGCATTCTGCTGAAGGTCTTTTTCTAATACATAGAGGGGCAGCGGGGCAGCGAGGCCTAGACCCTTGCGTTGCCCGATCGTATAAAAGGCCAAGCCCTGGTGCTCTCCAAGGATTTCACCCTTGCGGTTCAGAATCGGCCCTGGTTTTTGTACCTGGGGGATATTGCGCATCAAGAAACCCCGCATATCGCCGTTTCCCAGGAAGCAAAGGTCCTGGCTTTCAGACCGTTCGGCCACCGGCAGGCCAAACTCGCGCGCCAGTTGGCGGACTTGCGGTTTAGTTAATTCTCCCAACGGGAAGAGGGCGTGGGCTAATTGCTCCTGGCCGAGAATGTGCAGGACATAGGACTGATCTTTGCCTGGATCGAGAGCGCGCAGGATTTGGAGTTTTCCGTCATTGGCGCGCAGAAGACGGACATAGTGGCCGGTCGCCATGAACCGAGTGCCGAGCGAGAGAGCGTGGTTGAGCAGGAATTCCCAGCGAATGTGTCGGTTGCAAACTAGGCATGGGTTGGGAGTGATTCCTTGTGCATAGCCATCCAAGAAGAACTGCACGACGGTTTGATTGAATATTTCCTGAGCGTCGATGACATAGAAGGGGATATCCAGGTGGGCTGCCACCCGCCGGGCGAGCGCCATTGCATCCGGCGTGCAACAACGATTGGAGGATGCGCCCCCCGGTTCACTCCACAGGCGCAGCATCATGCCGATGACTTCGTAGCCCTGGCTTACCAGAAGGGCGGCTGCCACCGAGCTGTCTACTCCACCGCTCATGGCGACAACAACTCGCGCAGGGGACTCCGCTCTAGATGTGTGTTTTAATGGATTTCGGTTTACCATTAATGAACTTTACGTACGCTGGCAACCAACCGGGGCAGAGCACGGGTGAATTCATCGAGGTGATCGGCAGTTGTCCCTTCACCTAGAGTGATCCTGAGCGAACCCAAAGCCCAGGCGCGTGTCAGACCCAGAGCGGTGAGCACCTCAGAAGGTTCGGGATCGCCGGTTTTACAGGCTGAACCTGAAGAACAGGCGAATCCCTCCACGTCGAGCATCATCAGGAGGGCGTTCCCATCTACCCTATCGAACACAAAACTGGCGTGGTTTGGCAGGCGGAGCGTTGGGTGACCGGTCAACCTGGCATCCGGGATTTCTTCCAGAACCTGACCGATTAGGTGGTCGCGCAGCGGCTGCAGGCGCTCGGTGCGAGAGACACGTTCCTGCTTGGCAAGACGGAAGGCTTCTGCCAGGCCGACGATGTAGGGGATGTTGTGCGTACCGGCGCGCAGACCGAACTCCTGCCCGCCCCCGGTCTGAACAGGCAGGATGGGGGTGTCTTTACGAGTAAATAGGGCTCCGACACCTTTCGGACCATAGAACTTGTGGGCGCCGATTGACATCAGGTCAACATGCTGCTTTTGCACATCAACGTCCAGGTAAGCGGCAGCCTGCACAGCGTCAGTGTGGAGGGGAACGCCGTGCTCCGCGCAGACTTCGCCGATCTCCGCCAGCGGGTTGATTGTGCCGATTTCGTTATTGGCGTAAATAACCGAAACCAGGGCTGTAGTGGAGCGGATACGCCTGGCAACATCATCCGGATGGACCATACCGGATGCGTCGACTGGAAGTAATTCGACTTCGAAACCGTGCAGTTCTGCCAGTTGGGCAGCGGTATTTGAGACAGCATGGTGTTCAACCGGGCTGATCAGGATATGCTGCGCGCCTCGATCGCGTCTGGCAGCAAACGCCACGCCGCGCAAGGCCAGGTTGTCACTCTCCGTACCGCACGAGGTGAATACGACCTCGCCAGGCCGGCAATTAAGCAGCTGCGCCACGTCCTCGCGGGCTGTCTCGAGGGCGTCCTCGGCGCGCTGACCGAGCGTGTGCACCGAGGATGGGTTGCCAAAGACCTGCCCGAAGTAGGGCAGCATTGCATCAAGCACCCGTTGGTCGACGGGCGTGGTCGCTGCGTAATCCAGGTATATCTTCTGAGCGTGGTTCAAGTATT
>Ga0209751_10002021_pt1 | contig 20579 bp, 17 predicted proteins | sample RifCSP13_1_FD_184019 | JGI IMG/M metagenome (GOLD analysis project Ga0209751, IMG submission 184019) | Soil microbial communities from Rifle, Colorado - Rifle CSP2_sed 13_1 (SPAdes) (version 2) | ecosystem: Environmental > Terrestrial > Deep subsurface > Rock core/Sediment | place: Rifle... | reverse complement strand
GCGCTTGCCGTACCCACCGAGGCCGACGAGCTCGAGCATCTCGGCCACACGCGCTCTTCGCTCCCCTTTCTTGACGCCCTTGCGCTCGAGCCCGAAGGAGACGTTGTCCTCGATCGACATGTGCGGGAAGAGCGCGTAGCTCTGGAAGACGGTGTTGACGTCGCGCTTGTACGGAGGCAAGCCGACGACGTCCTGGTCGCCGAGCAAGATCCGGCCCTCGCTCGGCTCCTCGAACCCCCCGATCATCCGGAGGGTCGTCGTCTTGCCGCAACCGGACGGCCCGAGCAGCGCGAAGAACGAGCCCCGCGGGACCTCGAGCGAGATCCTGTCCACCGCCACGACGTCGTCGAAGCGCTTCACGACCTGCTCGAGGCGGATGTCCGCGGTGGTCGTGGCCGGAGCAGCCGCCCCGAGCTGGGCCGGGTGCTCTTCGACGGTCATGTCTGCCGCCTCCCGTCCCCGGACGTCTCGTAGACGCGGGCGCCCCAGTCGTAGAGCTGCTTCCAGAGCTCGAGGTACAGGAAGGTCTCCGTGGAGACGACGCCCTCGAGGGCGCGAAGCCGGTTCGTGAGGTCGAGGAGCTGGCGCCGGTCCGTGCACACGACCTCGACGAGGAGGTCGAACTGCCCCGTGGTGATGACGACGTAGTCGGCCTCCTCCCAGCGCGCGATCTGCTCGGCGACCTCGTCCGGCGGACCGGCGGTGCGGATGCCGACCATGGCCATCGACTCGAATCCGAGCCCGAGCGGGTTCGTCACGCCTGTGACCTGGAGAATGTTCTCGCGGCAGAGACGGACGTACCGGGCGCGGACGGTCGCCTCGGAGACGCCCACGGCGGCGGCGATCCGGCGGAACGACTCGCGCCCGTTCTTCTGAAGTGCTTCGATGATGCTCTTGTCGACCGCGTCGATGCGCGGCGCGCGCGAAACCGCGCCGCGGCTCGAGAGCTGCGCGTCTCTGCGTTGTGGCGACGCAGTTCTACGCAATGCGAGGCGTTTCCTACCAGAGCCTGCGCATTGCGTCAACCTATGCCGGCTTGACTATGCCAGCTTGACGACAACGTGCTTGATGCGCGTGTACTCCTCCATCGAGTAGAGCGACATGTCCTTGCCGTAGCCGGACTCCTTGAAGCCTCCGTGAGGCATCTCGGCCGTCAGCGGGAAGAGGTGCTCGTTCACCCAGACGGTGCCGAAGTCGAGCTTCGCGGCCACCTTCATCGCCCGGCCCACGTTCTCCGAGAAGACCGACGCGGCGAGGCCGTAACGGACGCCGTTCGCCATCTCGATCGCCTCTTCGTCGGAGGAGAAGGGCTGCACCGTCACGACCGGCCCGAACACCTCGTTCTGGACGATCTCCGCGTCCTGGGCGACGTCGGTGACGATCGTCGGCTTGACGAAGAAGCCCCGCTCACCCAGTGTCCCACCGCCGGTGACGACGGTCGCCTTCGCCTCGGTGGCGCGCTCGAGGAAGCCGAGAACGCGCTCCTGCTGCTCCTGCGAGATCACCGGGCCCATCTCGATCTCGTCGTCGGTCGCCGGGTCTCCGACGGTCATCGCCTCGACGACCTTGACCGACTCGGACAACACGTCGTCGTAGATCCGCTTGCTCACGAGGATGCGGGAGGACGCGGTGCAGTCCTGGCCCGAGTTGAAGTAGCCGCCGATCTTGACCGCCTCGGCGACCGTGGCCGGATCGGCGTCGTCGAGCACCACCATCGGGGCCTTGCCCCCGAGCTCGAGGTGCACGCGCTTCAGGGTGTGAGACGCGTTCGCGGCAATGATCTTCCCGGTCGAGACGTCCCCGGTGAGCGAGACGAGGCGGATGTCCGGGTGGCGCACGAGCGCGTCGCCCGCCGGGATCCCGTCCCCCGTCACGACCTGCAGCACGCCCGGCGGGATCGCGTCTTGGGCGAGCTCGACAAAGCGCAGCATCGTGAGCGGGGTCTGCTCCGCCGGCTTGACGATCTGGACGTTGCCCGCGGCGAGCGCCGGCCCCATCTTCCACACCGCCATGTACAGCGGGTAGTTCCAGGGGCAGATCCCGGCGACGATGCCGAGCGGCTCGCGACGGATCATCGACGTGTACCCCTCCACGTACTCGCCGGCCGACTTGCCCTCGAGGTTCCGGGCCGCCCCGGCGAAGAAGCGGAAGCAGTCCGACATCGCGGGAGGCTCGTCCTTGGCCACCCACCAGGGCTTGCCGACGTTCGAGGATTCGAGACGAGCGAGCTCCTCCGCGTGCTCGTCGATGACGTCGGCAAGCGCGAGCAGGAGCTCCATCCGGTCCTTCGGGGTCTTGTCCTGCCACTCTGCCCACGCCTTCTCTGCGGCCTCGACGGCGCGCTCGACATCGTCGGCCGTCCCGCGCGGGACCTCGGCGATCGCCTCGCCTGTCGCCGGGTTCAAGACCTCCATCGTCTCGCCGCTCGACGACTCCACCCACTCGCCGCCGATGAACTGCTTGTGCTGGGTTACCGACACGCTCACGAGCGACCTCCGTTCGGGGAAAACGGGGTGAGCGTAGCTCCCGGCAGTGAGGGCGACAACCCGAACCGAACGGTTGCTCGACAGCCCTGACCGTACAGTCGGGTAGAACACAGGAGCAGTGCGGATCGTGGTGATCGGAACTGGGGGAGTCGGGTCCGCGTTCGCCGCCATCGCCCGCCGACGCTCGTTCTTCGAACGCTGCGCGCTCGCGGACTACGACCCCACACGTCCCGCGGCGGTTGTGACCGGGCTCGACGATGGCCGCTTCAGCGCGCATCCGATCGACGCCTCGAGCAAGGAGGACGTCGTCCGCCTCATCCGCGAAATGCGCGCCGACGCGGTGCTCAACGCCGTCGACCCGATCTTCGACATGCCGATCTTCGAGGCGTGCCTGGAGGCACGGGTGACCTATCTCGACATGGCGATGTCGCTGTCACGGCCGCACCCGGAGAGGCCGCATGAGGAATGCGGGGTCAAGCTCGGCGACGAGCAGTTCGAGCGCGCGGAGGCGTGGGAGGACGCGGGCTTGCTCGCGCTCGTCGGGATCGGGGTCGAGCCGGGCGCCGCCGACGTCTTCGCACGGCACGCGGCCGACGAGCTCTTCTCCGAGATCGAGGAGGTCGGCGTCCGCGACGGCGCGAACCTCGTGGTCGAGGGCTACGACTTCGCCCCGACCTTCTCGGTCTGGACCACGATCGAAGAGTGCCTCAACCCGCCGGTGATCTGGGAGCGCGATCGCGGCTGGTTCACGACCGAGCCTTTCTCGGAGCCCGAAGTGTTCGACTTCCCGGAGGGGATCGGCCCCGTCGAATGCGTCAACGTCGAGCACGAAGAGGTGCTCCTCGTCCCGCGCTGGATCGACTGCCGGCGAGTGACCTTCAAGTACGGGCTCGGCGACGAGTTCATCGAAGTGCTGAAGACGCTGGCCCTGCTTGGGCTCGACTCGAAGGAGAAGATCAGCGTGAAAGGTGTCGAGGTCGCGCCCCGCGACGTCGTGGCCGCCTCGCTTCCGAACCCGGCCACGCTCGGCGACCGGATGGTCGGGAAGACCTGCGCCGGAACGCTCGTCACCGGCCTCGGGGAGGACGGCGCCCCTCGGAAGACCTACCTCTACCACGTAGTAGACAACGAGTGGTCGATGCGCGAGTACGGATCGCAGGCCGTCGTGTGGCAGACGGCGTTGAACCCGGTGGTCGCTCTCGAGCTCCTTGCGGAGGGGACCTGGACGGGCGCCGGGGTGCTCGGTCCGGAGGCGTTCCCAGCCGGGCCGTACCTCGCGAAGCTCGCCGAGCACGGCTCGCCGCACGGCATGCTCGAGCTCGCGCGCTAGTGGCCATGGCCTCCGCAGCCACCTGGCGCTGACCACGTCGTCGCGCCACTATCTCAGAGTGGCATGGAGGCGTCAGCGCGGCTCGACGCTCGACGACGTCGTCGAGCTGCTCCGGGGGATCGGGACTATCCTGATGGAGATCGACGCCAAGCTCGAGAGAATCCTGGGGAAGAACGGAGGCGACGAAGATGAAGAAGCCGGATCCTGACGAGATCCGCGAGCTCCGCGAGCGGGGTCAGGCTGCGCGCCGGCAGATGCAGGAGATCCTCGACCGCGTCGAGGCACGGATGCAGGAGCGGGCTGCGCGACGCGAACGGGGCTTCCTCCGCCGCTTGCTCTCTCGTTAGCGGTCGGCGCCGGTGTCGATGAGTTCGGCGGCCGTTCGTCGTCTTACCGGTGATGCGCTCTAGGATCGGGCCATGGCAGTCGTGAGGTTGCGCGCGCCGCTCTCCGAGCTCGCGGGCGGGAGAAGAGAGCTCGTGCTCGACGGCGCCACCGTGAGTGAAGTCCTTCGAGCTCTGGAGCGCGAGCACCCCGACGTCACCGGCTGGATCCTCGACGAGCGCGGACGGATCCGCGAGCACATCAACGTCTTCGTCAACAGGGAGCGTGGCCGGGAGGACACGGCACTCGCCGCCGAGGACCGCATCCACGTACTCCCTTCGATCAGTGGAGGTGACCAGTGACTGAGCTTCTCGTCGGTACCAAGAAGGGTCTCTTCGCACTCCAGGGCGAGAGCGGAGCATCGTTCGAGATAAGTGCCCGCGCCTTCGCCGGAGAGCCCTGCGAGTTCGCGATCCGCGATCCACGTAGCGGGCGCTATCTGGCATCCGTAACCTCGGCGTTCTACGGGCCCAAGGTCTTCGTCACGGACGACCCTGCCGGCGAGTGGCAGGAGGCGGAGGGCGTGGCGCTACCCGAGGGCGGGGACGCCGCGTTGAAGCGGATCTGGACGATCGTCTCGGGTGAGGAGGACGGGCTTCTGTACGCCGGCGGCGATCCGGGCGTGCTGTTCGAGAGTCGCGACGGCGGCCTGACCTGGGAGCTGAACCGGCCGTTCTGGGAGCAGGAGGGCCGTGCGGACTGGCAGCCCGGCGCCGGCGGGATGTGCCTCCATTCGATCGCGACGTGGCCGGGAGATCCCTCCCGGCTCGCGCTCGGTATCTCCGCGGTCGGCGTCTGGCTCTCGGACGACGGCGGAGCGACGTGGCGCCACGGGAACGACGGGCTCGTCGCGCGCTACGTCCCGGAGGAGTCGCGCGAGGACACGCTCGCCCTCTGCGTGCACAACATGCACCGCGCCCCAGCACGGCCCGAGCGGCTATTCATGCAGTTCCACGGAGGCGTGTACCGATCCGACGACACGGGCGAGACGTGGACCGACATCGGGACCGACACCGGGCTGCCCTCCGACTTCGGTTTCCCGCTGGTCGTCGACCCCGAAGACCCGGACAGCGCGTACGTGATCCCGCTCACAGCCGACATGGATCGCGTGACTCCGGACGGCCGCGTGCGCGTGTACGAGACGCGAGACGCGGGCGTGAGCTGGACGGCGCGCGGCGACGGCCTTCCCGCCGAAAACGCCTATCTCACGATCCTGCGGCAGGCGCTCGACCGCGCGGGCTCCGGGCCGGGCATGGGCATCTACTTCGGGGCGACGTCGGGTGACGTCTTCGGCTCCGACGACGCGGGCGCAACGTGGTTCACGGCGGCAACGAGGCTACCGCCGGTGCACTCCGTGCGCGTCGTGTAGCGAGAGACCCAACGCTCGCTTCTTCTACGCGAGGTCCGCGAGAAGCTCGCGCGCACGGCATGCCGCCGGCGCCGTCCCCTTGCGCTCGTAGAGCACGAGCGCCTGCTCGACGAACGGCCTGGCCTCCTCGGGCCTGCCGCCGAGACGAAGAACCTCCGCTAGCGCGAGCGAGGCCTGTGCGATGAACCCGAACGTGTCGGTCGCTCGGGTCAGCTCCACCGCCTCCCTGGCCAGCCGCTCCGCGTCCTCGAGGCCGCCCAGATGTGCAAGAGCGCGCGCCCGCTGCGAGCGCCACCCGACCTGCGACGCGAGATCCTCGGGCGACGCAGCCTGCTCGCTCACCTTCGTCTCTTCCTCCGCCTCGTTGTAGCGACCCTGGTCGTTCAGCGCCTGCGCGAGCATTGCGGCGGCAGTCGATAAGAATGCGCTCTCTCCCATCTCGCGCAGAATCCGCAGACCTTCGCGAAGCTCGGCCTCCGCTGCCACCGGATCGGCGGCGTCGAACTCGATCCATGCCGCAGCCATCGACGTAGCCCCGTAGCGCAGGAGCAGCCCGGGCTCGTGATACTTCACTCGTGCGTCCCGGATCAGCGTCCTAGCCTCGTCGAAGCGGCCGTCCGCACCGCAGGCGATGGCGAGGACGGTCGTAATGTCGGCCTCATCGAGCTCGTTCCCCTCGGCTTCCCGCAAGAGTTCCTCGCACAGCGCGATCCCCTCCTCGAGCGGAACAGGCCCGAGTACAGCTGCGAGCGGTAGCCAGAAGAGCGCCTCCGCCTCGTCTCGGCGGCTCCTTGCGCGCCGCGCATGCTCGAGCGCCCGCCGGCCGGCTTGCCCCATGGCGGAGAACTGGAGCGCGAAGTTGCAGGTCTGAGCGACGAGCTGCCACGCCTTGGTCAGGCCGAGGTCGTCGCCGCGCGCCTCGAAGAGCGGGATGAAGCTCTCGGCCTCGAGGCGGACACGCTCGACGCCAAGCTCGGGATCCGTCAAGAGGCGCAGTCGAAGGAGCGCGCAGCGAACGTGCGCCTCGAGCCCCACGTCGCCCACCTCGGCCGCCGCGGTCGCGCCACGAGTCAGCACGTCTTCCGCCCTGGGCAGCTGCCCGGCTTCCATCAGGGCCTCTCCGAGCACCGGCACCAGGGCGAGGCCGTCGACAGGCTGGAGCTCTATCGCGGAATCGAGCAAGCCGCAGGCTGCGAACACATCGCCGCGCGCGTACGCTCGGCTCCCGGCGGCCGCGAGATGCTCGCCCGCTCGCGAAGCCAGCCGGAGCGCCTGATCGTCCACTGGCCCGAGCTCGGCGCGGTAGCGAAAGGCCCGCTCGAAGTGGTGGCCGACGATCTCCTGGACCTCCTCGAGGCGATCCTCCATCGCCGCCTCCATCCAGGATGCGAAGGACTCGTGCAGCTCGGCACGGGCCTGCTTGGGAAGGGACTCGTACGCGGCATCCCGGATGAGCAGGCTGCGGAAGCGGAAGGATTCCACGTCCTCGACTGGCCGAGCCGGGCGCAGTAATTCCTTGCGGACGAGGCTGTTCAGGATCGGTAGCAGCTCGGTACCGGACTGCGAGACTGCTCGCAACTCGGCGAGCGTGAGCTCCTTCCCGATCACCGAGGCCGATTCGAGCGTCCCGCGCTCCTCGGGAGTGAGCCGGTCCAGACGTTCGGAGAGCAATGCGTGGATGGTCGGTGGCATGGCGAGGTCGCCGCTCTCGCGCCCGTTCTCTGTGAGGAACGCGACCATCTGCTCGATGAAGAGCGGATTCCCTTCCGCCGTGGCGACGACCCGAGATCGCAGCTCAGGGGTGAGCGCGGCGGCGGGCCTGAGCGCGTCGATGAGGAGCGAGCACTCCTGCTCACTCAACGGCTCGAGCAGGATCGCGGTCGCGTTGAGCTTGCCGCCGCCCCAGCTGGAACGACGCTCGAGCAGCTCGGGCCGCGCAAGACAGAGCAGAGCGATCGGGGCGTCTCGACTCAAGTCCGCAACGTGCTCGACGAGATCGAGGAGCATCGGCTCGGCCCAGTGGAAGTCATCGAGGACGGCGACGAGCGGGCGCTCTTCGGCAAGGTCCTCCAACCGGCGCCGAACCGCCCAGATCGTCTCCTCCGGAGTCGATCCGGGGCGGGTGAAAGTGTCGAGAAACTCCTCGCCCGACTCGCCGCCGATCTGATGTGCCATCTCGACGAGCGGGAAGAACGTGATCCCGTCCCCGTACGAGAGGCACCGGCCGTGAAGCACCTGGGCCCGGTCCCCGAGCGAAGTGACGAGCTCCCCCGCGAGGCGGGACTTTCCGATCCCGGCCGGACCGAGCAGCGTGAAGAGGGTGCACGAGCGTTCTCTCTCTGCACGGTCGAAGGCACGGTGGAGCTGGGCGAGCTCCTCGGCTCGCCCGACCATGGGAGCGTCGAGCCGGCGGGCGTAGCCGGGCGCCCCCTCGCGGACGGCGACGAGCCGGTGCGGGGAGAGGGGTTGTTCCTTCCCTTTCGCGGCGACAGGTCGGGTGGGTATGGCCTCGACGCCGTCCCGAACGAGCCGGTACGTCTCCTCGCCGAGCAGGATCTCGCCCGGCTCGGCCGCTTCCTCCAGCCGCTTCGCGACGTTGACGGCGTCGCCCGTCGCGAGTCGTTCCTCGGTCCCCGTGACGACGTGGCCCGTGTTGACGCCGATGCGGAGCTCCAGCGCGACGCCGTAGTCACGTTCGAGCTCGAGATTCAGCTCGCCGAGCGCCTCTCGCATATCGAAGGCGGCGCGAACGGCCCGGAGCGCGTCGTCCTCGTGAACGGCGGGCACGCCGAAGACGGCCATCACAGCGTCGCCGATGAACTTCTCGACCGTGCCGCCGTGGCTCTCGAGCACTGTCTTCGTCACGTCGAAGTAGCGGGCCATCACCCGCCGCAGGGACTCGGGATCGAGCTTCTCTCCCAGCCGCGTCGACCCGGCGACGTCGCAGAAGAGGACCGTGACGGTCTTACGCACCTCGCGCGCTGCGGCGGGCGGCGCCAGCTGCGTGCCGCACGCTCCGCAGAAATGGAAGCCGTCCGGGTTCTCCTGACCACATCGCGGACAGACGAGCACGCCGCAAGCGTACGCCGGGCCGAGCGGCGGTTCTACTCGGGGTCGAGGCCGCGGCTGTCGATCTTCTCGATCGCGATTCGGACGGTCACGCGCTGTTCCCCCGGCGCGCGGAACGGGTACGTGTCCGCGCCGATGTACTTCTTCGCCAGCCGGTCGATCTGGTCGTCGGCGCCCTCGTCGACGAGCGTCGCCCTCCCGCTGACTGAGAGCCAGCGGTAAGGGTCGCCAGGATCGACGACCATCAACGAGACCCGTCCGTCGTTCGCGATGTAGCGCGGCTTCGCGCGGCCGTGTGCGGTGTTGAAGGAGACGCCCCCGTCGCCGTCCACCTCGACCCAGACGACCGTCGTATGCGGTGAGCCGTCGGGCCGCAGATCGGTGACGGTGCCGACGAACGGGTTGCGCAAGAACTCGCGCTGACTCTCGGTGAGCTCACTCATGTGATGGCAACCATCCGGTCGATCGCCCCACGTGCCCGCTCGGCGATGTCCTCGGGAACCGTGACGACGTGCTTCCAGTCCCGCAGCGAGTCGCGCAGCTTCTCGAGGGTGATCATCTTCATGTAGCGGCAGATGGCCTTCTCGGAGACGGCCTCGAAGCGCTTCTCGGGCGCCTCCTTGTTCAACCGGTGGATGATCCCCGTTTCGGTCGCCACGAGGAAGCGCTGTTTCGGGGACTTTCGGGCGAAGTTGATCATGCCCTCGGTCGAGAGGATGTGCGTCCTCCCGTTGCCGAACGCCATGCACTGGCTCGCACACCCGCACTCGGGGTGGACGAGGAGCTCCGCGTCCGGCGCCTCCTCCTGCCAGCGCTCGATGTCCTGCGGCCGGATACCGGCGTGGACGTGGCACTCGCCCATCCAGATACGCAGCTTCCGGCCCGTGACCTTCTCGAGCCAGAGGCCGAGGTACATGTCCGGGAGGAAGAGGATCTCCATGTCCTCCGGGATCGACTCGATCACTCCCTTGGCGTTCCCGGACGTGCAGCAGTAGTCACTCTCCGCCTTCACCTCGGCCGTCGTGTTCACGTAGGAGACGACGACCGCGCCCGGGTTCTCGGCCTTCCACGTGCGCAACTGGTCGGCTGTGATGGACGCCGCGAGCGAGCACCCTGCGTCGAGGTCGGGGATGAGGACGGTCTTGTCGGGAGAGAGGATCGCGGCCGTCTCCGCCATGAAGTGGACGCCGCAGAAGGCGATCGCCTCCGCATCGGTGCTGGCGGCCTCACGGGAGAGCCCGAGCGAGTCCCCGACGAAGTCGGCGACGTCCTGGACCTCGGGCACCTGGTAGTTGTGGGCGAGGATGACGGCGTCGCGCTCCCGCGCGAGCGCCCGGATCTCCTCCTGCATCGTCGCGATCTCGAGTGTGGTCATTTCAGCTCCAGAGAGACGTCGAGGGAACGGGCGGAGTGGGTGAGCGCGCCGACCGAGATCTCGTCGACGCCGGTCTCGGCGATCGCGCGGACGTTCTCGAGCGTGACGCCGCCGGAGGCCTCGAGCCGGGCGCGGCCGCCGGCCAGCCCGACCGCCGCGCGAACCTCGTCTGGGGTCATGTTGTCGAGCAGGATCGCGTCCGCACCCGCGGCAAGGGCTTCGGTCACCTGCTCGAGCGTGTCGCACTCGATCTCGACCGGAAGGTCGGTCGTGGCGCGAACGCGTTCGACGGCCTCGTGGACGGAGCCGGCAGCGCGGAGGTGGTTGTCCTTGACCAGCACGGCGTCGTCGAGGCCGAAGCGATGGTTGCGGCCGCCGCCGCAGGCGACCGCGTGCTTCTCGAGAGCGCGCAGGCCCGGGGTCGTCTTGCGCGTGTCGAGGATCGCGACCCCCGTGCCGGCCACCGCGTCGACGTAGCGCCGCGTCAGCGTGGCGACGCCCGAAAGCCGTCCGAGGAAGTTGAGCGCCGTGCGCTCGCCCGTGAGGATCGCCCGCTCGGGTCCCGTCACCAGAGCCACAGGTGTCGGGCGATCGACGATTGCTCCCTCCTCCACGAGCCGCTCGAACCCGACCTCGGGGTCGAGCGCGCGGAAGACGGCCTCGGCGACGCCCAGCCCGCAAACGACGCCAGGCTCGCGCACGAGCAACTCGGCCGCACCCAGTGCATCCTGGTCGACGGTCGCCTCGGTCGTGACGTCGCCCGCCCCCACGTCCTCGCCGAGCGCGGCCTGGACGACGCGCTCGAGGGTGTCCGCGGTCACCGCCATGTCTCGAGCACGGGCTCGGAGCCCAGACGGAGAATGACGTGCCGGACGAACGCCTCGCTCTCGGCCGGGAAGTCGGCACGGAAGTGAGAGCCGCGGCTCTCCTCCCGCACGAGCGCGCTCTCCGCGATCAGCCGGGTCAGCAGATGCGGCGCCGTGCGGAGCCGCTCGAGCCCTGCGGCGTCTCTGATGAGCCCGCAGTCGCGCCAGAGCCGCCGGCGCAGCGCAGGGGTCACCCGCTCCGGCGGCCGAGGGTCGGCGGGGGCCGGCCGGCCCGAAGGCAACCCCGGCTCGCCGAGCGCGGCGAGTGCGGCCCGGCGGCCGAAGACGAGGCACTCGAGCAACGAGTTCGACGCCAGGCGGTTCGCTCCGTGCACTCCCGTCGCGGCGCACTCGCCCGCGGCGTAGAGGCCCGGAAGCTCGGTGCGGCAGTCGAGATCCGTGAGGACGCCTCCGACGGTGTAGTGGGCGGCGGGTGCAACCGGGATCGGCACCTCTGCGGGGTTGTAGCCCTTCTCCACGAGCGTGCCCATCAGCGTCGGGAAGCGGTCTCGGTCGATGGTACGAAGATCGAGGAGGGCGGTTCCGCGCGCCGCGATCTCGCGTGCGACGACATCGCGCGGGGCGAGCTCGTCGGTGAATCTGCGGCCGCTGCCGTCCAGCAGGAGCGCCCCCTCGCCGCGGAGCGCCTCCGAGAGGAGGAGCGAGGAGTCGACGAGTGTGGTCGGGTGGAACTGCACGAACTCGAGATCCGCAACCGCTGCGCCCGCCCGATATGCGGCCGCCATGCCCTCGCCGACTGTGCCCGGTGGATTCGTGGTCCGTCGCCACAGCGCGGACGCGCCGCCCGTCGCGAGCAGCGTGGCGCGCGCGCTGACGACGCGTGCGTCGGTCACTGCGCCGACGCATCGGTCGCCGAGGCGACTGAGCGCGAGCATCCGCTCTCCCTCCGCCACGCGAATCCGCGGGTGCGAGAGGACGCGCTCGGCAAGCACACGGGCGACACGGTCGCCCGTCGCCGCGCCGCCCGCATGGACGACGCGCCGGCGGCTGTGGCCACCTTCGAGCCCGAGGCCCTCGTCGAACTCGACGCCGAGCTCGACGAGGTCGCGGATTCGGGCCGGCGCTTCCTCGGTCAAAACGGCGACCGCACTCGGCCGCGAGAGACCCCGGCCCGCGTGCAGCGTGTCCCCGGCGTGGAGCGAGGACGCGTCGCCGTCGCCGACCGCGGCCGCAATGCCTCCCTGGGCGAGCGTGCTCGTCGAGGAGAGAAGCGGCCCTTTCGCGAGAACGAGGACGCGTCCCTCGGACGCCGCGCAGAGCGCTGCGAAGAGCCCTGCGACTCCCCCGCCGACGACGAGGAGATCGAGCTCCTCTCCGCGACCTCTCCCGTTGCTCTCGCTCATGCTAGTTTTCGCCTCTGAGTCGATAACCTCATGGCTGAGTCTACCACGCCCACCCTCGACCAACCCGCGCACACCGTGCTCGCAGTCGTGTTCCAGATCCGGGAAGACTCGCTGCAGGCTCTCCTGTGGGAGCGAGCGCGCGAGCCGTTTCGGGGTGCATGGTCCCTCCCGGGCGGCGGCCTCGGGCCTGGCGAGACGCTCGAGAACTCGATTCTGCGTCACCTGGCGACGAAGGTCGACGTCCGCGAGGTGGCCCACCTCGAGCAGCTCGGGACGTGGAGCGATCCGCACCGCCACCCCGGCCGGTGGGAGCTCGCGACCGCATACCTCGGTCTCGTCCCGCTCGGGCTCGACCCCCATGTTCCGCCGGACACGGACTGGCACGCCGTCGACGGCCTTCCGCCGACCGCCTTCGACCACGGCGTGATCGTCCTTGCCGGGCGCGAGCGGCTGCGCGGGAAGCTCTCGTACTCGAACATCGGCTTCGCGCTCGCACCGGAGACGTTCACGCTAGCGGAGCTCCGCGACGTCTACGAGGCCGCGCTCGGGTACGACATCTCGGCGACGAACCTGAAGCGCATCCTCCTGCGCAGAGGGGCGATCGAGCCGACGGGCGAGCGGCGCACACACGGCCCCGCCGGCGGCAGGCCGGCCGAGGCATTTCGATTCCGGACGCGCCGGCTCGAGGTCACGGATCCCTTCGCCGTCCTCCGGCCGCCGGCCTGACCCAGAGCGCTCCGTCCGGTGGATCGGTCACGCTCCCTGCTCGTCGTGTGCGGACCGGTGGAGGTCGAGAGTTGGCGACTGTTGCCATAAGGGGGAAGAGTGTCGGCTCAAGGTCGCGGGCCACGCCGCCGATCTTCCGTCGCATGCGGCACATGCGTCTCTGGCTTCTCACCATCGGCGTCCTCAGCCTCGCCGCCGAGGCCGTTGCGGCCGCCGCCGTCTTCTGGCGCGGCGCCGTGCGGGCTCGGCGCGTCCGTCCCTAGACGAGCACGCGGAGGAAGGCGGTCACGGTCGCGGCGACGACCATCGCCGCGACGATCGGTGCCCCTCGCAAGATCGCGACTCCCGCGGCGGCGACGCCGGGCACGCGCGCGTCGACCGTGATCTCTCCGTCGCCTCCGAGCGTCTGCGTCACGACGAGCGCCGTCAGCATCACCGGCGCGAGGAGCTCGACGACCGACTGGACTCGTCCCGGGAGTGGCCGACGGCCCAGGAAGACGGGCCCCGCCGCCTTGAACAGCACCGTCACCACCCCGACGACCGCGACGACGACCCAGACGTCGCTCACCGCCGCAGCCCCAGCAGACAGGCGGCCGCGGCGGCGACGATCGGAACGCCCGCGGGCGCCACGGGCGTGAGAACCACCGTGATCACCGCCGCGAGCGCCGCCGCTTCCAGCGCCCGCCGCCTGCGCAGGTACGGAACGGCCAGCGCGAGGAAGAGCGCGGCGAAAGCCGCATCGAGCCCGAGCGCGTCCGGGTCGTCGAGAACGCCGCCGACGGCGGTTCCGAGCGCGGTGCTCCCCACCCAGAGCACGTAGAGGAGGAGCCCGGCCCCGACGAGGATCGGCCACTCGAAGCGGCCGCTGCGCCCGGAGAGCGCCCAGGACTCGTCGACGATCAGCTGGGACTCCGCGAGCCGCCGAAAGCGGCCGCCGGGGAAGATCGACGCAACCGTGATACTGATCGCCACGTAGCGCGCGTTCAGGAACACGGCGGCCGCGATCGCCGCCGCCACCGTCCCACCCGCGTCGAGAACCGACGCGGCCGCGAACTGCGCCGATCCCGCGAACGTCGTCGCGGACATGACAACGGCCGCCGCGGCGCCCATGCCCGCCGACTCGGCGAGCACCCCGAACGAAAGGCCGAAGACGAAGGGGCCGGGAGCGAGCGGAATCGCGGCGCGAACGCCGTCGCGCACCCGCGACGCGGAGCCGGCGTCCGGCCTCACGAGAAGGAACCTTAGAGCGGTGCGACAATCCACGGCATGAGGATCGCCGTCACGGGAGCGTCCGGCCTTCTCGGGTCTGCCCTCGTGCCCGCACTCGAGTCCGCCGGCCACGACGTCGTGCGGCTCGTTCGGCACGAGCCTCGAGGCCCGAAAGAAATCGCGTGGGATCCTGCCGCCCGGGCGATCGACGCCGAGCGTCTTGCCGGCGTGGATGCGGCGTTCAACCTGAGCGGCGCGACGATCGGCCAGCGCTGGACGGCGGCGCGCAGGCGCGAGATCCTCCTGTCGCGCGTCGATTCCACGACCCTCCTGGCCGGGACGCTCGCCGCGCTCGAGCCGCGCCCGAAGGTTCTCGTTTGCACCGGCGGTGTCGGGATCTACGGCGATCGCGGCGACGAGATCCTGACCGAGGAGTCCGAGCTCGGGTCCGGGTTCCTCGCCGAGGTGGGCACGGCCTGGGAGGCAGCCGCCGATCCCGCCCGCGAGGCGGGCATCAGGGTCGTCACGTTCCGGCAGGGGATCGTCCTCTCGCGCCGGGGCGGGGCGCTCCCCCGCCTGCTCACCCCGTTCAAGCTCGGCCTCGGAGGGCGGGTGGGAAGCGGCACGCAGTGGTGGAGCTGGGTGTCGATCGACGACCTCGTGGGCGCGTATCGCTTCGTCCTCCAGGGCGACCTCCTAGGGCCCGTCAACCTCGTCTCGCCGAGCCCGGCGACGAACGCCCGGTTCGTGAAGGCGCTAGGACGGGCGCTTCACCGCCCGACTGTATTTCCCCTTCCCGCGGTCGCGGTGAGGACGCTCTTCGGGGAGATGGGCGATGCGGCGCTCCTCCAGGGGCAACGCGCGCTGCCGGCGCGGCTGCTGGAGGCGGGGTTCGCGTTCAGGTACCCAGAGCTCGACGCCGCCCTCCGGCACGCGCTCGAGGAGTGAGAGGCGGGGGCGGGCCCGAAGGCCGGCCCCCGCCGTCTCGGTTACGGAAGGATCACAGGGCAGTTCGGAGCGGTCGCCCCATTGGCGTCCGTGCACGTGATGCGCCCCTGGATCGCGGGGCTGATCGGCGTTGACGCCGTTATGTAGTCGGCGAGCACCTGATCCATGATGTTCTGTGTGGTGGCACGGCTGAAGAAGTTCGGGTAGCCGTCGCCGCCGCTCGCCATGAAGTCGTTCTCGGCGATCTTGTACGTCGACGCTGCCGTCAAGTCCACGGCAAGGCCCGTGCATGTGCCGTTCACCGCCTGCCGAACGGCGCCTGTGACCCTGCTCCCGGCAGCTGCGGTGATCTCGTAGGTGAAGCAGAGCCCCGAGACCTGTGGGAAGCGGCCGTTTGCGGCCGGCATCAGCGACACGCCGTTCTCGAGCATCGTCTTCAGCTCGGTCCCGTTGACGGACAGCGTGACGACGACGTTCCCGAACGGGAGCACCGTCAGCACCTGGCCGCGCGAGATCGGGAACGGGGGCGGCGTGTAGGGCGGGCAGAAGTCACTCGGATTGTCCGTCGTGGGGCAGGTGAGATCCGCCCGGAGTCCACCCGAGTTCGTGATCGCGAACTCGACGCCGATCGAGCTATAGGTCTTTCGCATCGAGTCGGTGGTCACGTTGCCGACGAGCGACTCGCACAGACGACCGTCCGCGCGACCGCACGCATCGGCCCGTGGGATGAACACGGTCGAGCTGCCGATCACGACGCCCAAGAGCGGCGCGAGCTGCGCGTTCAGCGCGTCGATCCTCGCCTGGATGGCCGGGTCCGGCGTGACGCCGATGTCCCACGGCTTGTGGAAGTCGGCCGTCTTGTAGACGACCTCCTTCCTGCTCGCGTCGACGATCAGGCGGACCCGAGTGAAGCGAACTCCCTTCGAGAGGTTCTCCACGACGAGCGTTCCGTTCGGCCTCGTCGCCAGTACCTGGAAGTTCGAGTGGTCGCCGATGACGACGTCCACGCCCGTGAGCGCGTCCGCGAGATCGACGAGCGGGCCCGTCGGGCTCGTCAGCGTGCCCGCGGTGGCCCCGTCGTGGCCCAGGACCACGATCGGCCCGATCTTTTTCGCTTCCAGCGCGTTCACCTCGGCCTGGACGCGAGGAATCCGCGGCTGGACGGTGAACGGATCGAACGCGTTCGGGAAGACGAGCGTCGGTGCGTCTTCGTTCGTGAAGCCGACGACGCCGAGCTTCGCCCCGTCGAACGTGTCGAACACCTTCGACGGCGACCACTCAGCGGGCGTCTTGCCGTTGGGCCCGACGACGTTAGAGGAGAGGTACGGGAACTGCGCCAGTGGGATGAGCGTGTTCCGCAGGTACGCCTGTCCCTTGTCGAAGTTGTGGTTCCCGAGCCCGTCGGCCGAGAAGCCCATCATGTTCATGAGCTCGATCGTCGGCGTGTCGCCGAAGAACGACGAGATCGGCGGGGTCGCTCCCACCGAGTCGCCGGCGGCGACCGTGATCGAGCCACCCGGCGCGTCGGCACGGTAGGCGTCGAACCACGGCTTCAGGAACGCGGACCCGCCGATAGCGAACGTCGGGCTGGCGAAGGTGTCGGCCGTCTCCGCAAGCGGGGTGAGCTGGCCGTGGTAGTCGGAGATGTCGAGGATCGTCAGCTCCTTGTACTGCCCGGGCTTCGGCGCGAGCTTCGTGAGGATCTTCCCGCGGGCGTTCTGCGGCCCGGGGATGTCCATGAGGAACGCGAGCGTCGGCGCGAGGTCGATCGCCCGGACGCCGGCGACCGGATCCTGCTTCCGGATCCCCGGCCCCGCCGCGACGAACGTCCCGCGCATGTTCACGTTGTGGGCGAGGTCGACCAAGTCGGGCAGATAGCCGTGCTGGCCGAAGAACTGCGAGAACGCGATCCTCTGCCCCGGCGTCGCCGCGTCCGTCTGGTACGGCGGCCGGAAGACGACGACGACGTCGCCGGACCGGTTCGGATGGAGCGCGTCGGTGCCGTCGACGTTCCGCAGCTGCTCCTTCTTGAAGATCTTGTCAACGACCTTCGCCCCCGGGTTGGCCGGGTCGGTCAGGTTCTGGAACGCCGCGATCACCTGGTCACGGATCGAGTTGTAGAGCGCCGGCGTCGTCGCGACCGCCGGGTTGATGTAGATCTGCGCGGTGCCGCCGGCATGGCACTCCTTCGTCGCATCGGGCGGCGCCGGAGATGTCCGGGCACGGCAGTTCGACGTCTGCTCGGTGGCGAGACCCGCATCGGCGAGCACCTTGCTCGTGTTCACCGCATACCACTGCGGTGCGAAGCCGTGATCGGAAGACGCAAAGACCGTCGCGTTGCCGTCCATGAGCTCGCGACCGAGAGCGAGCGTGTCGTCCGCCTCCTCGTAGGCAGAGCGGATGTAGCCCTCACGGATCGCCGTTCGGCCGTCCGGCGGCCCGGTGCCGTCCACGTTGTCGAAGTACGGGTTCGGGTCGCCGTCCATGTCGGTCGGCGTCACGAGCCCCATGAACTGGTGGCTGAACTCGTCCGTGACCGGGTTCCCGAGCATGAGCAGGTCGGGGTCGACTCCGAGGTCGTCGAGGATGTACTCGAGGTACGCGAAGTGCGCGTCCTTCCACATCAGCCCCTGCTCGACGTACGTGTCCTCGTCCACGATCCCCGCTTCGAGCGGCGCGAAGTCGGCCGCGGTGGAGGTCGGGAAGTTGGCGGCGAGCGCCTCCTCGAACGCCGCCGAGCCGCCGGGGCCCAGAGCGTTGTACGTCGCGTTCACACGCTGGACCGACGTGAAGTAGAGCTTGAAGGAGCTCAGGTTGGACGCGAGGTCGACGAGCTTGACGTACATGCCCGCTGTCTGGCCCGCACGTGTGCCGATGAGGCCGTCGGCACCTCTGAGCTTGATGTCCGCCCACTCGTCCTCTGAGAGCTCGGCAGCCCGGTTCGCAGGGCTCGCGTCCTTCGCGAGGGCGCTTCGCACGAGGATGATGCGGTCGTAAGCGGCGATGCCGTTGACGACGCTGTCGTCGATGTAGACGTCGTAGGTGCGGGTGGGGTTCTGGGCCGCGAACGTCGTGGCCACGGTCAGGATGGTCTGCTTCGGCGTGGCGGCAGGATCGCCAGCAGGCGTGTTCGACCACCCCGCGGCGTCCGAGAACGCGGCGACCTGATACGACAGCCCGAACGCAGCCGCTCCTGCCTGCTCGCTCGGCACGAGTGGGAACGTCAGAACGCCGCGCGTCGAGAAGAAGCTCCGGAAGTCCACCACCGGTCCCTGCAGTGCCGGCACGAGCGACCGTGCCGCGACCCACTCGACGGAGACGACCTTCTTCCCCGCGCGCTCGGCCGCCTGGGCGATGTGGTCCGCCTGGACGATGCCGGTGTCGGCGAAGCTCGTCCGGTTGTTGAAGCTCGACTCTCCCTGACGGAAGAACGTGTTGTTGGTGGAGCCGTGCTCGCTCGGCCAGGTGCCCGTGGCGAGGGTGCTCCAGCCGACGCCGGTGTTGGGCGGGAATCCCTGAAGGAGTCCGTTCTGGCCCTGCACACCCTTGCTGACGAGGTCCGCATACGTCGGCATGACTCCCTGACCGACGTACTTGTTCATCAGATCCGGCCGCATCCCGTCGGATCCGAAGAAGATGGCTGTCTCCGTGAGCGCGGCTTGCTGTGCCTCGCTAGCCGCTGTTGCGCCGCTCGTCACCGCCACGGCTACGACGACGAGCACGGTCGATACCGCCGCGAGCGCCCGAGCGGGCACGTGTTGGCGTGTCATTTTCTTTTCTCCCCTTTCCCGACGTTTCGGAACGAGGCGACTCTACTCCCGGACACGACAAATGTGAAGCGAGAGGCGGAATGCTCACCGAGGGGTCGCCCGTCCGTGACAATGCACGCGTGCCCGAGCTCGAGACGCTCGGTTGGGATGCGTCGTGGCAAGCCGCGTTCGAGCCTCACCGCACAGCCGGACTCGTGCCCGGCCGCGTCGCAGTTCCGCACCGCGGCGCGTACGACGTCCTGACCGCAGGCGGAGAGGTTCGAGCGCGTGTCTCGGGCCGGCTGCGACACGAGGCCGCGCCCGCCGACCTTCCGGTCGTCGGCGACTGGGTCGTCCTCGAGCCCAGGTCGAAAGGCGCTCGGATCATCCACGCCGTCCTCCCTCGCCGCACGAAGTTCTCCCGCCTGAACGTCACGCGCGAGCAGGTCGTCGCCGCGAACGTGGACGTCGTCTTCATCGTCGCGTCTCTCTCCGAGACGCTCGATCCGCGCGTCCTCGAGCGCTACCTCACCCTGGCTTGGGAAAGCGGCGCACGGCCGGTCCTCCTCCTCACGAAGGCCGACCTCGAGCGCGACCCCGAAGCGATGGCCGCGGAGGTCGCAGGGGTCGGAGGCGAGGTCCCGGTCCACGCGGTGTCCGCCCGAAGTGGGTTGGGCCTCGACGCGGTGCGCTCGTACCTCTCGCCGGGGGTGACGGGAGCGCTCCTCGGCCCGTCCGGTGTCGGCAAGTCCACGCTCGTCAACACCCTCGCAGGCGACGACGATCTCCTCGCAACCGCCACCGTCCGCGCCGACGGCTCGGGCAGGCATACCACGACGCGCCGGCAGCTCGTCCTCCTCTCGGGCGGCGGACTCGTCGTCGACAACCCGGGCATGCGGGAAGTCCATCTGTGGCTGGCCGAAGACGGACTGGGCGAGGCCTTCGAGGACGTCGCCGAGCTCGCGGCGCAGTGCCGGTTCTCCGACTGCCGCCACGAGACGGAGCCGGGCTGCGCGATCCAGGCTGCGCTCGCGGAAGGGCACCTCGCACCCGAGCGCTGGCGGAGCTACCGAGAGCTCCACCGCGAGCTCACGGAGCTCGAGGAGCGTCTCGCACGCCGCGAGCGCTCCCGCGCCCGGCGGCGGCCGGACGCGGGAGCACCGTAGCGTTACGGACCGGCGACGTTCGCGGCGCCGGGCGTCTTGACCGACGTGAACGCCCAGTCGGTCGCGGCGTCGTTCGTGTCCTGTCCGTCCGGAAGCCGGGAGAGCGACCCGTCGACCGTGTTCGAGTCCGCCGCCGACGTGGCCGTTCCCTCGACGAGGTCGTACGTCTGCCCGTCGATCGTCGCCGAGTGGATCTCGCCCTCGTACGAGAGGGCGTCGAGGAGCGTCCCGGTGGCTGTGTCGATGAGCGCGACGCCGTCGGGCGCGCCGTTCTGAGCATCGGTCTCCCAGACGACGTATCCGCCCGCCGCAAGCGTCCCCGACAGGGCGAGGCGCCGGTACTCGGTCCCGTCGCCGCCGTTCACGAGAACGATCGCGATGCCGTCGAGCAGGGCCTCGGAGCTACCGACGTTCTTGATCTCGACGAAGCCGCCGCTGTCCGTCCCGACCTGGTCGTAGTCGATCTCGTTGATCACGAGCTTCGCGTCTGACGGCGGGGGTGGCGGCGGCGGCGGACTCCCTCCGTCGCAGCGGAGCT
>Ga0209751_10002018_pt1 | contig 20590 bp, 23 predicted proteins | sample RifCSP13_1_FD_184019 | JGI IMG/M metagenome (GOLD analysis project Ga0209751, IMG submission 184019) | Soil microbial communities from Rifle, Colorado - Rifle CSP2_sed 13_1 (SPAdes) (version 2) | ecosystem: Environmental > Terrestrial > Deep subsurface > Rock core/Sediment | place: Rifle... | reverse complement strand
CGCCTAAGCGGCCGGTGGATTTGCCGCGACTGCCAGACGCCGTATCACGAGGCCAGCGCCCCACCGCTGGCGGCTGGCATCTGCGATCGCTGCGGCGGCAGGCTCTACCAGCGGCCTGACGACACGCGGGAAACGGCCGAACGGAGGCTGAAGGTATACACAGAGCAGACCATGCTACTCATTAAGTATTATCGCGACCAGAGCAAGCTCGCGGTGGTATCGGGCGAGGGCCCGTTGCCCGCGGTGGGCGCCGCATTGCTGTCGGCGGCGATGGCGAGGGCAGACCGGTAATGCAGACGCTTCAGGCGAGTGGCCCCATTGTGAAGTCGGCCCAGGAGATCGCCCGCATGCGCGAAGGCGGTCGCCTGCTGGCCGAGGTCTTGACGGTGGTGGCCGATCAGGCGAAGGCTGGCGTCCGCACGGATGAACTCGACGCTCTGGCTGAGGCGGAGATCAGGGGGCGGGGCGCGGTGCCGTCGTTCAAAGGGTACCGGGGCTTCCCCGCGACCATCTGTGTGTCCATCAACGAGCAGGTCGTGCATGGCATCCCTGGTTCGCGCAAGTTGCTCTCTGGTGACATCGTGGGTCTCGATCTCGGCCTCGTCTACGAAGGCTTCCATGCCGATTGCGCGGTGACCGTTGGTGTTGGAAAAATCGCTGCGGAAGCGCGGCAGCTGATCGACTGCACGCGCGAGGCGCTGGAGCGGGGAATCGCCGCTGCCTGCGCGGGGGGCCGAATCGGCGACATATGTGCCGCTATCCAAGGCTATATTGAACCGTTTGGTTACGGCATCGTCCGCGAATATGTTGGACATGGCATCGGGAGAGCGCTCCACGAGGACCCGCAAGTCCCCAATTTTGGTCAGGCAAGCCGCGGTCTCGTCTTGCGCCGTGGCATGACTCTGGCGCTCGAGCCGATGGTGAATATCGGCGACTGGAGAACGCGAGTCTTGGCGGACCGGTGGACGGTGGTGACTGCTGACAAGAGCCTGTCCGCCCATTTCGAGCACACGATTTGCATCACGGACGGCGCTCCTGAGGTGCTGACGCGCTTTCCTGGTCACGCGGGCTTGCCCGCGGTCAGGGGTGGCGGTGAGCGGTGGGAGAAGGCGTAGGCTATGCCGAAGCAGGAGACACTCGAGGTGGAGGGAGTGGTGACGGAGGCGCTGCCGAACGCCATGTTCCGGGTGGAGTTGGCAAATGGGCACCGCGTTCTGGCGCACATCTCCGGGAAAATGCGAATGCACTTCATCCGCATTCTGCCGGGCGATCGGGTGCTGGTAGAGCTGTCGCCCTATGACCTGAGCCGTGGTCGCGTCACCTATCGTATCCGAGAGTAAGGCGAGCGCATGAAGGTCCGCGCATCAGTCAAGCCACGCTGCGAGAAGTGCAAGGTCGTGCGCCGGCGCGGCGTCGTGTATATCCTCTGTGTAAACCCTCGTCACAAGCAGCGTCAGGGATAGGAGGGGGCATGGCACGCATAGCTGGGGTGGACATTCCCCGCGAGAAGCGGCTTGAGGTGGCTTTGCGAAGTATTTACGGCATCGGCCCGACACTGGCCGTGCGGGTGTGCCAGCAGGCCGGCGTGGACCCCGCCATCAAGACCCGTGATCTGACGGAGGACGAAACTGGCCGCCTTCGCCACCTCATCGAGTCGGCTTACACCGTAGAGGGGGACCTGCGCCGAGAGGTGAATGGGAACGTGCGGCGGCTCATTGAGATCGGCAGCTACCGGGGCCAGCGGCATCGGCGAGGTCTGCCACTCCACGGCCAACGTACGCGAACCAATGCGCGGACGCGGCGTGGGCCACGTAAGACCGTGGCCGGGCGCCGTCGGGCGCGCGCCAAGAAGTAGGCTGGAAGGGGGAGCGGGATGGCGACAACACGACGACGGACCTCCGGACCGCGGCCGCGACGCGGGGAACGGAAGATTGTGCCGCGAGGGCGAGCGTATATCCAGTCTACGTTCAACAACACCCTGGTCACCTTGACCGACCCGAGCGGCGCAGTGGTCTCCTGGGCTTCAGCGGGAACGGCGGGCTTCAAGGGGGCGCGGAAAGGCACGCCTTACGCGGCCCAGCTCGCCGGCGAATCCGCTGCGCGAAAGGCCATGGAACACGGCATGCGTCAGGTCGAGGTGCTTGTGAGAGGCCCGGGCAGCGGCCGTGAGGCTGCGATCCGCTCGCTGCAAGCCGCGGGTCTTGCGATTACGAGCATTCGGGACGTCACGCCGATCCCTCATAACGGCTGCCGCCCCCCAAAGCGACGTCGCGTATAGGTCAAGGAAGGACTCAATGGCCCGTTACACTGGTCCGGTCTGCCGTCTGTGCCGACGTGTCGGCGAGAAGCTCTTCCTCAAGGGCGATCGCTGCTTCACGCCTAAGTGCGCCATCGAGCGGCGGAGCAATCCGCCCGGCCAACACATCCAGCGACGGCGACGGCAGTCGGAGCATGCCCTGCAACTGAAGGAGAAGCAGAAAGCCCGTTTCAGCTATGGTGTGCTTGAGGCGCAGTTCCGCCGATACTTCCAGAATGCCAGCAGCAGCCCAGGGATTACGGGAGAGATGCTGCTACAGATGCTGGAGCTGCGACTGGATAACGTGGTTTATCGTCTCGGCTTTGGTGAGTCACGGAAGCAGGCCCGACAGCTCATCAGACACGGGCATATCGTCGTGAATGGGCGAAAGCTCGACATCCCTTCCTATTCTGTCCGGCCCGGTGACGCGATCGCCTGGAAGGGTAGTTCGACCGAGAAGTCGCCGTACGCGGTTGCGAAAGACCGGCTGGGCAGCACTGTTGCTCCCACATGGCTTGTCGTTGACGGCACCACGATGACGGGCCGGGTCCTTAGTCTGCCTAGTCGGTCAGACATAGACGTCCGGCTCAACGAGCAGGCGATCGTGGAGTTTTACTCCCGTTAGTGGTTTGGAGGTATTCGCGCGTTGGAACCCATGGTGACAGGCAAAATCGAGCTTCTTGAGCATACCGAGACGTACGGCAAGCTACAGATCGAGCCGTTAGAGAGCGGCTTCGGGACAACGGTCGGCAATGCGGTTCGACGTGTGCTACTGAGCGCCCTGCCCGGGGCGGCAGTCACGGCCGTTCGCATCGACGGCGCGCTCCACGAATTCTCGACCGTCCCTGGCGTGCGCGAAGACGTCATTGAATTCCTGCTCAATGTGAAAGAGATGCGCATCCGCCCATTGAGCGCGCGCAACGGCCGCCTGTACCTTGAGACGGAGGGGCCGGGCCTCGTGACTTGCGCCGATATCCAGCCTTCAGCGGACTTCGAGATCATTAACCCGGAGAGCCCGCTGGCCCACCTCGACTCGCCTCAGGCGCGCTTGTCCGTCGAGTTCCAAGTGGAGCAGGGGCGCGGTTACCGTGCGGCGGGACAGGCCGATGGACAGGCGATTGGAGTTGTGCCCGTGGACGCGATCTTCAGTCCGGTCCGCAAGGTGAACTACTGGGTGGAGCGGGCACGTGTGGAGCAGCTGGTCACCTACGATCGCTTGCTGCTTGAGTTGTGGACCGATGGCACCTTGACACCGGTCGAGGCCGTCACAAGCGCTGCGAACATCCTGGCTGGTCAGCTGGCGATCTTTCGCGATCTTGGGCGCATCGGAGTGCCTGACCAGCCGAGCACTGGGACAGCGATCAGCGCAGAGATCTACAACATGCCAATTGAGGCGCTTGGGCTGTCCATGCGCACCTACAATTCTTTGCGCCGCCACGGCCTCACGTTAGTGGGAGAGGTACTGGACTTGCGCGAAGACGAACTCCTCAACATCAAGAACTTCGGGCGGAAATCGCTAGACGAGCTTCAAGAGAAGCTGACCGAGGCGAAGCTGTTGCGCCCGGGAGCCGAGATGGAAGTGCCTCCCGATAGCGACATGGAGGAGGAACTGGAAGCCGTCGAAGACGAGGACGTCGAGCCCGCCGCGGCCATCGAGGAGCGTGAGCCGTGAGACACCGGGTCTCCGGGCGCCATCTCAGCAGACCAACGGGCCACCGGCTCGCGCTTTACCGGAACCTCGTGACGGAGCTGCTGGACCACGAGCGCATCGTAACTACGGCGGCGAAGGCGAAGGAGATCCGTGGCCTGGCGGAGCATATCATCACCTTGGGCAAGGGCGGCTCGCTGCACCAGCGACGCCAGGCCCTGGCCTACGTGTACGGGCCCAAAGTGGTGGCAAAAGTGTTTGCCGAGCTCGCGGAGCGGTACGACGAACGTCACGGCGGATACACCCGTCTACTGCATCTGGCGCCGCGCTTGGGCGACGGAGCCCCAATGGTGCTCCTTGAGTTGGTGGGGGCAACGCCGCGCTAGCATGAACGATGAGCTTTCCCCAAACGGCGCAACGGGTCGCCCTGCTCCTCGAGTACCAGGGCGCGGCGTACGCGGGCTTCCAAGTCCAGCCGGGCCAGTCGACCATCCAGGGCGCCCTGGAATCGGCGCTAGAGGAACTCTATCAAGAGCCGTTGCGCGTGGCGGGAGCGAGCCGTACGGACGCCGGGGTGCACGCGCTGGGGCAAGTGGTTGGTTTTCGGCCGCCCAAGGTGTTGCCCTTGACGACGGTGGTGCAAGGGCTGAACTATTATCTTCCAAAGGACATCGCGGTGCGCGAGGCGTCGACGATCCCCGAAACGCTGGACGTGCGCCGCGACGCGCTGCGTCGCACGTATCGCTACGACATGCTCCTGCGTCCCGCGCGGACGGCGCTCTGGCGCGATTGGGTGTACCAGCTCTCAGGCCCGCTCGACGTGTCGGTGATGACGTGGGGGGCCGGCCTGGTCTGGGGGCAGCGGGACTGGTCGGCCTTTGCGGCCAGCCTGTCGCCTGGACGCAGTCCCGTGCGACGCGTGGAAGCGACGAGCGTGAGGCGGTGCGGCGAGCGCCTCATCGTGACGATGACAGCGAACGCTTTTCTGCCGCAGCAGGTGCGACGCACGGTTGGCGCGCTGCTGCGTCTCGGTCAAGGGAAAATGACAGGGGAAGAGTTCGATGCCCTCGTGAAGAATGGCAAGCCGGGCAGCGCCGAATGGCCCGCGCCTGCCCGCGGGCTCTGTTTGACCCACATCGACTATGGCGACATGCTGCGCTTCCAGGGAGCATCCCATGAAGACCTATCAGGTTAAGCTTTCGGAGCTCGAGCGCCAGTGGCATGTGCTGGACGCGGCCGACCGGCCCTTGGGTAAGCTCGCGGTGGAGGCGGCCACGTTGCTGAAGGGCAAGCACAAGCCGACCTACACGCCTCACCTCGACACCGGCGACTTCGTCATTGTCATCAACGCCCGTCAGGTTCACGTAGGGCAACGCAAGCTCGAAGCCAAGGAGTACACGCGGTACTCGGGCTACCCGGGCGGCCTGAAGCGGGAGAGCCTTGCGAGCCTGCTGGCGCGACGCCCGGAGCGCGTGGTCGAACACGCGGTGCGCGGAATGCTGCCGAAAAACGCCCTCGGGAGAGCGATGCTGCGCAAGCTCAAGGTATATGCGGACGGCGCGCACCCGCACGAGGCGCAAGTGAGCGTGGGGAAAACCCTCGCCCTGCCACGACCGAGAGCACAGGAGTCATAGCATGGCCTCAGCACAACAGCCCACGTACTACTACGGGACCGGTGGCCGAAAGACGGCCACGGCGCGGGTCCGCCTCTACCCAGGGCGCGGCGAGGTTATCATCAATGGGAGGCCGCTGGCGGAATACTTCCCGCGCCTCGCGATGCAGTCGATGGTACTGGAACCGCTGCGCGTGACCAACACCGTCGACCAGATGACGGTGATGGCAAAAGTGGCCGGCGGCGGCATCAGCGGCCAGGCGGGGGCATTGCGGCATGGCATCGCGCGCGCGCTCACTGTGTTCGACAACAACCTGCGCCCTATCCTGCGACGCTACGGCTCGCCCTATTCGCTGCTGACGCGGGACCCGCGGGTGCGAGAGCGGATGAAGGTGGGCTTGAGGCGCGCTCGCAAGGCGCCGCAGTACACCAAGCGGTAGGACGAGCTCGCAAGCTTGCCGTAGGGGCGGTTCACGAACCGCCCCTACATCTGTACTGGCCTATAGGGGGTCGCCTTCGCCGAGGAGCAGGCGACGGAGCTCGAGGAGGGCGGCGCGGGTGGCGCGGTTCTTGAAGTCGAGGCGGGCCTGGGGCACGGTGCCCTGGTAGGTGCGCTGCCAGTGGCCGTCGGTGGCACAGGCGAAGACGGTGCCCACTGGGCGTCCCTCGAGCTCGTCGGGGCCGGCGACGCCGGTGACGCCGATGCCGTAGTCGGCGCCGTAGTGCTCGCGGACCGCCAGGGCCATCGCCCGCGCGACCTCTTGGCTAACGGCGCCGTACGTCTCGATCAGGTCGCGGTCGATACCGGAGAGCGCCTTGACCTCGTTGGTGTAGGAGACGATGCCGCCCTTGAAGTAGCGCGAGGAGCCGGGGACGTCGGTGAGTGTGTTGGCGAGCAGGCCGCCGGTGCACGACTCCATGACGGCGACGGTGAGGTTGCGCTCGGCGAGCATCTGGCCGACGACGCTTTCGAGGGTGTCGTCGTCGAAGCCCCAGAGGTAGCGCTCGAGGACGGGGCGCATCTCACGCTCCATACCCTGGAGGAGGTCGCGGGCAGTCGCGCTGTCGGCGGACTTGGCGGTGAGGCGCACCCAGATGCCGTCGGGCTTGGCGTAGACGCCGACCGTTGGGTTGGTGGATGGGAGCCACTGGGCGATGAGCTCGTCGACGCCGGCCTCGGACATGCCCATGGTCTTGAAGGTGCGGGAGAGGATGACGCTATCGGAGAAACGCTGGAGGCGTGGGGCGACCTCGTTCTCCCACATGCGGAACATCTCGCGGGGGACGCCGGGCATGGAGACGATGGTGTGGCCGTCTTTCTCCGTCCACCAGCCGGGGGCGGTGCCGAAGGGGTTGGCGATGGGCTGGGTGGAGGGGATGAGGCGGGCCTGGCGGATGTTGCTCTCGGGCATGGGGGCGGCGCCGCGGGCGAAGCGGGCGCGGAGGAGGCGCTCCTGCTCCTCGTCGATGTAGAGGGCCTCGCCGAGGAGGGCGGCGATGGCGTCGCGCGTGAGGTCGTCCTGAGTGGGGCCGAGGCCGCCGGTGGTGACGATGAGGTCGGAGCGGGACCAGGCGAGTCTGAGGAGGTTGACCATGCGGTCGAGGTTGTCGCCGACCTGGGAGACCCAGTAGAGGTCGATGCCGAGGTCGGGGAGGTGGGAGGCGAGCCAGGAGGCGTTGGTGTCGGTGATGTTGCCGAGGAGGAGCTCGGTGCCGATGGAGATGATCTCGGCCTTCATGGTGGGTGCTCCCTTCGCGAGATGGGGCTATGGTAGCAGCGGGCACCTGCGGTGGGCAAACCTGGCGCGGCGTATGATTGGGTGGGGAAAAAGGGCGTGTTCTGGGGGTCTTTTGTTCGGGGGTGGGTTTGATTGATCGTTTGGAGTTGACGTAAGTGATGGCGGCGAGGGGTCACGATTGTGGGGTTTGCATGCAGGTCCACAGTGCTGTTACAGCATGGGTGTTCTGGGTTGTGGAAGGGTGGCGGCGACGAGCGAAGCGGGGCCTGGTGCAACAAGGGTGGATTGGGACAGGTTTTTTACGCTTCAACCTGAAGGGGTCTGCCATACCAGCATCGTTTGAACTTAGAATGCCCGAAAGGTGGCAGGGCGTGGGGCCGGCTCTCGCCTTGCTTGAGCGACCACCTAGCAACTGAGATGATTCAAGCACCGCTTTCTGTTGAACCCTCATCCTCGCAAGCTCTCGAGGGGGGTGGCGAGGTTGGCCTTGACCTGACGGTGGCTATCCCGGCAATCAACGAGGCGGCGAACCTCGTCAGCTTGCTGCCGAGGCTGCGGGCGATCCTGGCGAAGCTGGAGTGCCGGTACGAGATTGTGATCGTCGACGGGCACTCGACGGACGAGACGGCGGCCGTGGCAGAGGCGAATGGAGCGCGGGTGGCGTATCAGCAGGCTCCCGGGTACGGCGAAGCCATCAGGGAGGCCATTGGGCAGGCCCGCGGTAGCTACGTGCTGACGCTCGATGCGGACCTTTCGCACGACCCGAGCTTCATTCCGACGATGTGGGCGCGTCGCCGGGAGGCGGCTCTTGTTATCGCGTCGCGGTATGTGGCAGGCGGAGATGCCAGGATGCCTTGGACACGTTATCTGCTCAGTCGCGTCCTGAACGCGACCTTTGGTCGAGCTTTGAGCCTGCCGTTTCGTGATCTATCCAGCGGCTATCGCCTGTACCGCACGGATGTCGTGAGGGGGCTGCCGCTTAAGAGCCGAGACTTCGACATCAACCAAGAGATGCTCGTCAGGGTGGTTGCTGAAGGGTGGCCCGTTGTCGAAGTGCCGTTCGTTTACGAACCGAGGAATCACGGCTCGTCGAAGGCGCGGCTGCTGAAGTTCGGCAAGTCGTACCTGCGCACGCTGGGCGCGATGTGGCGGCTGCGTAACTCGATTCAGGCCGCGGACTACGACGAACGGGCGTCGTCGTCGCTGATCCTGCCGCAGCGAGAATGGCAACGGGCGCGATACCGGCTGATCATGGGGCTTGTCCAGGGTCACGGCAGGATCCTGGACGTGGGCTGCGGGTCGAGCAGGATCCTACGAGACCTGGAGAACTGCGTGGGCTTCGACATCGTGCGGAGGAAGCTTCGGTACATGCGCCGCTACGACAAGCCCGTGGTCGAGGGCACGGCCTTCGCGCTACCGTTCTCGGACGCGGCGTTCGACTCGGTGGTCTGCTCCGAGGTCATCGAGCACATCCCGGAGGGCCCTGAGCCGTTCCTTGAAATGCGCCGGGTGCTCAAGCCGGGGGGACTGCTGGTGCTGGGAACGCCCGACTATGGCCGACGCTTGTGGCGGATCATCGAGCGGGTGTATGAGCGGACCGTGCCCGGAGGCTACGCCGCTGAGCATACCACGCACTACACGCAGCAGTCGTTGACCGAGCTGGTGCAGGGGTTGGGGTTTCGCGTCGAGTCGGTATCATACATCTTCGGATGTGAACTTGTGATGTCGCTGCGCAGACCATAGTTTGGCTTGATAAGGAATTGCAAGTACTCACAGAGCCAGTAGCGTCTGGCAACAGCACGGTTTGATGCTGACTGCCGTCCTAGCAGGGCAGCGGGGAGTCCGAGCGTTCGTAGGCCTAGGAATGCTCGTCGCTCTGGCCGTATTTTCCCTCGTCTTCCTTACGGCGATGTTCCGACACCCCGATGGCATCGGATGTGGCCTACAGTTTGGAGGAGATTATCTGCTTTTCCACAGCAGCGGACGGATGATCTTGTCGGGTCATGCTCGGGAGCTTTACGATCTAAAAGCACTGAAAGAAATTCAGCTAGAGCTTTTCAAAGCGCCCCTATCGAATTGCTTGGGCGCAGATGTTCCCGTAGCCTACCTACCGGTTTTCTTACTGCCGTACACGATACTTTCCTTACTGTCCCCTTTTTCCGGTTTCCTCGTATCAACTGCTGTCACCGTTGGTATATTTGCGTTGGCTTTTTGGCGGCTGGCACGGGTGGTCGATAAACCGGCTTGGGTGTTGTGGCTATTTGGCCTCGGCTCATTCGCGATTCTTCTGGGTATCAACTATGGTCAGGTACACGGCTGGCTCTTCCTGGCCATGACTGAGTTCTACATCGCCTTGCGTCGGCAGCATGACAAGAGGGCCGGTCTGTGGCTTGCGCTATTAGTTGTGAAGCCCCAGTTCCTTCCGCTCTTTGTACTGTTTCTGCTCTGGCAACGACGCTGGCGAGCTTTAGGGAGTTTCCTCGTCGCCAGTTGCTCATTCTTTGTCGGCTCGGTGAGCATAGTTGGGTGGTGGGGCTTCCAAAAATATGTTGGTTACCTCGTAAACGATGTAGCGCCCATGAACGCCTCCGGAATCGGAGTAGGGCTGATGGTGAACTGGCGAGGCTTTGTCTTGAACTGGCTGGCTGTAAACAGCGACACCAACATGGCGATGGTCACCGCGTTGTTGAGTCTCCTGACAATTGCTGGTCTGGTGCCTTGGCTTCTCCGTTCTTGGCAGCAGACAAGTCAAGAGCGCCTGCCTCTCGTGCTGTTGGGTCTGGCCTCGGCGGCGCTGCTGGTGGGGTATGATACGGGCCTCCACAGCGCGGTGCTGGTGCTGCCGCCGGGGCTCCAGGTGGCCAGTGATCTGACCAAGCAAGGCGCGAACACCCGCCTCGCTGGCCCGTGGGTGCTGGACCTTATTTTGCTGGTTCCGTCGCTCGCGTTTATGGCCAATCTTTTGGTGTACAGGGACCCCTGGTTAAGCTGGGTGACGGCAAACCAGGTGATGATACTCGGGATGGTTGCAGCTCTAGTCTGGATTGCGATTGGATCAATCAAAGAGATGTCCCCGACACTTCAAAGCGCTACAGTGTCATGAAAGTCCTACTCGAATGGCGGCAACGGTGGACCCAGGCCGTGATGGTTGTTAGATGCTGACTGCCGTCCTAGCAGGGCAGCAGGAGAGGGAGCGTGTGGGATAGGGGGAGATGGCAGGATGGCGAGGACAGGACGTGAACCGCAGAGGCGCCGTTCGGCAGGCTCAGGGTAGACTCCGGGCGCAGAGGGAAGGGAGGAGGCTAGCCAGGATGCGCGTGGGGTATGATAGGGGTGGTGCGAGGGGGGAGAAAAAGGGCTCAGCAGGTCGTCTAATGGATAGGTTCAGTTGTAAGAGAATCGTGAAGGATGCAGCGTGGATGGGACATAAACGCTTCCAACTCTAGCGACCTTGTCTTATAGTCTGCTCGATAAAGTACCATGACCCTAACGCCTTACGACGGTCTTTTCCCGAGCATGTCCGTCGTTGTGCCCGTTTACAACAGCGCCGATATTCTACCAGAGCTGATTGAGCGACTTGGCACAGTGCTGCGTGAGACGCTTATGCCATTCGAGGTACTGCTAGTCAACGATGGGAGCCGAGACCGAAGCTGGGAGGTCGTCTGTTCACTGGCTAAGACGCATACTTGGGTGCAAGGCGTCAACCTCATGCGCAACTACGGGCAGCACAACGCCCTGCTCTGCGGCATCCGCGCTGCACGGCACGATGTCATCGTGACGATGGACGACGACCTGCAAAACCCGCCGGAGGAAATTCCAAAGCTGATGGCGAGGTTGTCGGACGGGTACGATGTGGTCTACGGCACGCCCGAAAGAGAGCGCCATGGCTTCTGGCGGGATATGGCGTCACGGATAACGAAGATGGCGTTGCAGAGCACGATGGGCGCCGAGACCGCTCGCAATGTCAGCGCGTTCCGCGCTTTTCGCACGGTGGTGCGGGACGCCTTCAGCACTTATCGGAGCTCGTTTGTCTCGATCGATGTGTTGCTCGCCTGGGGAACGGCGCGCTTTACAGCAATCCCCGTGCGGCACGATGAGCGAAGAGCCGGAGCGTCCAACTACACATTTCGCAAGCTGCTGACTCACTCGCTCAACATGATGACGGGCTTCAGCGTCTGGCCTCTGCAGTTGGCGAGCGCGATTGGTTTTGCCTTCACGTTGTTTGGGCTCGGTGTGCTGGCTTTCGTGGTAGGCCGCTATCTGTTGGAGGGCGGCACGGTGGCCGGGTTCGCGTTCTTGGCCTCGATCATTGCCATCTTCTCCGGGGCGCAACTCTTCGCGCTTGGGATCATGGGCGAGTACCTCGCGCGCATGCATTTCCGCTCCATGGAGCGGCCTCCGTATGCTGTAAGGGCGTACGCTGAGTCCGTTGATGAAGGGCCGGCAGTTGCTCCGCCTGAGTCTTCAGTTCATGCGCGTTAAGGCGGTGCCAGTTGCGCTATCGGCGATTGATGAAGAACGCTTCGGCATTCGCACTGCCCGCGCTTCGGCTGTGACTCTTGAGACGCTGCCTGCGGTCCTGCACTACTGCCGTGACAATCGAGTGGTGTTGCTGATCGCGCGCTGTCTCGCCTCGGAGCTGACGGCGGCCCAGGCGATGGAACGACATGGGTTCGCCTTGATGGACACGCTCGTCTATTATGCGCGCGACCTCACAAAGGGGCTGGTTCCAACTGATGCGGGAGCGGCCCTTGTACGCCCCGTACGACCGGGCGAGGAAGAAGCGGTCAAGAGCGTGGCTGCCGAGTCGTTCAAGGGATATTTTGGCCACTACCACGCCGACCCCCGGCTGGACCCCGCCAAATGCGACGAGGCCTATACGGACTGGGCATACCGCTCGTGCGTTTCCCGGGAAGTCGCGGACGAAGTGCTTGTGGCCGTTTTGGACGGGGTCGTCGCTGGCTTCACCACGCTTCGGCTGGACGGTCGACGAGAGGGCGAAATACTGCTCTTTGGCGTTGCACCTGTCGTCCAGAGGCGTGCTGTGTCTCAGTCGTTAGGAGTCGGTGCTATGAGATGGTGCTCTTCAAAGGACGCTGCACGTCTGACGGTATCAACCCAGATAACCAACGTCGCTTCGCAGAAGGTCTGGACCCGACTCGGATTCGAGCCAAGCCATGCTCACTACACGTTCCACAAGTGGTTTGACGCGTCATGACTTACGGCGAGATCCAGATTCCTTTCAACCGGCCGTCGTTTGCTGGCAGGGAGCTCGAGTATGTAGCCGACGTGATCCGGATGGGCCACGCGTCAGGCGATGGCGTCTATTCCAGGAAGTGCCACGCCCTGCTCGAAGAGGCCCTAGCGGTACCAAAGGTGCTCCTGACCACTTCGTGCACGCATGCCCTCGAGATGGCGGCGCTGCTGCTGGATATCCAACCAGGCGACGAAGTCATCGTGCCATCGTTCACCTTCGTCTCGACCATCAACGCGTTCGTGCTGCGCGGCGCTCGCCCGGTGTTCGCCGACATCCGGCTCGATACGCTTAATATCGACGAGAGGCAGATCGAATCGCTCATCACGACGCGCACGAAGGCGATCGTGCCCGTTCACTACGCCGGTGTGGCCTGCGAGATGGACACGATTATGGAGATAGCGGCGCGGCGCGGGCTGGCGGTGGTCGAGGATAATGCGCACGGCCTCTTCGGCAAATACAAGGGAAAGTACCTGGGGACGTTCGGGGCTTTCGGGACGCAGAGCTTCCACGAGACCAAGAACTTCACCTCGGGCGAGGGTGGGGCGCTGCTCATCAACGACCCGCAGCACATCGAGCGGGCCGAGGTCATCCGCGAGAAGGGAACGGACCGCGCGCGCTTCTTCCGTGGCGAGGTAGATAAGTACACCTGGGTGGACCTTGGGTCGAGCTATCTGCCGTCGGACATTCTCGCTGCCTTCTTGTACGCGCAACTTGAAGCCCGGGAGCAGATCCAGGCGGCACGACGACGTGTCTGGGAGCACTACCAAGAACGGCTGAAGGCGTGGGCTGAGGCAAACTGCGTACGCCTGCCGTTCGTGCCCGAGCATTGCGAGCAGCCGTACCATATGTTTTACCTGATCATGCCCAGTTTGTCGGCGCGCACCAGGCTTATCGCGCACCTGTTAGAGCAGGGGATCCTGAGCGTGTTCCACTATCTCCCCTTGCACCTCTCGCCGATGGGCCGGCAATGGGGATACAAGGGCGGCGATTGCCCGGTGACGGAGGACGTGAGCGACCGGCTGGTGCGCTTGCCGTTCTATAACACGCTCACGACTGAAGAGCAAGAGCGCGTTTGCGCGGCGATTGAAGAGCTGGCGCTTTGAGCTGTAGTTCGCTGTGCTGGTAGCGCCTGTTGTCGGCAGGCCAGGGCTCTCGTGGGTGGCGCGCTGGCGCTTCTTCTGTGGCGCGGCCCTACACGAGCCCCCGCGATGGGCCGGTACCATGTAGGGCCGCGCCAAGCAGCAATTCACGGCGCTCGCACCGGGACTTGCGACAGCTGCATTGCCGGGGAGCGTGCAATGAGCCCGCACGGACCTCATGCATTGGTACTGGATGTAATTCTGGTGATTCCTTCGCTGGTTTCTATGACGAACATTTTGGCTCGCCGCGACCTGTGGCTAAGCTGGATGGCGCGAGCCAGGTGATGATTGTGGGTATGGCTGCGGTTACACTTTGGATGGCGGTTGACTCAATGAGAGAGCAGAGCGGTAGATCTGAAATCATGGTACCGGCATGACCACACCATCCCGTCTCTTCTAGCGCGGTGACCGGGAGAGGCGGCCGGACAGATTTCATCGGTGGCGGCTTAGCCATCTTGTACAGCTATTAGATGTTGATCGCGATCTTGGCTGGACAGCGGGGAGTCCGGGCCTTTGTGGGCGCTGGTATGCTGCTCGCGCTTACAGTGTTTTCGATTGTCTTCCTTGCGGCCGAGTTTCGTCATCCGAATGGCATTGGATGCGGTTTGCAGTTTGGAGGCGACTATCTACTGTTTCACGCAAGCGGTCGGATGATTCTGGCTGGCCGGGGTCACCAACTTTATGACTTGGAGAATCTGAAAGACGTCCAGCAGGAGCTATTCGGACAGCCCCTATCGAACTGTCTAGGCACTGATACGCCTGTAGCCTATCTCCCCGTCTTCCTGGTGCCATACACCGTATTTTCCTTGCTGTCGCCTCTTGCCGGTTTTCTCACGGCAAACGTTGTGAGCGTGGCGATCTTCGCCTTGACCTTTTGGCGATTGGCACGATTCTCGGAGCAACCGGTCTGGGTACTATGGCTGTTTAGCCTAGGCTCGTTCCCGATTCTTCTAGGGATGAATTACGGGCAAGTCCATGGATTGCTGATGTTGGCGCTGACCGAATTCCAAATCGCTTTGGGCCAGAGAAGAGACACGCGGGCAGGTATATGGCTTGCTCTACTGCTGGTGAAATATCAGTTCCTACCGGTTTTCTTCCTGTTTCTCGTGTGGCAGAGGCTCTGGCGGGCTTTGGGTGCATTTCTGCTAGCGAGCTTCGTCCTCTTCGTCGGATCAGTCAGCATGATTGGATGGGAGGGATTCCGCCGTTACGTTGGCTACCTGGCAAGTGTCGCTCGTGTGAACGCCGATGAGATTGGAGCTTGGCTCATGGTGAGCTGGCGTGCGTTTGCGTTGAACTGGCTCCCGATAGAAAGCAACTTGGGCATGGCTGTCGCCACCGTACTGCTGAGTCTCCTGACAATTGGAGTCACCCTTGCGTCCTGGGCTTGGGGCCGCGGGGATCTGACAGCGCGGGACCGCCTTCCGCTTACCCTCTTTGGCCTGGGTTCGACAGCGCTGCTGGTCGGCTATGATACGTCCATTGACAGCACAGTGCTTGTTTTCGCGCCAGCGATGGCCTTGGCCGCCTCCTACAGTAACAAAGCTGCCAGCGTCCCTCCGCTTGGTGCTTGGGTTCTGGACCTGGTCATGGTGATCCCTTCGCTGGTTTTCATGGCGCAGGTTCTGGCCTCGCGCAACGCCGTGCTCGGCTGGTTCGTCGCCAGTCAGGTGATGATAACAGGGCTTGTTGTAGCGGTAGCTTGGGCAGCAGCGGCGTCGACAGGTTGGGCTCGCGAAGGCAGGCACGCCGGTGCGTTGGTGGCTCCGGACTCGGTCTGAGGCGCAACCGGCGCATGGACTCTGAATGCTGGTCGTGGTGGCGGCGACGCTGTTGAGCGCACACCACAGCCTTGTGCATACGACCGTGCTGCTGATGCCGGCGCTGTTCTTGGGGGATGCATGGGTGGAATGCGCCAGCTAGGGAGCCTGGCGTGCTAGTAGCGCTCGTCAACAGCGAGCCAGGGCTGCGAAAGGCTGCAGCGCTGGTGCTGCTGTCCGTTTCCGCGATCTTCGGCGTTGGGTTGTTTGGGGCTCAGCTTGCCACGCCTGATCGCTTTGGCTGCGTCTACTCCGGTGAGGACTTCTTCGCCCTCTATTCGAGTGCGAGGCTAGTCCTCCAAGGAGAGGGAGCTGCTATCTTCGAGCCAACGCGGAGGCTTGAGACTGAGGCTGCTCTAAAGGAGGAAGCCGGATCGAAGTGCGGGCCATTGCCGGCAGCGTACTGGCCGGGCTTCCTATTACCGGTCTTACCTTTGACCTTGTTTGCGCCGAGGACTGCGTACTACCTGTGGGTGGCGCTCAGCATCGGGTTGATCCTTTTTGCGTGCTGGCGCTTGTCGAGGGCGGATGGCCTTCGTCCTTGGGGGTTCTGGTTCGTCGCCGTAGGCTTTTTCCCTGTGACGATTGGTCTCCTCTCGGGACAGCTGCATCCATGGCAGGTCCTTGCGTTGAGCGAGTTCTGGCTGGCGTGGAGACGGCGTGCCGATCGCGCCGCCGGACTATGGCTCTCTATCCAAGTGGTGAAACCGCACTACGTACCGCTCATGTTGCTTTACCTTGCGTGGCAGCGCGCCGGGCAAGCCCTCAGATGGTTCATGGCCGCTAGCGCTGCGTGGCTGATCGTGTCGGTCTTGCTCGCGGGCGGCTTCGAAGGAGTCGCCGCGTATGTGCGGCTGTATTGGGACACTTTCGTGCCAGTGAATGCCGCCTCCCAGAGTGTATCGCAGATGATCAACTGGCGTGCGCTGGCCTTGGTCTGGTTCGGCGCCGGTGGGACGGATTTGGTAGGCGTCACTACGGCGATATGTTCTGGGGTAACCGTTGGGCTCATCGTTTGGTCATGGCGCCTGCGGCCTCAATCCGCAGCCGCCCTCGAGCCCCAAGCGTTCCTGACACTCACCGTGGCGGTACTCCTTGTTGGCTACTACACCCACCTGTACAGCGTGTCTTTGCTGCTCGTGCCGAGCCTGCCGTTGCTCGGCGAGCTTGGGAGAGCACATGGCTGGCGCACACGGTTCTGGTCGGTGCTCATGGACATCGTGTTGTTGGGTCCTTCCTTGATGGCTATTGCGCTGCTTAGTGCTAGCCCCGCATTGTGGATCGCGGCGAACCAAGCATTGCTTCTGCTTCTAACCGTCGTCTTGCTAGCGGACGTTTTTGTCTCTCTACCACAGCGAGTGAACGATGAGCTTGTCTCTACCAACGCTCGTCGTTTTGCGGACACTGCGGCAAACTGATGGCGAAGATATCCGCAATCGAGGCCTAGTTTGCTTGTAGCGCTCGTCAATAACCAGCCGGGCCTGAAACGGGCGGCGGCGATTGGGTTGCTTGGGCTGTTGGCGCTGTTTGGTGTTGGGATTTTCGGGGCTCAGCTTAGAAGTCCGGAAAGAATAGGACGCGCTTTCTTTGGTCAGGATTTCGTTGCGCTTTACATCAGTAGTAAGCTAATTCTTTCTGGAGACGGTGCCGCAGTCTTCGAATCTGCTCGTCGAGACGAGGCCAGTTCAAGCTTTCAACAAGCGTGGGGCTCAACCTGTGCCCCCTGGCCCGCTGCCTACTGGCCCGGCTTCCTCCTGCCCGTCTTGCCGCTCACTCTCTTTAACCCTTGGCTGGCCTATTACTTATGGACTGCGTTGAGCCTCGCTTTCTTCTTCTTTGCCCTCTGGCGCCTGGCCCGGGCTAGCGGCGTATCCCCTTGGCCGTTCTGGCTGATCGGCCTCGGCGTCTTCCCCGTCGTTTCTGGGCTGGCGCAAGGGCAGCTTCACGGCTGGCAATTCATCGCGTTAACTGAGTTCTGGCTCGCATTCCGACGTGGGGAAGACAAGAGTTCCGGGTTGTGGCTATCGCTTCAGATTGTGAAGCCATACAACCTACCGCTTCTGCTCCTTTACTTGGGCTGGCAGCGGCGCTGGCGAACGCTCGCTTGGTTCATTGGCGCCACTCTAGCTTGGCTAGGGCTTTCGGTAGTTCTAGCGGGGGGCGCAGAAGGCGTGGCCGCCTACATTGGTCTGCATATGAGCCAATTTGTTGCGATCGATGCATTGATGAACGTGCCTGCCATGAGCAACTGGCGGGCGCTGACCCTGGTCTGGTTTAGCGCTTGGGGTCCAGTGTTCATGACTAGGATTACTATTGCGCTTAGCCTCATGACCGTCATGCTGGTTATCTGGGATTGGCACAGGAAGCCGGAGCGTTGGCACGATCTTGCTCCCCAGCCGTTCCTGATGTTGATCGCCGCGAGCCTGTTGGTGGGATACTACACTCATGCCTACAGTCTCGTTTTGTTGCTAGCACCCGCACTTTGCTTGCTAGCAGAGCTGCGAGAGATGCCTAATAAAGACGCCCGAACCTGGTCGCTCTTGCTGGATGGCACGCTGCTCTGGCCATCCCTCTTGGTGCTTGTTGACTTGTTGTTGGCTGCCACAATGGGGTTCGGCCTGCTTGTGCCGCCCAGTCAGGTGTGGATACTGGCACTAGTTGGCATCATTCTTCTTGGCGTGTTGGCCCATCCCACCGCCAAGGGTCACGAGAGCACACCATCTGAGGCACTTCAGCTTGCGAGCCGTTAACAAGCTGTTGATAGAAGCGGCGCTGCACAAGTTTTTGGCTGCACGTTCTTTGGTAGGGCTTGAACAGCTAGCCAAATGTGCGTAGCGCTGGTAGGCCGCCACGTAGGGTTTCGTTGGGCCATGGGCCTTGCGTTGTCGGTGTTGCTCATGGGCCTCTCGGTCGTCGAATCCGAAGCTACGGCCAGGGTCACGAGCCGATTTGGTTGTGAGCTGGGCGTTGATTTCGTTGCTTTCTTGTCGAGCGCTCACTTACTAGGAAGCGGCGAGTTCTATGACCTGGAGGCTCAGGGGCTCGCGAAGCAGGAAATCCTTGGGTCAATGGGCCTGAACCGGCAGTGTCCAACGACACCTATGGAATACTTGGCTTTGTTTGTCGTGCCTTTACTGCCGCTCACCTTTCTTCCGCCACTGACCGCTTTTTGGGTCTGGACAGCGATCAACCTAGCGCTCGTGGCCTTTGCCTTACACCGGCTTGCCCGAGCGGCTTCAGTGTCGCGTCACATGCTGTGGCTGTGGGGGCTGGGCTTCTTCCCAATCGTGTGGGGGCTTGCGCTCGGCCAAGTGACTGGACTCCTGCTCTTGATCGCGACGGAGGGGTATCTGGCTTTGAGGAACGGGCTTGAGCGAAGGGCGGGCATATGGTTAGCCTTGCTGCTGCTAAAACCGCAATTCTTGCCGCTGCTCCTCGTGTTATTAGCCTGGCAAAGGCGGAAAGCACTGCTGGTAAGCTTCAGCCTGTCAGCTCTGGTTGTGATCGGACTCTCGTTTGCACTTGTTGGCGTCAATGGAGGAAGGGGCTGGCTTGAGCTTATCGGTGACGTCGGAGGCGCGGCGGCTATCGCCAGCGCACCACGTCTCATGATCAATTGGCGCGCGCTAACCACCGTGTTTTTTGCCTGGTTAGGACCGGGGACAATGCTCGCGGTGATCTTCGGGCTGAGCTTGAGTAGCGCAGTGCTGGCACTGCTTCCATGGCGCGACATCCAGTGGAGGCGGATGAGCCCGGAGACTTTCGACGTAGGAATGGTGAGCGTAACGGCCGTCGCCCTATTGATCGGCTACAGCAGCCATCTGCACAGCCTTGTTCTGCTGGTGCCACCTATGGTTTTCGTGGGAGCGCAGGCGATTCGGTCGAGCCGCGGCCTTGTAGTCGGCCTGGTAGACCTCTTCGCGTTTGGTCCCAGCCTATTGTTCCAAGCAGGCGTTCTTACGGGCATTGGTGCGGCGTATCCTATACCGAGCTTGGGTACAGTGGCTATCCTATGCATCTTGAACGTCATGGCATTGGGGCGCAGGCGGCTCGGATTGGGGAAGGAATACCCGTCAAGGCTATCCGAATCTTCCAAGGTCCTTTCTTAATCTAGCTATGCGCATCGCCCTCATCGCAGACATTCACAGGAACCTGGAGGCGCTGGAGGCGGTGCTGCGGGATGTGGGGCAGCGGCCGGTGGGTGCGTGTGTGGCCCGGGATTTGTTATCAACAATCAGCGGCATCTAGATAATGCTGGCAGCGCTAGTAGCGGGCAGGCCGGGGAGGGCGCGGACGGCGGGCGTAGCGCTGCTGTTGACGGGGATGCTGCTGGGGCTTGGGCTGTTTCGGGGCCAGGTCGGCTCGCCCGACCGTTTTGGCTGCACGCTGTCCGGCGAGGATTTCGTCACGTTGTATGCTGGTAGCCAGCTAGTCCTAGCAGGCAGGGGTAGCGCGGTCTACGACGTTCCTCAGTTGACCGAAGCTCGAGATTCCGTGTCCCAGGAGAGTGGCCCTACGTGCGCCTTCAAGGGCATTCTGGCATACTGGCTCTTCTTCCTTCTCCCGTTTTTCCCGCTGCTCCTGTTCCCCGCTAGGATTGGGTACTACCTTTGGACCGCCCTTACCTTGCTTTTGTACGGTCTTGCGCTTTGGCGGCTCGCAAGGAACAGCCACGCGCCTGCCCGGGCGTTTTGGGTTGTGGGCTTCGGCTTCTTCCCGTTCGTCTTTGGCCTGCTTCAGGGACAGATGCATGGATGGCAATTCCTTGCTTTAACGGAGTTCTGGCTGGCGACGCGGCGAGACGCCGATCGCTCGGCCGGTGTGTGGCTGTCCATGCAGATGGTGAAGCCGCAGTTTCTGCCGCTTATTCTCCTTTGGCTTGTTTGGTACCGGCGGTGGCAGGTGCTCGGCTGGTTCACGGGATCTAGCGCGCTGTGGCTGGGCCTTACGGTGTTGCTTGCTGGGGGAGTGGAAGGCGTTGAGAACTACATTAGAATGATGAGCCAGTTTGTGGCTGCTCTGAACGCGCCCGTCGGGGTGGCTGGGATGGTGAATTTGCGCGCTATGACGACGGGCGCG
>Ga0209751_10002013_pt1 | contig 20614 bp, 23 predicted proteins | sample RifCSP13_1_FD_184019 | JGI IMG/M metagenome (GOLD analysis project Ga0209751, IMG submission 184019) | Soil microbial communities from Rifle, Colorado - Rifle CSP2_sed 13_1 (SPAdes) (version 2) | ecosystem: Environmental > Terrestrial > Deep subsurface > Rock core/Sediment | place: Rifle... | reverse complement strand
GAGCTGCTCGAGGGCCGCAAGCTCGTCGGGCCGGAGCCGGCCGGCCTCGACCCACGCGAGCGTCCTTGCGAGGATAAGGGCAGCGCCGAGCCCGCCGAGGACGACGGCGCCGATGCGGTCTCGGCCCAATCGGCCGCGTGGCAGTCGCGAGGCCAGCACCGGCAGCAGAGAGAGCACCAAGAGGCCACCGAGCGCGCACAGCACGCTCGAGGGGCGAAGATCGGCGAGCGCAGCCTCGAGCTCTCGCGGCGAGGCCGCCCGCCCGAGGCGCAGGAGGTACGGGCCCGCGAGGGTCAGGGCGAGGCCTGTGGCCAGCGGGAAGCGCCCGCGGGCACCGGGGCCGACAGCGCCGGAGTGGCGGGTGATGAGCGATCCCAGGAGCACCGCCGGGGCCAGGAGGGGCCCCGCCATCGCCGACACCGCGAGGAGGAGCCCCGCCGCCGCCGCCGACCAGCGCGAGCGGTGGCCAAGGAGCAGGGCGGCCGCGGCCGCGCCGAAGGCCAACGCCATCGCGGACTCCCCACCCCCGAGCCCGGGTGCGGGTGTCGGCCAGGGCGCCAGGCCCACGCCCGCGACCGCGCCCACGGCGGCTCGGGCGGGCGTCGTCCACCTCGCGTAGAGCGGGCAAAGCGCCAGCATCAGGAGGCCGGTGGTACCGAGGGCCACAAGGAGAACGCTGCGGGCGGGGTCGAGCCCGGAGACGAGGGCCACGTCGGCCGCGAGGAGCGGCATCGCGGGCTCGTGGGCGCCGAAAGGCGCGACGGGCAGGAGCGGCTGGTACGAGAGCGGCAGACCGTCGCGCCACACGAGCAGGAGTGCAGCCTGCGAGTGGAAGGCCATGGCCCCACCCGGCGCGTGGCGAGCGGTCATGAGCGGGACGAGCGTGAGAAGGGCCACGCCGAGCAACAGAATCGACGGCCCGCTCGGAAAGCGGACCTGCGGCCGGGTCGCCGCGGGGGCGGGATCCGACGCATCCCGTCGCTTCGGCAGAAGGCGCGGGATGAGGAGGACGCCGGCTGCGGACAGCACGGCGAGAAGGAAGCGGCCCCGTGAGTGGCCGCCGGCGATCGGCCACCACCAGCTGACCTCCCAGAAGCCGAGGGACAGGAACGGCACCGTCCACCAGGGAGATCGCACGATGAGAAGGCCGGGCAGGAGGGCCAGCACGACGAGCGCGATCGGGCCCGTGAGCTCGTGCGGCAGCGAGGTCGGCACGGCGCCGATTCTACGCGGGCGGGCGGGGAGTGCCCGGTCCGGGTTACCATTGCCGCGCCGTGAGCAGCCACGGCGGCTTTCGCGCCTTCCTCTTCGACTGGGACGGGACGCTGGTGGACTCCGCGGAGAGGAGCTTCCGGTGCTTCCAGCGGGTGTTCGCCGAATACGGGATCGCCTTCGACCACGAACGATTCCGGCGGACCTATTCCCCCGACTGGTACCGCACGTACGAGGCGGTGGGGCTCCCGCGCGAGCGATGGGCGGAGGCCGACGGGCGCTGGATCGACTGCTACGGCGCCGAGCCGAGCCTGCTCCTCCCCGGGGCGCGCGAGGCACTCGACCGCCTCGCGAGGCGCGGGATACGGCCGGGGCTCGTGACGAGCGGAGACGGAATGCGCGTGCGGCGCGAGCTCGGGGTGCTCGGTCTCGGGGGCGCCTTCGGCGCCGTCGTCTGCAGCGGTGACACCGAGCGCCGCAAGCCCGATCCGGAGCCCTTGCTTCTCGCCTTACGTCGGCTTGCGGTCTCTCCCCGCGAGGCCGTCTACGTTGGCGACAGTCCGGAGGACGTGCAGATGGCGCGCGCGGCGGGGACGTTCGCGGTGGGCATCCCCGGCGGCTTCCCCAACCGCGAGGCCCTCCTGGCCTCCAGGCCCGACCTCGTGGCGAGCGGCCTCGAGGCGGCGCTGGACGCGCTGCTGCGCGACCACGAGGCACGCTGAGCCGGCAAGGCTAGGATCGGCGCGCGAGCGCGGCCCGGATCAGGCAGAGCTGGGCCTCGGCCGCCTTTCGCACCTCGAGGTGGCGTGTTTCGCGTACCAATCGCTCGAGATAGGCGACGTCGGCGACCCGCCTCATTTGGCGGACGAGGATCTGCCCGATGTGGCGGTCGGAGTCGAAGGCCTTGAGGAGCTCGGGGTCGCGGATCTTCTTCGCCGCCTCCTGCCGAATGAAGAAGTGGCGGTCGCTGCGCACGATCGCCAGCAGCGCACCGTCCCGGTCGTGGTCGCTGCGGAGCGATTCGATCCGGTAGAGCAGCTCATCGTCCCCCAGGGTCAGCCAGCCCCCCGCCCCGGCTTCGGGTCCGCTCGCCTCCGGTCGACGCCTCTCGTGGTGATCGTCCATCCGGGCCGCTCAGGCGATCTGCGCGGCCCGTCGGCGGAACTCCGCGACGACGGAATCGACGACCTTCTGCTCTTCGGGGCGAATGCCGTCGAAGCTCACCCCGAAGACGTGCCCACCGCGCTTCGAGGGTTGCACCCACCGGACAGTGGCGGGGATCCGCAGGCGCGTGGGCTGTCGGGCGATCCGCACCTCGATGACCAGCGCCGCCCCCGCTGCCGGCGGCTCGAGATCGCAGTGGATGCGCGCGCCGTGCGTGCTGAGGTCGGTGAGGAAGCCCGGAACACGCGTCTCCCCCACCACGCACCGGCACGAGGCAACGAAGGGTGCGATGCGGGGTGTCTTGCGCTTCTCCTGCATCGGGCTCCGGAGAGTCGGGCTTACGGGTCGGCCGAGAGGCGCCTAGCCTTCCCGCGCGGGGGCGGGAGCGGGCGCCTCCCTCGGGGGCGGCGGCGTGCTGTTGAGCAGGATCTTCAGCTCCTTGCCCATCTTGAAGTACGGGATCTTCTTCGGCGGGACGTCGACCTTCTCACCCGTCTTGGGGTTGCGCCCCTTGCGAGGGGCACGGTTGCGGAAGCGAAAGCTGCCGAAGCCCCGGATCTCGACCTCCTGCCCGCCCTGGAGCGCGGAGACGATGCTCCGGAGCGCGGCCTCGACGATGATCCCCGCCTGCACCTGCGTGATGTCGAGGCGCTTGGCCACCACGCCGATGAGGTCCGCCTTTGTCATCGCGCTTCTGGACGGCTCGGACATCTCGCCACCGCTCTGTTCGGGCTTGTCCCGAGGGGGAAAAGCCGGCGGATTCTAGCCCGGACAACCCCCCAAGTCAAGGAAACGGCGGGGGATAGGCGAGGGCGACGGTCAGGCGTTGGCGCGTCGAGGCGACGCCACGGGCCGCTGCCTCGGCTTGGCCGTCAGGACCCCGAAGGTCCGGTCGAGGGCCTTGTCCACCCGCTCCTCGACCGCGGGGCGAGACTTGCACTCGGCCTCGGCGACTTCGCTCACCAGCAGGAACTTCGCGCGTTCCAGCATGCGCTTCTCGCGGAACGACAACGCCTTCCGGCGCGAGAGGAACGTCAGCCCCTTGAGGACGACCGCCACCTCGTACAGGCTGCCCGTGCGCATCTTGTCCGAGTTCTCCTTGAAGCGGCCCTTCCAGTTCCCGGGCTGCTCGACCCGTCCGTCGCCGAGCAGCGAGAAGATCTTGCGCACCTCCGCGGGCCGGATCACGGGGCGGAGGCCCACGCCGTCGGCGTTTTGCTGTGGCACCCAGACCCGCGAGTCGTTGGCGAGGATGCGGAGCTGGTAGAGGCTGATCTTGCCGGTGGGGGTGGGTCGGGTCTGGATACTCTCGACGACTCCGATGCCGTGGTTCGGATAGATGACCTTCTCACCGATCTGGAAAGCCACGATGACCCTCTCTTTCTCAGCCGTGCGTGGGTGACCTGCAGGGAAAGGTGGACGGGCGCTAGACAGCATTTTACCAGCCAGGAAGCGCAGTGGCAATCCTCCTCCTCGGGCGAGCCCCGGCGAGCGTCCCTAAAGCAGCAGCTGCTCCCGGTACGCGACGAGCGCCTGGACACAGGTGTCGATGTCCGACTCCTGGTTGTAGAAGTGCGTCGAGATGCGTACCCCCTCCGGCTTCTCCGTCACCTGCACCCCCCGCTGCCGAAGGAACGCCGCCGCCCGCGCCGGCTCCGGCAGCCGTACGAGCGTCTGCCCCGAGCGGCTCGCGCCGCCGGGAGAGAGGATCTCGAAGCTCTCCCGCGCCAGTCGGACGGTCAGGTACATGTTGAGGGTGAGCACCCGCTCCGCAATCGCCTCCACGCCGATGTTGGACAGGTAGTCGATGGCCGCCCCGAGGGCGAAGACCGGCCCGAACGGTGGACAGCCTACCTCCGTGCGCGCCGCCGTCGCGACGATGCGGCAGTGCCGGTTGTCGAAGGCGAAGGCCTGCTCGCTGCTCATCCAGCCGATCGCGTGGGGTGGCCGCGCGGCGATCAGCTCCCGGCTGACGTAGCAGAAGCCGGCCCCGAAGCCGGCGCAGAGCCACTTGTGCCCGGCGGTGGCGAGGGCGTCGACGCGGCTGCGCTTCACGTCGATGGGGAAAGCCCCCGCGGACTGGCTGGCGGAGACGACCAGGCGACGGCTGCCCTTGATGCGGCCGAACGCGTCGAGATCCTGCCGGCAGCCGTTCGAGAACTGCACGTGGCTGATCGCGATGGTGGCCGCCCGTGGCGCTTCGCCCTCCGCGAACGCCTCCACCCGCAGCATGCCCTCGACCGCGGGCACGAACCTCACGGTGACCCCACGGTGGATCCAGGGCAGCGTGACGGCGGGGAACTCGAGCTCGTCCGAGAGCACGGGCCCGTCGTCCTCGAGCAGGTCGGCGATCAGGTTGATCCCGGTCGAGGTGTTGGAGACAAACGCGATCTCCGCCGGCTCCGCTCCCACGAAGCGGGCGACCTTTCTCCGCACCGTCTCCCGCCGCTCCAGCCACGAGCCCCAGTGGCGGTCGCCGCCCTCCTCGAGCTCCCGGTAGAAGGCCGTGACCGCCTCCCGCACCGGGCGCGGAGTGAGGGAGGTGGCAGCGGCGTTGAGGTAGACCCGGCCGGCGAGGCCGGGAAAGTCGCGCCGCACCTCGTCCCAGATGCTCGGCACCGCCGCCGAGGATACCCCCAAACGCGCTACACTCCAGCCCTCGTCGGCGGACCCTGAACGGAGGAAGCGATGGGCAGCCTGATCTTGATGCTGATCGTAGGGGGTGTCGTCGGCTGGCTCGCCAGCATGGTCATGAAGACCAACGCCCAGATGGGGGTGATCGCCAACGTCGTCGTGGGCATAGTGGGCTCCGCCCTGGGGTCGTGGCTCTTCGGGATCGTCGGCCTTGGCGCCTTCGGCACCATCGGGCGCCTCGTGATGGCGGTAGCGGGTGCGGTGGTGCTCATCTGGATCCTGAAGGCACTGAAGATCTACAAGTAGACTCGGGCCCACCAGCTGAGCTGGTCGCGGGAGCCCCAGGCAACTCCAGGACCCGGCTTCCTGTGCGGATCCGAGGGATCCGCCAGGGCCTGCAAGCCCGCGTGATCATCGGGTCCAAGGGGTGAAACGAGTCAACGTCTGCCTTAGACTTGGACGATCGGTCGGCCGGGGTGGCGAAACGGCATACGCGATGGGCTCAAAACCCATTGGGCCGCAAGGCCCGTGCGGGTTCAAATCCCGCTCCCGGCACCACGTGCTCAGTCGCGCAGGAAGGGCGAAGTGGCGTCAGGCCGTCGCCGAGCGCCGACGGGACCTGAGAATCAGTCCGACTCCCAACGCGACGAGAAGCAGCGGCCAGAGGGTTTCGAAGCTCGCCCACTCCGGCCACTCCAACCAGCCGAGGTTGTGAGCGAGCAGGACGGCGCCGCTGACGATAAGGAAGGAGCCCACGACCGCCTGGGCCTTGGAGGCGTCTGCCGGCCCCACGCCGACGCTCTCGGCCGCCGAGCGCACCCCCCCCTCGGCGGCGGACCGCACCTCGGCTGCCAGCCGGGCACCGGCCTCGCGTACGTTGTCGAAGCCGGTCCCCGCGGCGGGACCCGCCGTCTCGGGGACCTCCGCGCGGGGGATGATCAGCCAGCAGACGAGGTAGGCGAGCAGGCCCACTCCCTGAGCGAAGGCAAGCACGACGAAGGCGAGGCGCACGAGGACGGGGTCGACCTCGAGGTACTGCCCGAAGCCGGCGGCGACGCCCCCGATGATGCCGCGGCGCGTATCCCGGAATAGCCTCTTCGGCACGCCAACCCCCCGGGAGCCTCACGGGGCTCCCCTGTCAGCAGGTACGGCAACGAGGTCCAGGGGGTTCGCCGGATTCTCTGCCTCGGACCCTCCCACGACCACGCTAGCGTGCGATCGCCACGCCTCCGCACGTCGTGCGAGAGAGGGGCGGGCCGGACGATTGACCGTTACCGCACGATGTGCGAGGGTGGGCCCAGCGAGAGCGAATGGCCGATCTGGATGAGGCCACGGACGCCAAGCAGTTCCACGTCGGGGTCCCCCCGGCCGCCGAGGGGTTCTTCCTCAAGGGCTCGAACGGCCTCGACTGGGGGATGAAGAACCGCCTGGCGCGGGTATTCGACCCGCGGTCCGGCCGCACCGTGATGCTCGCCTTCGACCACGGCTACTTCCAGGGGCCGACCACCGGCCTCGAGCGCATCGACCTCAGCATCGTGCCCCTCGCCGCCTACGCGGACACGCTGATGCTGACCCGCGGCATCCTGCGCAGCGTGATCCCGGCGTCGATCCGGCAGGCGATCGCGGTCCGTGCCTCGGGTGGACCCAGCATCCTGAAGGAGCTGTCCAACGAGCGGCTCGCTCTCGACGTCGAAGACGCCGTGCGGATGAATGCCTGCGCGATGGCGGTGCAGGTCTTCATCGGGGGCGAGCACGAGACGCAGTCCGTCATCAACATGACGCGGCTCGTCGACATGGGCCTCAAGGTGGGGATCCCGACGCTGGCGGTGACCGCGGTGGGGCGGGAGCTGGTTCGTGACGCCAAGTACCTGGGTCTCGCCACCCGGATCTGCGCCGAGCTCGGCGCCCAGTTCGTGAAGACCTACTACTGCGCCGAGGGCTTCGAGAAGGTGACGGCCGGATGCCCGGTGCCGATCGTCATCGCCGGCGGCAAGAAGCTGCCCGAGCTCGATGCCCTGAAGATGGCTCATCGATCCATCCAGGAGGGCGCGGCGGGCGTCGACATGGGCCGGAACATCTTCCAGTCCGACTCGCCGGTCGGGATGATCAGGGCGGTTCGGGCCGTGGTGCACGACAACGAACGGCCCGAGAAGGCTTACGAGCTCTACCGGTCCGCGAAGAGCGCGCCGACCTCGAGATAGGAAGACCTTCGCCGTTTCTTCCCCTCCGGCAGATGGCAACGGCGTAACATAGAGGGGTGCTGGCAGGGAGGTCCTGCCGCCCCGGTGCCCACGCCAGTCCGCGGTGGGGCGCCGGGTGACGTTCGATCTGGACAAGAGGTCCCGGCTCCGGGGGCACCCGACCGGGTCACAGGACGATCATATGAAAATCAAGGTGTTGGGACTGACCGCCCTCGTGGGGATCGCCATCTTTGCCATCGCTTGCTCGCAGCCGCCGACGGATGCCATCAACGCCGCCAAGGCCGCCCTTGAGGCGGCGAACGCCGCCGAGGCCGGCGACTACGCGCCCGAGGCGTTCGCCGAGGCGCAGACCGCCCAGGCGGCCCTCGAGGCCGAGGTGAAGGCGCAGGAGGGCAAGTTCGCCCTCACCCGCTCGTACGCGAAGGCCGCCGAGCTCGCCGCTGCCGTCAAGGCCGCGTCGGACAAAGCCGTGGCCGACGCCGCCACCGGCAAGGAGGCGATGAAGGCCGAGGTCACGGGCAGGATCGAGACCGTCAAGGCCTCGGTCGCCTCGGTGAAGGAGATGCTCGCCAAGGCCCCGAAGGGCAAGGGCAGCCAGGCCGACGTCGAGGCGATGAAGTCCGACCTGGCTGGCATCGAGGCTTCGTTCTCCGAGATCGAGACCGCGATCGGCGCCGGGACGTACAAGGACGCCAAGGCGAAGCTCGACGCGGCGCAGAAAGGTGCGGCCCTGATGAAGGCCGACATCGAGGCCGCGATCGCCGCCAAGGCCGCGGCGGTGAAAAAGTAGGACGACGCCCACCCGAGGCGTGTCTCTGCGTCGGCTCGCCGTCGCCTCGTTCACCGGCCTGCTCGCCCTCGTCCTGGCGGCGGTCGCCGGCGTGCTTCGGAGCGGCCGGACGTCACCCGTGCCGGAGCGGCTCGAGGCCGCCCGCCAGGCGGTCGTCGCCGCCCACGGCAGCGCGGCGCGGGTGTGGGCTCCGGGCGCGCTGGTCCTCGCCGATTCCGCGCTCCGCGAGGGCCTCGACGAGCACGCCCGGCAGGGGGCGCGGTTCGTCCTGACCCGCGATTTCCGACCCGCGGCCGCGGGCCTCTGGCGCGCCGAGACCGCGGCGTGGGCCGCGGCACGGGAGGGGGCTCTACGCCAGGCGGAGGCCCGCGCCCTCGCCGAGGAGGCGCTGGCGGTGGCAGAGGAGGACTTGGGTCACGCCCTCACCCTCGCGCGGTCGGCGCGGCTCGAGCCGGCCGAGCGCGTGCGCCTGCAACGCGCGAGGCTGCTCGCGGGCGAGGCGCGCTCCCTGATGGAACACGGCGCCTACCGCGAGGTGAGCGAGCGCTCCGACCACTCCCGCCAGGAGCTTCGCGCGGCGCTCGGGAGGGCCTTCGCGGCAGCGCTGCGCTACACGGAGCAGCGGCACATCCGGCGGTGGCGGGGCTGGATCGAAGAGACGCGGGCGTGGTCCCGCACGGCAAGCGAAGCGGCGATCGTGGTCTCGAAGGAGGGCAACGAGCTCATCCTCTACGAGCGCGGGCGGGCCGTTCGCCGCTACCCCGCCGACATGGGCTCGAACGGGCTCGGGTTCAAGGCGCAGGCCGGCGATCGGGCGACCCCGGAAGGGCACTACCGGATCGTGGCGCGCAAGGACCAGGGACAGTCGCGCTACCACAAGGCCTTGCTCCTCGACTACCCGAACGAGGTCGACCGACGGCGACTCGCCGCGGCGAAGCGCCAGGGCCTTGTCTCGATGAAGGCGAGGCTCGGGGGCCTCATCGAGATCCACGGCGAGGGGGGGCGTGGGAGGAACTGGACCGAGGGCTGCGTCGCGCTCTCCAACGCCGACATGGACGATCTCTTCCGTCGCGTCGACGTCGGCACGCGCGTCACGATCGTGGGCAGCGACGGCCAAGGGGGCGCCTTCTCGGAGGTGCTCGCGCGCTTCGCGCACGGCGGGGGAGCCGAGAAGCCGTGAGCGTGCTGATCGGACCGGAGACGGCGGCGCCGGCCGAAACGCTCGCGTCGGTCACACGCCGGCTCGCACCTCTCGCGCGCGACCGGCGTTGGCAGCTCGGGCTGGTGGCGACCGCCGTCTTTCTCCTGGCCGTCGCCGGGACCGGCTACCGCTACACGCCGGTGGTGGCGGCCGCCCCCGATCCTGCCGCCGCGGTGGCGCGCCCCTCGCGCGACCTGCACCGGATGCTCGCGGCGCGCGCGCGTCTCGCGTCGGCCCTCCGCAGCCGGGTGCCGCACGGCACCCACATCGTCATCGACCAGACGCACAACAGGCTCCGCCTCATGCGCGGCGAGACCCTGCTCCTCGAGGCCCCCTGCTCGGCGGGCTCGGGGATGATCCTCAAGGAGGGAAGCCACGGGCGCGTCTGGGTCTTCGACACGCCGCGAGGGGCCTTCGAGGTCCTGTCGCGCGTCGAGAACCCGGTGTGGCGCAAGCCGGACTGGGCCTTCGTGGAGGAGGGGCAGCCGATCCCGCAGGACCCCGGCGACCGTTTCGAGTATGGGTCGCTCGGCGAGTACGCGCTGTATTTCGGCGACGGCTACATGATCCATGGCACGCTCTACGAGCGGCTGATCGGCCGGCCCGTGAGCCATGGCTGCATCCGCCTCGGCCGCGAGCCGCTCCGGGAGCTGTGGAGATCGACCGCGCTCGGGACCCCCATCTACATCTACTGATGCCGAAGCCACGGCTCCCGACCCCACTCGTCGTCGCCCTGACGGCGGCCGTACTCGGAGGCACTGCCCATGGCGCCCGCCCGCGTCCGGACCCGGCCGAAGAGGCCGCCCGGGCGCGTCTCCGCCGTGCAACCGCGCAGCTCCGGCAGCAGCTCGCGCTCTCCTCCCGGACGGGGTTCTACCTGCGTCTCGACGCGTGGAGGGGCACGCTCGCCCTCGTCCTCCAGGGCGTGGTGCTCGAGGAGCACAGGATCACGCGTCTCGAGCGCGGCGAGCCGCGGATCGTCTTTGTGCGGCGCGGCCTCCCGGAGGACTGGGACGTCGCCGCCTTTTCGGGCGGCGAGCTCGACCCGCCACGCGAGCGAGACCGGATCGAGATCGTCGCCCCCGAGCCGTCGACGGGTGCGGCTGGCCCCGGCTCGGAGACGATTCCCGGCCCGCCGCCCATCCCGGCCACGGCGGAAGAGAGCTACTCCGTTCCCTCGCGCTACCGCATCGTGTTCAACGAGGGCGTCACGATCGAGATTCGCTCTGCGGGGGGAGCACGGAATCGCAGCGTGTTGCAGCGCCTTGCCGATGCCGCCTCGCTGTGGACGCACGACCGCGCGGGCGCCCTCCGCTGGAGCCGGAACGACCGGGTTCGTCTGCGCGTCGAGCTCGCGGCCGAGGACGCGGCGGCGCTCTACCGCTCGCTGCCCCCGGACATCCGCCTCGTCATCCTCGGCACCGCCGCCGACTGACGCGTGGGCGCGGGAGCGCGACCCCTGAGCCCGCTACTGGCCGAACACCGCGCGGAGCAGCTTGAGCATCGCCGCCCAGGACGCCTTGTCCGCCTCGGCGTTGTAGGCGAGGTTGGGCATGCCAACCTTGTCCGCGTCGGGATTGGTGAAGCTGTGCTTTGCCCCGGGCAGGTTGACGAACTCGTACTTCGCACCCGCGGCTGCCATCTCCTTCTTGAAGCCGTCGATCTGTTCCGCCGTGATCATGGCGTCGTCGGCCCCGTTCAGGACCAGCACCTGCGCCTTCACCATGCCCGCCATCGCCGGTTGCTGGGTGGCGATCGCACCGTGGAAGCTGACGACCGCGTCGAGATCGACCCCCGCGCGCGCCATGCCGAGGACGACGCCGCCGCCGAAGCAGTACCCGATCGCGGCGACACGGTCGGGATCCACGTGCGGATCCTTCTTCAGGAGGTCGAGGGCAGCCAGGAAGCGAGCCTTGACGAGGGCGGGATCTTTCGTTGCCTCCGCCGCGAAGGACTGGGCTTCCGGCGGATGCGTGGTGACCTTCCCCTTGCCGTACATGTCGACCGCGAGGCCCACGTAGCCGTCCTTCGCCAGGCGGATCGCCTGATTCCGCGCGTGCTGGTTGTGGCCCCACCACTCGTGGACCACCAGGACGCCGGGACGCTTCCCCTTGGCCTCCGCGTCCCAGGCGAAGAAGCCTTGAAGCTCCGTGTCGCCCTGCGTGTAGGTGACCTCCTTCGTACGGACCTCCGCGCCGGCGAGGAGCGAGAAAACGAGCAGCGTCGCCGCTGCGAGCACCGTCGTGCCATTCATCCTGAGCCTCCTTCTCGCCGTCATTCCGGCAACCGGACGACCTGGTCAAGCCCCGCGCCTCCTCCTGCCGACTTCGCCGGGAGCGAGTGCCACGTCTCCCTCGGCACGACCTTCGGATGTGCGGTATCGGCCTCGTAGTGCGGCGACATGATCTGGACGCCGTGCTCGTTGAAGACGTCGAGGATCTGCGCGTGGAGGTCGCTCATCACGCGAAAGCGCGGACGGGCCGGATCGGGGGCGACGGCGAGCGTGTACTCGACGTAGAAGTCCTCGAGCGCCGTCTGCAGCACGTACGGGACCGGCGTCGGACGCACCCCGGGAATGCGCTCCGCGGCGAGAACGAGCAGGGCCGCGACCTGGCGCCAGGGTGTGTCGTAGCCGATCGTGACGGAGGTCCTCGCGAACACGCCCTCCTCCGCGTGGCGCGAGAAGTTCGTGGTGACGGTCGACGCCACCACGGCGTTGGGGATCGTCACCTCCTCGTTCCGCGGCGTCCGGACCTTGGTCGAGAGGACCCCGAGGTGAGCCCGTCCGAGCGTCGACACCGTGTCCACGAGGAAGCCTCGGAGCGCCTCGCTCCAGGGGCGGGTGTAGGGGAACTGCCTCAAGACGAAGGAGAGCCACCAGTAGGCGACGAGCAAGACGGATACCCCGAGCCCGACTGCGATCGTGCGCCGCACGACCCTCAATCCTCGCACCTCGCTCCGGAGCCAGAGGTCGCCAGGGGGCACCCGCTGCAGCTGCTTGCGGAGCTGCTCCTGGGCCTTGCCCACCAACCAGGCCGACAGCCGGCGATGCACCCGCGCCAAAGCGGCGACGAGAAGGAGGGCGACCGCGGTGGCGCCACCCGCGAAGAGCGCGCCCCGAAGCAGCCGCTCGGGTGAGCGCGCTTCGTCCGCCTCCGCCAGGGCGCGCCGGAGCTGCTCCATCGCGGCGTGGCTCTTGCCGTCCAGTGTCTCCCCCGCCAGCTCGTCGACATCCGCGGGGAAGATGGTGAACACGTCCTGTCCGGCGACGGTCAGCGAGACGAACCCCATCCCGACACGCCGGGCGACGGGGCCGATCACCCCTTGCTCGACAAGATCATGCAGCCGGGTCGCTGCCCCCGCTGCACGCCGGGCCGGCAGGTTCGACAGCAGGCGGGCCCGGAGGACGGTGATCGTCCGGTTGTGAAACACGAGCCGGGCGGCCTGCTCGGCGGGCGCCGCCTCCGCGACGTGATCCAGCGCTCCGGGGGTGCGGGCGGATTCCGGTCCGCCGACCGTGGCCGGAGGCCGGTCGACGGCGGGGGCCGCCTGTGCCCGCGTGCGGGACACGAATGGCGACGCCCAGGACAGCGTGCCGGCGATCGCCATCGCAATGACGGTGGATCGCCATCCCACGCGGTACCCACCCAGGTCTCTGTCAACGGACATGACCAACTCCTTCGCGAAGATCGGTTGTCATCGCGTCCGTGTCACCTTCTGAATGGCGCGTGGAGAGTCGACGTCGTGGCCCCGGGCGTGTGCGAGGCTCATGGCGAGAAGCTGCCCGGGGACGATCAGCGTGAGGGGCGACAGCCACTCCGCCACCGTGCACGGGATCTCCAGCCGGACCGGCGCCATGTCGAGCGCCTCCCGGCGGTCGCTCACGCAGATGACCTGCGCCTGACGCTCCTTCAGGGTGGCGATGAGGCTCAGCGACTCCTGAAGCAGGCGACCCGAGGGCGCGAGGACGATCGCCGGAAAACCCCGCTCGATGATGGCGAGCGGCCCGTGCAGGAAATCGGCGCTGCTGTATGGCTCGACGACGGTGTAGGTCAGCTCCTTCAATTTCAGCGCCATCTCGAAGGCGGTCGCGTAGTTGTAGCCGCGCCCGATGACGACCGACCGCTCCATCTCGCGGCACTCCGCGGCCACCCTGGCCACGGCCGCGCCCGTGGACAAGACCTCCTCGATGACCCCCGGAACCTCCCCCAGTGAGGCCACGGCCTCGTCGTCGCTGGCGAGGCTCGCGCTGAGAAGGGCGATCGCGGCCAACTCCCCAGTGTAGGTCTTCGTCGCCGCCACCGCCTTCTCCTCCCCCGCCTGCAGGTCGATGACGACATCTCCCTCCGCGGCGAGGTCGGACTCTCGGTCGTTCGTGATGACCCCCGTGAGCGCCCCCTGATGTCGCGCCGCGGCGAGGACGGCGACGATGTCGGGGCTGCGGCCGCTCTGGCTGATTCCGAGCACGAGCGCGTTTCCGAACCGGGGGGCTCGCCCATAGATCGTGATGAGGCTGGGCGCCGCAAGCCCCACCAGCAGCTCGTTTCTCACGCCCAGGACGTACTGCGCATAGCGGGCCGCGTTGTCGCTCGTCCCGCGAGCGGCGATCACGACGTGGGTGATTCCTCTCCGGCGGATCGCCTCCGCCAGCTCCCTGGCCGCTCCGCGTTGGTCCCGCAGGAGCCGGCGGATCACGGCCGGCTGCTGGTGTATCTCCTTGAAGAGCTGTGTTTGCGCGATCGCGGGGTCCACCGCTTGCTTACCTCAGGCTCGCGATCAGACCCCTCACGTCCTGCGCGAACCGGTCGATGTGGGTCTGGACGTAGGCGGCGACGTCCTGGTCGGGATTCCGGACGAGGGGCGTGAGATCCATGCCGAAGGTGAGCCCGCTCGCCCGGTCCACGCCGTGCGACTCGAGGTAGGTCGCGTGCGCCCGCCGGCGCCCCATGGTCGCGAGGTCGTAGCGCTTGCCCCCGCAGATCTGCGAGTCGAAGACGCCCAGGAGCGCCATCTGGAGGTTCTCGTGCGCCGAGCAGTCGAAGAGGACCTTGTCTTCGTCCCGCAGCCAGCCGAGGTCGCGCCACACCTCGCAGCCGTAGAGCCGGGTCGGACGGCTCCCTTCCGGCAGGCGACGGATGGCCTCGATGACGCGGAGCCCGACCGCAACGTGCGTGGCGTGCTTGTCGGCGATGTTGTGCGTGTAGACGACTTCCGGACGGGCGCGCTCGAGGATCGCCACGAGATCGGTGACCGGCCGAGCGTCGGAGGCGCTCTTGACCGCCGCGCTCGGGTAGTCGAGCAGGATCTGGGCCGCGTACTCGCCGACGTAGGCCGCCTTCTTCTGCTCGCGGATGCGAACGAGGCGCATCGCGTCGTCCGTGTAGTCCCGATAGAGGTCGTCGCGCGGAGAGCCGGCCCCGTTCGTGGCCACCACCCCCGTGAACCACTTGTCCTCACTCTGGAAGCACTGGAGGACGCCCTCGATGGCCATGATCTCGAGATCGTCCTGGTGCGCGCTGACCGCCAGGTGGGTCGTGCGGGGAAGTGCCTCCGCAGGGGGAAGGCCGTCGGGGACGAAGATCTGCGCGGTGTCGAGCTGGAACTTCATCGTTCACTCCCTTTTTTGAACCACGGGCAGGCTGGCGGCGGCGATCGACTGTCCCACCCTCCGGCTCTTCTCGTCCGGGAGCTGGATGTTGATCCGCCCCGCCCGCTCCGGAAACTCCTCCTCCAGCACCTGCCGGGCCCCGTCCACGATCAGCTTTCCTCCGGCACCGGACGTGCAGCGCCCAAGGACGAGCACGTGCTTCAGTCGATAGAAGTCCGCGTAGTGGGCGATGCCGTAGCCCATGTAGACGCCGATCGTCTCCCATATGCGCCGGGCCCCTTCGTGGCCGGAATCCAGCTGCTCCTGCACCCGCTCCAGCCTCCGGGCCTTGGTGAGATCGGCGGGAAGATCGATCCCAACCGCGGGGGCCAGGCGGAAGACGCACTGCTGCGAGAAGTAGAGGGCGCCGCACCCGCGGTCGCCCGACCATTCGTCGACGGGGGCGGTCGGGCTGAGGTCGATGGGGGCGAACGCGAGCTCGTTGAGCCAGTCCGTGATGTTGCCCTTGGGCGTGATGTAGCCGGCGGCCTGGCTCGAGCCGAGTGCGACACCGAGGATGCTGTTGTCCTCGAGCGACATCGACCCCGCCAGTGCCGTGACCTCGCCGTCGTTGACCACCTCCAGCGGTACGCCGAACTCGCTCCGGATCCGGGCGAACATGCTTCGTACTTCTTCAAAGCGCTCCTTCGGAACGCCCCGGAAGAGGGAGGCGATCATCGGTCGGTTCTGGACGATGACGCCGGCCGAGCTCCCGCCGATGGCGTCGACACGGGGCAGCTTCGACGCCGCCCGGCGGATCGCGAAGAGGATCATGTCCAGGTGGTAGCGGGGATCGTCGTGCCCCTGGGGATCCCACTCGATCTCCTCGCTGAACACGGGCTTGCCGTCAACGACCGCCGACACCTTCAGATCGGAGGCCCCGAGATCGAACCCGATGCGGCACCCGTCGAGGTGGCGTCCCAGGGACTGTTCCCCCTCTCGCTCCTCGGGCACCTCGTCGACGCCGCAGGTGACAACCGTGAACGGCTTCTGATAGACCTCCTCGCCCATGAAGTGCTGGTCGAACGAGCGGGGACCATTCGGGGAGTAGCACTGCTGAAGGTGGCGACCCACGCTTCCCGGCCCTCCGACGTAGACGCGCCAAGCGCCCCGCTGCCAGAGGAGGAACTTGAGCAGCCGCTCCGCATACCACAGGTTCTCGCGCGCCAGCGGGTGTCCCTCCGGGAACACGGCCGTCTCGAAGCGGGAGATCGACTGATCCGAGCGCTCCAGACCCAGGACCAGGGGGACTCCTGCGCCGGAATCGGCCACCGCTCGCTGGAAGCTTTGATTCGCCAGCACCGCGGGCCGGAAGCCCTCGTCGAGGGGAGGGGTTCGTCTGGGCCTCGCGCGCTCGATCAGTGTCGACATCGTCCTCGTCACGCACCTCGCCGCCCGGAGGCCCGTTGAGGGTAGCATCCCTCCGCCTGGCGTGCTTATGGCAAGGACGCCTTCCCCGACAAGGGCTGAACGATCGAGCCCGACGGCAGCCTACGCGTCCATGCCAAGAGCGGCGCCGGCGACATCATCACGCGCGAGACCCACGGCGACTTCGAGCTCGAGCTCGAGTTCAAGGTCGCCGCCGGCGCGAACAGCGGCATCTTCTACCCGGCGGGCGAGCTCGCCGGCAAGCCCGTCTACTGGAACGCCTTCGAGTACCAGGTGCTCGACAACGAGCGGCACCCGGACGGGAAGATCTCCTCCCATCGCGCGGGCTCCCTCTACGCTCTCTACGCGGCGGAGGGCGCGGTCACGAAGCCCGTCGGGGAATGGAACCAGGCCCGCATCGTGATGAAGGGCACGCGCATCGAGCACTGGCTCAACGACACACGTGTCGTCGCCTGCGACACGGCGAGCGAGGACTACCGCAAGCGCCTCGCCGCGAGCAAGTTCGCGACCTGGAAGGGCTACGGGACGCACGCGAAGGGTCACGTCGGACTCCAGGATCACGGCGACGACGTCTGGTTCCGCAACGTTCGGATCCGCGCGCTGCCCTGAGACTCCGGACCCTACCGCTTCACCCCTGACCCGCTGGAGAGCTCGGAGCGGACGAGGTCGACGAGCGGGCCGCGCAGAAGGCACAGTCGGATCGTCCGGAGAAGGCAATCGGGGTTCGCGGCGAAGAAGCCGCGGACGGCCGCCACATAGGCCCGTGCGCAGACCTCGAGCGGCACCGCGAAGATGCCGCTGCTCACGGCGGGAAGCGACACCGATGCCCAGCCGCGCTCGTGGGCGCGCCGAAACGCAGACTCCAGCGCCTGCTTCAGCTGCTCCTCCTCCTGGCCGATGCCCTGGTGGGGACCGACGGCGTGAATGACGCCCTTGAAGGGCAGGTGGCCGGCCGTGGTGACGACGGCTTCGCCGACCGGGATCGGGCCGCGCTCGCGGACGATCGCGTCGCCTTCGCGGGCGAGAAGGGGGCCCGCCGCACGCGAGATGGCGGCGGCCACCCCACCGCCGTGGGCCAGGTGTCCGTTGGCGGCGTTGACGATCGCGTCCACGGGCTCGGCCAAGAGGTCGCCGATCACGACCTCGAAGACCCGCCCGCCCGGGAAGCCCTCGCGGGCGACGGTTTCGGCTGCCATGCCGCCCTTCCAGCTCGTTAGAAGTCTGCTCCCATTACCCGGACATACTCCTACGGCACGAGCAGGACCTTCCCCGTCGTCCGCCGCCCTTCGAACGCCCGGTGCGCCTCCGGCGCTTCCGCGAGCGGGTACCTCCGGTCGATCCGGACCCGGAGCCGTCCCGCCGCCACGTCGCCGAGCACCTCGCCCGCCCGCGCCTCCAGGCTGGCCCGATCCGCGGTGTAGTGAAACAGCGTCGGGCGGGTCAGGAACAGGGAGCCTTTTTTCGACAATACGAGGGGGTCGATCGGGGGCACCGGCCCGCTCGACTGGCCGTAGAAGACCAGCATCCCGCGCGGGGCCAGGCAGTCGAGGCTCCTCTCCCAGGTCGTGACCCCCACCGAGTCGTAGACGACGGCGACGCCGCGGCCGTCCGTCAGCCGCTTGACCGCGGCCTTGAAGTCCTCCCGACTGTAGAGGATCGCCTCGTCGGCCCCGGCGTCCTTGGCGAGCGCGGCCTTCTCCTCGGTCGACACCGTACCGAGGACGCGCGCGCCGCGGCGCTTCGCCATCTGTACGAGCAGCAGCCCCACGCCGCCGGCGGCGGCGTGGACGAGGCAGGTGTCCCCCGGCTTCAGGGGGTAGGTGGTGGCGGTGAGGTACTGCGCGGTCATCCCCTGCAGCATCACCGCCGCCGCGGTGGAGCTGTCGACGCCCCGCGGCGGCTTGATGGCCTGCGCCGCCGGCACCAGGTGGCGCCCGGCGTAGGAGCCGAGCGCGGTCGCCCAGGCCACGCGGTCGCCCTCCCTGAAGTCGGTCACGTCAGGGCCGACACCTTCGACCACACCCGCCCCTTCCAGCCCCGGGACGAAGGGAAGCGGGTTGGGGTAGAGCCCGGTGCGGTGGTAGACGTCGATGAAGTTCAGCCCCGCGGCCTCGACCCGGACCCGCAGCTGGCCGGGTCCGGGCACGGGGTCGGGCAGCTCCACCAGCCGCAGGACCTCCGGACCGCCAAAGCCTTCGACACGAATCGCCCTCATGGGAAGCCCCCTGTCGCGCCGTATAGCCTACGACGAAGCGTGCTACTCTCGCCCGAGGTGGAAGGCCGGTGCAGCTGAAGCGGCGCGAGAAGGTCCTGCTCGCGGTACTCGCGGCGGCGGCCGCCGCCGCCGTGCTGCTCTGGACTCGACACCCCGAGTCAGCCCCGGTCGCCCTCGGGCGCAGCCGGCCCGCTCCGTCCCTCGAGCCCATACCCCGGATCGACCTCGCGCGGCTCTTCGAGCCGCGGCCGGACGTCGAAGTGGGGCGCCGCGATCTCTTCGCGTTGGGCACCGCCACCGACGCGGAGGACACTGCGCCGGTGGCGGTCACTCCCGCGACGCCCAACCCCGTTGCCGCCGTCCCCTCCGGCGCGGACGTCTCCGTGATCGACCCCGCCCTCTCCCGGCTCGCTCCCCTCAACCTCAAGTTCATCGGCTCGGTCGAGAACGCGAGGGGAGTCCGCGTCGCGGTGCTCCTCACCGACCGCAACGAGGTGCTCACGGGCCAGGCGGGCCAGGTGGTGGCGAACCGTTACCGCATCGCCCGCATCGGGATAGAGTCGGTCGACCTCGAAGAGGTCGGCTCCGGTCAGACGCGCCGCGTCCCCCTCAAGGGGAACTAGAGCGGGCTCACCGGCGGGCGGTGACATGGCGACGAGCGGCGCGGGAGTCTACACCTCGATCGTCCCCTCGAGGTACCTCACGGCGCGGCCCGCAATCCTCACCCGCTCGCCCCTGTCCTCGCAGACGAGCTCTCCTCCGCGGGCAGAAACCTGCCGCGCGAAGAGGTCCTTCTTGCCGAGGCGCCCCGACCAGTAGGGCACGAGCGTGGAGTGGGCGGAGCCGGTCACCGGGTCCTCGGGGATGCCGACCGCGGGGGCGAAGAAGCGCGAGACGAAGTCGCAGTCGCGCCCGGCGGCGGTGGCGATCACCGCCATCCGGTCGAGCGCCGCCACCTTCGTCATGTCCGGTTTGAGAGCCCGGACGTCGTCCTCGGTGGCGAAGACCGCCAGGTAGTCACGCGAGTGGAGGACGGCCTCGGGCTTCCGCCCGAGAGCCTCCGCCAGCGTCGGCAGCGCCATCGGGTCCGGCTCGGGCGCGCGCGAGGGGAAGTCGAGCACCAGGAGGTCGCCCTCCGCCGTGACGCCCAGCAGACCGCTCCGGGACTGGAAGGTGACCCTCGTCCGGCCGGGCTCGAGGACGTGGAAGACGACCCAGCCCGAGGCCAGCGTCGCATGCCCGCAGAGGTCCACCTCCGTCGCGGGCGTCATCCAGCGGATGTGGTAGTCGCCGGCGCCGCCGACGAAGAAGGCGGTCTCGGCGAGGTTGTTCTCGGTGGCAATGCCCTGCAGCGTCGCGTCGTCGAGCCAGCGCTCGAGGGGAACGACCGCGGCCGGGTTGCCCCCAAACACACGGCGGGTGAACGCGTCGACCTGGAAGAGCCTCAGCCTCATGGCGGGAGTATGGACCGGGCCCCCGGCCGGGAGAGAATGGGCGCCATGTCCGAGATCGCCCCCTCGCCCGCCGCCCGCGAAGCCGGCCGGCTCTTCGCCCGGTTTGTCGAGCTCATCGCCCGCCTCCGCGCGCCCGGCGGCTGCCCCTGGGACCGCGAGCAGACGCACGACAGCGTCAAGCCGATGACGATCGAAGAGGCCTACGAGGTCGCCCGCGCCATCGACGAGAAGGACGACGAGGAGCTCAAGGGCGAGCTCGGGGATCTCCTGCTGCAGGTGGTCTTCCACGCGAACATCGCCGAGGAGCGCGGGGCTTTCCGCGTCCAGGATGTCATCCGCCGCGTCCTGGACAAGATGGTGCGCCGCCATCCCCACGTCTTCGGCGAGGAGGCCGCCGCGACCCCGGGCGAGGTGCTGCGTAACTGGGAGGCCATCAAGCAGGCCGAGCGCGAGGAGAGGGGCCAGGACGACGGCAGCGGCTCCATGCTGGACAGCGTCCACCCCGCCCTGCCCGCGGTGATGGAGGCCTTCCAGATGACGACCAAGGTTGCCCGCGTCGGCTTCGACTGGCCGGATGCGAGCGCCGCCCTCGTCAAGCTCGACGAGGAGGTCGCGGAGCTGCGCGAGGCCATCGCGGCGAGGGCGGACCACCGCACCGTCAGCGACGAGGTGGGCGACCTTCTCGCCGCCGCCATCATCGTCGCGCG
>Ga0209751_10002011_pt1 | contig 20625 bp, 21 predicted proteins | sample RifCSP13_1_FD_184019 | JGI IMG/M metagenome (GOLD analysis project Ga0209751, IMG submission 184019) | Soil microbial communities from Rifle, Colorado - Rifle CSP2_sed 13_1 (SPAdes) (version 2) | ecosystem: Environmental > Terrestrial > Deep subsurface > Rock core/Sediment | place: Rifle... | reverse complement strand
CTCCAGGAAATGGACATCGTGCATGTCCAGCACCCGTTCCTGAGCGGCGGACTGGCCCTGCGCTATTGCCGTCATCGAAACATCCCGATCGTCTTCACCAACCACACCCGCTACGACCTGTATGCCCGCGTCTACCTTCCGATGATCCCCGATCCGCTCAGCCGAACGTTCCTCCAGGCCTACATGCCCTCCTTCTGCCGGGAAGTGGACCTGGTGATCGCGCCTTCGCCGGGGATCCAACGCGTCTTGCGCGATCTGGGAGTCGCCAGCCCGATCGAAGTCCTTCCGAACGGTGTCGACCTGGCTCCGTTTCTGAATCCGCCCGAACCTGTTAGCCGGGAAAAGCTTGGTTTGCGCCGGGATGACCTGGCGCTGATCTACGTCGGACGGCTCGGCCTCGAGAAGAATCTGACCTTTCTCTTGCGGACGCTGGCCGGGGTTCGAGCCGCCGCCCCGAACGTCCGGCTGGTACTGGTGGGAGGCGGGCCGGAGGCCGACAACTTGCGGGGGCTGGCGCAAGCCCTGGGGATCGGGGACGCGGTCCACTTCGTCGGATCCGTGCCGTACCGGGAGGTCCCGGGATTGTTGGCGGCCTGCGACGCCTTTGTCACGGCCTCCGTCTCCGAGGTTCATCCACTTTCTGTCATCGAGGCGATGGCGTCGGGTCTGCCCGTCGTCGGGATGGACGCTCCGGGGATTGCCGACACCGTAAGCGACGGGGTCGACGGCTTCCTGGCGCCCAACGACGCAGCCGCCTTCTCGGCCAAGCTGACCCGGCTCGTCCTGGATGACGCCCTTCGCCTGAAGATGGGCGCCGCCGCACGCATGAAGTCTCAGACCTTCGACATCCGTAGGACCAGCGCACAAGTCGAGGCGGTCTACCGCGCCTTGCTCGACCGCCCCCAGGTGGCTCGGACCCGCCGCTGGGACTCCACCTGGCGTCAGCTGCTCGATCGTCTCACATGAGCCCGGAGACCGTCGCGCGCTGGGGCGAAGCGGAAGCGCAGCGCTTCCTCGAAGGACACGACTGGACCCTCCTCGCCAAGAACTGGCACTGCCGTTATGGGGAGATCGACTTGATCGGGCGCCAGGGTGACATGGTGGTCTTCGTCGAAGTCAAGACGCGCCGCCGCCGGTCCTTCGGCCTGCCGGAGGAAGCGATCACACCCTCCAAACGCCGGCGCCTGTTGCGATCGGCGTGGACCTACCTCGAGGAGAATTCACTTACGGGAGTCGACTGGCGCATCGATGTCGTGGCGATCGAGGGGCGCCCCGGACGGGCTCCGGCGCGCCTCGACCATTACCGCGACGCGCTGGAAGCCGACCAGGATACGTTCCGTTGACGGAACGCCCCTGGGTCGTGGCCATCGTCGGCGCGACGGCCACCGGGAAGAGTGACCTGGCCTTGAACGTCGCCGACTCCCTCCGGGGCGAAGTCATTTCGGTCGATTCGAGGCTGATCTACCGCGGGATGGATATCGGCACGGCCAAGCCGACGGTGGAAGAGCGCGCCCGTGTGCCCCATCACTTGATCGACGTGGCCGAGCCCGATGAGACCTGGAGCCTGGGACGCTTTCAGCAGGCGGCTACGGCGCTCATCCCCGAAATCATCGCGCGCGACCGGCTCCCGATTCTCGTCGGGGGAACCGGCCAGTATATGCGGGCCATCCTGGAAGGCTGGACTCCGCCGCCGCGTCCTTCCGATCGGCGGATTCGGGCGCGACTCGAGGCGGACGTGGCGCTCGGCCGGGGCGGCGAGCTGGTCGCGCGGCTCAAGATGGTGGATCCGCCATCGGCGGAGACGATCGATTTGCGGAATCTCCGGCGCGTCGTGCGCGCCCTAGAAATCTACGAGGCCACGGGCGTCCCGGCGAGCCAACAGCGCGGCAAACGACCGACGGCCTTCCGGGCCATCCGTGTCGGCCTGACTCTGCCTCGCCCGGACCTGTATGGCCGCATCGACGCCCGCATCGATCGCATGATCGAGACCGGGCTGGTTGGGGAAGTCCAAAAGTTGTTGGCGAGCGGTTTTTCGCGCTCGCTCCCGTCGATGTCGGCGATCGGCTACCGGGAGATCGCGGCCCACCTCGCAGGCGAGACGACCCTAGACGAGGCCGCCCGTCGCATGCGCCAGGCCACGCGCCGGTTCGTGCGTCGACAGGGCAACTGGTTTCGAGAAGGCGATCCTTCGATCCACTGGTTCACGCCGGCACCAGGGTATGAGGTGGCTGTCGTGGAGTGGCTGCGAGGCCGGATTGCGGACTCCGGCTGACCCAACCAAGTGTCGTTCCCGCGGACGCGGGAATCCAGGAAATGGTTCAGCAACACTGGACCCCCGCCTTCGCGGGGGTGACAACAATCTCGATGTCATTCCCGCGAAAGGGGAATCCAGGGGCCCCTGCATGATCCTGGACCCCCGCTTGCGCGGGGGTGACAACAATCTCGATGTCATTCCCGCGAAGGCGGGAATCCAGGCGACCTCGTAAGATCCTGGACCCCCGCTTGCGCGGGGGTGACAACCACCCAAACGTCATTCCCACGAAAGCGGGAATCCAGGCTTTGATGCCGGGCCGGACTGGACCCTCGCTTTCGCGGGTGTGACGTCAAGGAGCAGCTTACGTGATCGCCGAAATCAGCAGGTAGATCACGCCCGCCAACACTGCCGTCACAGGGATCGTCAGCGCCCAGGCGGTGCCCATCTCACGCAGGATTCCCCAGCGCACCATCTTGATTCGGTCGGCGGCACCAACCCCCATGATCGACGAGCTCATCACTTGAGTCGTGCTCACCGGTCCCCCGAGCAGCGCCGCCCCGAAGATGACCGCCGCGCCCGACACCTGGGAGGAAAAGGCGTGCACCGGTCGAATTCGGTAGATCTTGCCGCCCAGGGTCCGGATCAGGCGCCAGCCTCCGAAGAACGTGCCGAGGGCGATGGCCGAGGCGCTGAGGAAGATCACCCACAGGGGGACGACGAAACTGTCGAGCACACCGGCAGCCACCAATCCCATGGTGATGACTCCCATCGTCTTCTGCGCGTCATTGGTGCCATGGCTTAGAGCCAGCCCGGTGAGCGTGAACACTTGCGAACGCCGGAAGAACGTGTTGACCGCCGGGGCAGAGCCGCGCACTGCGAATAGGACAAGTCTCATCGTGACGTAGCCGAACGCCATGCCGAGCAACGGCGAGACAAGTAGAGCGATCAATACTCGGAGCAAGCCCGCCGGGTTGATCGCGTCGAGCCCTTCGGCGACGACCGCCGCGCCCACCAGCCCGCCGACGAGGGCGTGGGACGAGGAGGACGGGATTCCGACATACCACGTGATCAGGTTCCAAATGATCGCCGCCGCCAAGGCGGCATTGATCGCACTGACGGTGAGGACGTCGACGTTGAGCAGGTCCTCGCCGATCGTCGTGGCGACGGCGACGCCGAACAGGAAGGGCGCCACGAAATGTGCCACCGCTGCCAGGAGCAGAGCCAGCCGCGGGCGCATGGAGTTGGATGAAATCGGCGTCGCCACCACATTCGAGCTGTCGTGGAAGCCATTGAGGAAGTCGAAGATCAGGGCGAGGGCGAGAAGGATGTAGATCATGAGTGGTCAGGCGTCGGTGGTCGGTGGTCAGTCGGACTATTGTAGTTGCGGTTTCTCTCCCATGTCTCCAGTCTCAAATCTCCAATCTCAAGTCTCACACCTCGAATCACTGACCACGCACCACCGGCCACTGACCACTTCTTCTGCGCGCTACCCAGGAGCCCAGAGTGTGGACCGACAGGATCGTCGCAGCGATGGCAGCCCCTGGAAAGAAGGCCAGCCACGCGGCATTGCGCAGGTACGGGCGGGCCGCATTCAGCATCGACCCCCATTCCGGCCGTGAGATGTCGCCGGAGAGGCCGAGAAAAGTCAGCGTGGTGATCGCGGCGAAGGCCCAGGCGTAATGGGTCGTGGCCAGCGAGAGCAGCCGGGGCAGGGCGTTGGGGAGGAGGTGGCGCTGGGCGGTGTCCATGCCCCCCGCGCCTAGCGCAGCCGCCGCACCGACATAGGCCTCGGTCCGAACTTGGAGCAGCGCCTGCCGCGCCAATCGTGCGAAACCGGGGGCCAGGCCGATGCCGACGGCCAGGATCAAGGTTTCCGTGCCCGGTCCCAGGATCGCGACGAACAACAGTGCCAACAGCAGGCCTGGTATGGCCATGGCTGCGCTGGAACCGCCGATGATCGTCGTGTCGGCCGCGCCGCCTATCCCTTGGGCCACCAAAGCCGCCCCGGTCCCCATCACCACGGCGAGGCCCGCTGCAGAGAGCGACGCTAGCAAGCTGACCCGCCCGCCATAAAGCCAACGAGACCACTCGTCCCGGCCGAGGTCGTCCGTCCCCATGGGTGGAAACGTGGATGGTCTCAATAAGGGCTCCGCCACCGGATGAATCGTCGACGATGGTGCGAGAAGCGGCGCTAATCCGCATGCCAATACGACGGCGACCAGCCATGTGGCGGCGGCCCAGACCGAAGGCGTAGCCTTCATGTGGAGGGTCTCAATCTGGGATCGACGACGGCGGAGAGCGTATCGGCTGCGACGTGGGTGAGTGTGTAGACGACAGCCGCCAGCAAAACCAGGCCTTGCACGACTGGATAGTCCCCGATGAGGATCGACGAGACCAGTAAGCGCCCGAGGCCGGGGCGGGCGAACACGGTCTCGGTGACCACGGTCCCTCCAAGGAGAAGCCCCGCCTCGAGCGCCAGGAACGAGATCGCCAGCGGCAACACCGGCCGGAGGGCATGCCATATCAGGCGCGGCCCTGGCCGCACACCTCGGGCGCGGGCGGCGAGCAGATAGGGAGCGCGGGAGTTGTCTTCCAAGCCGGATTGGATGACGCGGGCCAGCGCGCCCGACGAAGCGATGCCCAAGGCCAGGGCCGGGAGCAAGAGACTCTCGCTGCGAGTCAGAGGCAGGAGGACCGGCGAGCCGCGGGCAAGGGTGGTGGCCGCCCACAGCACGAGCACACAGGTGAGCGCGGCGGGGATGGAGGTGGCGAATCCTGCGAGCGAGGATGCAGCCTGGCCGAGGAGAGTTGTCCCGGAAGTCCCGGCAGCGATCCCCAGGGCCAGCCCTACCACGGCCGCCACGACCAGGCCCGCCAGGGCGAGGCGCAAGGTGGGCCCGGCCTGCCCGGCGATCGTCGCTGCCACGCTGCGCTGGGTGTAGAGCGATCGGCCGAGTTCGCCGCGGGTCAGTCCACCGAGGAAGCGGAGGTACTGCACGGGCAACGGCGAGTCGAGGCCCAGTGACGTTCGAAGCGCTTCGGCCTGCTCACGGGAAGCCAGGCCCTGCGAGAGGAGACTGGAGATCGGGTCGCCGGCGGCGAGCCGAAGCGCGAAGAACGCAAAGGTGACGGCCGCCCACAAGGTGAGCAGTCCGACCCCGAGCCGGCGCAGCGCGGTGCTCAGGGCCCGGGATGCAGGTCGTGGAGCAGAGGAAACCATCCTTGATAGGAGAAGGCCAGCCCGCCGGCACGGTTGTCGGCGACGACCAGATCGACGTAATCGCGGATCGGCAGGATCAGGGCTTGATCGCGAATGGCCCGCGCCGCGTCCGCGTACAGAGCCTGGCGATCGCTCTGAGATGCCGCCGTCGTCGCCGCCTGGGACAAGACCCCGTCCAGTGCCGGGTCGCTGACGTTCATCCAATTGTACAGGCCGCTGCTCGTGAACATCGGCCGCAGCAGGTCGGGGTCCGTCCCGAAGAAGTTGATTCCGATGAGGCTGTAATCGCCCCGATCGCTCGCTTCTTTCAGGAGCCCGAAACCCGGCGCGGTCTCGATCTCCACTTCCGCTCCGACCGCCTCCCAGGCCGCCGCCAGGAGTTGGGAGACCTCCGGGTGATTCCCCCAGTTCGGAGTGACGACCGTCAGCGACAGCGGAACCCCATCGCGCGAGCGCCGTCCGTCGGCGCCGAGAACCCAGCCTGCCTGCTCCAGCCGGCGTTGCGCCGACTCTGGATCATAGGCCGGGAAGCTGACGTCATCGGCGTAGCCCCACATATTGCGTGACAGCGGCCCTTCCGCAACTGATGAATGCTCGCCGAAAACGGTGTCGACGATAGTCTTCCGGTCGACGGCCTCGATCAGGGCACGGCGGACTTCGGGGTCGTTGGTCGGAGGGAGCGCCGTGTTGAAGAGGAATTCCATCGGCTGGCCCGGGATCGCCACCGGAAACAACGTGAACTCGGGGAGCGCATCGAGGCGATCCGCTTCGCGCGGAGGGATCTCGCCCAGGACGTCGACCTCGCCGTTTTCCAATGCTAGGGCGCGGGTAGCCGGATCCTCGTAGAAACGGAAGACGATCCGATCGTAGTACGGTCCTTCCCGCTGATAGATCTGCGGCGCCCAGCTGTAATCCGGATTCGACTCAAGAGTGAGATGGTCGTTGGGGACGTACTCGACGAAGCGATACGGGCCGGTTCCGACTTGATGGAACTGATACTCGGCCGGACCCCACGCGGCGAGGGCTTCGGGCGAGGCCATCCCGAGATAGACCTGGGACAAGGAGTCGAGCAGGGGAGGGAAGGGCTCGCTCAAGTGCAGGGCGACGGTCCGCGCATCGATCACCTCGGCCCGCTCGAAGGGGCCGAGCATGAAGATGGCCTTCTGCGAGTGATGATCGGGATCGAAGACGAAGTCCAGATTGGCGGCGACGTCTCCGGCATCGAACGTGGTCCCGTCGTGGAAGAGTACGCCGTCGCGCAGATGGAAGGTATAGGTGCGGCCGTCCGGAGAGACCTCCCATCGTTCGGCCAGGCTGGGGAGGATTTCCCCGGTCGCCGGATCCTGCACAACGAGGGTGTCATAAACCGAGGTCAGAGGGATGCCGAGCTCGGCCGAGGCGTTGAGGTGCGGATCGATTCCGGTGGGCGCCAACGTGAGCCCGTAGTTGAGGGTCGTCGGGGCGTCATGATCCGGCGTGCAGGCGGCGCCGACCAAACCGATGAGCAGCAGCGCGCAAAGTGACCAGGTCTTCATTGTGACCTGAGGATTCACCCCTCACCCCAACCCTTCGCGAAGCACCCCGGAGCGGAGCGGAGGGGCTCCCCTCCGGGGAGAGGCTGGAACGTGATCTCGAACCTCAATCGAACGAATGTCTTTCCTGGCGGTGCCTGCACCTCCGGTGGTCAGGTAGTCCGTCACTGACCACCGACCACTGACAACTGACCACCATGGAGTTGCGGAAGGTGTTCATTCCTCGTTTTGCACCAGGGCCAGCCCACCCAAGAGGGCGGCCTCATCGCCGAGAGCCGACGGGAGGAGATCGAGCCCTTCACCGAAGACCGGGTCCATCAGCGCGGCGAACGTGGAGCGCTTCACGTCTTCGAGGAAAGGGCCGCCGGCGCGAGCTACGCCGCCTCCCAGGATGATGCGTTCCGGGTTGAAGGTGTGGACGAGACCGGCCAACGCCGTGCCGAGGGCATGCGCCGCGGTTTGAAGGACCGAGAGTGCGACCGGATCGCCGGCACGGGCGGCGGCGGCGACTTCTTCGGCGGTGGCCTCGCCGGTCGAGGCGGGGTGAGCCAGTCCGCCTTGGTCGCGCACCTGGCGGGTGATGGCCGGGCCCGAGGCGAATGCCTCCAGATGTCCGAGTTGGCCGCACGAACAGCGCGGCCCATCGAGCTGAATCGGGATATGCCCCAGCTCTCCCGCCAACCCGAGCGCGCCTCGGACCAGGCGGTCGTCGACGATGATCCCGCCGCCGATGCCCGTGCCGAGCGTGAGCATGATGATGTGGTGGGCGCCGCGGCCGCCTCCGAAGCGCCACTCGCCCAGGACCGCCAGGTTGGCATCGTTCTCGACGAAGACCTGGCAGCCCCAGCGCTCGCGGAGGATCTCGCCCAGGCGGACGTCCTCCCATCCGGGCAGGTTGGGCGCGTGCAAGACGACGCCGCGCTCCTGGTCGAGCGGGCCAGGCGCGCCGATGGCGATGGCCAGCGAAGGGAGTACCTCGGCCGGGATCTTCAGCGCCTCGATGGCCTCGTTGATGTGGTCGAGCACGGCCTGTGCACCATCGGCGGCGTGTGTCCGACGGGAGGCGCTGCTCGTTGCAGGTGGTTCGCTGTTGGGGTAGAAGGCCGCCCGGATGTTGGTCCCACCCAGATCCACGGCGACCACCGGGCGCATAGGCGCGCAGTATATCACTAGACTTCCAGGGGCCGGGGCGATCCATTGCTCGCGTAAAGTAGCCCTCGGAGAAGGGTTTCCTTCGCCTCTTCCAGGGGCCGGGGGGAGGGGCAATGAGCCTGTCCCTCCCCCCGGCCCCTGGACCCCATCCCCCCTCCCCAGCAAAGCGGCCGTTGATGGCGCCTCTGACCCGGAGCATCGATCGGCCGCTTAAGTGCATCGAGCAGACGCGCAAGACGGCCCCCTAGTCGGGGGACAGGCACGTTGCGTTTCAACCGAGTTCTTGAGAAGCGGCGCATAGCAGTCGCTGATGGATGACTCCTTTCAGCGCCGCTTTCGTGGGTGGGGGGATGGGGGTTCCAGGGGGCAAGGGGGGCGGGCATGTAATGGCCCGCCCCCATGTCCCCTGGGAGAGATTCGCATGACCTGGCCCCTGGACCCCATCCCTCCCTCCCTCGCACACCTGCACCTGCGGCGAACCGCAGGTGCGGTGTAGGTGAGCGGCGGGGAGCGGCGACTCGCGCCCGCGGCTGAGATCCGCCGCTTTCCGTTCCTCTCGGTCCAGCGGGGGCCCCAACGGAGTTCTTGAGTAGCGGCGCGTAGCACCGCGGACGGATGACTCCTTTCGGCGCCGCTTTCCGTTCCTCTCGGTCAAGCGGGGGCCTCAACGGAGTTCTTGAGAAGCGGCGCATAGCAGTAGCGGACTAATGACTCCTTCCAGCGCCGCTTTCAGGGGAGGGGTGACGGGGGTTTGGGGGACTGAGGGGAGGGGGCTGTAAGCCCCCTCCCCAAGGCCCCCAAGAGGAGAGAGGCAGTGCCGTCGAGCGCAGTCGGAGGAGGGTGGTGGGGGTGTGGGGATCCTGCGCGAGAGAGGGGCTGTGAGCCTCCTCCCCAAGGCCCCCAAGGGGGCAAAGGGCGGCGCGGGGGGGCGATCGTTATCGTCCGAGGCCATCGCCGTCGAGCGCAGTAGAATCGACCCGATGGCCGACTCCATCAGCCCGGTTCGACAGCAATACCTCGACGTCAAACGTCGCTTCCCCAACGCGATCGTCTTCTTCCGGCTGGGCGATTTCTACGAGACCTTCGACGACGACGCCCAGACGGTAGCGCGCGAGCTGGAGATCGTCCTGACCTCGCGCAACGTCGCCAAGGGCGTGCGCGTGCCGATGGCCGGGATCCCGCACCACGCCGCCGAAAGCTACCTGGCCAAGCTGATCGCCCGCGGCTACCACGTCGCCATTTGTGAGCAGGTCGGCGAGACACCGGCGCGCGGGCTGTTCGCCCGCGAGGTCGTGCGCGTCGTCACGCCTGGGACGGTGCTCGAGCCCGGGCTGCTACCCGGCGACCAAAACAACTTCCTGGCGGCGGCGCTGCGACAGGGGACGGAGTGCGGCCTGGCGTTCGTCGACCTGACTACGGGCGAGTTCCACGCGGCGCAGGTCGGCCCGCCGCAGGCGGAAGGGTTTCTGCGCCACGAGCTGGCCCGGCTCGGCCCTCGCGAGGTTCTGCTCCCGGAAGGGATGACGCTGGAGGAGGAGTGGGACGGCCACGTCTCGACTCTGCCGGAGTGGAAGTTCGAACCCGGCCGCGCCGAAACCGAGCTGTGCGAGCACTTCCACACCGCGACGCTGGAGGGGTTCGGCCTGGCAGGCAAGCCGTTGGCGGTCGCCTGCGCCGGAGCCATCCTCGACTACGTGCGCGCGGCGCAGCCCGCCGGGCTCGATCTGCTGACGGGGATCTCGACTTATGGCGCCGACGACTTCATGGCGCTCGACGCCTCGACGCGCCGCAATCTGGAGCTGACCGAGTCGCTGCGGACCGGCGACGTCAAGGGCTCGCTGCTCGGCGTGATCGACGCCACCGTCACGCCCGTCGGCCGGCGTCTGCTGCGGCAGTGGATCGGCAAACCTCTGCTCGACGCTGCCCGCATCGAAAACCGGCTCGACCAGGTGCAAGCGTTCTTCGACGACGGGATGTGGCGGGCCGAGGTCCGATCGGCACTGCATGGCTTGCCGGACCTAGAGCGGCTGACGAACCGCGTCGTCAGCGGTCTGGCCGGGCCGCGCGAGCTCGTCGTGCTGCGCGAGTCGCTCGAGCGCGTGGCAAAGGTCCAGGCGCTGGCGGCAGGGAAGGGTGGGGCGCTGGCCGGAGTTGTAGCCGACCTGGATCCTTGCCCTGACGTGAAGTCGCTGCTCAACGCATCGATCGCCGACGATCCGCCGGCGACGCTGGCCCAGCCGGGGGTCATCCGCCCCGGCTACGCCGCCGAGCTCGACCAGATCGTGGCGTCGTCGCGCGAGTCGCGCGAGTGGATTGCCTCGCTGGAGGCGACCGAGCGCCAGCGGACGGGGATCAAGGGCCTGCGTGTCGGGTACAACAAGATCTTCGGATACTACATCGAGGTCACCCGCGCCAACGCCGCGCTCGTCCCGCCGGAGTACATCCGCAAGCAGACCCTGGTCAACGCCGAGCGCTACATCACGCCCGAGATGAAGGAAGCCGAGGCGCTCGTCCTCTCGGCCGAAGAGCGCATCCGAGAAATCGAGGCGCGCCTGTTCCGCGAGGTGTGCCGTAAGGTAGCGGAGCATGCGTCGCGGCTGCTGGGTTCGGCCCGGGCGCTGGCGAGGCTCGACGTCGTCGCCGGCCTGGCCGAAGTGGCGGCGCACCAGGGGTACGTCCGCCCGCAGTTGCGCAAAGGCGAAGGGCTGGAGATCCGCGAGGGGCGGCATCCGGTCGTCGAGCGCTACCTGACCTCGGCCCGCTTCGTCCCGAACGACGCCGTCCTGGAGGACGGCGAGCGCATCCGGATTCTCACCGGGCCCAACATGGCCGGCAAGAGCACCTACCTGCGCCAGGTGGCGCTTATCGTGCTGTTGGCGCAGATGGGCAGCTTCGTGCCGGCGCGCTCGGCCGAGCTCGGCCTGGTGGATCGCATCTTCACACGCATCGGAGCGCAGGACGAGATCCACGCCGGGCAATCGACCTTCATGGTCGAGATGGTCGAGGCGGCCAACATCCTGCACAACGCCACGCGGCGCGGGCTGCTGATCCTGGACGAGATCGGCCGCGGCACGAGCACCTACGACGGGCTGTCGATCGCCTGGGCGATGGTCGAGTTCATCCACAACCATCCGCGGCTGCGCTCGCGCACCTTGTTCGCCACCCACTACCACGAGCTGATCCGGCTGGCGGAGCTGCTGCCGGCGGTGCGCAACTACAACGTCGCCGTGTCCGAAGAGGGCGGGCGGGTCGTGTTCCTGCACAAGATCATCCCGGGCGGGGCCGACAAGTCCTATGGCGTGCACGTCGCCGAGCTGGCCGGGCTGCCGCGGCCTGTGATCATGCGCGCCGGCGAGATCCTGGCGCAGCTCGAGGCCGAGGCGGCGGACGGGCGGGACGCGACGCCGACGTCGGCCTGGCAGTTGCGGCTCTTCGTCGACGAGTCGCCGCTGATCGAAGAGCTGCGCGGGTTGGACATCGCCTCGCTCTCGCCGCTGCAGGCTCTCAACAAGCTGTTCGAATGGCAGGAGAGGTGGGGGAAGAAGTGAGGGCGAAGATAAGATGGTTGTGGGGTCCAGTAAACGGCAGCCTGCTATGGGGCCCAGCTGGCGGAGTTAGGTTGGCTCAGTGGGGGGCCTCAAGCCGCCTGGTCTCATCATTCTAGGAACCGAGTCCCCTATTTGGGGGCATCATCAACATCGCGCTTTGTGAATTGCACGATTTTCAAGCGGTGCGGCACAATCACATCAGGTTAGGGCGGATCACCGCGCGCGCCGTGCCCTGTCGAGTGATCCTTGTCAGTCAGTCAGTTCGCCACAATGACTAGGTGAGACGGCATCCTCTTCAGGATCGCGTGGCTCTTGCTCGCGATCACCGGCGTCGCCATCCTAATCTTCGGACTGATCGCCGCCGCGTGGCCCCGCTCCAGTGACCCATCGTCGCTACGAGCGATCGGCGTGGCCTCGATTGGGATGGGTTTATTCGGTGTCGTGATAACCGCGATCCCGTATAGACGTCGTGAGCGGTGGGCTTGGTTCACCCTCTGGTACTATCCCATCTTCTGGATAGCGCACCTCCTGGGTGGATTGCCTCCCGGCGAAGAGCATGTGCACCAGATCGTGTTCATCAGTACTCTCGCTCGTAGGCCTGCTTATCCCCGCGCTCGAATTCTTCCCGCGAGGCGGGGACTGGGCCGCTCGATGCAGGGCGCACAAACCCCGATAGCCACGACCAAGAGCAACCTCACCCGATGTCCTTCACATCGATGCGGTCCAACGACTCGCTTGAGCCTACCCGGCCAGCCAGACGTACGTTTGGCGCGATACTCGCCTTGGCTGGCTTGGCGGCCCGCCGCCGGCAGTTGCACCCGTCGCACCCCCGCGCCTCTCGCGACGCCGAGCAGGGCCACGTCGAGGAGTAGCCGATGCCCATCCGGATCGACCCAGAGGAGGTGGAGCTGAGGGCCCTGCGGCCTGCAGCTTCATGGCGAGGCGCCAGGGTCCTCGAGATCGGATGCGGCGACGGTCGGCTGACGCGCCGCCTGGCCAGGCTCGGCGCCCAGGTCACCGCCATCGATCCGGACCGTGCCGCCATCCGGACCGCCCGCAGGACGCTGCCCAAGTCGTACGCTCGGCAGGTCAGGTACGCCGTCGGCACGGCCAGCCGTCTGAAATTTCCCGCCAGGTCCTTCGACATTGTCGTCTTCGCCTGGTCCCTCTGATGCCTTGCCCCCAGGGGCATGGTCCATGCCCTCCAAGAAGCTCACCGAGTCCTCAGGCCGCACGGGCTGCTGATTGACCTTCGACCCGCGCCGGCTCACCGCCGCGTCGGCCTCCAGCGCGGCCAGCGTTGGACTCTCATCGAGACAATGAAGGAAGATCTCTCCGACGACCAAATGGCAAACCAGGCGGTCAAGACCGCCGTCGGCCGAGGGCTGTTTCGACGCGGACTCTACGATCGATTCGATGTGACGCGGCATGTCGGCGGGCTTTCGAGCTTCCGAGCGTGGCTCGAGGAGTTCGCCGTCCTCGCGCGACTGCCGCCTCACGCGTGGCTGGTGGATCGGGTGGCCGCTGCGCTCCGCCGAGGTTCGGGGAAGGTGAAGGTTGTCGTGCGAGGGCCCCTTGAGATGCGCGTCCTGAGGAAGCGCGGGTGACGGAAGGGGAATCCGAGCGGATCCTGCGGCCGTATGCGGCGTGGCTCGCTGGGGTTGAGCTCGGTTGTGGTGCCGGCCAGCACGCAGATCGTCGCCCCGCCCATATCCGCCAGCGAGGTGAAGCCGCCATCCTTACGCACCATCATCCCTTGGCCGTCGTAGCGGACGTGCGCCCACGCGCATCGCATTGCCGAGGCGTTGCGCGCGGCTGGCTACGACATCCTCAACGACGTCGTCATCAACCAAGTCCTGGTCTCCTTCGGGACCCTGGAGCAAACTCGCCGGGTCATCGCCGGCATTCAACAGGACGGGACGTGCTGGTGCAGCGGGACCGTGTGGCAGGGACACACGGTCCCGCTTCGCACTCTACGCCCTTCGCCCTCTACAGGGCGCCAAGGGCGGCGCACCGAAGCGGTGCAGTGCACCGAGGGCGGCGTCCTGTAGAGGGCACGATGTGGGTCAGCGTCTCGTCGTGGGCCACGACGGACGACGATGTGGAGAAGAGCCTGGAGGCGATCCTGCGCATCGCAGCGAGTCACTAACCCGCTAGCGGAGCAAACGGGTTTGTCGGTGCGGGAGATGCCACGTGCCGCTCGAAGTACCTCAGCACTCGCCTCCAGCGTGGTCAACTTCCGCGTCTTCAGCGGAGATGCCAACTTCAGCGGGCTAGGAGACAACGTCGGCCGCCGGGCTGGATGCTGGGGTCCGGGGCTTTGCTTTCTTCCCTGGGGCTTCACACTTCGGAGTGAAACAAGTAAACCGTGAGGAGATCCCCGTCCGTCTGATCGATCAAGATCGTCCGGGAGAACGAAGATTCGAACACATGCCCTGACCTGAGAACACGCTGCGGATCTTGAAGCATCCGATCCCAATCTTCCTTGCTGGGCCACCATGACAGCCCAGCCGCGTCGGGTCTCCCCGGCAATCCCTTGTCGAACTCTTCATAGTAACCTGGGATGAAGCGGCTTCCGTCCGGCGGCGTCAAAGGGGCGGAATAGCCAGCTGTGGCGAGGAACAACGGGAGGTCGCTTGCCGGGAGTCTGAAAGTGAGCACGACGAGGGCGTCGAGGCCCCCGGTGTCGACATAGGCCTGGATGTCCTGCGCTGAGGCGGGAATCTCCAACCGCCCCCACCGTTCGATGTCGGCTATGGATGGCGTGGACGTCGGGGCCGCGGTCATTGTGGGGCCGCCTTCTGTCTGGCAGCTTAGTATGGAGCCGGCGATCGCGATGGATAACGCCATCGCAGCTATGTCTTGGCGGCCGCGCATTCTCTGCCCAGGGTTCTAGCGACCCATCAAAGGTTCACCCGGTGGTGGAAGTGACGGGGCCAGTTGCTGCGTCTGCGAGTCGAGACTGAAGTATAGCGTACGCACCTCCGCTTGCCCCCTTATCTCGTACTCTCTGGCCAGCCCACCTAGGTGTAGACGCGCCTGCGCTGTATCCGCCACGACCCAGTTATCGCCTACTTCTCGAATATGGAGCTGGTACTCATCCGGGATCGGGATAGAAATCGCATCTCCGCCGAACGGAACGGTTGGCCGAGGGATCGTCACCGATTTCCCCTGGTCCCAGTTGTAGAAGTCCATCACGTACATCCGGTGGGCAACTTCGACAGTCGGACTTGCTCCCGGCGTGGCCGGAGGGGTCACGGTCACCTCGGCGCCGAAAGCATAACTGAAACGACCCGTGGCGTAGTACCAATTCATAGACTGTGGATAGGGGCCTTCTATCCACGGCGAAACGATCTCGAGCTTCATGGGTTCTCCACGATACTCCTGTTGAACGCGGTTCTCCACATCGTGAATGAACAGATCGAGATCGGTCTGACTTTGAGCACGGAAAGGAGGCATCTCCTCGAGCATCCGCTCGACGTCCACCTCCAGCGGCTCACCGGTCCCCTCGAGGAAGTGCCGCATGTGCCGGGCGGCATCGCGGCGGCCTTCCGCGACTTCCCAGTATGCAGCTCCAATCAGTAGGAAGCGCTCGAACGCGAAGTCCGCAAGGGTCGGCTCCATCGAGCCGAACTCTCCCGAACCTGGGTCGGGAGTCAGGGGAGGGGGCAAAGGGATGTCGGGTATCCCCTCCATTTGCCCTTCGTCCCCGCGCAGGGCCTCCGCCCAGAGCGCTATCCTCTCCGTGAGGGTTAGGCGTTGCCAGTCTTCGTCGGAAACCCCCGGAGGAGGCCGGTCGCCCTAGTCAGAAGGGAAGATCAGGTCCACCAACGGCGGAGATGCTTGCGAATGAACCCACGCCAGAAGCTCCCGCTGGATCGAAGCCAGCCCCTGCAGCGCAGCCGCGTCGACGGCCTCGAAGGCCTCGGCCTTCGCCGCCAGCCGGACGCTGAGTTCGGCGAGTCGGTCGGCGAGGGCGCGGGAACGCGCGTGCGCCTCCAATCCGATGGATGCCACTTGCGGTCCGAACTGGCCGTCGTAGCCGGGCGCGCCCTGGACGGCCTGGTGCACCTGGCTTCCCGCCGCGCGCAACTCCTCGGCAACGACCGCGATGTCGTCTGCCGCCTAGCGCAACCTGCCGGGATCAACGCGGATGGTGGGCATGCCCCCTTGAGGATATGGGTCGACCCGACTGGGGCCAACTCCCTCTAGCCTAGCACGCGGGAAGAGGCGAAGTCAACCGTCGTGCCTAGCGCTTGCACGCCGCGGCGTCCTGGCCTCTACGCCCCTTTGGGCGCCCCCAGGGGGCAGGCCACCAAGGGTGAAGAGAGCGCCGCTTCGGCGTCCTGACGAGGGCAGAGCGAGTTGGTATGATCTGGGGCGGTTGGGACGTTCCGCGTCTTGAAGAGGACTCCGAAGCTACGATCTCGGCGATTCCCGGCCAATTCGGCGGCTGGAATACACGTACCCATTCACCGAGGGGATGACAGAAATGGAAGACGTTCAAATCAGGCTCTCGGCTCTGTGGGTGGCGCTCATGCTGACCTATCTCCTGGGAGATGTGCTGCGTATCTTCAGCGGCGACTTCAAGGCGGGAGAAATCGGCGGCATGAAGGTGACGCAGGCGATGTGGCTGGGGATCGCGATCCTGATGCTGACCCCGATCGTCATGGTTCTCCTGTCGTTGACCTTGAGTCACCCTGTGAATCGCTGGGCAAACATCGTCGTCGCGATCTTGTTGTTTCTCTTCAATGCCGTAAGTTTGCCGACGTACCCTTCCGCGTACGACAAGTTCCTCATCGGGGTTGGGCTTGTGTTCAACATTCTGACGGCCTGGATTGCGTGGAACTGGGTCTAGCCCAAGAGGCGGATCGTGAAGACGGTTGTCTTGAGTGATTTCGGCCGGCCTGCCCGGCTTGAGCTCGTGGAGGTGGAGAGACCTCGCCCCAGGAAGAACGAATTGCTGATCAGGATTCATGCAACAACCGTGACGTCAGGCGACGTCATCCTCCGGAATCTCCCGTTGCCCATCCGAATCGGGATGCGTCTTGCCCTAGGAAGGAGCAGAATCCTCGGGCACGAGCTTGCCGGGGAAGTCGAGGCGGTCGGAGGCGAGGTCACACGGTTTCGCCAAGGCGACGAGGTCTTTGCCTCCACCGGCTACGCCGGGGGCGCGTATGCCGAGTTCATCTGCCTGCCCGAAACCGTGACCGTAGCGTTGAAGCCGGCCAATCTGAGGTATGAGGAAGCCGCCGCCGTTCCAGTGGGTGGGCTCACAGCCCTGCACTTCCTGAAGAAAGCGGCCATCCAACCCGGGCAGAGCGTCCTGATCTTTGGAGCTTCCGGCAGTGTCGGTTCATATGCCGTTCAGCTGGCCAGGGACTTTGGGGCGCGGGTCTCCGCAGTGTGCAGCACAGCGAATCTGGAGTGGGTGAAAGCTCTGGGGGCTGATCGCGTCATCGACTACTCCTGCGAGGATTTCTCCAGGAGGGGGGAGACCTATGACGTTGTCTTTGACGCCGTAGGCAAGGCCTCCGTTTCGCAGTGCCAGCGCGCGCTCAAGACCAAGGGCACCTACATCTCTGTTAAGTCGCCATCCAGCGAAGAGGCCGAAGGCCTCAACTTCCTCAAAGGACTGATCGAGGCGGGGAGGTTGAAGCCGGTCATCGATCGGCGCTATCCGCTGGAGCAAGTTGCCAAGGCGCATGAGTATGTCGGAAGAGGACACAAGAAGGGGAATGTCGTCCTCGTTGTGGGACATCCGGACATTCCCTCACCAGACTTCTATCGAGTTGGGATCTAGCGAATGAAAGCGGTCGTCTACACCGCTTACGGGCCACCAGAGGTCCTTCAGCTCAGGGAGGTGGAGAAGCCGACCCCGAAGGACGGCGAGGTCCTGATCCGAATCCACGCCACGACGGTAAGTAGGGCGGACTGTGAGATCCGCCGGTTCACGTTCCCGGCCTGGGTTTGGCTGCCTCTGCGCCTGTATTTCGGCGTGTTCAGCCCAAGGGTGCGCGTACTGGGGCAGGAGTTTGCGGGCCAGGTCGAAGCCGTCGGCAAAGACGTAAGGTCGTTTGCTCCGGGCGATCGGGTCTTTGGGACGACTGGGATCGGCCTAGGAGCATATGCCGAGTACATCTGTCTGCGCGAACATAACGACACCGGCGCGCTGGCCAAGATCCCCGCCAACATGACGTACGCGGAGGCGGCCGCCGTCCCCTACGGAGGAAGTGAAGCCCTGAGGTTCCTTCGAAAAGGGAACATCCAGGCCGGACAGCAGGTCCTCATCGTCGGGGCCGGAGGGAGCTTCGGCACCTTTGGCGTGCAGCTGGCCAAATTCTTCGGCGCCGAGGTCACGGCCGTCGACAGCGCCGGTAAGCTCGAGATGCTGCGCTCGATCGGCGCAGATCATGTCATCGACTACGCCGAGCGGGATTTCACCGCGGGCGGCGAGGCCTACGACCTGATCTTCGACATCGTCTGTAGGGTTCCGCTGTACTCCCTCCTCCGAATACTCCGCCCCAACGGGCGCTGTCTGCTGGCCAACCCTCAGACGTCCCACCTGGTCCGCGGCTTGTGGGCGTCGATGACGAGCAACAAGAAGGTCACTTTCGGAGTGGCGGGCGGATCGGAAGAGGGCCTGCCCTTCCTGTACGAGCTCATCGCGGCCGGGAAGCTGCGGCCCGTCATCGACCGGCGCTATGCGCTGGAGGAGATCGTCGAGGCCCACCGCTACGCCGAGACAGAGCAGAAGAAGGGGAATATCGTCATCATGGTAAGCCACGAAGCCGGCTGACTGCCAATACAAGCAAGGGGGCCTTCCCGCGAATCCCGGCGGAGGGAGGGGCGACCTGAAGCACGAGCATCATATCCAGGACAGTTTGTCACCCCCGCGAAGGCGGGGGTCCAGGCTTGGTGCCATCACTCTGGATTCCCGCCTCCCCTCCGGGATGCGAAGCGCGATCCGCGGGAATGACGAAATCTTGTTGTCCCGCTCGCCTGAGTCATGCTTGTGAGCGCTTCCCGGGCGGATCATTTCACCGCGGCACCGCATCCCCACGTCTCCGCGAACCTGATCCAAACCAAGGCGGGAATAGTGGACTCCTAAAGCGGCGCGCCATCCTGATCGCCCGTGGCCCGCGAAAGGGAGCGTGAATGACAAGACGACGTACCGCCAAGACGCCTTCGCCACCTGCCGCGGAGACCTTCACCCCTCCGTATCCTCCTTCCTGGTTCGACCGCTTCACCGATTGGGTCGACCAGTTGCCCGGGCCCGCCTGGGCGTTCTACCTGATCCTCGGCGTCGCCATGATCCTCGAAATCAGCGCCGTGCAGTGGCTTGAAGGAGCCTAGCCACCGTGGAACTTCAATGGCCAGCACGCGTTTATCGCGTTGAGCCTGCCCTATTTCCTGGTCCTCATGCACCACCTCGACCGGGCTGCCGGTTCCGCCATTGCCTCGTTCCGACCTCTTCTGTCACTCCCCAAAGCCGGGGCCCGGTTCTTCCGTCAAGGATCGGTCGACATTCGACACCCTTGCCTATCAGCTGACAACGCTCCCTCGGCGCCAGGCCCTTCTTGCCATGCTCGCCGGGGTCGTCTTCACCGCCGCCGCCCTGCTGGGCGACCCGGCCATTGGGTCAACTGCGGGTTACCTGGCTGGGACGGCCGGCACTCCCCTGTCCACTGCATCGGTGCTGATCGTATTCGTCCCTGTCAATGTGCTCATACCTCTGATTCTCTATCACACCGTCCATCAGAGGGTGCTGGTCAGCGTGATCCATACGACGCATGCCCGCATCAACCTCTATCAGCTCCGGTCGCTGTACGGGCTTTCCCTCCCAGGCGCCTACACCGCGCTTGGCGTGATCGCCTTCGTCTATGGGTTATGGGCCATCAAGGATCCGGCGGAGGAGGCCAACGCCATCCAGATCGGGATTTCGCTCGTCTTTGCCGCGATCGCGGTAACGACCTTCGCCTGGCCGCTCCTGGGGGCTCATCGACGTCTCGTCAATGAGAAAGAGGCACGCCTGGGCGAGGCGTCGTCGCGTTTTGAGGCCGTCACGCGTGAACTGCATCGCCGCATGGACAGCGGCCGCCTGCTCCACATGGACGATCTCAATAAGGCGGTGGCAACCCTCGAGATCGAACAGAACGCGCTGCGCAAGATCCCGACCTGGCCCTGGCAGCCTGGAGTGGTCCGGGCAGTGATCGCTGCACTCCTGCTGCCAGTGGCCATTTGGGCAATACAGACGCTACTTGGGCGAGTCCTGGGGGTCTAGGCACAAACCCGTCTTGCGCAGCAAAACGGGTTTGAGGTTGCGCCGTTTCGCGGCATACTTATGGGCCTTGTCCGGTCGGCGTGCCACAGGGGCACCCCCTCGACCTTCTCAACAGCCCATCGTCGACCGGAGCTTAACAAGAACACGCTGGCCCGCAGTCCCGGTTACCCAACCCATGGAGGCCCGATGGACAATCAGCGTTCCTTGCCGATTTTCCGACCTGTTCCTTCGCTCATCGCGCTGGCCCTGCTGGCTTCTGCGTGCTCACCAGCCAGCGTGTCCCAAACCGCGCCGTCTGAGACCCCGGCTCCTCCCGCCGCATCTCCGACTCCCCCGCCGACGCCCAACCCGCGCTGCCCCGAGCCGACGGAGGGCACGCAGTTGCTCGCGCACGAGGTAGACGGTTACTGCTTCCTCTATCCCGACGGACTGCTTCGGGTTGATTCCTCCGAGCATGCGCTGTGCCTCGTCCGCGAAGGGGACAGCCAGGGATGCGACAATCTCGTCGCCGCCGTCGAAGTTACCGATGCCGAGGGAAGGACCGCCGCCCAGATCGCCGACGAGAGGGTCGTCGCAGGAGAGGGCGGCTTCGAGCCCGGGCGCTGCACGGCACCCATCGCCGGCATCCAGACCGT